>SXGQ01122091.1_pt1 | contig 81104 bp, 77 predicted proteins | sample 3178371 | NCBI WGS metagenome assembly SXGQ01 (sample SAMN11356859, study PRJNA531348) | freshwater metagenome | isolation source: freshwater sample F1-20 | place: China: Fuxian Lake, Yuxi | collected 2017-12-25 | reverse complement strand
GGAACACTCAATACAATATCTCAACCAAACATCACTTCATTGGGAACATTGAGTTCCTTGGCTTCCTCAGGTCTCATCACGGCATCAGGTGGTCTTACAGCCAGACATCTTTATGTCACTAATGGTGCTACATTTGCAGGTGGTATAGCAGGAACACTCAATACGGCATCACAACCCAATGTGACTTCAGTTGGAACCTTGACAAGACTTGATGTTGGTTCGGGTGGAATCAGTTCTGCCGGTGGAATCACTGGAACACTCAATACAGCAGCACAACCCAATGTGACCTCAGTCGGAACCTTGAGTTCCTTGGCTTCCTCAGGTCTCATCACGGCATCAGGTGGTCTCACCACGAATCATCTTTATGTCACCAATGGTGCCACATTCGCGGGCACAGTTCGCATTGGATCAATAACAGGTGGCTTGAGTGTCACAGGTGGTATTAGTATTTCGGGCGGTCCTACGGTAATCGGGGTAATCGGAGTAGGAATAACAGCATATGGTGGTACAAGATTTTATTCTTCTGCTTTTGTGGTCAGTTCATCAAACGGAGAAGTGAGACAATTTGAATTAGATACTAGAGAAGCCTACCTTGATCTTCCTTTGAATGTTTCGGGTGGCATCAATGTCACTGGAGGCTTGAGTGTCACAGGTGGAGCAACAGTCACTGGTGGGATGAATGTATTTGGTACATTCTTGGTAAATGGTGCGGCACTTGGTGGAGGAAGTCCTTATGGATCACTTCAAGCCTTTAATGCAGGCATCACCACGAATCATCTCTATGTCACCAATGGTGCCACATTTGCCAGTGGTATAGCAGGAACACTCAATACGGTATCTCAACCTAATGTGACTTCAGTTGGAACCTTGACAAGACTTGATGTTGGTTCGGGTGGAATCAGTTCTGCCGGTGGAATCACTGGAACACTCAATACAGTATCTCAACCCAATGTGACTTCAGTTGGAACTTTGAGTTCCTTGGGTGTATCAGGTCTCATCACGGCATCAGGTGGTCTTACAGCCAGACATCTTTATGTCACCAATGGTGCTACATTCGCGGGCACAGTTCGCATTGGATCAATAACAGGAGGCTTGAGTGTCACAGGTGGAGCAACAGTCACTGGTGGGATGAATGTATTCGGTACATTATTGGTAGATGGTGCGGCAGTGCTTGGACCATCTGGCTTTGTTGGTACATCTATTCCAACATCAGTTAGTTTTGTACACACTCCACATTTACCAGTTGAACTTGGTAATACTGTTATACAGTCCGTATTTGTGAATAGCGATGTCACCGGTCAGGGTGGACTCACAGCACAATTTTTTTACAGATGGGGTGCAGACGGAAACCTGTCTGAACGATACAACTATGGTTATGCATCTTCGGCTCGTGTGGGAACATCTGGATTAACACGATCCGATTTATACACTCTAGGTGTGTTTTTTAAACCTCCAGTTAGATTAGACCTCCCTGTTCGAAAAATTGTTGATCTTCATTGTTGGGACAACGCAGGGTTTGGGCAAATGGTCTTACTTGAAAATAAGTCATTGACCGGTTGGGGATTTATGGGTGGTATAGGAGGCGGAAATACTGGCAACCCATTTCCATTTGCAGGACTTACTTTTATTGATATCGCTACGGGATTGAGTGGAACTTTAAATCCAACTAGCACTATGAGGTCATTTGATGAAACTGCTGGCTGGTTTTTGGGTCTAATGGACAATGGCAGACTTACTGGTTATTCGTGGCCCAGAAACGCAAGGATAGAATCGTCCACTTCTATTCCACCAGCATCTCTAACACATGATAGTAATCATCCAATTTTCTCCAGAATGCCAGCGTCTTTGCGTTCAAACGCGGTGTCAGGTTTGACAGCAAAAGCGATTCTCAGTACAGATGATGCATATTGCTATGCATTGATGGCAGATGGATCACTGACTGCGTGGGGCGCGACTGCGTTTTTGTATGGGGGAAGTGGTCCTGGACAAGCAGGATCTTGGACACAAGGAGGAACAGGAGGAATATTAGCAAATTTCCCATCAGCGGGAGAGACATTTACTTCATTTGCGTCAACCAAGGCGTATAGAACAGTTGGATTTGCCATCAAATCGGATGGAAATTTGAGATGTTTTGGTTATACAGGAAATACACCAATTCAACCAAATGTTGGTTCCGGAACCACCGCTTCCGTAATAGCGGATTATCGTAACATTTTCTGTGTAACAAGAACTGGCGACAATCAAATTGTAAAAATTGGTAGCATTTCACCAAGGAAGGCTGACCTGGATATCGGTGATGTATCTGCTCTTTGGAACGGAAATTCTTTTAGTAGGGGAGCAACTCGGACCAATTATTTAGCAGGATTGCCAAGTTCATTTTATGACATACCATATTCAACAACAGGAAATCAGACTATTTTAATTGGCTTAACAAAAGCAGGAACACTGACAGGTGGAATGTTTCTTGTCAATGACCGATTTCCCGTGGATTCATCGTTTTCAGGTTATCCTCTCATTGTCAACCAGACAATTTTCGTTCCACATGCCAATGATGTTGCAAGAGGAATAACTCTTTCAAACACAACATCAATTGGCACTCAAGGCGTTCTAGCAAAGAAAGCCAAATCCAATTCGATTGTCGGATATGGACCGACTAGTGGAGTTGGTACTTTTATGCTTTCGTATGGAGAATTTAACCTTCCTGCTGCTCTTACAGTTGATACTAATACCACAATTCGATTTGGAGTTCCTGTAACGATATCAAGAGTTCCGTTTACTTCTCAAGGAGCGATAACAAATGATCCCTATCTCGTTGATCCATTGCTTGATTGTCGTGGTTCTATTATAGCATCACAATTTGCTATTGTATCGGATTCGTCTATCAAAACAAATGTAGAAAACAAATCTATCGGTGATGGTATTGTTTCTCAATGGAAAAAGGATCTTCTTGACAATCTTTCACCCAAGGAATTTGAATATGTAGGAGATCCAAGTTCAACAAAGACGATAGGTTACTTTGCAGAAGATGTTGCCGCAGCCAATTCAAAATATGTGACAAACATTAATCCGATTTCAATCGGAACGAATACAGTAAGACCCCCGTCTTTGACCGCAGATCAGGACAATTCGTCTTATTGTGCCATCAACCTGAACACATTGATGGTAGGGACAATTGAATCTCTCCGTGAGTTGAACACGGAAATGTCGAGAATATGGCTAACGGAGTCACCACCATATCCTTCCAAGATCAAGAATGGCGATCTTTGGTATTACTCTGGCGAAAATCGACTGTATGTCAGAAGAAACGATGCTTGGATACAGGTCAACTAAATAACAGAACATTATGCCTATCAATTTTCCCTCAAGTCCAACATCGGGTTCCCAATACACCTATGGTTCCAAGACATGGCAATGGAACGGGTATGCATGGGACATCGTGACTCCCACCACGATCAGCACATTCAACGGCTGCACCTCAAGCGCAATCACCATCACCGGCACGGCAAACGAGGTCACCGTTGATACCACTTGCCCCAACATAGTCATCGGTCTTCCGAACAACCTTGTCGTTCAGAACCTGACGGTGACAGGAAGCCTCTTGGTCAGCGGGGGCATCACCACGCAGATGAGCGAGGTCGTGCTGATAGAGGACAACTTCGTCACCCTGAACGCAAATGTCACGGCAGGCGCACCAACGGAGAATGCGGGAATAATCATCTCTCGTGGAGCATCGGCAAATGTGGATTTGCGGTGGAACGAGACAAGTGACAATTGGCAGTTTACCAACAACGGCACGGACTATTGGAACTTGCCCATCAATGTCGTGAACACATTCAATGGACTGACCGGAGCCGTGTCCTTCGATGTCCCCGTTGCTTCTGCAAGCGTCACGGGTGTTGCATCTTTCGGCAATCAATTTGTGGTGTCCGCTGCCGGTGCAGTAAGCCTCACATCCAACTATGTTGCATCGATGAATGGAGAAACTGGAGCCATCACGAATGTCGCCAAAACCAATGTTGCACAGACATTCACGGCAACCCAATCCTTTGATGCGGGTCTTACTGCGGCAGGAATAACTGTGGATGGAACTTTGTCTCTTGACAAAAGACCATATACTCTTCTAGGTGCGGATACAAATATAGTAAACGGTGTTCCTGATCTGTTGCTGCAAGGTGCAACTTCCAATTATGCATCGAGAATTGCAATAAATGGATATTCCTTGGATGGAACAACAGGTGGAATCGATCTCGTCCCATATTCGGGCAATGTGTACATCAAGCAAGGCAAATACGCCGATGGTGATTTGGTTCCTTCTACAAATCAGTTTGCATCGTTGCATCTTCAGGCAATAAATGGCTTTGGCACTGTAAGATACGGCATCATCACAGTTCCTGGAACCTTGTCTGCGAACAGAACTTTGACGATTCCTGACGCAACAGGGGTAATTGCTCTCACAAATCAGATACCGTCAGTTGTGCTTGCATCCGCAAGTGTCACTGGTGTTGCATCATTCAATGCAACAAGATTCACCGTATCCGCCACCGGTGCAGTTGACCTATCATCTGCATTCCAGGTCACGGGTGATACGGTTGTTGGAGGAACAGCAATTACCGCAACCCGCAGCGGCAACAGCGTCACAATAGACAACAACGGAGTCAGAAGTTTTAATGGTTCCACGGGTGCCGTGACCTTCGCTGTTCCAGTTGCATCCGCATCGGCCACTGGTGTTGCTTCGTTTGGTAATCAGTTCGTGGTGTCGGCTGCCGGTGCAGTAAGCCTCACATCCAACTATGTGGCTAGCGTGAATGGATTGTCCGGTGCTGTTACCTTGACTTCAGGTTCCAACATCACGCTGACACCATCCGGCAACACAATCACGATTGCAAGTGGCGGCGGCTTCACAAGAAGCATCTTCACTATTACCACATCTACTACAGCGGGTTCAACTGCTTCTACTGATTATGTCTATATTGGCGCAACAAGCGATAACATCAATTTGACTTTGCCAACAGCAGCGGGAAATACCAACAGATATACGGTAAAAAATTCAAATATAGGAACCCTTACCGTACTTACGACTTCATCTCAAACCATAGATGGAGCAACCGCATATGCACTTACCAAGCAATATCAGGCAATTGATTTGTTGAGCGATAACACCAATTGGATTGTTGCATGATGAAAAGGAAAAGGAACTGATCATGGCATATGGCTCATACAGCATCAACGATTTTGTTTTGCCAGGCGTGGCACAGTCGGAGAATTCCACGCAGTTGGACAACATTATTTTCACGGATTTTAACCAAGGTGTTGCTCCATCGGGCACAATTCCCGCACAAGGAGGAATCATCTACGCAACAACGGCAAATGGAGGTGCAATCACAAACAACACGCAGGCACATATTGAAGCATTTGGCATTACTGCTTGTTCTGGAGTCATATCCATTTCAACAGGAACAACGAGCAACACTACAGGCTATACCACAGTATATACGAGTCCATTGATTGTTCCTGGTCTTTCAACGCCTGGTTCTGGCAAAATATCCAAATATGAAGTTGAAGCATTGATTCGAACCGATTCAACAATACATGGCGATTCGCCTACAACAAATAGAGGGTTTTACCGATTTGGGTGGCAGTCGGGAATCACCAACACCGTTTCTGCGGATGGTGTATATTTTGAATTCTTGTGTGACGGAACGACAACAGATACTACATGGAACATTGTCTTCCGAAAAGACGGAACCCAGTCGCGGGCTAATACGACATTAGCCGTTTCTGCAAGCAAGACTTATAGACTTTATCTGTCTGTGGAAATTGATGCTGCGGGGACAGCGACAACAACCTATAAGGTAAAAAATGTGACTGACAATACATCCGCAGAGGGCACCGCTTCGCCTTCAAGCAGTTCTCATTATCCCACAGGTTCAGCAGATTACATGGGAATGGTAATGACAAACTCTAAGATAACAACAACATCCACGACAGCAAGATTGTTGTTCATAGATTACATGGGTTGCAGGGTGAGGAGAGAGTTGAACAGGGAAATTCTTTTGTATTCTTAACATGGCATATTCAATAAAATCAAACAACGATTTTTTGTTGACAAATACAAGTCAAAACGAGAATCCAAATCAATTGGATCTGCTTTATTTTGTTGATTTTGTGCAGGGTGTGGCTGCTATTAACAATGGTTCAGGAATTGATGGAAGTCCATTTTATCTCAATCACTTGACAAGCACGATTTCAAGAACCACGACAAATACGACAGAATATGGAATAACAAATGGTCATGGAGTATTGAGCATGGACGGAACTTCGAATGCAGGTGCATATCAGTTGATAGAGACAAATGGAGTGCATGTTCCTGGTCTGACAATGCCTTCTTCGGGACTCATTACGAAGTACGAGACAGAAACTGCAATTTTCATAACAAACAACATATATGGATCCAACACGCATTACGGTTATTTTAGATTTGGTTTCATGAATAGTGCGACATCACCATCAGACGGAGTTTTCTTTTCATTTTGGGTCAATGGAACTTTTGATCCGATAGAAGGATATTATGTAGACGATGCTCCTCTTGACACAACTTGGAAAATAACATGGATAAAAGACGGAGTTAGCAGTTCCCACGATACTGGAGTGGCGTGCGAATTTCAAAAGATATACCAACTTTATCTCGCAATTCAGCAAGATTCATCTGGAAATTTCGTAACAACATACACAATCAACAACAAGACAGACAGCATCAAGACATCAGGAACCGCTTCGCCTTCAAGCAATTCTCATTATCCTTCGGGAACAACGGATTACATGAAACCAACATGGGTGAACTACGGAATTGGCCCAGGAGCAGCCTATCCGAGTGTATCTCCAAAAATACTAATGGACTATATCGGTGCGAGAATACGAAGACCTATCAATAGGGAAATATTGCTTTTCAGTTGAGGTAACCCATCATGCCAAGATTTCTTTCAATAGTCAAGTTCGTTGATCCAAATTGCCAAGAGGCGCAGATGTTTGATTTTGCAGAAAACGAGAGATTTGTCTACCTTGGTCCGATTGCTCAGGACAACTCTCGCTGCATTGTTCAAAGCATGAGTAGCGGCAGAATCATGCCGTATCTTTCTTCAACTTTGTTTGAAGAAGTTGATCCTGTGGATTTTTGAAGTTCTATCAAAACAAAAGTAAATCGTTTGAGAATGCAATTATGCACTTGAAAACAAAGGGCATGATCTATATACTCTACCAATCAAACAAGGAGAAATCATGAGTCACGGTCTTCCTACTCCATATCAGCATTTCATTCATCTTTCGCGATACAGCCGTTGGTTGGAAAATGAAAATCGCAGAGAGACATGGGAAGAAACCGTTGCTCGTTATTTCGACTTCTTTGACAAGCATCTTGGAAACAAGATCACGAAGGAGCAACGCAAGGAACTTGAAGAAGCAGTTCTTAACCTTGAAGTCATGCCTTCCATGCGGGCACTAATGACTGCCGGTCCTGCGCTTGAACGCGATCATGTCGCAGGATACAATTGTGCTTTTGTTGCAGTCAATCGCGTTCGTTCGTTTGACGAGATTCTGTATGTTCTCATGTGCGGAACCGGTGTTGGTTTCAGTGTTGAGAATCATTTCGTTCAGAAGTTGCCGACAATTGCGGAGGAGTTCTTTCCGAGCGACACCGTAGTTGTTGTTGAAGATTCAAAGATCGGGTGGGCAAAGGCATACAAGGAACTCGTCAGCCTGTTGATTTCGGGACAGTTGCCCAAGTGGGATGTCTCCAAGGTGCGTCCAAAGGGCGCACGGCTGAAGACATTCGGTGGTCGCGCATCTGGCCCCGAACCGCTTATCGATCTCTTCAAGTTCACATCCGACACTTTCCTTAAGGCAAAGGGTCGCAAGTTGACATCTATCGAATGTCACGATATTGTCTGTAAGATTGCTGAGATTGTCGTTGTCGGCGGTGTTCGTCGTTCGGCTCTCATCAGTTTGTCCGATCTCAACGATGAGCGTATGCGTAATGCAAAGGTCGGTCAATGGTGGGTAATTGACCCGCAACGCGCACTTGCAAACAACTCTGCTGTCTATCAGGAGCGGCCCGAAATCGGAACCTTCATGGACGAGTGGGTATCACTCTATAAGTCCAAGAGCGGGGAACGAGGAATCTTCAATCGTGATGCCTCCAAGCGTCAGGTTGCGAAGTTAGGCGACCGCCGCGATCCAAACTACGATTTCGGAACTAATCCATGCTCCGAGATCATTCTGCGCGACCGCGAATTCTGTAATCTTTCAGAAGTCGTTGTTCGTGCAAGCGATACTCCCGAAGACTTGATTCGCAAGGTTCGTCTTGCTGCCATTCTTGGAACTTGGCAAGCCTCCCTCACGAACTTTCGCTACATCTCAAGCGAATGGAAGAAGAACTGCGAGGAGGAAGCCCTCCTTGGCGTGTCCCTCACGGGCATCCTTGACAATGCCATGCTTCGAAGCGAAAACGGCTTGGAAATCCTGCTTGGTCACATGAAGCAAGCAGCGATTGAGGCCAACGCAAAGTGGGCAAAGAAATTGGGAATCAATCCCGCTGCCGCCATCACTTGCGTAAAACCGAGTGGTTGTGGTACATTGAACACCAAGATCAAGACCACGGACGGAATCATGACTTTCGGTGAAATATTTGAACTGTGTGGCAAAGACCCAACAGACTTGCAAGATGGTGAATGGGTAACACCACCTGTTGATCTGTTTGTGTTTGACATGAATAACGACAAGAAGAGAATAACCAATCTATATGTCAAGGGCTATTCTCCCGTCTTTGAAATCGAGGATGAAGATGGCAACATCTATCGTTTCTCATCGGAGCATAGACTTCTGACAACAAACGGATGGAAGCATGTAAGGGAACTTAATATATCCGATGAAATCGTTTCCTTTGGGTCGGGCGACACAGAAACGCTAAATACATCTGTGTCAAGCCAAGAGGAACCCAATAATGAAACGAAATCGTAAGATCAGAGAGATATACGAAAAGCACCACAACATTACTCTTACGGATGATGTTGAAGTACATCACATAATTCCCGTTCATGCAGGAGGAACAGATGATCCTTCGAATCTTGTTGCCTTGACCAAGGATGAACACAAAAAGGAACACCTGAAGCGATATGAGAAAACAAATGATTTTCGTGACTTGTGTGCCTATCACATGATAGGATACAACTTCTCGGAAGCACACAGAATTTCATCATCTGAAGGCGGAAAGATCGGTGGCGAAAAGGTAAAGAGCCTAGGGGTGGGAATCTGCACGGCAGACAAGAAGATACGAGCAAGATGGGCATCGATGGGAGGAAAGGTAGGAGGAAAGGTTCAACTTGAGAAGAAGTTGGGAATTCATGCTCAAACCAAGGAAGAACGATTAAAGGTTGCCTCTATGGGAGGCAAGGTAGGAGCATTTACCGATCCAAAGATACAATCGGAGTTGGGCAAACGAGGTGGCAAGAACAACAAAGGGTTTGTGTGGTTGAATGATGGAAAGCAAAACATCAAATACACTAAGAAACAGCAAGAAACTAAAGATGTAAGCGAGTTCATAGAACAGAATCCGAGGTTCAGGGTAGGAAAAATTGAAAAGAAAAAGAAGTGTTCTCGCTGTGGGAAAGTGCTGAATGCAATGGCAATAGGAAGATATCACAACGAAAGGTGCAAAAATGGCAAAGATCAAGTCGATTAAAAAGTTCGCTCCTGAATTTATGGTAGACATCGAAGTTGAAGGGACTCACTCTTATCAATTATCCAATGGTTGGGTTTCTCATAACACGGTATCGCAGTTGGTGGACGCTGCTTCAGGCATCCATGCTCGTCACAATGAGTATTACATCCGTACCGTTCGTGCAGATCGCAAGGATCCAATCTGTCAGTTCATGATTGATCAGGGCTTCCCTGCGGAGCCTTGCGTCATGCGCCCCGATCACACGATGGTGTTCTCATTCCCGATGAAGTCTCCCGATGGTTCACCGACAAGAAACGACCTTACGGCAATCGAACATCTTGAACTTTGGAAGAAGTATCAGGATTTCTGGTGCGAACACAAGCCGTCTGTTACGATTACCGTTCGTGAACCCGAATGGCTTGATGTCGGCGCATGGGTTTACAAGTACATTGACAGCATCTCTGGCATTTCTTTCCTCCCACACTCCGAACATTCTTACAAGCAAGCCCCGTATCAAGACTGCACCAAGGAGGAGTATGAGGCAATGCTTTCAAGAATGCCAAAGAATGTTGATTGGTCGCTTCTTTCAAATTATGAAAAGGAAGATACCACCACAGGGACACAAACTTTTGCTTGCAACGCAAACTCTTGCGAAATCGTTGACTTGACGCAGCAATAACCTAAATATCCCTGCATGAAGATTGCAGGAATTGATTATTCACTATGTTCACCAGCCATTACCGTTCATACCGGTGATGGCTTTTCTCTATCGCAATGTAAATCTCATTATCTTACGGAAACACTGAAACATGCAACAGTTTACATGGAGTCGGGTCTCTACTGTCGCGGATGGGAATATCCGGAATGGGCAATGCCTGAATTCGGAAGACAAGAGGATCGCCATGACAAACTTTCAAATTGGGCGTTAGAACTTGTTAAAGATTGTGATCTCATCTATATTGAAGATTACGCTATGAGTGCAAAAGGTAAAGTTTTCAATCTAGGAGAAAACTGCGGTCTTTTAAAATGGAAACTTTGGAAAGCGGGGTTGCCTTTTCACCTTGTAGGACCGACTGTTGTCAAAAAATTTGCAAGTGGCAAGGGAAATGCAGACAAGGATAAAATGTTTGATGCATTCCTCAAAGAAACAGGGGCCAATCTCATAAAGGAGATCAGCCCCGAATGTAAGAAAGTATCGAGTCCAATATCAGATATCGTGGACTCTTATTTTATTTGCAAATACGCTTACAGTTCTCTACTCCAAACCTGATTCCGTTCGTGCTTCTGTGAACGCAAACTGTTGGGAGAAAAGATACTCTCGGGCATGTGCCCACGGGAGAATCGTTCAGTTTCATACGGAATCTCCTCATGTACATCCCCTTCAAGGTCTTCTTCATCTTCATGCAAGGGTTTTATTCTTGGATCATCGACCACGGTGAAATTTCTCCTTTGTTTCGTAGAAAAAATCATCTTCATCGATATCGTCCATTCGAGAAATACTGTCGTTGAGATTTCGATGATGCTTCAGATGCTTTCTGTGACTATTTCGACTGTGTTCGTTTTTATCAGTCGAACGATCATCCTTTTCAATATTACTCATGCCTTTACAACCTTTGTTGAAATAAGATTTGGAAATGCGAGGTCAACGACCTCTCTATCGATTGATGGTATTTCACCAGCAATCATCTGCTCTACAACCTTGGATTCTGTTGGATGAAGCGATTCCAAGAGTTGCAGAAGTAGTTCGGTTTTACGCTTCTCTGTCACTGGATTTTCCTTGGTGTACAGATAAAGCCTACGATATTCAATCATCAGGGTAGTGTATGCCAGTCCCTCTGGTGCAGGATCAGGCGAGTACACGGGAGGTTCTTTGCAGAACCATTCGATCTTTGGATCATAAGCATATCGAAATATTTCCTGCAATGCGGTGGAAGAGTGTGCCCGCAACACATTTGCCTTGTCCTTTGGGGACTTTTCTTTTGCTGCTTTATCCAAAATTTCAGAAATCAGTAGTTGCATGATAATGCTCCTTCGATTCTATTTAGTAGGCCGCGAGGATCAAAGTATCCTCATTGACTCGTCCTTTTGCCTCTTTTTCTTGTGTGTTTGAAGAACTAAATGCGTTCTTTATTGACCGAATTCCGCCATTTTCCCTGATGGCCTTTAGCAAAGCCTCGGGCTTTCTCAACTTCTTGGACTTTGATTTCTCTGCATCGAATCCAATGATGGTTGTTCCTTTTACAGAAAGACCATGACGAGTATCTGCCTCAAGAATGGAACAGATTCGTGTCTTTGTGTTAAAAAGAACGACCTTTTCACTTCCTACGATTTTGTAACATGGAATGGATTTTACCTTCCACTCTGTGTCTTCTTTCTTGTACCTCAGATTCTTAACAATCTTGATCGGATCTTTTGGCTTTCGCCGCCGTGGTGAGCGGAGTTTCTTTGAAATCTCCACCTGTTGCTGACAAGCAAGAATTAGACAATTTAGCCACTTTAAGTATTCCTTAAGTTGCTTCTTTGTGTAAATTGAGTATGCCTCTCTTAACTGTTCGTCTGCTTTCCCATGCAAAAGAGTTTCGATTGGATCGATCCTTCGACGGAACCATTCTGCAATTCGGGTCGCTTGTACTCCGCGAATATTTCGGGCTTTGATGTAATTTTGAATATCAGTACATTCCTTTGTTGTGCCTTGCGAACCAACAATAAAGGAATCTTCAATCTGCTCCAACTCACCAATTAAAATTGAAACTTGTTCCCGAATGCGATCTTGAATATTTGGTAGGTTTTCAGATTTCTCCTCCTCGCGAAGAAGCCTTCCCCTGCTTACGAGATACTTAATCGCCCGCAGGAGGCGTTCCTTGCGTACCTCTGGTACTGGTGCCCCTCGGGTCAGTAGACGCGAAAGTACGCCCAGATTGCATCCTGGCTCTTTCTCGGCTACTTCTCCTACAGTTGTAGTGGTTCGACCCAAACGACTGAAAGCCTTGATATCTTCTTCTGAGAATCGATTGGACTTCATAAATTCACAAATCCACTTTCGATGCTCTGCTTCATCGGACATATGGTGATACCAATTTTCCGCTCGGGCAAGGGCACAAGCCTCCTGAAGAGGATCTTTAAAAGTCTCTTCCCATATAGGCTCTAAGCCCCAATGTACCTTTTCGACATTTGTTGTCATATAGACTATCTTATCATCGTCGGATTTTGGTGTCAAGGGGGTTGACACCAAGACATAATCAGGTTATACTTATGAAATCAATCGAACAAACTCCAAGTGCTTGGAGTCGGTTGAATGCAACTCCATATGGAGAACATTGTAATGAGTGACAAGTCAGACGGCAAGGTTCGTACCAAGCCACAGAAGGTGTTCGTGCAGTCTTTGAATAAGGTGGGTCAGGTCAAGAAGGTAGAGCGTGATCCCGTTTGGGGATCGCAATTCTTGGTCAGTGTTTATTCTCCCGATTGGATCGGGGACACGGCTCCGTATGAACACTTTTGGGTAAAGGAAGACGATGTTATTCCCGTCAAGGAGAACAATAAGGAGGATAACTGATGAGCATCTTTAATTCTGATGAAGATGAGATTCTTGCGCTTGATCCTGCCGATCCTTCCAATTACGATCCCATTGATGATGTAGATGGGGAAGAGGAGGAGTTCTACGAAGATGACGATTGGGAAGACGATGAGGACGAAGACGAAGATGACGATTGGGAAGACGATGAGGATGGGGACGATTGGGAAGACGATGAGGATGGGGACGAAGATGACGATTGGGAAGACGATGAGGACGAAGAGTCCTTCTGATTAAGAATCCACCTTGGCGGCGGTGATCGACCACCGCGTCAATTGGCCCTATCGTCTAGTTGGTCTAGGACACTCCCCTTTCACGGGAATAACAAGGGTTCAAATCCCTTTAGGGTCACTTTTTGCTATAATCAAGAACATGAATATTTTTTACCTAGACAAAGATCCAAGCAAGTGTGCGAAAATGCATTGTGACAAGCATGTAGTCAAGATGATTCTTGAATATACGCAACTGCTTTCTACAGCACATCGCTTGCACGACGGTACGCAGACGATTGTTGTTGTGAACAACAGAAAGTTGAAGCGTTGGACATTGGAAGATGTCAAAATGAACGACAGGCTCTTTCTTGCTTCCCATATTAATCATCCTTCTGCGTTATGGGCGCGTGAAACCGAAGAACAATATCTCTGGTTGTATCGATTGCTAACCCATTTGTGTAAAGAATATAATCATCGTTACAAAAAGACTCATGCAGTAGTAAATCGTTGTTGGGATGAATTGCGTAATCCACCCAAAAATCTCAAGGGTATCTTGGGATATGCCGACCCACCGCAAGCAATGCCAAATGAGTATAAAGTGATCGGAGACTCGGTGACCGCATACAAAAATTACTACATCGGGGCAAAGCAAAAATTTGCAAAGTGGACGAATAGAAAGGCTCCTGACTGGTGGTGCCTAGATACTGTACCTATCAAGGAGGTACATGATGCCATTCTATGACTACAAGTGCGGGGATTGCGGACACGCATTTGAACAGATGCTACGCATAGCCGACATGGAGAAGCCCACCAAAAAGAAGTGTCCCTCCTGCGGAAAAAAGAAAGTCGAACTTGTGGTAGGCGCACCCGCAGTCTGTGATTCTGTTCGAATCGGTGCCCAAAAGCCCGATAAGGGTTGGCAGGAAGTATTGTCAAAAATAAAGCAAGCCCATCCAAGACACAACATGCGTACTAGTCGCCAAGATTGGATGCATTAACATGAACTTCCCAAGACTCCGTTCCGTTGAACTTCCTGATCTTGGTCGCTTCTATGAGTCCCCGTCCACGGGAATGTGGTATCCATCCGTAACTACGGTCACGGGCTTTGAGAAGAAGGACTTTTGGGCTGCATGGCGCAATGATCCCAAGAACATGGAAATTTCCAAGCAAGCAATTTCCCGTGGCAATAAGTTGCACGAAATCACTGAAGCCTATCTCAAGGGCGATCATGAAAAGGTGAAGGCCGCTCCACTTGGAGACAAGAATCTGTTTATGCTCATCAAGAAGCACCTTGATAAGATCACCAACATCTACGGTCAGGAGCAGTCGATGTGGTCGGATACCCTGCGCCTTGCAGGACGCTATGATTGCATCGCGGAATACGATGGCAATATTTCAATTATTGACTTTAAGTCTGCCCGAAAGGAAAAGCGCAAGTCAGACATTCAGAATTATTTTCAACAGGCTTGCGCGTATGCCCACATGTGGGTAGAACGAACTGGTCAAAACAAGTTGCCTCAAACGGTAATTCTTGTTGCGTGTGACAATGGAATTGATCAAGAATTCATTGAGGATTCCAAGAAAGCCCGTGAAGGCTTGAAGAAGGCAATTGACTTTTATTGGTCAAAGAACGACTTTGAGGAAATTCAAGAAAGAGTGAATGATGAACTGGCTAAAGCGACTGGTGAAGTGGTTTAAGAGTCTTTTCGTGAAAGCGGACGAATCCGCGCAACCAAAGGTTGTTTCCGCAGATGAACCTCGTTATCATTGTGTTCGTATTTTCCGTAAAGAAGGGGATGAACTGATCATGCTCCTGACGGAAGAGGAAATGGAAAATGGAATTCGTCGTGCGGTTGAACGCATTGGCGTAGTCCCCTACTCGGAGTAAGCATGGGATCTATAGTAAACATCAGCCAAGACTTCTCAAAGGAAGTTGAGGAATTTGTAAGGCAGCAAAAAGAACCGTCATACATTGACGCAGTTCTGCATATTTGTGAAAAGTACGGAGTTGAGCCGGATACCGTATCGAAGATTCTCAGCAAACCTATCAAGGAAAGGTTGAAGATCGAAGGCCAGCGGCTTAATCTATTGAAGAAAGATTCAAGACTTCCGTTATGAACGGATATGAAGCCTATAAATTGTATGTTTCCCTCAAGGCGCATTTCAGGGGAGATCGATACGACTTTTTCAAGTATGGCAGGATTTCACCGAAACATCAAACATTTGAAAACAGAAAGGATCGTCATTTCTTCGATAAGTTGGCAAAACGATATTCCAACGAAGAAACTATGATTCAGTTTCTTGTTTCGCAAATGCATGAAAATCCGAACATATGGATTGGCTCAATGATCGGGGAAGAAGCGAATCAACGATACCTAGAGTGGCGCAAGAGAAACGAACGGCTTACTTATCAATTTGGCGAAGACATAAAGACCTTGATTCGATATGCATCGTTGCACCATGATTTTACTCCGAATGCATGGGGAAGCATGTTTATGGCCGAAAAAGGCAATCATCCAAAAATTCTAAAACTCATGATGCAAAAGAAGATATGTCCCGAGACTTTCTGTCTGTTGGATCATATGATGAATTTTACTGATCGATGGAATTCAAAATTGCAGAACGACCCTGTTTGGGATGAAATGCAAGGAAGAGTGCGAGGTTACAGGATGTTTGTGATCAACTCCGCAAACATTCAGAATTTACGCGAGTCGGTCAAGAAAATCCTCTGCGAAAGCACTTGATTTCTGCCTAGATAACTGTATACTTTACCATACTTCTCACACACATACGAAAGGACACAAACATATGGGTTTTTCAGATCTTAAGAAGAAGTCAAAGACAATGACAGAACAACTCTCCAAGGAAATGGAGAAGTTGAACAGCAAGGGTAGTTACGAAAAGGATGAGCGATTTTGGTCGCTTGAGAGGGACAAGGCTGGCAATGGATATGCCGTAATTCGCTTTCTTCCTGCAATTGAAGGCGAAGAAATTCCTTGGGTTCGCTTGTTCAGTCACGGGTTCAAGGGTAAGGGCGGTTGGATGATTGAGAACTGCCCCACCACTATCGGCAAGAAGTGTCCGATTTGCGAAGGAAACAATGAACTTTGGAATAGTGGAATTGAGTCGGACAAGGCAATCGCACGGGACCGCAAGCGTAAGTTGTCATACATCAGCAACATTCTTGTAGTCAAGGATCCCGCTCATCCTGAGAATGAGGGCAAGGTTTTTCTCTTCAAGTATGGTGCAAAAATCTTTGAGAAGATCAACGATAAGATGAATCCCAAGTTCGATGACGAGAAGCCAATCAATCCATTCGACTTCTGGCAAGGATGCAATTTCAAGTTGAAGGCAACTGTCGGTGACGGTGGTTATGTCAACTATGAAAAGAGTTCTTTTGAGAATCCATCTGCGTTGCATGATGGAGAGGATTCGGAACTTGAGGCTTTGTGGAAGAAGGAACATTCACTACAGTCGTTCGTGGCTCATGATCAGTTCAAGTCCTACGATGAACTCAAAGATCGCCTACACACGGTTCTTTTCACGGAAGCCCCCGAGAAGAAGGCCGATGAGGAACCTGTCCGCGAGTCGCTATCGCAGAAGTTTGCCAAGAGCAACAAGGCCACGGAAGAGGCGGTAAAGCCTGTTGCTAAAAAGCCCGCTACTGCAAAGGTAGATGATGATGGAGAGGAAGATGCTCTTGCGTATTTCCGCAAGTTGGCAGAAGAAGATTGACAAGCATGACATCTTGAACAACATTCGCCACCCGAAGGGGTGGCGTTTGTTTTAATTGGCTATCAATGCTCTTGTTGGATCTGCATGACGAATTGGACTTGGAGTCAAGGGAACCGGTATTGCGCCGCCTCCTCCCCCCGAAACATTTGTCGTAGGAGAATTATTAATGATTATGGGTGCCGCGCTTCTTGTGCTAATTCCCGCGCCACCCGCTGCACCTTCACCCGATGACATTTGCGTTTTCAAATTCCGAATGTCTTCGGTTGTAAAGGTTGCCCTGATGGCTTCATATCTTGCCTTATCTTCTGCTCTTTCTCTTCTTCTTCTGGTTAGAAGATCCTCTGTGGGGTTTGACTGAGATGCAGAACTAGCAACAGCAAGTAGCCCTCTTTTTTCGTCTGCGAGGACTGCGGGAGATTGCATGACTGCCTCTCCCAAAGAACTCATGTCTCCTTCGACACCAGCAGTTATTGGAGCAGATGTAGTTGTTGGAATTTTTTGTTCCTTTTTACCGAATCCCAACCAACCAAGGAAATCGTTTAAATATCCCTTGAGGGTTTCCCACACACTTGCGACCATGTCAAAGAACTCCATGACGGGATCAGTGATGTATGGCGCAATTGCCCCCGCTAATGTATCTATGGCAAAATCCCACAATCCCATGATGTAGTCCCATGCTTCTTGGATTGCATTTCCCCACCATAGGAACCCATAGGCAAAAGCATCAACAGCAGTATCCCAAAGGTTATAAATGTAGTCCCATGCACCAACGATCAAATCCTTCCACCAGTTGATGCTATAGACAAATTGATCAACAATTCCGTTCCACAATCCCATGATGTAGTCCCATGCTTCTTGGATTGCATTTCCCCACCATAGGAACCCATAGGCAAAAGCATCAACAGCAGTATCCCAAAGGTTATAAATGTAGTCCCATGCTTCTGAAATCCATCCTGCCCATATGAGTATTCCATCGGCAAGAAGACCAACCGTGGTGTCCCACACACCATAAACAAAATCCCATGCTTCTGAAATCCATCCTGCCCATATGAGTATTCCATCGGCAAGAAGACCAACCGTGGTGTCCCACACACCATAAACAAAGTCCCATGCTTCTGAAATGATCTCTCCGAAATATGAAAGTGCATTTCCTATGAGATCGCCAAGAGAACCCATTTCGGTTCCTGCATCAAATAACTCTGTTACAAAATCGAGTGCGGGTTTAATGAAATCTAGAAGACCATTGACAACAAAAGAAAGTCCTTCAAACAACAATTGCAATGGATATAGGATAAATCCAATAACTTTGAACAGTCCCTTGAATACCGGAACAAGAACAGAAAGTATAGGATATATGATGAAATCATATACCAATTTTACAATTTCGAATATCATCTTAAACACAAATTTTGCAATAGCCAATACTGGTTTTAGTACAGCAAACACGATTCCTGCAAGAGCCATTACAAAGTCCCCGACTGCGGATAATGCCGACATCAAGGGTTTGATTGCATCGTTCCATAGCGACATGAATATGGGTTTTAATATTCCTTCCCACAGTTGCAGCATAGAACCATAAAGCCAATCGAATATATCCATAAAGATGGTTGCAAACCCCTGCAATTGTTCGAATATCCCATCAAACGCACTTGAGAATGATGCATACATTTTTTCAAAGTCAAGGACAAGATCAGACAATCCAAGAGTGAAGAATGCAGCAACACCCTTTAGTAAGCCCACCATGATTGTCTTGAAAACACCAGAGAATCCTTCAGTTTCGAATTTGCTGAATGCAGAAACAACAGTTTCAATTGCGGTTGGTATGACCGAAAGAAACGGAAGAAATTTAGCCACTTTTGCTCCGAATTCAAAAGCCTTGACGAACACATTCAATGCTCCCTCGCCAAAAAGTTTCTGTATTGCTTTCATAGCACCAAACAGAATTCCATCCCCACTCAAGAATGCGCTTAATTTTGCTCCTGCTCCTGAAAAGAGATTGGTAATTGGTTTTAATAGGCTCGACAGCGTTTCGCCCAAGATATTGAATACATTTCCGATATATTTGACAATTCCTTTGAGTTCATCTGCAAATGGAAATGTCTCCATGAATGTTTTATACAATGCATTTGCCACCTGTCCAAACAAGTTCACGACAGGCAAGGCTACACTGCGTATTTTGGTGTAAAGAGCAGAGAATAAAGTCTTATATGCATTCACCACAGGCGTGAGAAACCCTACGAGAAATCCAGTCCCCCCACCGAAAATGGTTCCCAATATGCCAGCATTTGCCCCACCAGCACCAAGCAAACCGCCAGGACCACCAAATATGCTACTTTTCTTAAGTGCAGCGATAAGAGGTGCCGTTGCTCCTGCGTAAATTGGTGCAACTCCTTCTAGTGTTTTCTTGATTGATTCCTTTAATGTTGCATCCAGTCCAATCGTTCCTGCCTTCGTCGCTTTCTGTGCCTCTCTCTTTTCTTCTTCGGCAGTCTGAGCCATCTTTCTGTTAGAGTCTGCAATTTCTTTGATGCTCTTGTTAGTTTCTTTAGTTGATTCAAGCAGAGCCTTCTCATTTTTTAGCAGTTCTCCTATGGATTCTCCCGTCATATTAGATTCTTCTGCAATCTTTTTGAGAATGGTGTTCGAATTCGACAACTTGTCGTTCATGTCAGAAACGACTTTCTCATTCATCGGGTTTTGGTAAGGGTCTTCTGCCATCTGATTATTGAGGGCTTACCTGTTTCTCATCGAAGCCTGCTCTTGTTCTGCTTTCTCCTTTTGCTCTTTCACATAGTTAATCAGTAATCCGATGTATATCTGTCTTTCCCACGGAATCATGTTTTCGATTTCCGTGAGCGTGAAGTTATGTTCCTTCATCATGATGAAATTTGACTGCAACACATTCGCCAGCGATTCATGATGCAGGATCAGGTAAAAAAATCTTGAATTCCCTTTAAGGTCATCTTGTTTTGTTCTCCGCACTTCTCGCAAACAAATAAAACATCATGCTTCAATGCGGGCATGTTCTGAAAGAATGTGATCATTTTTTGGAACATACCCTGTGAAAGGTTTCCAATAAACTCAAGAACTTCTTCTTTGCTGAAATTCTTTGTTTGGTATGTCTTGTCACCATCGTAAATTACATCAATGCAGGAAGCAATTAATTGCATCGACATCTCTGCATTCTTGATCGGATTATCCTTGTCTTCCTCACTTGAAGAAATCAAGGAATCATTGCTCATGCTTGGATATCGCATGATTACACCCATCTTGTCGGTCAACTTGATGGTATTGCTTTGATTGCTGTCATTGGATACATTTATGCCACACAAATCGATTTCAACTGCATTTGAATGTTCGCACTTGACACACTTAGGTTTGATTGTAATTTTTTCACCGACAGAACGAATTCGAAGTTGAAGCAATATGTACTCAAGATCAAACGGTGGACAAATATCCACATCAACTTCTCCAAAGGTGCAGTTCTTTATTACATCCTTGCTTGTGGATTGGATTTGCTTCGGATCCTTGGATTCCATTGCAAGAAGAAGCAACTTCTCTTCTTTGACAAGAAATGGACGATACTTGATGACCTTCTTGTTGGAAGGCAGAGTCAATTCATAAGTTGGTGTGGCAACAATTGGTATAGCCATGATAATCTCCTTAAGACATGGTATTTATTGAAGTTTAAGCAATCGAAACTCGTCCAGAATTTGCAAAAGGAGTGCCTTGCGGTATACCGCCCTGAACACCTTGGCCTCCTTGCCCATTCTCTGCATTTGGAACCGCTTCAAGACCACCAAAATCAATCGTCTTGACGGTTCCTCCATCAGCATACAGTTCGCCGTTTCCAGGAATATTGACCAATCCTCTTGTTTGTCCGCTTTGCTGTATTTCGCTGTTTGTCAGCAGTTGATTGGAGTCGCTGAAGTTTCTCATTACATTTCCATCTATGGCAATATTTTCTACCCCCTGATCCTGCATGAACTTTGTAAGGTTGCTTGAAAGCGGATTTGCAGCAATGTCGGCAAGATCTTGTAATTGCTGATTCAGAGCCTTGTCATATGTTGTTATGTCAACTGCTTCTCTGAAGCCAAATCCGACACTCAGAAAGGTGGGTTTGGTGGATGAGGACCATTCCAAGGTTCCTCCATTTACTCTCATGCTTGAAGGATATAACTCAGTAAAACGAAGGCCGCGCAAACGATTTTGAGAATATGCAGTCTGTATGTCTTCAAATGACTTGACATTATTGGGTATAAACAGCAAAGTTGCTTTCGTGTTCTTGGCAAAATCATCATAGTATGAGACATATCTTGAAATCGGATCAATGATGCCATCCATCCACTTTTTTACAAACCCAAACTCTGCCATGTCGGGAGAACAGTAAAACTGCATGGTTACTTCGTCATCAAATGTACTTGTGTAAGGAATTCTTCTTTTGGGTCCACCTATGTCTCGGTCGAGAGTTGAGATCATTTGAGTTGGTACATTCACGGTAAAGCAACGAAATGTCATTCTCTTGTCAAATCCTGTTTGTGCAAAACCATATTTCTCATTCAACCAGGGACTTTCAAAAAACACAAGAAAGTGATTAGGTAATCCAAATCCATTGTTACCAGCATCATTTAAAAAACTTTGCCATGCAGATGTTTGACTGAACTGCGTCTTGCCGACATTTGGCGGGAAAAACGATGAAAAGTAACTTGGAAATAGTTGGACTGCGGTTTGAAAAACTGACATTATAGTTTCCTTCTGGATTCTTTCCAGACTTGTTCTTTGATCATCTTTGCAAATCGCTCAAGAGGAAGGAACAACATGAACTTCCAGTAGATCGGTGGTACTTCCGTCACTTTGGACACAATATGCTTGTAGTAGTATCTTTTGATGCTTGGTTTGTAGTATCTCAATGCTCCTACGGACTTGAGTGTTCCATAATGAAGACCGATTATTGCATTTGCATTTCTGTCAAATTCTTCATCATTTACATAGGTCTGCAAATTGTTGAAAAACTTAGCGCGATCATTTGGATGAAGATAATGAAAGTTCAAACCCAAGAACCCATCCTCAGTATGGGATATCATCAGAACCAATGGATAGTTGTCATAATATTTCAATTCTTGCTGGGTTTTGGGGTTATAGCCAAAAAGATATATTTTTCCAGGCTCAAACGAAACATTCCCACCTGATGTCTTGATTATTCCTTCGGGATTGATGACACCAACATCGGATAGATTGTCCCTCAACCAGTTCGTGGCCTTTCGGGAGGTCATGTCGATTCCCTCGGAGAACATTCGACGCAAAACCGCTATTGCATCTTTTTGGCTCATTTGCCCGCTCCAAATATTTCATTCTCTGTAAGAATCTGAAATTTCCATTTCTTGTCTGCACAGAACTCCTTTGCCGCTTCCCATTTTGCATTGTTTATCATCCAATCTCTTATTTCCATGAGTTTGCCTTTGCTCACACGGGCACCCACGGGGACAGCGACCGGCTGAATTGTTTTCTTCTTTGGCTTGATCTCTATTAATGTGGTCTCCACCAAGCCATCCTTGTTTTTTGTTCGTATGCAAAAATCGACAAAGTAGCGATGTATTTTCATATCAAACGGAGATCTGTATGGTATTACCACTTCCTCAGAAGACCATTCGATCACATTTGGATTTGTGTCACAAAAAACCATGAACCTTCGTTCCCAAAGAGACCGATACACGCAATTGTTAGGGTCTCCTTGGTATTTGCTCGGGTTCGTTGGCCGATAGAATCCTTTGTAACTAGCCTTGGAAATAGTAGGTCTCCTCAAAATCATATTTAGCAAAATTACGCTAAATAACTGATACAGGAGACCTTCCCCTTTGAACTCATCCACATTTCTACAAAGGCTTTATGGCAACGGCAGAGCATTTCAAGGCTCGGCTGACAGTCAGGCAGACAGAGATCTTTCGAGAGTATCGGCTGTACCGTATTCTTCGGCAGAGCGTTCATTCTACAGATATCCCTTTGATCTTGGCGATTCCCCCGAACATCAGAACTTCATCGTATTTGATATATTTGAGAATCAAGGAGAAGGTCTAAAATCAGTCCGTGGCGAAAAACCTTTCTTTGCATCCACTCTTGAAAAAGGCAAAGGGATCGCAGGTTCAATTGCAAGGGGTGCAAATGCAGTAGGCAAGATTCTTCCTGAATCAACTGCATTAGGTGCTTTGGCAGGAAAGGTGCAGAATCTTGCAACTGGAAAGGCGTTCATAGACATTAAATTGGCGGGCGATTTTACAGTAGGAAATGCTGTGTCTGCTGCAAATTTGGTGAATTCTGGTCTTGCTACAGGATCAATACAACAATTGGCTTCAGCGGGAAAGCAAAACATAGATGTACTTGGAAGAGGAGAAGAAGGATTTGTTCAAGAAGCATTGGGTCTTGGAGGAAAACTTCAACGAGCGACAAAAACTGTGTTTCTATACATGCCAGGAGGCATAGAAACCAAATATGCAATGAGATACAGCCAAGACACTTCATTCTCCACATTAGATACAATGTCAACCGGAATTCAAGGAGGTGTAAAAAATCTTCTTACGATGGCAACCGAAGGTAAATTGGATGCTGCAACAAAACAGGCATCGGATGCTTTAAGTAAACAACTTGGAATGGGAACGGTAAAACAACTTGATGAGGCTTTGAAAGATGTTGGTGAAAAGATTGGTCTTGAAGGCGATTTGAATTTGAAGAAATATCTTGAGGCAGGTCAACGAAGAGCATCCAATCCCTTTGTTCTTCAATTGTTTGAGGGTGTGGACAGAAGAACCTTTGATTTTAGTTTCAAGTTTCAACCCAAAAACAGAAAAGAAGTCGAAGAGGTGTATTCAATCATACGAACATTCAAACGATACTCTCTTCCTTCTCGCTCATATGGTGGTCGTTTTCTTGATTACCCCGCAGAATTCAGATTGACATTTGTGAATACTGACAAGGAAAACCTGTATTTGAGCCGAATGACACGGTGCGCTCTTACAGGAATAACGGTTTCATATGGCACAAATCCGTTTACCACATTCCGACCTGATGAAGAAGGCGCAGCCCCTACTCAAGTAGAAATGAGTCTGTCTTTCAGCGAAATGGAAATCCTCACTCAAGATCGCATAGATCAAGGGTTCTAATTCATGCCATACTTCTCTTACTTTCCCTCGATATCCTACAGTATGGATAAAAACGACTTGACAAAAATCAAGGTTGTCAAGGATGTCACAGTTCGTGCAAAAATAAGCGAATATTTCAAGAATGCTGCAATGACATCATTACCGTATGAAATACAGGATGGCGAACGACCAGAAACACTTTCGCACAGGATATACGAAAGAGCAGATTTACATTGGTTAATTCTTCTCTTCAATGAGATTCATGATCCAACCTTTGAATGGCCTTTGTCTTCTGCTGAACTCGAAAGCAAGATCGCAAAAAAATACAATGGTCATGTCATATACTATCCTGATACTGCAAGAATTCCAACAGACTTTCAACTACAAGATACGACAATACTGTCAAGAGCAAAGACCATACATCAAGTGCTATCGGATGGAAGCATTGTTTCTGCAAACATCGTAAATTGGAATCCAACATACAACTATATCGTCATCGACGGAGAAGAAGCAGAAAAATTTGATCCATCATACGATTACCCATTTTCAGACGATGCATACGCACGATTTTATGTAGATGAAGACGCTTCAAAACTTCTTGCCTTTTCGAGAACACAGCCATACCAATATGGGCTTCACCATTTTGAGGACTCCGATGAAAATATTCTTGATCCAAGATCAGGACCGCCCTCAAATCCGTCAAGCCCTTCATCCATAATCAATAGATATGTGACCGATACTGAATTTGTTGAGGTGCTTGCTGTAGACAACAGAACACAGGAATACAAAATCAATGAAAACAAAAGATTGATTCGCGTAGTCAAACCAGAATTCATAAGTGCAATCGTGACGCAATTCCGTTCATTATTCACCTGATTGAAACATGATTCCTAATGAAAAAATACTCAATCCTGGCGATATTCTCATCGACTCAATCACTATTGAGTCGGCAGCGGGAGCATTACTTGATGTAAAATCGCAGTTCATATCAATAAACATCTACGAAGACATCTTCTCAAACGGTCTTTCGGGGTTTATTGTTCTTGTTGATTCGCTAAATTTAATACGATATTTGCAAATAACGGGAAGAGAGGTGCTGAAGGTCGTATTCAGCACTCCTGGCGATCCTTATGCTGGAGATTATCTCGAAAAAACATTCAGAATTTACAAAGTGTCATCTGAAACTAAGTTGTCGGGCGATGGCAAGAACCTGGTTCGCCTTGAATTTGTATCCATACCACCATATGAAAATGCAAAATTGCGTATATCGCGAGCATTTACAGATATGCGATATAGTGAGATGGTGGAAGTCATAGCAAACGATGTATTTGGCATGAAAGTGAATGCCTGCCCAACCTTGGGCCGAAGAAACATCATTGTTCCAAATTGGAATCCCATGTATGCAATCAATTGGATTGCAAAAAGATCCTCGGCAGAGAGCATGCCCGAAGCATGTGATTATGTGTTCTTTGAAACCCTTGACGGAAAATATCAATTCGTCCCACTCTCAGTACTCAAAGCACAGGAAACACTGGTCAAATATCATCACACACCATCAAACAGAGATCCTGTGACTGGAGAAATATTCATGAAGAAGGAATTCTACAATATTATTTCCTTCTCTGTGGAGGGTCGCGGGGACAAAATGCGTGAGATTGTCGGGGGAGTGTATGCAAACAACGCTCTCGCTCTCGACATATTGGGCAAACGAGCAACCACGGAATTATACACTTATTTCACGCAACGAGACAGAATACCAACCATATCACGATATCCATTGGTATCAAAGGTGTCGGACGATCTCAGTTTTAATGTTACTGCGTATCAAAAGTATTTCCCCAAGCATTCTTTCCGTTATGATTCAATAGAAGACAATGACGAACTCGAAAAGGTTTCGACTCGTCGTCAATCGCAAATGAATCAAATTGGAACCAATAAATTGAGCATTCTCGTCAATGGTGACTCTCGCAGACGAGTGGGTGACATGGTTTCCGTTGACATACCAAGCACGGAAGATCCAAAAAACAAAGATGACTGGTATGATCCTTACCTTTCGGGAAGATACATGATTACAGCAATTCTTCATGAAATAGGAGATGGAAGTTATAACATGAAGATGGAACTTGTCAAAGATGGATATGATGAAAGAATACCTGATGTACAGACATTTGCCGAAGGCGGGGAAATTTGACAATGATCAACGAAATCAAGGACAGTCCAAATGATTATCTTGGAAAAATGGATTTCGTGTGGTGGCACGGAGTTGTTGAGGATATAAATGATCCGCTTAAATTGGGACGATGCAGGGTTCGCATCTATGGATTTCATACAAGCAACAAGGCTTTGATTCCCACGGAATCTTTGCCTTGGGCAGCAGTCATGCAACCGATCACAAGTGCAGCAATGAGCGGAAAAGGAAGAAGTCCCACAGGACTGCTTTCGGGAACTTGGGTGGTTGGGTTTTTCAGAGATGGTCCTCATGCACAGGATCCAATCGTCATCGGAACAATCGCAGGATATCCCTTCCCCGATGAATATGGAAATTACAAGGATTCTGAATCTGGTTTTTATGATCCAAGCGGAACATATCCATTAGATTCATATGCAGGAGAACAGGACACTAATCGCCTTGCTCGCGGTGAAAATCTCAATAACACGATTCTCAAAGACAAGGAAGAATCAAGAATTCCGAAAGTACCAACAGCAATCACAGGTGAATGGCAAGAACCTCAATCCGCATATGGCGCGACATACCCCCATAATCATGTATATGAAAGCGAATCCGGTCATATTATGGAAATCGATGATACTTTGGGAAATGAAAGATTGCATCGATATCACAAGGCAGGTTCATTTGAAGAAATAGGACCATCCGGTTCGCGAGTCACGAAAATCGTAGGTGATGATTATGAAATCGTGATTGGATCGAAGTCAGCCGTCATAAAGGGAAATGTGCTTTATACGAATGAAGGAAAGGCGCAATTCAAGGTGGGGAGAGATTTCTATCTTGAGGTCGATGGGGATGTCAGAACGCTTGTTCATGGAAATGTGATCATGCATACCAAGGGTAGTTTTGTTCACAAGGTTTCAGGATCATACACATTGGCAAGCGGCGGGAACATGACATTGGTTGCTCCAAGAATTGACCTCAATCCCGAAGGAATAAGCCCATCTTCTGTCGGTATCGGCGGGCTAGACAAAATACAAAAGAGAAGAGTTGAATTTCCCGATCCAGAGAATACTGATGAAACTAGAGAACTTCCGTCTTTGGGTGCAGCATCGAGTTCTGGTGTTGTCGCAGGAAATGCAACCCCGAGCAGCACTTTAGCAAGACAAGCAGAGGGAACTGTGGCTTCTGGTGCTGTCGCTACGGCACCAACCGCGACAACACAAGCAACAAGTGCGACCGTGGCTTCGGCGGCAACCTCCACGACTACAACTACGGAAACCATCACTACTTTCAATGGTTCTGCTCCATCAAGCATTCCAAAGGAAGTTGGTGGCATAGGAAATGCGTCACCGCCAGCAACAAGCCAAGGGCTTTCTGAATCCACGGTAAATCTACTGAGCGGGGCGGCCAATCTTGCAATTGCGGCAGGCACCGCCGCATTAGCAGCACTTTCCGATGAATCGGAGTCGAGGCAGGAAACAACATCCTCTCAACAAGTCGCAGCGGTAGCGTTGCCCCCGTTGCCACCCACGGCTCCTGGAGTATCTGATTCTACAATCATAATGGCAGGAGGAACGGGAGCAGCACAGGAAGCAACAGGACTGCCAGGATTACCAACCGTCAGCCTATATGCGGTTCCAAATGAGGCAGCAACGCTGTTGCAGGGCTATCCTGGTCAAACAGGAATAGGAAATACCGACCCAACTACGGAATTGCCAGGTGTCGATCCTTTGCCAAGCGTTCCTGTCCTTGCGTTCCCTGCGGAATTTGCACAACCAGTCATACTTCCAAACACCCTTGATGGAGGGGCTTTTTAATGGCTGCACAGGAATACCTTTGGCAAGGAAAATACAGAATTCTGTCAGAAGTAGACCCTGCGACCTATTATCCGAATGGTATAAACAGCGATCTGCCATCGGGGAGCGGGATAAGTGCGTCTTGTTTTCGTCTTTATTTCCCTCTTTCTCCTGGCAATTATTTCTTTGACGATAATGATTTGCCTCCTGTAGTCGCTCCGCGTCGATATTTTGAGCAAGAAGACATCACTGAAGATGCAGCATGGAGTCTTTATCTAATACAAAGTCAACTTGACGAATGCTCTCTTGCTTCATTTGGTGGAGAACCTGGTTTTTTGGTCATAACTGGTGATTTTTCACCAGATATGATTCTGAATCTTGACACTGGCAAAATGACAGGAAGAACGGGAGAAATGGATCAATATGTCTCTGGCCTGAACATTCCTCCCGACTACGAAATAGACGAACAAAACTATGCAACCGTGGGTTCTGCCTCATTTTTCAGAAATGGAGTTGGATTTGAAATCCCCATTCAATTCACGGCTCGTGTTTTCAATAAGAGCAATCCCGATTCATTTATAGACACATCGTTTCAGTATGGATTGAGCAACAACTGGTCATCGGATAGGGATTATTTAATCCTAAATATCAAGAATCAGTTCTTTCTCAATGGTGCTACTGCGACAAATCTTGAATATTTGGAAACACAAAAGACCAGAGGATTCTTTCCAGGCCCACCTTAAGGAGTTTTATGCCCGCTGCCCACCGACAAGGAGACATTTGCACAGGTCATGGCTGCTATCCGCCACGGCAGAATGTCTCATGGTCTACTAATGTCTTTGTAAATAACCGAGGTTGGCATCGACAATATGACAATTGGGGAACGCATTGCTGTGGTCCCTTTTGCCACAAGGCACATACGGCACAGGGTTCTTCGATGGTTTTTGTCAACAGCAGACAAGCAGCAAGAATTGGTGATCCGTTGAATTGCGGTTCCGCAATAGCCACGGGAAGCAAAAATGTTTATTGCGGAGGTTAATGCAAATGAGTTCATCTAATTTTGATGTATGGATGAATGTAGGAACTGCCATGGCAGGAGTTGTCGCTGGCATGCTTGCGGGTGCGTCTTATCTCAGAAAAAGAACAATTCTTTGGAAGAGAGAAGAGGAAAGAGATGCAGCAATCACCGTGGAAGACATAAGAAGATACGGTCAAGTGCAAGAATTGATAACCACCCTTCGTTGCCAAACGGGCGCAGACAGAATACAGATACTTCAATTCCACAATGGTGGCAAATTTCTGGATGGGTCTCCGATGAAAAGAATGTCCGTAACTCATGAAAGTTGCAAGCATGGAGTTGCATATGAATACATGCACATGCAGGCTGTGCTATCCACCCTTCTTTGGGAAAAAATAGAAATGGTGAAGAAGGATGATCCGCAGTTGCATTTTGTCAAAAGTCTTGCAGATTCAACCCTGAAAACATATTGCCGAAGCAGGGGAACAGAGGCATTTTGCGTCCTTCCCATAAAAAAAGAAGGACTTGTCATCGGTTTCATAAATCTCGATTGGCTCGATGAGGAAACCGTACCAAACAAACCAATTGATTTTGGAAGAATAGTCGAAGAACACAGAAACTTCATTGAACTTCAATTGTCAAAGGATCACAAGAATGGCAATCAATAACAAGTTCAAAGACCCTATTCTTTCGTTTTCTGATATTGATATGAATCTGAAAATGAACGCATTGACAGAGGATATTGATACTGTCAATGGAATTGATTCGGTGAAGCAATCTCTGAAGAATCTTCTCAGACTCAAGAAATACGAAAAGCCATTTCATCCTGAGATAGAATCGGGCATCATGGACTTGTTGTTTGAGCCAGCAAGTCCAATTATTGCTCTTCAACTCAAGAGAAAGATAACAGAACTCATACAGGCATATGAGAAAAGAGTGAGGGCTTCCAACATAAACATTATTGACCTCATGGACCAAAATGCCTATCGAATTGACATAGAATTTCAGGTGGAAAACAGAGTGGAGACATTCCGCGCCACCGTTATTGTGGAGAGGATCAGATGACCACCCCAAATTTGCCGATTGACAATCTTGATTTCGATGGGATTAAGACAAGTTTGAAGGCTTTCCTGAAAAATCAGGATAAGTTCAAAGACTATGACTTTGAAGGTTCGGGGATGAACATTCTTCTTGATCTTCTTGCATACAACACGCACTATCAAGCATTCTATGCAAACATGGTGGCAAATGAATCTTTCATCGATTCTGCTGTTAAGCGACAGTCCGTGGTTTCCTTGGCAAAGCAGTTAGGATATACGCCTCGCTCATACAGGGCTTCTACGGCTGTAGTAGACATTGTCTGGAACAAGCCATCTGCGGCGTTTCGTGCCAGTGTTGCAAGAGGAGAAATATTCATCAACAGAGGAGATACCTTTGCTGCATCGGGTGGAAATTCCGTATTTACCTTCCTTCCTTTGCAAAATTATAAGGTAGTCAATGAGGGTAGTTCGTGCGTTGCAAGAAATGTTGAAATCAAGGAAGGAAGATTTCAGACATTTACATTCATCGTGAACAACTCGGACACAAGTCAGCGTTTTATCATTCCCGAAAGCAACATCGATACAACCACAATTCGAATTCGAGTTACTAAATCAGCAAAGGACATCACGGGAATCAATGAGATATGGCAACCTGTAGAGGATATTAATTCCATTGATGGATCAACCAATGCATACTTCTTGCAAGAAGTGGAAGATCAGAGATATGAAATTTTATTCGGTGATGGAATTGTCGGAAGAAAACCGGATGATGGAAACGCAATCATCATTGAATATCTTGTCACTCAAGCAGAACTTGCAAATGGAGTGCAGACATTCAGGTATTCAGGAAATGTCTCTACCGCTGGCGTGATACCAACTGTGACCGTGGTCGCAAATGAAAATGGCGTTTCTCAATCCTCATTTGGAGGAAGTGACCCTGAAGACATAGAGTCGATTCGTTATTATGCACCAAGAAACTATCAGGCACAAGAGCGAACAGTCACCGCAGAAGACTATAAAACTATTCTGACCCGAGATTATAAATCTGCCGATTCCATACTTGTTTGGGGAGGGGAAGAAAATGATCCTCCCCAATATGGAAAGGTATTTGTTTCCATTAAGCCACAGAATGCAAAGAAACTATCTACCCTTGAAAAACTGTCAATTCAAAGCACGGTATTACAAAGAAAGAATGTCTTGGGAATAACCGCAGAGGTAGTCGATCCCGATTACATATACATCGTTCTTGATGCACTCGTTCGTTACAATCCCAATGCAACCAATCTTTCTGCAACAGATCTTGAGCAATTGGTGAGCGATACAATTGATGCGTATGCTCTTGAGAAACTAGGTAAGTTCAATCTTAATTTCCGTTTCTCTAAATTTGCATCATTCATAGATTCGATAAACCAAAGTTTTACTAGCACAGAAGCCGACATAAGGATACAAAAGAGATTTGAGCCTTTGCTCAATCAAAATGGTGTGTATACGATTAAGTTCAATTTCGACAATGAAATTTATCACCCTCTTGATGGTTATCCCTCCGTTCTTTCGAGCAGCGGGTTTGGATATGAAGATCCCTCAACTGGCGGCGTAGTTGATGCTTATTTGCAGGACGATGGATACGGAAAAGTGCAAATATACAAGATTGTTGGTGAAGAGAAGATATTGCTTAATACAAATGCAGGGACAATCAATTATTCAAATGGCACAATAAGTTTGGTTGACTTCAATCCCACATACATTTTGCCTACCAGCGAAACGGAAATATCATTGACTGTGGTTCCGGTTTCAAAAGACATATTTACCCGAAGAAATCAAATTATCCTTATAGACAAGGAAAATACGAAAATAACGATAGTTCCGGACACATTCAGAACCGAAAGAAAGCAGACGGCAAGTGCGTTCCCGTCGAATAGATAATTTGTCATGACCACAGGAAACGACAAGAATCAAGCATCGATCATTGCACAACGACTTCCGGAGTTCGTACAAACGGACAATCCGACAATGGTTGCATTTGTACAGGCATACTATGAATGGCTCGATGGGCAGGCGCAGCAGGGATATTTGAGAACTCCTAATGCACTTGATGGTGCAAATGACATCGATAGAACTCTTGATTCGTTTGTTTCCGAATTCAAGAAAGAATATCTTCTCAATTTTCCAGAGCAACTTGCCACGAACAAAGAAGGAAATTCTGTCGATGCTCGTCAATTGATGAAAAACATCAAGGAATTTTACAGAAACAAGGGAACAGAGAAGACTTATGAGTTCCTGTTTCGTGTTCTTTATGATGCGGCAATTGACTTTTACTATCCTGCAAGGGACATTCTTCGTCTTTCTGACGGAAAATGGATCCAAAAGAAGTCCATTCGTTGCTCAAATGAACTTGGCAACAAGATATTTGATGCACGCGGCAAGATTATTCGGCAAAGATCAATTGATGGAAATGTGATTGCCAGCGCAAATGTCATAGATGTATCCACGCAGCAATTGGGCAGCAGGGGAATATCAGAACTTTTTCTCACTAACATCAACGGAGAATTCAAGTCAAACACTTCGGCAACCAACAATTACCAAGGAATCGAATTCACCGACAATGATGGAGTCGGAAGAATTGAACCATCAATCTATCCAACCCTCTCGAAGATAACAATAAACAACACCGGAACGAACTATCGCAAGGGCGAACGCATATTCCTGACTCCTGCTGCAAATCCTGCTCGTCAAAACTTGATTCGTTACAGCCAACGATTCGATGAAACGAGTTACTGGACTATTGGTACCGGAAGAAGTCTAACAAAAACCAACAAGACATCTGCACCAGATGGTTCGTTTACAGCATATCGATTTGTACCCTCGTCCACTTCGGGAGGTGAAGGAAATAATTATTTCTTGACATCTTCTACCGTTCGGTTTGTTACAAATCGTTGGTATACCATCAGTTGTTTTGTAAAAGCAGATGAATATTCTGGTGGATATTTCAGAATGCGCGAAGGCGAAACTACAAGATATATTGATGTGAGATTCAATGTGTTGCCTACTGTCCCAGGTGGACTATATGTCCGTTTGGGCAGCAATAGCGGTAGTGTTTGGACGCTCGAAGACGACAGCAGAAAAGTAGTCGATGCGGGAAATGGTTGGTATCGTGTTTCGTTTACGGCAAAATACACGGGGACAGCCATAAACAACGGAAGAATTGAGATTTTTGGAGGAAGAATTGCTTCTGTCCAACCTGCCCAATCATCAACAACCGATTATGGTATTTTCTTTTGGGGGGCGCAACTCAATGAATCTGCGTCATACAACACTTCCCATCCTACTGGCTATGCTAAAACGGAAGCAACCGCACCGATTGAATTTTCGACTCTGACAGACACAGGAGAAGGTGCTGTAGCCACTATCACCGAAGTCAATGCCAATGGCGGCATCATCAAGACACGAATCGACAATTTTGGTGCAGGCTATGAAGTTTCGCCCACGGCGAACATTTCAACTGCATTTGGTTCGGGAGCATCGCTGTCAACAACGGTTGGAACATTGTGTTCATATCCAGGATATTATTCAGGTAATGATGGTCGGCTTTCGACCAATAAGGTAATGCAAGACAACCATTATTATCAGAACTTTTCATATGTTCTGTTGACAGAGATTGTCATTGATCGATACAAGGACATATTGCGAAAACTCATACATCCCGCAGGCATGGGAATGTTTGGAAAAGTCGTGGTCAATCGATGCTCATCCGATGTGGCAGCGAGTGATGCTGTTGTGGGCAAAACCGATACTGAAGTCATAGGAAGTTACAGTCCATACACATTGAACACATATGTCGATATAGGTGGTCTTCTGTATAACGGAAGGGCTACACCTTATTTCCCATCCTTGCATGACTCTGTCATCACCGGAGCCGCAGGAAATCCAAATGATCTTCAACTATACTCAATTGGACAGAATTTCTTGGCATATAGCAATGATTTGAGTTCGGCAGCATGGGGGCGTGCTAGCGTGACAATTACTCCAACTGACAACATCATTGCACCAGATGGAACGAATTCTGGAGCAAAGATTGTTGTTGATAATGGAGTTTCGATAGGAAATGCATACGCATTCAAGGACACGACTTCGATTTATTTCAATGGAAATGACAAAATATTGACTGTCAGCGCACATGTAAAAGCAGGAAACTTGCCCACATCTACACAAGTTGCATTGTTTTTAAATACAGAGAACAGAAACAGTTTCATTGTATTCGATGCATTAAATGGAACAGTTGAAGCAGAAACTATCTCTTACACAATTCCAGCAGGTAGCACTAATCCCGTAACCCATGAATTGATTGACAAGGGGATTGAGTTTGTTGGTGATGGATGGTATCGAGCAAGAGTTACACTACGATTGAAAAACATGCCAGTGGGATATAAAACTGTTCGTGTGGGAATATTTCCCCGAAATATCGGCACAGCAGGACTCAATACGCACTTCATTTACGCATGGGGCGCACAACTTGAGGAAGGTTCAACCGCAAATCCACTTTTGAAAACTTTGGGTTCTCCTGTCGTTCACCGTTCGTATGCAGTTACATTCGATCCCAAGGGACTAACAGGTCTGAAAATATGGTTGGATGGTAGGACACTTACGGGAGCAGCAGGCGCAACCACATCGGTATGGGGTGATTCGAGCGGCAATGGTTATACCGCTACTGCGTATGAAAGAGCATTGCTTCCAACTGTTTCACCGATGGGAGGATTGTATCTTACGGGTTCAAATCTTACACATGGTTCTGTCCTCACGACAAGAAATCTCGACATCAATCAGCGGACAATTTTTGCTGCTTTCACGCCATTTCCTCTTGATAATCCCTTTGATCAAGTGTCAAGTCAGCAAAATTCACTTGTGGTCGGGATGCTTCGTGGAAATGCAGGGGCATCGACCACAACTGGTGCTGCAACAGGACAGCATTACCAAGCACACAGCATTTGCGTGGATTATGCAAGAACACTCATAGACGGCATTCCATCAACAAATCCAAGAATCCTTGGTTACTACGGCATCGGCAATCATGCAGGACCAGGCTCTCTTTTTCTTGCAAATCCCAACAATAGCGATACAGTATCAAGCAGCAATGAAATAAGGGCAAATCGTTTCATGTGGACATCGAACGATTCCTCAAGAGTGTCATGGTCTCTAGAACAACCTCTCTCAGGAGTTACTTCGGGAAATCCGAATACATTGGTGGCATGCTCGGTTCTTTCAACTACCATAGCAGGAATCACCTCCGCAGCAGGAGTGACTGCAACAACTGAAGTAAGGAAATTTGATAAAAAAAGCAATGATGATTTGACGACGAACGCGACTTACTATCGTTGGCACAAGATGGTTGAATACACGGTTCCTGAATCGGGATCATATGAGTTTTCAATGGAACTCAAAACCGATTATTCTACGGGCATTGCAAATTGGAGAGCAGTTCTCACCAATAACGATGGATTGGTGGAAATAACAAATCGTTCGCTTCCGACAATACCTTCATACATTGCCTCATGGACTTTTCATACGATGACGGACATATCGACGGGATGGTCTCCCATCACATATCAGGTTCATAGAGTTGTTGGTAAAGATCTCAAGAAAGGTGATGTAATCAAAGTGTGGTTGACTCCATCGATCAATTCTGGCAACAAACCGACAAATAGCAGTTTGGATACTACCAAATCAATGTATTTAAGAAATTTTGTTGCCAACAGAATATATTCACAAGGAAAGAATTTCCTGACCATCAACGGAAACGAAGTTGGTTCCGCAGTAGGAATTTTGAACGGCATCACGGCAGGCCAAAGATTGACTCTCGGATTTGGGCAAAACTTCTTTAATGGAGTCATACACGAAGTCCTTGTATATGACCGTGTATTGACAGACAGAGAAAGACAAACCGTAGAAGCATATCTGCACCACAGATGGAAAAATGACATTATTCGCGCAGAAGGACATCCATGGAATCTTCCGATTGCCTCATTGACGGCAGGAATCTATCCTGCTCTGCCCTCAGAAGGCGGTTATACCGCGCACTCAAGCGTACTTTTGTCGAAGATAGGATATCCTTTCTATGAAATCGCGAATCACCCCAATCTTTACCTTTCGAACACCGAAGAACCATATCCTGCAAGAATTTTTGGTTATCAAAAGGACGATTTTCTCGGAACGGGAGGTAATGGAACCGATGGATACTGGATTGAATGGGAAAACAACAGTACAGAAAACAGAGTGAATTGGGCATTAGGTCTCTCCGATGGCGGTGCGACGGGTAGCAAAATTGCAATGCTTCGTTATTATGACAGTTCAGAATTTAAGAAAATAACGGCAGAGGCTTTTCTTGATCGCAAGGTAGGAAGACAGTTTGATTGCAAAAATGAGGTCATAGTTGAACCAAATCCTCCTAAAGTAGTTCTTCAACTGTGTCCGCAATTTGCAAACGGCCTAGATGTGATCTATTCAAATGGAACAATTGTCTTCAATTATTCTATAGAAAATGACGCAAATATGGAATATTGGATCACAGACCTTCTGGAAGTCGAGATCAATGACGGCAGGAAGTTGTATCGTTATCGTCCAGAATCGCATACATGGCAAGGAAAATTCTCAATATCCGGATTTGCATCAGGAGTCGGGACGAGTTCAAGAGCATACACCGTTACATTCAGGCTAAAAGACTATTATGGCAAATCGATTTCTGAATCGGAAAGCACCGTTTCTTTCTTGCACACATTCTCTGAGGCATTGTCTGCTTATGACACATTGGATAGTTGTGTTTAATTTACTTGAAAACCCAAATAAATAACAAAGCAAGAGGTATTCTCACATGGCAAATGTCTGCGACAAGTTCCGACAGAATTTCAGGCAAACCTTCATCGAACAGGTTGTTTCGATGTTTGGCAACCTGTCAACTGACAAGTGGTTCTTGTCAATAGGCAAACCGCTGCCTTGGCTTTCCTCAACAGGCGAAGAAGACAATTTTCCTCCTGCGTCAGAGGATACTAATGAAACAGAGACTGACTTCTGGCGGAACATCGTTGCTCATAAGAAAATAAACCGAGAAGATGTGTCAATCATTGTTCCAAGATACGACTGGACGATTGGCACTGTGTATCGTCCATATCGACCCGATGTTTTTATGTTTGATCCCGATACTCCTTATGTTTTTTATGTTCTTGTTGATGAAGAAAGGGTCTATAAGTGCATCGATAACAACTATAACGCACCTTCTGTCGTTGCCCCCACACACACGGATACCGAGGTGAAGACCCTATCTGATGGTTATCGTTGGAAATACATGTATAGTATCACCGACAGTAAACGAAAATTCTTGCTGAAATCCGGCTTGAAGAAATCCGGCACTATTCGTCCTGGATACATGCCGGTGGAGAACATACAATCTTTGGGATTGGATGACGAAAGATACCTTCAATTTGCCGTACAGAATTCGGCAGTTGATGGAGAAGTGGTATTCGTCTATTTCAAGCCTGAATATTTTGGATATGTAGTTTCTGACCGTTGTGTATTTCCTTCAAGTACGAATTTGCTGGCCTCCGATGTTCCTTTCGATGGAACGACTGCTTCAATATTTTCAACAGATCTTGCACCTATAACAGACTATTACAACGAAATGGTGTTTTCCGTGGATTCGGGCCAGGGTCAAGGTCAAAGAAGAATAATCAAGTCATATACTCCCTCTGGTGGAAACAGTGCAATAGTAGAATTTACGACTCCAATCTCGGTTGAGTTGATCGGTTCAAATTCTACCTTTTCAATTGTTCCGAATGTATGCTTGCTTGGTGATGGTTCTGCGAAAAACAACACTCTTGACCCATTACGAACAGTCGCAAATGTCTCTGTGAAATTTGCTTCAGGAGAAACTGGCACTTCAAGAACAGTTCAATCATTCGAAATGGTGGACACAGGGAAAGATTACACATATGCTTCTTTAAAAGTAGTCAAAGGTCTGACTTTCTCTTCGGCCACTCCTGTTGAAATAATCACCGATTTTCAAGAAATAGCAACCCCAATTATCTCTCCACAGGGTGGACATGGCTCAAATCCTGTGTATGAACTTGGCGGAAAGTCAATGATGATAGTCAAGCGGTTCTCCGGTAATGAAGGAGGAAGGCTTTCTGTTCAGAATGAATTTCGTCAGTTTGGAATTCTCAAGAATCCGGACTTATACTCGCCTCAATATCGAATTTCCACCGTACAGGCGGGAACGATGAATTCTTTCGTTGCAGGAGCAACAGCATATCAATCTCCCGCTGGTGGGTTCACTGGTGCATATGGAAAAATTGTCTCTTGGCACGAAGGACTGACTGGATATACGGGAACATCGGAATTGATTGTTACTGATGTAGTTGGAACATTCAAAGCAGGAGTTGCATCCTCTTATATTGGACTTTCTGGTGCTGCAAGCACTCTTCAAGTGTTTGATGTCATGGAAAGAACAAGAGCAGGAACAGAAGGGAGAGACTTGCTCGTCCTTACAGTCGCTCCGGCGCTGTCCCCGTCTTTCTTGGCACTCGGAAACGATTTTCCAAGAGGACTCAATGCCGTTGGCGTTGGAAACGCGACAGAAAATGTCGAATTTACAGGTTCCAAGGGAAAGATTCACAGATGGGAAGGCCAAGCAGGATTCAGCAATAGAGGAAGGTTGTATCTTGAACATTCTCACGGCGAATTCTATACAAACGAATTGGTGGGAACAAGAGATCGCTACATGACTCTTGTTGCTGGCCTCACGGGAATTGCAAGAATTATAGAAAAAGACGAAATTGTCGAGGAAATTCCTGAAATTTACAGTCAGGTGCATCGATACGAACTTGCATCTGCGTTTGGAGATACTTTCAGCGATTCCACATTTGAACAGGATCAGGAAGTCATCGGCTACGATGGAAGTACCGTGCAGGGAACGGGAGTAGTTGTTTCTTGGGAAACAAGTGGAGCGACCGGAACCATCTCGTTGTTAATGACTGATGGCGAAATTTCAACAGGAAATATCATTCCATATGTGAATTCATCCGACAATACGGTGAATTCATTGGTATCGTCAATAGTTGAATATCCAGCATTAAAATATCGTTCAGGTCAAGTTCAATACATACAGAACATGAGACCTATTGTTCGTTCCGAAACTCAAGAGGAGGAAATCAAACTCATCATAGAGATTTGATTGCAAGCCATGTCATACGATCCAACCCTGTTTAACATCGATCCATATTATGATGATTTCAAGGAAACCAAGAAATTCCTTCGCGTCATGTTCAAGCCTGGCTATGCGGTACAAGCGAGAGAAGTCACTCAATTGCAGACCATATTGCAAAATCAGATCGATAGGTTTGGAAAGCATGTGTTTGAGAACGGGTCGCTCGTCCTTGATGGGCAAGTCACGGAAAATTACCTTCGTTTCGGAAGAATTACGGGTCTCACTGGATTTGCTAATCCGAAAGATATCATCGGAACGATTGTAAGTGGCACTAATACCGCAAGGGCAAAGATTATACATGCAGAAGGGGGTCTATCGTCATCGACTCTAGATCCACATTCCGTGGTGTTCTTTGAATATCTTGAGGGAGGAACGACATTTGGAGCAAATACGGTTCTTTCGGGAACCGCTGGAAATGCACCAATATCCTTTTCATTGACCGGTCTTGCAGGATCAGGAGGAAGTGTAATTGGTGATGCTACCGTAATTTCTGTTGATTCGGGAGTAAGATTCGTGGATGGATATTTCGTGATGCATGATGCACAAATGCTCGCCGCAAGTACTATTACAGGTGCAGCAGGAGCGAAATACAGGGTTTTTGGCAATCCAACGACAAGAATTGGCTTTCAGGTCAGCAAATCGTTTGTCACAGCAGATGACGATGTCAGTCTCACCGATCCTGCATTTGGATATTATAACTACGCTGCTCCAGGAGCAGATCGTTTCAAGATTGACCTCGGACTCACTCAATGTGAGTTTATACCTACAGATATTTCAACCACGACAAACTTTGCAAGATCCGATTTTCTCGAAATCATACGAATTGTCAATGGCGAAACAATCAAAAAGGAAATGTATCCTGACTATGCTGTCATAGAAGATACACTTGCAAGAAGAACATTTGATGAAAGCGGAAATTACACAGTAGAACCCTTTGATCTCAACATCACATACAGAAATGTGACACCCGACATTACAGGTGCCACTCTATCTGCGGAATTGTCGCCAGGAAAAGCATATGTGTTTGGCTATGAATTTGAAACACAAGGAACAAATGTTCTTACTTTGCCGAGGGCGCGAGCAACTAAGTCATACACCAATCAGGCAGCAATCGGATCGGTGGGTCCATCACTCACTGTTTCGATGGGTGGAAGTGCGGCAAGTCTCACAGGTTTCAATCTGTCCGAGCAACCTATTGTTCATTTTGATGGGCGAGCAGTAGGCGCAACTTTTAATAGCATAGGAACAGCAAGAGTCAGAGGATTGTTTCCTTCAGGATCGAATTACTCGCTCTATTTGTATGATATTGCAATGACGGGTTCAAATACGCTTGCAAATGCAACAAGAATTTTCCTTGGTGCAAACGCAATCAATGGTGGTGGGACCGGACAGCAAGCATTCAACATTGTTTGGGGAGGACAGACAGGAACTCTTTCGAATGTGAATGACACAGGAATGCTTTTCCTGCTTCCGAAGGGAGATAGAATCAGCACTGTATCTGGTGTTGATTATGCAACATCCAATATGGTTCGTGCGACTGTTGCAGCAAACGGAAACATTCCAACTATATCTCTTCCTTCAAACACAAAGTTGTTTTCGGTAAGAAGTCTGTCGATGCCCATACAGACTTCAAGTCCAGACTTGTTCGTTCTTTCCGTAACAGGGGCGGCAGTTGGGTTCACGGCATCCGTGCCTTCTGTGGGTGGAACGCTTTCAATAACCGCAAATGCCGCAAATCAAAATGTATATGTCTTTTACACAACAGACATGGGGACCGTTGGCGGGGGTTACCTAAGAAGAACAAAGACTCTTGTAACCGAAACATTGTCATCCGCAACAGGAGCATTTCAAGTCGATCCTCAAACAGGAAGAACATTCCTTTATGTCGGACTAGGAGCAACTGCATATGCAGATGTGGTTTCCGTGTCCTCAATCACGGGAACTCTGAACGGAACCTCCAATACGCAATTGCTGAATTATTTTACATTTGACAACGGGCAACGGGATGATTATTACGATTGGTCACGATTGATCCTCGCAAGCAATGCAATTCCTTCAAGCACAAATCCAGGAGGAAGCAATGTGGGAATTACAGGCGGATTCAGCATGACCATTAAAAGATTTGAGCATGGATCCGAACGGGACGGTCCATTCACCAAGGATTCGTACAATAGCGAATACAGGGACATACCGATATTTACAAGTCCAACTACAGGCAAGTCTTATCGATTGAGCGATGTGCTTGATTTCCGCCCCGTTAAAGCACCAAATGGTTCACTTACAGGGCATGTGGTTGTTGCTCCAACAACTGCAAATGACAACAAGTTTAACTATTCACAATATTTGCCAAGAACGGACAAGATTGCACTCACCAAGGACAGAAACTTCAAGGTCATATCGGGCATTCCCTCCGTGGATGCTACACCACCGGTTGATGATCCTGAAGCAATGACTCTTTACAACATTACTTTGAACGGATTCACGGTTGACAAGGACGATGTTCAGGTTCAGAAAATCGAAAATCGAAGATATACGATGCAGGATATCGCACAAATTGAGGACCGTCTTGATGCCGTTGAATATTTCACCAATCTTTCACTTCTTGAACAGCAGGCAAAGAGTTCTCCTCTACTTGATTCCAATGGCATAGAAATTCCAAAGAAGGGAATTCTTGTTGATGGTTTCAGAGGACATTCGGTCAGTGATGTACAGGATCCAATGTATTCGGCATCAATTGATTACGAAAATGGCGAGATGCGTCCGGCATTCAGGAATCGTGTCTATCGAATGAATTCCGTTGCATCTCCATCGAATGTAACAGGTTCTTCCGATGGAATCTACACGCTTGCGTATACAACCACCCCGTTGATCAATCAGCCTTTGGCTACCACATCATTGAATGTGAATCCTTCGGGTGTCTTCAATTATCTTGGATTTGCAAGAACAACCCCGAGTAGCGATTTCTGGTATGACGATACCCGCGCACCGACAGTCAGGGTGAACACAGACGGAGAAAATGATGCGTGGATATTCGGATCTCCTCTTGGCACGGGACCAGGCGAAGCAAAAGGATTCGGAACTCAATGGAGAGATTGGGAATCAAATTGGTCTGGAATCTCAAGAACCAACTCCTATGTCTCAGACAATTTCAATTCAAGTCGAAGCGTATTCGTGACCTCTTCAGGAACACGAACAATTCCATCAACATCATCGAGTTCGATTGTTCCAAACAGTCTTGTGAATACAATAGGTGATCTTCAGGTTCGCAATGACCTTCTTCCTTATGCCAGAAACATTCAAGTCAATGTAAAGGCAAGAAGTCTTCGCCCAAACACAACCTTCTATTTGTTTGTTGATGGAATTTCGGTTTCCGTGAGTCCGTCAATAGTCAGTGATGCAAGCGGATTTGTTAATTTTAACTTTACAATTCCCGCATCAACTTTCGGAACAGGAAGAAAAAACATAAGACTTACGGATAGTTCCACCAACAATCTGTCTGCAACCACAAGTGCTGCCGATTGCGTTCTTTCGATTCAAGGAACATGGGGCAACAACAAGGATGGAATAGTCACCACAAGAACCGTACAATCGAGAAGAGAGAGCGTTCGTTCCGAAAGAATCGTCACAAATGTTTTTGGAAAAACGGTTCAGCGTTCGGGATTCGTGAAATTGGTCGGCTACACGGATCCCCTTTCGCAAAGTTTCTTTGTGGATCCTGCAATATACCCATCTGGAATCTTTACCAAGAAGATTACATTGTATTTCAAGAGTAAAGACAACGACAACAACATGCCCTTGACCTTGACTCTTCGTCCCATCATAAACGGATTCCCGCATCCATCAAAATACATTCCTCTTTCCGATGTGTCTTTGGCCTCAAATTCGGTGCAAACAACGACAAACGCATCAATAGGCACGGACTTTGAGTTCAGCAGTCCAATATATCTTGCACCTGGTGAGTATGCTTTCTCGTTGACAACACCAAGCAACAACTTTGAAATCTATACATCACAAGTTGGCTCAAATGTCATCAAGCAAACCACATCAGAGGCAACAGTAAGGGCAACCAAGCAACCCTATGCAAGAAGTCTGTATAAGAATCAGACTTCATCGGGAGTTCAGAAGTCAGAAACCGAGGATATTAAGTTCCTCTTGCACTTGTGCAATTTCTCTCCGCTTTCAGGGTCCGTAAATGTAAGAAATGAAGGCTCCACATATTATGATTCGGGATCCATTGCTGTCGATGCCGTAAGATACAACATTCCCTCAATCCTTCCGTCAGATACGGTGCTTTCGGCAAGTGAGAATGGTTCTCTGGCGATAGGAGCGTTGGACATCAACAAGACATTGGAATTGCCAAACACAAAAACCGTATCAAATCCAAACACCAATTTTACCAATCTTGCGCTCAATCTTTCGACCACCGATCCTTTTGTTTCTCCCGTGTTTGATACCGACCGAGCAAGCGTGTATTGCATACAGAATCGCATCAACAGACCATCGGTTGGCGATTTCAACGGGGAAACCGGTTCTACCAATTTGGGAGTTCCTTCCAACGAACGATGCATTTCTCGATATATCAGCAAGAGAGTTGTTCTTGAACCAAATGTCATTGCAACCACGCTTCGAGTTGAGACTTTGGCAAGTAAACCCGAAGAGACAAATTTCAAGATATATGCAAGAATGTCTCCTGAAAATGGAACAGGATTGCCTTTTGATCTTCGTGGATATGTCGAAATGATCCCCGCAAGGACATATTCAAGCACACAAGTCGGTCAATTTCAGGAAATGTCCTACAGTCTTACTGGTCAAAGCGGATTCAGGGTTTTTGCTGTCAAGATCGTGATGACTTCAACAGATTCCGCGATTGTTCCTGTATTCAAGAATGTAAGGATTACCGCAGCATGAAATACCGAGTCAATGGAGAACCTGGACTTGTACGGGATTCGGTTTCCCGTGCTATTTTGTTCACGGAAAATGAGCAGATGCGGGCATACGAGAAAAGAAAAAAACACATTGAAATGCAGAACGATGAGATAAATAACCTAAAGCAAGAAGTAGCGGAATTGAAAACCTTGATTCACCGATTTATTGAACGGCAGGAGAACCGATAATGTCCATCACCGGCAATGTCATCAATGTAGAGAAGATACAACTTACGGATACCTTTCAAACTTGGTTTGCCAAGACCAATGAGGTGATTGATGCCATTAATCCCGTGAACATCTATGACATTGATGATGGAATCGGTACAGATGTAAGTTTTGGGCAATCCGGACCCGAATACAACGGAGTCAAGTATGTCAATGTTCGTTCTGGTTATGGTGTTGCTGTAGGGGCAGGATCGGGACTGCCTTGGACAGGAAATGTTTCGCTTAATCTTGGAAGCATCAGCGGTGCTTCTTATACCCTCACAGGAAATGAAGCATATACAGCCACAGGTTCAGCACCAATAGCATCCGAAGTAAATGTCAACGACATGTTCGTGGTCCTCGACACCTCGGATACCTCACAAGGAGCATCAGGAACCACTAAATTGGTTCCTGCGAAGTACATGATTCCCCGCGAACTGTATATGCCGACTCTGAATTTTTGGGGCGATTTAAACATCAAGGGCAATTTTACATCCCTCGGAGCGGCAAGTACGCAAGTAGGAAGCCTTGCAATCAATTCACAATATATTTACCTTGCTACCACGGGATCAGGATTTACGGGTGGACAATATTCATCGGATAGCACCCTCAATCAGGCAGGATTGATCGTTGCAATGACAGGCGGGGCACCGCAAAAGACAATATTATGGAATCACAATGGAGGAAACTCATATTGGGCATTTGGAGGCACATATGGCGCAAACGACCCTGATTTTTCCCTTGTCAATACTAGGTTTATTTCAAGAAATTTCGTAAGTGGCGACACAAATAACAACAATGTCTTCATTTTCGAGGCGGCAGGATCAACATCGACTCGGATTTGGTTGACTGAATCGGGGGTTGGACCATATTTTGGCATTGTCAAGGAAGCAAATTCAAGCAATGTCAATTTGAATGCATATCAAGGTGCAGGAATAACTTCAGTTGCATTCATTCGGTCAGGAGCAACTTCTCAGTATCCAGGAATCACGGCAAACGCATTCATTCAATTTGCAAATGTTGACATGCTTGATGGATCACATGCGGTCACGGGTGCAAGTGCATGGACAATTCCCGTTTCTGATGCTCTTGGCGAACTCCGTCCCGAACGACACAACGCAGGACAAGTCAAAAGAAGGTATTTGCAGACTTCTCACGGTCTAACCACCGGAGAGGCAGTCGCGATTGTACCGAACATTTCTCCGTTCTCTGCGACAATATGGGGATCATTGACCGGTGCGGATGCGTCTAATTCGGCTCTAGAAGCAATAGGAATTGTTGATCGTGTCATAAGCAACAATGAAGTTTCCGTCACATTGAAAGGACATGTCGATCTTTCAGCAAACGGCCTCAAGGGGATTGGGTCTCCGGTTACGGGACAATATTATTATCTGGATTGGAACAACAAGGGCGGATTGACAACAAACACGAATGTGCCGCAGAGTTTCCTCTATCAACCGGTATTTGTTGCAACAAGCAGAGTGGCTGGTTTGATATACGGAAATGAAAGCGAAATTGTTTTCCCGAATAAGACTGATGAAGTTTACATGCGAGGAATGATTCCCATTGGAATGATTCAACCCTATGCGGGATCACTTGCCGGTCTGACGATGGGGCTTTCAAGCGGAACAATACCTGTAAGTGATGTTCAATACAACAGTAATTACTTACCATGCGATGGCCGTGCTGTGGGAACCACAGGATCTACTGGATTTGCTGACTTGTTCAGTCTCATTCGATATTCGTATCCGATGCGCGGAACTGTCACTTCATTGGACAATGTTCCGAGAATTGTCATTCGTCCCGACAGAGGAACGGCAAACATTTCCACGCTTACATTTGGAGCCGGTGGAGTGTTCAAGGCAATCAGAAGATCGGGAACAAATAGCGTAAATCTTGAATATTCCACCACATATACCTCACTTACGGCAGATGCAAATACGATCACGATTTCGGGAATAGGCATCACAACACAGCCTACGCAACTCGGAGAAGGCATTATTGTTGACATATTGACATTGCGTGACGGTCTTTCATTCTTCCTTCCCGATCTTCGCGGTAAATCCCCATTCGGTGAATATGGTCCACAAGGACTTCTTGGACAAGGGTTCAATCTCGGCACAACCGGTGGAACCTCGTTTGCAGGACAAACTGGAGCAACTGCATTCGGAAACGGCGGTCTATTCACAAATTACATCATTCGTGCCAAGAGAGAGTCCGATGCGTTAATATTGACAGGACACAATCACGATTCTCGATATCTCCGCAAGGATGCAGACTCCGTTGCCGATGCAACAACCACGCTAAATCTGCAAAACCTGAATGTTAATGGTAGGTTCGCCGCTTTGCAAGGACTGACGATCACGGGAAATGTCTTGATGAATGACCGCCTTGATGTCCGAAAAGGAAGCACTTTCAGCGGAGATATGGTCATACAAGGTGGTAGTCTAACGGTTACGGGATCCACGCTGTCTCGGCCCGCCTTTCATGTCAGAACGAACAACTGTGTGGGTATTGGTACAACTGCGCCAACATCTGCCCTCCAAATCCAAGGACTTTCAGGAAATATTTCAACTACCATTGCTTCGGTTTCCGATGGAATTGTGACTCAATATTTTGGTTATATCGGTGTAGCATCAGATACTGCATTTTCTGGAACAGTTTCTTCGCACCCTCTCACCTTCATGACAAATAACATCAGACGGGCAGCGATTGATGCGACTGGAAACTTTGGAATTTTTGATGCAGGATCACCAACATTGCCACTCACACTCCAAGGCTATGGGAGTTCCGTATTGTCGGTGACTGCACTCACAGGAGCATCGCTTCTCCTGCGCCATACGAATACAACTACAGACTATCAAACCAAGTTTATCTCCTCGAAAGATGGAATTCTTCAATTTGGAAGGGCAGGAAACACTGGTGATTCGCCTAGTGTGCAGATGGAAATAGACTTTGGAGGAAATGCACGATTCTATGGAAATGGAGCATTCGACAAAAATATAAATGCAAATGGATTCTTGGTAGTAGGAGTGGGTGCTACATCTTCGGCTTCATATCCAGTTGGCATCAGTGGAAGCCTGAGTGTTGGGCAAAACGCAATTGATATCATTCCTACGGGATCCGCAGATGGACAACTGAAGATACAAGGAAACGGCTATGCGGGTTATGTTGCATTGGACATGACTGGCATGCATGTTGGGCACAACTCATCTAGTCGTGTCTTGACATTTGATGTAAATGAAACAGAAAGAATGCGTATTGATGCAAACGGAGATGTAGGAATTGGAGTTAAACCTATTACTAAGATCGCGGGAAACACTACCCTCGATATAGGCGGAAACACAGGTGCGGGCATCAATATAAGAGGAACCGGCGCGGGCACAATTAATATGCGTATGTTCTGCGATACCGATACATTCCTTGGAACACAATCGAATCATGCTCTTCGATTGATGACAAATAACATCGAGCAAATGAGAATTACACCTGGTGGTGCAGTAGGAATCGGCACTACCACCCCTGATTCGAATTACAAACTCCATGTTCAGGGCAAGATATTTGCAAGCGATGATATCACGGCATTCTCCGATGCTCGTTACAAGACCGACATTTCTCCAATCAATCAAGCATTGCTCCGTGTCTGTGGACTCACTGGCGTACTTTACACCGACACGGAAGGAAACAGGAAAACAGGTCTTCTTGCACAGGATGTACAAAAAGTTCTCCCCGAAGCGGTGACCGAAGGAGATGACGGAAAACTTTCGCTTGCGTATGGTAACCTCGTTGGTCTCTTGGTTGAGTCAATTAAGGAACTCAAGGCAAGACTCGATGAAACCGAAAGACTTCTCAAATCCAAGGAGTGATTGATGCCTACACCTTCAAGTGGTCCAATATCATTCTCGGACATAGTCGCTGAATTTGGAAATCTTGGCGGTTCTCCTGCTTCGATTGGAGAATATATTGGAAGAGCAGGTTCTGATCCTTCTCTTACATTTGGAATAGAGGGAATAACCATAACCAATAACGGTCCTATAAACCTATCCCAAGTTCGTGGAAAAACTGCACATGCGTCTGCAAAGAAAATCATCGATGCTCTGAAAAACTCTTTCGGTGCAACTCCCTATTATACTCGAAGCAATTATTATTGTCAAGGCAACAGTGTTTTTTACAGATTTCCTTTTTTGTCTTCAAATCCAGGAATTTACAACGCAACTTGCGGTGGTGATAGCAACGGCAATTTGGTCGCTGATGACCTCGATATGCGGTTAACAAACATAAATCAATCAGCAGATAATGTCGATGAAGATTTAAAGGAAACATACGGAGCAACATTGATTTTTATGGGATATGGAAACGCCCGCGTCACCACATCAGCGCGCATGACCGGTTTCAATGCAATTATAAATGGAATATCCACAGACATAACCAGTTATGGTGTTTATACAGATGATCCTGGTACGAATCATGGAGGGTCTAATATTGGTGGCAGTTGGCACGCCCAGACTTTAAAAACTGCTACTAGAGTTTTTCATATACCTTCTAACATTAAGTTTAAAAGTTTAACAGCAGCGTCGTGGGATAAAATACATGTATGGTGGAATGGAAACGATGGCAGTGCCCAGTCCGATTCAATAACCGGTGGAATAGTTTTTGCTCTTCCTTCAAGATGGATTCGTACATCATATACGCTCTATGGTACTAACCAAGGGACAATGACATTAGGTCCATATGAAATCGGAATAGTTGTAAACGGAAACGGGGGAACTGCGGGCATTGTTCCTCCTCGTATACTGAACAAGACATCGGGAGATTCGGGGGCACCATCAACTATAACTCCTTTATATTTTGAACAATTGACTTACGGTAGCAATGACAGTAATGGATCAAAAATTACACTTGGAATTTATGGTAATGAAACAAACACAACCGCAACTTATAATCTGGCAAATGCGTATTACAGACCGTTAGTACAAATATTCAAATTTGTAGGTGATGGTTACGCATCTGCTGTGTTACAGGATATTTGATACAAGGAATCTTTACCATATGGCAACAACCGTAAATCACGACATGGACCAAGGAGCGAACTTCTCGTTCAGCATCCTCGCAAAGGATACGAACGGGAATCCCGTCGATTTGTCTTCGGGTGTTACTGCATATTCACAGATGCGAAAGCACTACTCGTCAGCCAATTATGTCACACTGAATTCTTCCTTGACTGGAGGTACAGGATATATCCTTGTTTCACTTGGAAGTACTGCAACCGCACAGATCAAGGCGGGAACATATTTCTATGATGTTGAACTTATGTCAAATAACGGAGCCACCGTGCAGAGACTTGTTCAAGGAATGATCACCGTCTATCCCGAGGTAACCAGAATCTAATGTGTCCTCCCGATCCAATCGAAGTTATTGTTTCTCAAATTGCAATCACTCCTGTTTCTTCCATCTCTGTATCAGCAGTGGTGCAAGGAACTCAAGGACCGCAGGGTCCGCAAGGACCGGTCCTTAAGGACCGCAAGGAAATGCAGGTCCAACAGGAGCAACAGGGACACTTCCAAGTAATTGTGTCATCAGCGTAAACGGACAAACGGGAGTCGTTGGTCTTCCAAGGGCAACTAATAATCAAATTCATCGTTTGGATATTTGAATTGTCGTTTTTCTTGTTTTGGCATATTTGCTCTCTCGTATATCAACTAAATAGAATAAGACCGATCAACTTAACTATGGAGAAATAAATGATCAATACGATTGAGCCTTCCGCCGCCACGAATGTCATTCCTTCGGTTCCTGTCTTGCAGTCTGTGTCCAATAACGGGAAGAAGACAAAAACGATTACATTGTGCATGATAGTCAAGGATGAGGCAAAAGTCATCGAACGATGCCTTGCCTCGGTTCTTCCAATCATTGACCGTTGGGTGATCGTTGACACCGGTTCAACGGATGGAACCCAAGAAAAGATTCGCAAGTTTTTTGAGAATGTCGGTATTCCTGGCGAACTGCATGAGCGTCCGTGGAAGAATTTCGGCCACAATCGTTCCGAGGCTCTTGAACTTGCTCGGGATAAGGCAGATTATTCATACATGATCGATGCCGATGAAGTACTTGTCTTTGAGCCTGGATTCGATCCGGATGCGTTCAAGGCAAGCCTCAATGCCGATCTCTATAACATCTTTGCCACTTATGGCGGAACAAAGTATCACCGTCCCCAAATGACAAGCAACGCCAAGCGTTTTTACTATCGCGGCGTTCTTCACGAATATGTCGATTGTCACGACGAAATACAGACTCGCGATTTTGCCCGTGGATTCCACAATACCCCGATTCAGGATGGAAATCGTTCAAGTCAGCCGCAAAAGTATGAGCGCGACGCGAATGTCTTTGAAGAAGCCCTGAAGGGAGAGGTGGATCCCAAGGATTTCAATCGATATCACTTCTATCTTGCACAGTCGTATCGCGACTCGCATCAATGGGAAAAGTCGCTTGCTGCATACATGAAGCGTGCTGAACTTGGAGGTTGGAACGAAGAGGTTTTCTACAGCCTTTATCAAGCCGGACGCATCATGGAAATTCTGAACAAGAATGTTGATGATATCATCAAGGTGTATTTCAATGCTTATCAGGCCGCTCCTTATCGTGCAGAGAGTCTGTGGGCGGCTGCTCGTCTTTGCCGAATCAACATTCGCTTCGATCAGGCATACACATTTGCCAAGCAAGGACTAAAGTGCCGTTGTCCCGAGGCTGCTCTCTTTATTGCGGCTCCTGTCTATGAATGGATGCTTTTGGACGAATTTGCGATTGCATCATATTGGACAGGACATTTCAAGGAATCTCGACAGGCTTCAATTGCTCTGTTGCAATCCGGCAAGTATCCGCCTGACCAAAAGGAAAGAATTGAGGCAAATCTCAAGTTTGCCACAGAGGAATTGATGAACGGAGGCTAATGCCCGCCTTTCCTCCAAGAATTCACATTCCTAGAGAGGGTGGATCGGACTCCATACGATCCACCCTCTCTCTTGGTTATTCTGCGTCGTTTGGTTCTGGAACCATTGTTTCTGTCGATAGGAATGACGGAAGAATTCGTCCCTTTTCATCAAGTCATCCAAATGATCCAATCATAGGAATGGTTGAAAAGGCACATCCTCCAATGAATACCGAAATCGATGTAGTGATGTCGGGATTAATTAACATAGAGTGGATTGAGCGAGGAAAGACTTATTTTTTGACGAAGGATGGATTGTTGACGGAACATGGAGGTATACCGGTACTTCATGGTCTGAGAGATGGACAAGGTCTTTTTGTTCGTCCTCAACAGGAGGCCATTGCACCAATTCCTACCGGCACATTAATGCAGTTTTGCGGCATATCTCCTCCTGAAGGATGGATGTTGTGCAACGGGTCATTGATAGAACAATCCTTATTTCCAAGGCTCCACGCGGTGCTGATTGAGTCTGCAAAAACAATGACTTTGAAATCCGTAAGTTTTTCCAAAGAATTTGCAATATTTGCCTATGAAGGCACAATTTCAGCAGGAACAAAGATATTCATGTCAACTTTGGGGTGGAGAGGAATTGTTCATGTCATGTCGTGCGGAAACGGACTGTTAACGGTAACGGTCAATTCAAATCAAGAGTTTCCCTTGATGAGTCAAGCAATCGCAAGCCCATGTGAATTCTCTCCGGTCGATGCCGCACATGCCTTTCTTCCCAATATAGAAAGCAGCGACTTCAGGTGGATAATCAAAATTTGAAGCATTCGATGAAGTCTAAATAGCATCGGAGGATTCCGATGGCTGCAATCAACACGCGACAAAAACTGGTGGATTATTGCTTTCGGCAACTTGGCGCACCGGTTGTCGAAATAAATGTTGACGATGAACAAGTAGATGATAGAGTCGATGATGCCCTTAGATACATGTCGGAATACCATTTTGATGGAGTCGAAAGGGTATACCTCAAATATCAACTGACTCAAGCAGACATTGATCGAAAATACCTGTTGCTTGAAGCCGACAATTCATCAAGTTTGAGTTACGCAGATCGATATCAGACGATGACCGAAGCAGGATTAACAGGCGGAACTCCTGCTCACTTGTCGGGCGGTGTTGTCCCGATTGATAACTTGATCACAAGCGTAACAAAGATATTTCACATATCTCAGCAAACCATCGATATGTTCGATGTTCGCTATCAGTATGCCTTGAATGATCTTTATACATTCGGAACGATTGACCTGATCCAATATGATTTGACGCAGCAATATCTTTCCTTGTTGCGACAGTTCCTTTCTCCCGAAAAGCAAGTCGAATTCAGTCGTGTGACAAATCGTCTTGAGATTCACATGGATTGGAAAATTGTAAAACCTGGAGCATATCTTATTATTGAGTGTTATCGCATTCTTGATCCCCGCGTACACCCTGAAATATACGAGGACAGAATGTTGAAGAAATACCTCACTGCACTCATCAAGCGGCAATGGGGCGTGAATATGAGCAAGTACAGCGGCATCAAGATGCCAGGTGATGTTACGCTTCGCGGAGTGGACATTGCCACGGAAGCACAAAAAGAAATAGATGAAATCGAAAAGGAAATCATCACGAAATACGAACTTCCTGTTGATTTCATGATGGGATAAAATGGCAGTAAATCCATATTTCAACAAGTTCAAGAATCTTTCCGAGCAAAATCTCGTGGAGGATTTGACCATAGAGGCCATAAAGATTCATGGCATGGAGATGTACTATATCCCGAGAACAATGGTTCACAAGGATGATTTCTTCGGTGAAGCGGCATATTCAAGATTCAATTCATTCAAAATGATAGAGATGTACATGGACACCACCACGGCATTTGAGGGCGGTGACCAATTCACTAAGTTTGGCTTTGAGGTGAGAGATAGCGTGAAGTTCACGGTTTCTCGCAAGCGATTCAAAAGAGAAACCGGAATGGCAAGACCAATGGAGGGCGATCTTGTTTTCTTGCCCCTCAACAAAGGTTTGTTTGAGATTAAGTTCGTAGAACATGAAAATCCATTCTATCAATTAGGCAAACTTCATTCCTACCAGATGACTTGCGAACTTTTCCAATACAGCGAGGAAAAGTTGAATACGGGAATACCCGAAATAGATGCGGTAGAGGAAGTTGCATTCAAACTTCAACTCACACTAGGAGCAACAAGTGGAACAGGAACTTTTGCAAAAGGCGACTTCGTTTATCAGCCTTCGGGTGGGTCGATTACGGGAAACTTTTCGACGGCGACTTCAAAAGCAACCGTATATTCTTGGAACCCGCAGCAACCGTCGAGTATGGTTCTGGTGGATTCGCTTGGCGGCTGGAGTCTCACGGGAGGATATGTAACAAAGTCGGACAACACAGCATATTACCCTATTGCAGCATCAGGAAGCACGGAGGCATTCGGTACGCTTGTAGACAATTTCAATGCCGCCATACAGGCAGAAGCCGATGGCTTCCTGAACTTTGATGAGAATCACCCATTCGGAGAGCCTTGATGTTCGAATATTACTATCATGGCACTATAAGAAAGGCAGTTGTTGCCTTTGCCAATCTCTTCAACAACATTCATATTGCAAGATACGACTCAAGCAAAGTGGAAGTTGAAAGAATAAAGGTTCCCATTGCATATGGTCCAAGGCAGAAATTCATCAGGAGACTTGAAAGAATCGGAACAGATTTTGATCAAGCGGCAGTTAAGTTAGAAACATATCTTCCAAGACTTTCGTTTGAGATGCAAAACATCACATTCGATTCCTCTCGAAAATTGTCAACGATGAATTCAACGGTTGCTGCACTCAATGCAAATCAATTAAAAAGAAGATATGAGCGGGTTCCTTATAACATTGATCTTTCGTTGAGTATCATGACAAAAAATACGGAGGATGCATTACAGATATTTGAGCAAATCATTCCTTACTTTCAGCCCGATTACACGGTTTCTATCAACATGAATGAAACCGACATGGGTGTGGATGTTCCTGTTGTATTCAAGAATGCAATACTATCTGAAGGCGATGATGGAAGTTATGGTGATTACGGGACAAGAAAAGTCACAATCATGACTCTTTCGTTCACCATGAAACTGTATCTGTATGGACCGATTAAGGCGGCACCCGTCATTCGTTCCGTGGAAGCATCGTTTACTGCTCGCGGCGGAACCGGAAACATAACAGCAGCATACGGACCTTCAGGATCAAATCATAAGATTACAGTACAAGCCGTGACAGGAGCCACAGGATACACGCCAGGAACGACAGGTCAGGTAGTGGTCAATATCACTACATTCTGAAAGAGGATTCATCATGGGAAATGTTGACGAAAATTTGTCTGATGCTTTGAACTTGCCGAAACCCGAATCTGCAAAGGAACCGACCACAATTCAGACAGAGGTCAAGAGTGTAAAAGTCAATAGAGTCGATGCAGACAGAGACTATTCCGAAGTCAGGGACAATCTCAAACGGATAATAGAGAAATCCGAAGAAGCAATAGAGAATATTCTTGAAGTTGCCGTTGAAAGCCAGAATCCCCGTGCTTACGAGGTTGTTGCTCAGTTGATATCCGCTTCTCTTGAAGCAAACAATAAATTGATGCATCTTCACAAGCAGATCAAGGATATCAAGAAGGAAGAACCTGGTAAAACTACAAATGTCACAAACAACAGCATATTCGTAGGAAACACTGCTGATTTGCAAAAAATGATAAGAAACATGAACAACAAGATGATTGCCGATCAAACGGAGAACGACGATGCCTCGCAAACAGGGTGATAGTTATCTCGGAAATCCCCTGATCAAGGGACCAAATGTTCAGGTGCAATACACCAATGAGGAGTTGGCGGAATATGTTCGTTGCTCCAAGGATCCTATTCATTTTCTTGAAACTTATATGAAGATAGTTTCCCTTGATCAAGGTCCAATTGTCTTCAAAATGTATCCCTTTCAAAAGAGAATCGTCAAAGCAATTCACAGCAATCGTTTTGTGATTTCCAAGATACCCCGTCAAAGCGGGAAGTCCACAGTCATGCTTGGATACATTCTTCACAGCATACTGTTCATTCCGAACTATAAGGTTGCCATTCTCGCCAATAAATTGAAGACTGCTAGCGAATTGTTGAGCAGACTGAAATTTGCGTATGAAAATCTTCCAAAATGGATGCAGCAAGGGGTTATAGAGTGGAACAAATTGAGTTTTACCTTGGAGAATGGATCGAAAGTAGTCTCTGCCGCAACGAGTGCATCCGCAGTTCGTGGAGACAGTTTCAACTTTCTTTTGCTCGATGAGTTTGCACATATTCCCGAAAATATAGCGCAAGAATTCTTTTCATCTGTTTACCCAACGATTTCATCAGGAAAGACCTCAAAGGTCGTAATTGTGTCCACACCTCGTGGCATGAACATGTTCTATAAGTTGTGGAAGGATGCAGAGGCAGGAAGAAATCAGTACATACCCATAGAAGCAAAATGGAGCGAGGTGCCTGGCAGAGATTCTAAATGGAAGGAAATCACAAGAAAAAGCCTGTCCAATGAAAGACTTTGGTATCAGGAATATGAATGCGAATTTCTTGGTTCGGAAGACACCCTCATCAAAGCATCCAAGATATCCTCATTGGCACATGAGCAGCCAATATTTCAAAATGAAGAAGGGTTAATTGTTTACAAGGCACCGATCAAAAATCACATTTATGCAATGTGCGTAGACACTTCCCGTGGTCAAGGACAGGACTATCATGCTGTAACCGTGGTGGATGCAACGCAAATGCCATATGAAGTCGTGGCTCGATTCAGAAACAATGTGATGCCCGTAATGATATTCCCCAATCTTATTGAGGTTCTTGGCAATCGATACAACGAAGCATATGCACTGATTGAATTGAACGACACGGGACAACAGGTCTCTGACATTCTTCGTGAAGAACTTGAATACGAAAATATCATTAACATCACTGTAAAAGGCAAAAAAGGACAAAAAGCAGGAGAAGGATTTGGTACGGGAAGAGTTCAGTATGGCATCAAAATGTCAAATCAAACAAAGAAGACAGGGTGTCTGGTTCTCAAGGAAATGATTGAACATGACAAAATTCTGTTGAATGATTTTGACATCATTGCAGAACTTTCAACTTATGTTGCGAAAGGTGTTTCGTATGAAGCAAGTCCTGGATACAATGATGACTTGATTTCAACGCTCGTTATGTTTGGGTGGCTTACTACACAACCATATTTTAAAGATATTGTCAACACAGACATACGGCGCAAATTGTTTGAAGATAAACTGAAAAAACTTGAAGAAGATCTTGTTCCGTTTGGGTTTTTAGAAATTGGCGAGGACAACGAAAGAACGCAGGATGAAATAGATTTGGGAAGAGAAATGACCCCAAAACAAGAGCGTCTACAACAAAACAGCCCATTCAACGATGAGCCATTCTACGGAGGGGCTAACTGGTAGAAATGCTAAATAAAGTCGTTCGCAACTTTTGAATAATCACAGGAGACCGCCCTTATGGGATTCCAAATCAGTCCTGGCGTAACAATCACTGAACGAGACTTGACCACGATCATTCCTGCGGTGGCTACCACAAATGCCGGTATTGCAGGCTATTTCAAGTGGGGTCCGGCAGATCAGCGCGTAATCGTGACCGATGTCGCCAATCTTGTCGCTCTTTACGGCACCCCCAACGATGACAACTTCAGGTATTGGTTCAGCGCAGCCAACTTCCTAGGCTATGGAAACAATCTTCAGGTTGTTCGTGTCACCACAGCCGGAGCATCGGCAGGCAATGCAGGACAAACCGGATCACAAGGATACATTCCTAACAGTGATACTGATCTTCCTACAGTTAGCACTTCTTCGGGCATGTTCTTTGGAAAGTATCCAGGATCTCTTGGAAACAGTCTTGCTATCGAAATTTGTGGTGCTGACGCTGGTCTAACCGCCTTCAATACATGGACTTACAGTTCTCAATTTGATTCGGTTCCAAATACTTCGTATTATGCAGGAACAACTCTTGGCTTGACTAACGCAAATGATGAATTCCATCTTGTCGTTCTTGATCGCCTTGGTCAATTTAGCGGAACAATAGACACGGTTCTTGAAAGATTTCAGGGTCTTTCGCTTGATCCAAATGCAATCGAGCAAGATGGAACGAATGCGTATTTCAAGAGCAAAATAAACAACGAGTCTAAGTATATCGGAGTCGCGGGTTCAATCTCGTCATTTGCGTCCGCTCCTTTCGTTGCGGGAGCAATAACAGGTTCTGGCTTGACATCAGGAACCAACAATGGCGTTGGAACATGGAGTTTCAACTCTTCATCTGTAACAGGCAGCAGATATGACACAGGTTCTACAACCGGTGTAACTGCAACAGGCATTTTCCGTCTTAATCTTCAAGGTGGAACCGGTGAATTCGAATCGTCAGGCAGTCAGTTGTTTGCAACAGGAAGAGGTTATAATCTCTTTGCAGATTCAGACCAGTCTGATGTATCTCTTCTGATTGGTGGACCAATCGATGTCACGGGTGCTGCAAGCCTTCGTGATATCGTAAATGCAAGAAAGGATTGCGTGGCATTTGTCTCGCCCGTAATTAATAATGCATCCACGGATGAAGCCACTAAGTTGTCCACAGCCAAGACTTTCAGAAATGCTGTGGGTAACTCTTCCTATACCGTAATCGATACGGGCTACAAGTATCAATATGATTCGTACAATGACACTTATCGATATGTGCCGCTGAACGCAGACATTGCCGGTCTTTGCGCTCGTACAGACCTTACCAACGATCCTTGGTATTCGCCTGCGGGATTCAATCGTGGGGTGGTTCGAAACACGATTCGCCTTGCATATAATCCCAATAAGACTCACCGCGATGAACTGTATCAGAACGCCATCAATCCTGTTATCACCATGCCAGGAGAGGGAACTTTGCTGTTCGGTGATAAAACCGCGCAGACCAAGCCCTCGGCATTTGACCGCATCAATGTTCGTCGTTTGTTCATCGTACTTGAGAAGGCAATTGCAACGGCTGCCAAATACAGCCTTTTCGAATTCAACGATGCCTTCACACGCTCACAATTCCGCTCGATGGTTGAACCGTTCTTGCGCGATGTGCAAAATCGTCGTGGTATTACTGACTTCCTCGTCAAGTGCGATGAGTCAAATAACACGGCTGAAGTCATAGATGGCAATCGGTTTGTTGCAGACATCTACATCAAACCTGCCCGTAGCATCAATTTCATCCAATTGAATTTCATTGCTACCAAGACAGGTGTTTCGTTCACAGAGGTAGGCGGTTAATCACCCCTAAATAAGGAAAAGGAGACCTTAAATGGCATACAGCCAATTCAGCATAGACGCTTTCCGAGCAAACCTTATTAATGGTGGTGCGAGAGACAACCTTTATCTGGTAACAGGTTCATTTCCAAGCGGAGGATCTCGTGCCATTAATGCAGCAGCAGGCGTGGCAGGAGCAATCTTTGGAACTGCCGCAGCAGGAGCAATCAGTTCTGTCGGTGGCCTTTTGAACAACGGCAACTCCAACAGTCAGATTACCTTTCTCTGCAAAGGGGCTAAGATTCCTGCTTCAAAATTGACTGAAGGCACGGCTAACTTCATGGGCAGAACCATGAAGTTTCCTGCTGACCGGTCTTATGATAACTGGGGTCTTACTGTTTACAACGACGGTTCCTACAACCTACGCAAGTCGTTTGAATCTTGGTCCAACCTCATTAATTCGTATCAGAGTAATGTTGGTCCCAACAACTTCAACTCGTATTTGATGGACTGGGCGGTTCAGCCCCTTACTCGCGAAGGAAACGCAATCTGCACCTATAAGTTCATTGGTTGCTTTCCTGCAACTGTTGGCGAAGTTAGTCTTTCGTTCGAGAGTAAGTCAAGCATTTCTGAATTCACAGTTGATCTTTCTTATCAATATTATGAACTAGTCGGCACATCAACCTGATTTCAAGTCAGGCAATAGAGAGGTTTTAACCATGGAATTGTTCGGCTTTAAATTAGAACGGTCGAAAAAGCAACAATCTGATTTCAAGGCACTTAAGTCGTTCGTGGTCCCCACCACGGACGATGGTGCCATTCCGGTCGAGGCTGGCGGATTTTATGGTCAATATGTCGATCTTGATGGTTCTGTCAGAAATGATTTTGAACTAGTTGCAAAATATCGCGAAATGTCAATGGATCCTGTCTGCGAAGTTGCCATTGATGATATTGTCAATGAATCCATCGTAACCGAACCAGGCAAAATGCCAATCAAGTTGTCATTTATAAACGATTCCACTTTGGCACTTACTCCTAAGATCAAGAACAAAATCGAAGAGGAATTCAAGAACATTCTTCGTTTGATGTCATTCGACACAAAAGGATATGAAATCTTTCTAAGATGGTATGTGGCCGGAAAGTTATATTTTCATATCATCGTTGATGTAGAAAAGACGGAAAAGGGAATACTTGAACTTCGATATGTTGATCCTCTCAATATACAAAAGATCCGTGAATTCAAGAAGGAAACTCGTCCAGATGGAAACAAGATTATCACGGGATTCCGTGATTTCTATCTCTACAACAAGGATAATCCTCGCGTAGGTTCTTCTCAAGGCATAAAAATTAGCGATGATGCAATCGCCTTCTGTTCATCAGGAATGTTTGATAGTCGCTACCGCCGAACGGTGGGTTTTTTACACAAAGCCATCAAACCGTTGAATCAATTGCGAATGATGGAAGATGCCGTGGTCATCTACCGAATCTCCCGCGCTCCCGAACGCCGCATTTTCTACATCGATGTAGGCAATCTTCCCAAGACAAAGGCAGAAGCCTATGTCAAGGACATCATGAATCGGTATCGCAACAAGTTGGTATACGATGCCAACACGGGCGAGATTCGGGATGACCGCAAGTTCATGTCCATGCTTGAGGACTATTGGTTGCCTCGCCGTGAAGGTTCAAAAGGAACCGAGATCAGCACCCTGTCCGGCGCACAGAATCTTGGTGAACTTGCCGACATCGTGTATTTTCAGAAGAAGTTGTATCGCGCTCTCAATGTTCCTGTCAGCCGCCTTGAGCAGGACAAGGGCATTGCCCTCGGAAGATCGTCAGAAATCAATCGTGATGAACTCAAATTCTCAAAATTTGTATCTCGCCTACGCAATAAATTCAATGAACTCATTTTTGACCTTCTACGCAAGCAAATCCTACTCAAGAATATCATCACTCCAGATGAATGGTCCTCCATCAAGGAAGTGTTGTTCTTGGATTATCTCAAGGATTCTTATTATGTGGAAGCCAAGAATGCGGAACTACGCAAGCAGCGCAACGGCGAACTGAATGATATTGAAAAATACATAGGTAAGTATTATTCTCATTATTGGGTTCGTACACAGGTTCTCGGCATGACTGAAAGCGAAATTGCCGAAATGGATAAGCAAATGTCTGTGGAACGAAACAAGGGAATGTATCCATCAACAGGTGGATAAAGAAAGGAAAAGGCTGGAGATGCAAAAGAACAATCTTTCAGGTGTCTTGGATTCCGTAAATGAGAAGGATGCCGTTGCATTCAAGAACTCCCTTGTTCAGGCTCTCAACAATCGATTGTTTGCAGCACTTGAGACAAGAAAGAACGAGGTTGCAAAGGAAATTCTCGGAGAGAGCGAGGCTACCGCAGAAGAAGTAAACGAAGCCAACATTCTTGCACCGACTGCTCCACCTGTGGTTGGTGTGAAGAAGAAAACGGGAAAGACAATTGTTCCTCCCCCACAGACAAAGGCAGAAGCGATTGCTCCTGCAAAGCCAGCAGTCGATCCTGCCGCAAAAGCCAAGGCAGATATGTTGAAGGCAAAGGCTGCTGTTCAGGCAAATAAGGCAAAGTTGGATGCAGTTGAAGTCAAGAAGAATGTTCTCGACAAGAAAGAACTTGATACCATGCAACGGCAGATTGATGCTGTCATGGACAACAGCGTTGACATTGCGTCTTTGAAGCCTGTTCCTGGCGGATTTGAAATTAAGAAGCAACCAGACGATGGTCTGAATCCGACATTGGACAAGGAATTCCTGATGAAGACTTTTCAGCACAACGGCAAGATCGTTGAATTGAAGCAGATCGGTCTCGGGCTTTCAAGACCCATCCGTGTTTACATTGATGGTAGTCGATGGAATTTCTTTCCAGGACTTGAGTCTGCTGCGAAGATGGCAAAGGAATACATCGACATGACTAGTGGTATGAACCGCGAGTCGATTGAATCTGTTGCAGAGACTATATCAGAGAAGGTTGATCTTGATGGTCGAACAAAATTGGTCAGAGATACGATGGCTCGCCTTGAGATGTACAAAAAATCTCGAATCGAGAAAGCCAAAAAGATGCAGGAAGAGCAGGAAACAGGAGAAAAGAAGTATGAGGGTCTGTACAAGGATGGAACAGGACGAGGAGCCTTTGTTCCCGAGCCATATAACACAGGGGCAAAGGTGCATCCATATTTCCAAAAGAGCGTAACCGAAGGGATTCTTGATGAATTTAAGAAAGCATTCGGCAAGGAAAGCATGACCTTCCATGAAGGGGATAAGGAAGAATATGAAAAATTCTTCAAGGCTGCAATGAAGAAATTTGGCATTAATGCACCATCAGACCTACAGAGTGATGCAGACAAGAAGAAGTTCTTCGCCTATATCAAGAAAAATTACAAGGGTTAAATTGCCAACAGTTGTCTACAAGTTCAAAACCAAACAACTACTTGATGAAGTAGTTGCTGCTGTTGCCTCTTCTTGTATTTGCAGCAGCATAAAAGAAGTACATTCAACCGAAGAGTTCAAAATTTTGGTTGAGTGCAGCAATGACAGGGACTTGAATGAGGTTCGTTTCTGCGTTACTCAAATAAAAGAACAGATCAAAAACAAGCAACTCACCGAAAAGGTTGTCAATATTCTTCAACATTCATCAAACGGAAATGGAAAACTGCTTCGTCTGATGAATGGAGATCTTGTGCGTCTGTCTCCCGTAAATGCAAAAGCAATAACACAAATACATGATCAATTATCAGAGACCAATCAAGCATTGTTGAGAACAATGTTGATCGAATCTAAGTATTGTCATGATGCTGTTGTTGATTTTTGCAACAACAGAATCAGAGAGGAATCCTAATCATGGCAAATTCCTCCTCATACATTCTCAAAACAAAAGATCGTTGTGTGGTTGCATTTCATGGGGACACAGCAGGAAGAACAATCTTTGATATGGATGAAAATGCATTCGATAGTCAAAATTATCCATTTGCAAATACAGAGGGAACAGATCTCCGAGCAAGTTTGTCGCGAGTGGCTTACGGAATAAGTGGTTCTCCGATACTAATCGGATTTGCAGGAAAAAATACTGGATTGGACGCAAATCCAAGTCTAGTCCTTGCTCATGGACACAAGGAAATTGACCTTGAAAGATTAGCATTATCCAACAAATTAACGGAAGTAGATAGTATTGGTCGTTTTTATGTGAAGATGCCAGCAAATACTGTTGCATCAATTTACATGGAATTCATCAGGCAGATACCTGTTCTGACAAGCAACTGGAGTTAATAAAGGAAATATATGGCTAATTCAACATCGTATCTCGTAAGAACAAGAAATCGCTGTGTTGTCGGAGTATATGGAGATACCGCAGGAACAATCACTTTCGGCATCACTAATTCTGCATTTGATGCAAATGACTCGTTGGATAGCAGAATAACAAATTCGTCTGCTTGTCTTTCACGAATTGTATATGGATTAAGCGGAGCAGGAACCTTGCTTCGATTCGGTTCAACAGGAGGAACTGCGTTCATGCTGTCTCCGAATTCATCAGGTTCAATTGATTTCGAAAGAATCACTTTGCCAAACAATGCCGTATCTCCCGCAGATGGAACTTTCAAAGTAGAAGTTCCAGCAAGCACCACGGTGACCGCGTATTTGGAATTCGTACCATTCTAACCAAACAACGGAGACCCAATGAAACTCTTCTGTGATCTCAACGAAAATATTCAAGTTCTGACCGAGGAGCCTGCTCCTGGTCAGAAAAACTATTTCATCGAAGGCATATTTCTTCAAGGCAATATCACAAATCGCAATAAGCGAAAGTATCCTATGGAGACTCTTCAGAAGGAAGTAAGTCGCTATAACGAGAATTTTGTCAAACAAAAGCGTGCTTTTGGTGAACTTGGTCATCCTGAAGGACCAACCATCAACCTCGAAAGAGTCAGTCACATGATCACCGATTTGCGTCGTGAAGGTCATAACTTCATTGGTCGGGCGAAGATTATGGATACTCCATATGGCAAGATTGTTAAAAATCTCATTGATGAAGGGGCTAAACTCGGAGTTTCAAGCCGTGGAATGGGTTCCTTGGAAGAAAGAAATGGTGTAAATGTTGTAAAAGATGATTTTCAACTTGCTACTGCTGCGGATATCGTTGCGGACCCATCTGCCCCTGAAGCCTTTGTTCGTGGAATCATGGAAGGCAAAGAGTGGATATGGGAAAGTGGTCGTCTAGTCGAAAAGGACATAGAGCAGATCAAGAAAGACATCAAAAAGACTAATTTGAGAAATTTGGAAGAAGCCAAGATAAATGCGTTCAATAAGTTCCTGCGCGGACTTTGACAAATGATAAATAATCTGCACCCTCACTAAAACACCAAGGAGAGAGTTCATGGACTCATTCAAGAACAACGAAGTAGAGGAAATCCTCGAAGAGGAAATTCTCGATACCGACGAGCAAACCGACGAAACAGAGGACACCATCAGCGAGGCTGATGACTCCGCTTCAAAGCAAAAGGCAAATCTGACTGCAACCAAGCAAATGCAGCAGCCAATGGCAGGCAGCACTGCCATGCCCAAAGAGTCACCCAAGTACAAGGGTCTTTATAAGGATGGCACCGGCAAGGGTGCAATCATTCCAGAACCCATCGATACCGATGATGTTGAGGGAGATGCTGATGCCGATTCAAACACAAAGCAAAAGAGCAATGTGGACAAGAAGCGCATGGCAAAGGAAGATCTTGCCGTTCACATGGATGCAATGTTCACTGGCGAAGAGTTGAGTGAGGATTTTAAGACCAAGGCATCCACAATCTTTGAAACCGCCGTAAATGAGCGGATTGAAGCAATTGCAGAAGAACTTGAGACTGAATTCGAGACTCGCCTCATGGCCGCACAAGAGCAAGTCAAGACAGAACTCACGGAGCAGTTGGATTCATATCTGTCTTATGTCATTGAGGAGTGGATGGAAGAAAACCGCCTTGCCGTTGAAAAGGGTATTCGTACCGAGGTTGCAGAGCAGTTCATCGAAGGTCTTCGTTCGCTCTTCCTTGAGCATAACATTGAAGTTCCATCCGCAAAGGTAGATCTTGTCGATGAAATGGCTGAGAAGGTCGAAGCATTGACTAATGATCTGAACGAGCAAATCCTCAAGAATGTCGAAATAACCAAGGAAGTTTCCGAACTTCGTCGCAAGGACATTCTTGAGGAAAACTGCGAAGGATTGGCAGACACCCAGAAGGAACGCATGAAGAAGTTGGCAGAAGGCGTTGCTTTTGAAGGAGAGGAAGATTATCGCAGCAAGTTGGAAATCATTCGTGAATCCTACTTTGGTGCTGGCGCGACCGAATCGCAGAACGAGGAAACAGCAGAGGAAGAAACTGTTCTTTCCGAGAATATCGGTGATGACATGAGTGGTGCTGATGCGCCATCTCAAGATCGACAAGAGGAATTGAGTGAGTCGATGAGTGTGTATGCAAAGGCTCTCTCGCGTTTAAATCGCAGATAATCAAAATATCGTGATTTCTAAATAATGCAGTTAGACACAGTTACTTTCAACAACAACTAATTTGTCACAGGAGACAAAAATGGACTTGACAATCTCAGAAGCACTACAAAAGAAGTGGAAGGCAATCGTTGAACACGCAGATCTTCCCGAAATTAAGGATAACTGGCGCAAGACAGTTACCACAACTCTACTTGAGAACCAGGAGCAGTACCTCCGTGAGGCCGCACCAGTAAACTCTGCTGGCGATATGCCCAACACCGGCGGCGTTGCAAAGTGGGATCCAATCCTCATCTCGCTCGTTCGCCGTGCAATGCCTAACCTCATTGCATACGACATCTGCGGCGTTCAGCCAATGAGCGGACCTACTGGTCTTATCTTTGCTCTTCGTAGCCGTTACAATACGCAGAGTGGTCCCGAGGCTCTATTCAGCGAAGCCGATACCCGTTTCGGTGGTTCAGGCGGAACCCCTAGTTATACCGGTGCTGGATATACTGGTGGTCTGACCTATGGTGGTTCGGATCCTTTCTTCGGTGCTGCCGAAGCAAACCTTAATAATGTCATAGCCGACACCGATGCAGTAACTCGCCCCATGACAACTGGCATGGGCGAAGCACTTGGTGACGCTGCCACCAATGCTTTTGCACAGATGGCATTCAGCATTGAGAAGACAACCGTGACTGCAAAGACACGCGCCCTCAAGGCCGAGTACACCATGGAACTGGCTCAAGACCTCAAGGCCATTCACGGTCTTGATGCTGAGACAGAACTCGCCAACATCCTCTCTGCTGAAATTCTTGCAGAAATCAATCGTGAGGTTGTTCGCACCATCTACCGCAACGCCAAGTTGGGAGCCAAGTCTGGTACAACTCAGACCCGTGGTATCTTCGACCTCAATGTTGACTCCAACGGTCGTTGGTCGGTTGAGAAGTTCAAGGGTCTGCTCTTCCAAATTGAGCGCGAGTGCAATCAGATCGCCAAGGAAACTCGTCGCGGCAAGGGCAATTTTGTCCTCTGCTCTAGCGATGTTGCTTCGGCTCTCGCAATGTCTGGTGTCCTTGATTATGCTCCTGCCCTGTCCACCAACCTTAATGTTGATGATACAGGAAACACCTTTGCAGGCGTTCTCAACGGCAAGTTGCGTGTATACATTGATCCATACTATTCGACCACCCTCGCTTCGGACTTCTTCTGTGTCGGTTATAAGGGTTCCAGCCCGTATGACGCTGGTATCTTCTATTGCCCCTATGTTCCGCTACAGATGGTTCGTGCGGTTGGTGAGCAGTCGTTCCAGCCCAAGATCGGATTCAAGACCCGCTACGGCATGGTCAACAATCCATTCGTCATGGGCAGCGATAATGCACCAATTCAGGATGTCGATAACGCCAACGCTTCACGCAGCAACCAGTACTACCGTATCGTCAAGGTTAACAACCTCTTCTGATTCGCAGTACAAATCGAGTTACCCCACACTTGGAATGGGAGCGGCAGAAATGCCGCTCTCGTTCTTTTTCGCTAAATACTTGAGCAATGTACGAAATACCAACAGATTATTCTTCCGGTGCAGCAGGGACATCTCCCGTAAATATAAATCTGCTGAACCCAACGAATTTCAAATTCAGCCTGAAGCGGGTTCCGAATTTGGCATATTTCTGCCTTGGTGTTTCCTTGCCTGGATGGACGCACCCGACCATAAACATTCCAACAGGAGTTCCTGGCGGAAGATCAACATTCAAGACATCAAGCGAATCTGTATCCCACGGAGATGCCGCATTTCGCTTTCTCGTAAATGAGGACATGTCGAATTACAACGAAGTCTTCAAGTGGTCAAAAGAATGCGCTGGTTTGACCGACTTTACGACAGTCAAAACCTCCAGAGGCGAAATGGTTTCTTGGAGAAATTGGATGTCAGAAGAAGGTTATCTCTTAGTCTTGAGCAACAAGAAGAAACCGATATTCAGAATAACATTTAGAGGACTTTTCCCCACATCCGTCAGCGAAATTACATTCAAGACAAACGAAACCGAAGCGACTCCAATGACCGCAACCGTTAATATGGCATTCACCTATTACACTTACGAAAGTCTGAACGGAGCATGACTGCGGAATCCCAACAGCCCAACACAGAACCTGACTACGGAATAGCAGATCGTGTTATTTCGGGAGCAGCAGATTCAAGTCCCCCAAACACAAATCTACTGATTCCAACAAACTTTCTGTTCAGTCTCAAAAGACTCCCGAACATGAAGTATTTTGTTCAAGAATTCTCATTGCCCGAAACAAGCAACGAAGCGATGACCGCTGAATGGGCAGTAGGCCCAAGCGTAAAGTTTCCAAAATCAGGGTTTTCGTATGGAACATTGACGATCAAGTTTCTCATAAACGAAGACTTTTCAAACTATTATGAAATCATCAATTGGATGCTCAAAGGCACGGGATATTCTGAATTCATCGTCAAGCAGCCCAAAAATGAAAATGCGGTTGACGATGCATCTCTCATGCTGCTGACGAACAAGAAAGTTCCGTTCCGAAGAGTGGAATTCAGAAGCCTGATTCCAACCGAACTTTCCGGAATAGACTTTGCGAATGATGTCACCGACATCACGACATTGACTGCCACGGTCAAATTCTCAATTTCAGGTTATCAGATAACCGACCTTTGACTTTTGCAATGGGGGTGATATACTATGACATCTATGCATTTGGACAAAATCAAGGAAATGGCGGTAAAAGACCTTGCCGTGGATGACACGGAACTCGGCAACGAATCGGTTCGCATTCCGCAACTTCACAACAAGTATCTCGTTATTTTCCATGACGAACGGCTTGTTCTGAAGAAGGCACAAGCAGATTACAGGAATCTTCGGCGCGACAAGTGGGAATACTACACGGGAAAAATGCCGCAGGATCGTCTTAATGAACTTGGTTGGGAGCCATTTCAGACAAAGATACTGCGAAACGACCTTGATATCTACATGGATTCCGACAAGGAACTCTCGGATTTGCAGAGCAAGATCGAATATCAGCAGGAGAAGGTCGATTACCTTGAGTCCCTGCTAAAGGGCATCTCGCAGAGACATTGGATTATTCGGAATGCCATAGAATGGCGCAAGTTCACCAACGGCATAGTCTGACGGAGCCTTTTACGGCAACCATAAATAATGGTATGCCAGAGATTGTCGTTCATAGGCACAATACGGTATACACCCGTTTGTCATGCGAACCTGCGATTGCCCGTGAGATTCAGGAATTCTTCACCTTCGAAGTCCCGAACGCACGATTCACACCCGCATACCGCAACAGGCATTGGGATGGAAAGATTCGGATGTTCCAACCAAGGAACAGCCTGCTGTATGTCGGTCTGCTTGATTACCTCGCCAAGTTCTGCGAAGAACGAAAGTATCACCTTGTTGTTGACAGAAAGTTGATCAATCCCGTGGAGCCTTGCACTCGCGAGGATTGCATCAGCAAAATCATCAAGGGGTTGAATCTGACTGCCCGTGGAGAATCAATAGAGCCTCATGAGCATCAGATAGATGCGATACATCACGCATTGAACACCAATCGTTGTTTGTTGTTGTCACCCACGGCAAGTGGGAAAAGTCTGATTATCTATGTACTTGCACGCACATATTCGACATTGCTGAACATGATCGACTGCGATACGGGTACAGAGCCTAGAAGAACATTGATCGTGGTGCCGAGCATATCGCTTGTCACACAACTGTTCAACGACTTTCAGGACTATTCATCCAAAGAGCCGCATGGATGGAATGTAAATGATTATGTCCATAAGGTGTTCGGTGGGGAAGACAAGGATGATCCTACCAAACAAATCGTGATAACGACATGGCAGTCGATATACAAATTACCAAAAGAATATTTTGAACAATTTGGTGCCGTTATTGGTGACGAGGCTCATTTGTTTAAAGCAGCAAGCCTGACAAGCATCATGACTAAATTGACCAATTGTCCATACAGGATTGCTCTCACCGGAACACTTGACGGAACCCAAACCAATAAACTGACAATCGAAGGTTTATTTGGAACCGTCAAGCAAGTCACGACCACGAAAGACCTGATAGAGAAAAAGTTACTATCAAATCTTGAGATAGATTGTTTGTTGCTTACTTACCCCGAAGAAATATGCAAAACCGTAGCATCGCTTCCTTATCAAGAGGAAATTGACTGGCTTGTCAGTTGTGATGGCAGAAATGCATTTATTTCGAAACTTGCATGCTCTACCAAAGGAAACACTCTTGTGCTTTTTCAATTCGTTGAAAAACACGGCAAACCGCTTTATGAGAGAATAAAGAATCTCGCGGACAGCAGCAGGAAAGTCTTTTATGTTTCCGGTGAAACAGAAGGCGAAGTCCGTGAGGACATTCGACACATAACCGAACAAGAAGACAATGCGATCATCGTGGCTTCTTATGGCACCTTTTCCACAGGGATAAATATACGATCCTTGCGAAACATCATTTTTGCATCTCCTTCCAAGAGCCGAATTCGTGTATTGCAAAGCATAGGACGGCAACTGAGAAAGTCTGAAAGAAAAGACAAAGCGAGATTATATGACATTGCTGATGATTTGCATTGGAAGTCAAGAAAGAATCACACTCTCAAGCATTTTATAGAACGAGTGAAGATATACAACGAAGAATCATTCGATTACAAGATGGTCAAATTTCCGATCAAGGAGGCAATATGATGCAGTTTTCCAAAGATGGCATGCCACCAGCAACTAAAATTCTTCGTCTTAAGAATGGCGAAATACTCATAGCAACAGTTCAATATTTTGGTAATGACTGCGTCTTAGAAAGACCCATGTCAATGGTATCTCTGCCAGTCATAGGAAAAACTGGCAAAATGGAAAAGGTGGGAGTTTACCTGAAAGATTGGGTCGAATACAGCAATGATACATACTTCACCATCCCAAAAGAAATGGTCTTGGTGATGGCCGAACCAGATCAACGAATGTATGCAGATTACCTAGAGGCAAAGATTCATTCTGACATACAAAAAGCACAAAGTGAACTTGCTGAAGTAATGCAGGAATACATCTCGAAGATGGAATTTCCTAGCATGAAAGGTAAAGAAGAGGATGACAAACCATCAGAAGATGGTTACAATCCAACAACCAATGAAGACGAAGATACGATTGATGAAGAGGATGAGGATGACGGTCTTCCGTGGTGGAAAGGCGATCCTCGTATACGATTCTAACTGTACTATTAGTACTTAATAGAACCTTTCATTTCATACTGGACACCGGTATTTATGCTCACTTCGGATCAGCAGGCAAAAATTATTCTAGATTCATGCAAATTGTGGAGATATCATGGGCAAGAACAGCACTCATTACATAGACAACAACCGTTTTCTGTCGGAAATAATAGAACATCGGAAAGTAGTGGCAAAAGCAAAGAAAGAGGGAACAAAGCCTCCTGGTGTATCAAATTACATAGGTCAATGTTTTCTTGACATTGCAAACAACCTTTCCAAGAAACCTAATTTTGCAAATTACAGTTTCAAAGAAGAGATGGTGGGAGATGCGGTGGAGAACTGCATCATGTATGCCACTAACTTTGATCCCAAGAAGTCAAAGAATCCCTTTGCCTTCTTCACACAGATCACTTTCTACGCCTTCCTGCGCCGCATACAGAAAGAGAAGAAGCAACTCTACATCAAGTTGAAGTGCTTTGAGGACAATGATCCAACCGGCAAGTTTAGAAATTGGATGGAAGAGGGAAAGTTAGACACAACAACCGATGAAGTGGCAGAAATCATAGGGCTATCCGAAACGGACATGATCAATTTCAACAAAGAAAAGCAAAGTAAGTTAAAGAAGAAGCGCAAGCGCAGGGGAAGCAAAACTACAAATAATGTACTTGACGACTTCATGGATGAGTGATAGACTCGACGCAATGACAAATGAGGATATCATTATTCTGAACGCAAGGATTGCCACCGTTCTTGTTGACCGAAACGAGTTAGACGATCCCGAAAAGAAGAAACGAGCCGTTATTGCCATTGAGCAAATCATCAAGAACTACAAGACAGTCCTTGAGGAGAACGCGGAACTGAAGCGATACGCAACCAAGATGCGAACCAAGGCTCTTGATGACATTGCAAAATTGGACGAGGAGTTGGGTCTTTCATGAAGATCGCCATTATTACCGACACACACTTCGGGGCTAGGTCGGATTCTCCGATCTTTTTGCATCATTTCTTCAAGTTCACGGAAGAGGTGTTCATGCCGTACTTGGAGAAGAACAAGATAGACACGGTGCTGCACTTGGGGGACTTGCTTGATCGACGCAAGTTCATCAATTTTGCCACCCTGAATGAGGTCAGAAAGCGTTTCATACAGCCACTTGTGTCCAAGCACAAGGTTTATGCGATCCTTGGCAACCATGATGTCTACTTCAAAAACACGAATCAGGTCAATTCCATGCGGGAATTGTTTCACAATGATTTTGGTGACGGTCTATTGGAACAACCAAGGATTCTTGAATTTGATGGAGCGAAGATCGCGTTCGTGCCTTGGATCACTAAGGACAATTACGATGAGTGCATGGCCTTCATTCAGAAGGCAGCGGAGGAAAAGGTTCCCTTCCTCATGGGACATTTGGAACTGACGGGCTATGAAGTCATGCGTGGCGTGAAGCACGAAGACGGAATGGATCCTGCCATCTTCAAGGATTTTGAGGCGGTCTTCAGCGGACACTTTCATCAGAAGCACAGCCGTGGCAATGTCAATTACCTTGGCACACCGTATCAGATCACATTCGCTGATCTCAACGAGCCAAAGGGATTCCATGTGTTCGACACCGAGGACAGGACGCTTGAATTCATTCGCAATCCTCTTACCATTTTCACTCAACTCATCTACGATGATGAAAAAGATGACTACACCTCCTGTGACTTGGATAAATACAAGCACACCTTCGTTCGCGTGGTAGTTCGCAAGAAGACCAATCCCGTGATGTTTGACACCCTGATCGACAGGCTGACGAACATCGGAGTCTACGGAGCCACGGTGATTGAGGACAAGGAAATGGGAATCACCCTTACGGAACAAGTGGATGTGGCGCAGGACACTTTGTCAATCATCAACAACGAGATTGACCAATTGAAGGTCGCCAATCCCAACAAACTCAAGAACATTCTTAAGGAACTGTACTTGGAATCACTCTATGCTTAAGGAGCATTACAATGTCACTACCGGTTAAACTAGTCGGACTTCAGGGCGGCGAACAACTGATTGCACAGATCGTCAACGAGGACTTTGCAAATGGCATCGTCACTCTCAAGAATCCTGCCATTCTCATTCCCGCAGGACAGGGCAAGTTGGCTCTTGTTCCTTGGTTGCCCTACACCAACGCAGAAGAAGGCATGACCACTCGCGGCGTGAACTTCATTGTTGCCCCACAGGAGTCTCTGCTCAACGAGTACAACACGGGATTCATCTCGGGTCTTGTTGTTCCGTCAAAGTCCGTTCAGGCAGCACCCGCAGGACTGAAACTCGTCACCGAGTGATTCTTGCAGACTGTGAAGACTGTCCCTGTAGGAAGCAAGTGTATACATGATTAGATTCAAGAAATTGAGATGGCGCAACTTGCTCTCTACAGGGCAGTACTTCACGGAAATAGATTTGGCAAAGACCGATACCACCCTGATCTGTGGGGAGAACGGCGCAGGAAAGTCCACGATGCTGGATGCCCTGTGCTTCGTTCTTTTCGGCAAGCCCTATCGAAACATCAACATTCCGCAGTTGGTGAACACCATCAACCAGAAGGATTCATTGGTTGAGATTGAGTTCTCCATCGGCAAGGATGAATACAAGGTCATTCGCGGACAGGCTCCGAAGGTCTTTGAAGTCTATAAGAACGGCAAGTTGATAGATCAAGATGCAAAGAGCAAGGACTATCAGCGGATGTTTGAGGAACAGATTCTCCGTATGACCTACAAGTCATTCTGTCAGGTCATTATCCTTGGCTCTGCAAACTATGTCCCGTTCATGCGCTTGCCCGCCGCCGAACGCAGGGCAATCGTGGAAACCATCCTTGACATCAACATCTTCAGCACCATGAACAGCCTGCTCAAGGGCAAGGTATCGCAGAGTCGTGAGGAACTGACAGAGATCGAAAGCAAGTTGACCGTCATCAAGGAGCGCATTTCCCTGCACAAGAAGTACATGGAAGAGCGAACCAAGGACGAGAATGACTTGGCGCAGAAGTATGAAGACGAGATCAAGGAAGCAGAGGAAAAGGCTTCTGTTCTTGAGGAAGAGATTTCCGTCCTGCGTGAAAAGATTGAATTGCATCTTGGTGAGATTGATGACAAGGAGTCGGTTGACAAGACTAAGAACAACCTTGAATCGGTGCAGCGTCAGTTGAACAGCAAAATCAAGAACCTCAATAACAGCGTTGACTTCTACGAGAAGAATGACACTTGTCCGACTTGCACACAACACATTGAACCCGATTTTCGAGATTCAATGGTAGCCTCATTGAACACGAAGAAGCAGGAGATCGACAAGGCAATTTCGGATATCGGCGCAACGCTCTCCGACACGAACAAGCGAATCGATCAGATTGCTTCCGTCATTCGTGTATTGAAGGTCACGGAAGTAGCGATCCAAGAGCGCAAGTCCGAACTGTCTGGTCACAGGAAGTTCGTTGAGAAGACCAAGCAAAAGTTGAGCGAGTCAAAGACGAGCAAGAAGGACGATACCAAGGAGCAGGAAGCCCTTGCTGCCCTTTCCAAGGAAGAGGAAGAGAATGTGGGTAGCCGCAAGGAGATCGTGGACACGCAGCACTATTACGGCATTGCTTCAACGCTCCTCAAGGATTCGGGCATCAAGAGCCGAATCATCAAGCACTACATTCCGATCATCAACAAGGTCATCAACCAATACCTGACACAGATGGGTCTTTTCGTCAATTTCAATCTTGACGAGGAGTTCAATGAGACCATCTTGAGTCGCCACCGCGACACATTCACCTATGCTTCCTTCAGCGAGGGAGAGAAGAAGAAAATTGACTTGGCTCTTCTGTTTGCATGGAGAACGATTGCACAGATGAAGAACTCTGTGTCAACCAATCTCCTGATCTTGGATGAGGTGCTTGATGGAAGCCTTGACGATGCTGCCTGCGAGTCGTTCCTTGACATCCTGAAGGGAATGGACGAAAACACCAATGTGTTTGTAATCAGTCACAAGCCAAAGGAACTGCTAGAAACCAAGTTCAGCAGAATCCTGACTTTCGTCAAGAAGAACAACTTCAGCGGAATTGCAAGCAGCAAGATTTAGAAAATCTTGTTTTGAATCATTGCTTGAATTGCGCTTGCTGTAACCTTGTGCATCGCTTTGCGGTATCCCGTTGATTGATGAATTAGGTCGAACAAGCCATTGCCAGCATCAGCAACCTTATAGTACTGTCCCTTGACTACGCTGCCGTTGTCGGTCTTCTTGTCCTGCTTGGCATATAGTCTCATGCCTGCCTTGATTGCAGGAGCGGCTTCGTCAACTTGCTCAACCTCTTCTTTATATGGATCGTCTTTAAAGAACGGGACTTGCTTCCAAGTTTCCCTCTTTTTTGCCCACTTCTTTGCCGTTGGCTCCATACCGCTTCGGAAGTAGCGAACAAAGCCGTCTAGGTTCTTTGCGCCCACCCGTGTCTGACCAAAACTGTCGGGTTTGGTTGTCCATATTTCACCAGGCTTCTTGGAGTCTTCCTCTTTGTGTCGCCGTTCGGCAGCGGGGCTTGCAGGTATGAACACCCGCTTGCCAAGTTGAATCGTCTTTGTGGCTTCGTCAACTTGCTCAACCTCTTCGTTGGCAGCAAACGCAGCCTTATTGTCAGCGAGTTTCACGGTGACCATGTGCTTCTTGCTGGCAGGAGCCTTGAACATCTCAATAGCCTTGAGTTGAGCCTTGTATGAAGTCTCTGCCTGAACGGTCATCTTCTTGCCATTGTAGAAAGCGATGTAATTGTTCATTGCTTCGTCAATCGCTTCAATCTCTTCGCTCATCTTGGTCTTGGGATCGTTGTTCCAATAGATGCTCTTCACATCCACATCTTCTACTTTGGTATTGCCACCGGTTGTCTTGACATGAAGCATATGACCTTGATCCGTAGTACCCCTATCGTACTTGTCCATGCGGAGGAGGGTTCCCGAAACGGTCTTGCCGCTCTTTAGGGTTATGTTGACGGGTGTACCCTGCTTGTACTTTGCCCGCATCTTCTCCCAATCCTGCTGACGGAAACGGAATGCTTCCGTCATTTCCTCTTCAACCTCTTCCTTCTTTGCCTTCTGCTTGCGAATGGTCTTTAGGATTTCAAAGTCCTTGCCGGTCAACTTACCATCCTTGTTGAAGTCGAGTTTGTGCTGCTTGCCAATGAGTTTTTCACCAACAAACTCTTCTTCCTCAACCTCTTCCTTCTTTGCATCCTTTTTGGCTATCATCTTTGCGCGGAGGGAAGTATTGACCTTCTTTAGTTGATCAGGAGTCAACTTCTTCTTTTCCGTCATTGATTCACGCAGAACCTCATAACCTCTTGCATCGTTTGCGATTTCCTGAACCGAATTCACATCAGCGGTTTCAACCACAACAAATCCGTTATTGTTGGAAAGAATAGTACCAACACCATCCTTCTTGATAGTATTGGCGGCAAAATTGGCGAGGGACAGGCTGTTAAACTTGTATGTCAGGCGTTCCATGGTCTCTCCTAAAGATGGGCAGTTGTATACCCATATTTAGGATTTTTCAAAGCCTACTTGTGATTTGCCATAAATTGAAAAACTTGTGCGGGAGATTTCTTACAGCACTCCTTTTGGTATGTGGCTTCTGCTGTTACCCGTTCCTTGTTGATCTCAATTTCAATCTTCTCCATTTCCTCCTTTGAAGGAGGCACCCATGGGTGTGTAATCGTTGGCGTTTGCTTCAACTCATGCATTGACAGTTCAAGCCCATTTCTTAAAATCAAATCCCATTCAAGAATAGGAAGAGTAAAGGCGCGAAACATTGCGTAAAAGTCACGCATAAGTTCGATAATGTTTTCTCCAGCAGGCATCACTGGTTCTTCTGTAGTGGCTACAACTCTGCCTTTTTCATCGTAATAAACTTCATACAGGTTGTAACTGTAGTAGGTCTTTCCCATTGCATGGGTTGTTTTGCGTATTACGCGATAATCCCAACTCATGGTGCGACCTTCCTTTCTACGAAAGACGGAGGTATTTAGAAACCAAAGTAGATTAGATGCGATTCGCAAGAGCATCATAAACCCTTCTCGGAATCTTCTTATGGGATTGCGCCCTAAAACTTGCAGGCATCTGCGACAACACCGCAGGACTTTTCATCAATTCTTGCTCAAAGGGCCAGAATTTCCTGTATTCTCGCATGAAGTAATGGACATAAATGTAACAATTTGCCATGCGAGTATAGCGGTCAACATTGATTGGTAGATCGTGCTTTTTAATCAATTTGATTGAGCGCATTTCGCAGTCTCGCTCCATCTCACGAACACAATCAAAAGCCTTGTCGATGATTCGACTAGAATATTGTTTGCCATTGAACCAATTGTCGATGATGGCATTTGATTTGTCGCTTTTACGATAGACCGGAGATTTTTCGATCCATTGGAGAAAGTGACAATATTCATGAATCAGGACTTCGAACCAAAGAGTGTTTTTTCTGGCAACCCGAAGTTCAAGATCATTGTCGGAAAAATACCCTGCTGCCCGATACCCACCACAGTTCAATTCCTTGCCTCTGCCGAATATAATTCGGCAACCATGCTCTGCCATATGGTCTCTTACCTTGTCCACGAAATGGCGTTGGGCTTTGAGCATGGATATCTCCTTTGAGAGTAGGTGTTTACGCTAGCATAGCAATGTTCTGTCCTTCAATCAAGAGGAAAATTTTGGTTCCCATAATGTTACGAATTGCCTCCTTATGTTCATTTGTCAAGGAGTTCGGTAATCTAACCATTTGTAAAATCAAGGCTTCTTTGGCTTTTTGAGTTTTTCGGCAACCACAGGAGTTGGGGTCCAAATAATCTCGCATGGCGGTTAGCCATGCTGTCAAATGGCGTATCTCAGCCGCCGCCAGTTCCTTCTCTTTGGGCAGGAGAAGCCCGTACAAGGCTTCTGGCGTGTCAAAGGTAACCGAAGGCATCTCACTCATCAAAGCCTCCATAAAGCCATTTATCGGCTTTGGTAAACGCCCTATAAGTTAGTAGCCCACCAAAATAGGTTATCGGAATAAACTGCCAACTTGAAAATAGTAGGGTCATGCCAATCGAAAGAGCCATTCCGAAACAATATGGACAAGAAAGCCATCGAATCAAAAACGAATCATATTGAATCCTCATGAATGTACCGTAGGACATTTGAGAATTGAATTCAAGTTCCCGCTTGTATTCTCTTTTTTTCGAAATCCACTCTGGTAGGAATCTTGAATATTCATAAACGGCACTTGTCTCGTACAGTATAAAGAGCAACACTCCTACCCATAGCATCGCAAAAAAGTCACTCATAATTTACTCCTTTGGAGCAGCCTTGACTCCATATCTAGCACGGGTAATATCACCTTCGTTGTCATTGTGTATTTGTTGGAAGTCCTGCACAACAGCATGCGGAGGAATGTTGTTCATGATCAATTTCTGAATAGAATCAATATCGCCCATTAGGTGGTGTGCAAGGGACAGTTTGATTTTTTCGGGAGGAATCGGAGATTGCGTTCCAGCAGCCTTAAGTCGTATGCCAACAAAATCTCTAATTACACGCTGTGGAATATTTGGTCTTGGAAGTTCTTTGCCGTCTTTGTCTCTAACAGAACCGCCCACCATACTCTGAACCAAACTTTTTCCATCAAGAGGTTTGCCATCTTTGTTGGAATAGAATACTTGTCCCTCTCCCCCTCCGAGAATCATGTACACATCTCCATTGACATTGGGCGGATATGCGCCAGCAGCAATTTCTGACATTGTCTTTCCCACGCCTTCGTGAGTCAACAGCAAAATATGATCGGGTACACGACGAGGACGATTATCGTTGTTGACCATGGCAACACGCCAGTTTGTAAGTACCCATATGATGTGAATATTTTCTTTCTTGTAACCCGACTGTATCAACATGTCAGAAATGTCTTTGATTTCTTCTGCCTTTTTTAGGGTACGATCAAAGATAATATTCGGAAGAAATGCTTTTTCGCCGCCATAGGTTTCCCACTCTCTCCCCACGCTCCCCTGCTTGATTCCAAGTTTCTGCATTGAGAGTGCCCTAATGTGTGGAAAAAGCATAAAGGCAATCTGTTTCTGTTCAAGAGGCCAGTCCTTAAGAGCAAGATGTATCTTGGCAACATCATTGGGATTTCTGAAATTGATGTCCTTGAATTGAACAAATTTACTCTTGATGCCAACTGAGGCATGAAGTTTGCCTATTCGAACAACAGCCTGCTTGAATGCATCAGGGTCGATAGTCTTGTAATCAAGCCCGTTCATTAGATTGCTGATGGCATATCCCTTGCCGCTTCCTGCCCCACCCGCCATGAATACCACCTGACCGTATCGTGCCCCATTATTGGGCATAATGAGTTTTTCTTGCAAATCTTGTTTAAAGGAAGAGAAGTCTTTCATGAATACTCCGTATTTGAGGTACGCAATATTTATTCAATTACCAAAACAGAAACCCCCCGCTTCGCGGAGGGTTCTTTTAAGGCAGAGGCGAGTAGACTTCGACTCAATCCTCGTCTTCAGTATCTAGAGATTTTGAAGATTTGACTGGCTCGTTCTCAAGTTCTTGGATGTATTTGGCGAGTGCTTCTTCGCATTGAGTGCGAGTCAGGAACGGGCCGTAGAACTCCGTGGAGGATTCGTTCCAGAATATCCAACCCATGTGGACTGCTGAATACTCCACAGGATCGTTCTTACGCAACTTGATCACCGCAGCACGGGGATTCTCGTAACGCTCGTAGGCGACCTTCTGATAGGTGCTGATCCACTCGCAAATCTCAAAATCAGCGGGGAAGTGCTTGAGCAGATTACGCGCCCGTTGACGAACAGCCTTCGGAACCTTGGGAAACTTCTTGGTGTCCATCAGGTCGGTCAGGAAACTTCGGGTGTTGTGGAGCGAGAAGTAGTTCTCGTATGGCAAAGTCATGTCAGCCTCCGTACTGGTCGGGGATCATTGAATTTGCAAGGAAGGCTACCGCGACCGTTTGAATCGCCTTCCATGCCTGTGCGCGATGAAACTCCTGCTCTGCTGCGGAGAGAGAATCAAAGTCACCCATGTATGTAACCATGATCTTTTCATGATCCTTTGTAAAAGCACCAACATCCATCAAAATCTTGACGGTGTTCTTGAAACTTTCGTGCTGAATCTTTGCTAATTCATCAAGGAGTTTTGGATCATTGAGAACTTCAATTGGATTTTTCATGCAATTCCCTCCATCACTTTCCCATGTGCTTCAATTGAAGACTGGCTTCGTATGACAGCAAAAGCAAAGCCGCCGTCATCATTAAAATTGAAATTCCAAGCGTGTAGATGAAGAACTCATCAGCCTTGCTCGTCTTCTTTTGCGCGACCTTCTTGGTTGTCTTCTTTGTTGCCATTGTCGTTGCCTTTCTTGTTGAGAATGTTGCTGCACTCGTCAATGATGCTCACCAACCCCTTGATGTCGGCGGCACCCGTCTTTGGATTGTAATACCCGTCATAGTCAAAGAGGATTGCCCATGCTCTGAACATATCCTCTTTGAGTTCCATGTTTTCCCTTCGAACCTCATTGCAGCACTTGTTCAGCAGTTCGACTTCCGTTCGAAGTCGAAGAGTTTCATTGACAAGCGCAGTCAGGTCATCGTTCATCCATTCCGCATTCAGGAACTTTTCAAGCGGATCATTCATTGCTTTCCCTCGTTACAGATCATCGACAAGGGGAACATCGCCCTTGTCCTCAAAAAACTTCCAAGCCTCGCAGCCAGCGCACTTCTCTTGGAATTCCTCGCACTTTGGCCCCCACAGATCAAGCATCAATTGCTTCTTGCGATCAAAGGACATCTCCGACTTCTGCAAACGCTCAATCTCATCCGACAGATTCTCAATCAGGGTTATGGTGGTCTGTGAAAGGTTGAGACTTTTGATATTGATCTTGAGCCAGTCCCTTGCCTCCTTTGCCCAATTGCGTTGACCCTTTTCGGTCAGCGGGGGTTGGTAGAAAACATAAGTCTCTTCTTGCGTCATGTTATTCTCCATCCGTGGTGCGGAACAGGGTGTTGTTCGCGTCTGCTTCGGTCTTATTGGAGAAACAATCCCATCCGCGCCGCTTGGCTTCGCGCTTCTTGTCACTCTCATTCATACGCAGCCCAGTTTCGTTCATGCTGCACACCTCACGCCTCGCCTCGTCGCGCTCGGCGCGGAGTTGAGCGATTTGCTCCTCGTACATCAGTTTCTGTTCAACCATCAAGGTGCGGATCATGTCAGGCATTGGTATTCTCCTGCTTGTTCAGCATTGTCCAACCTTCGTTTGATAG
>SXGQ01830890.1_pt1 | contig 81251 bp, 98 predicted proteins | sample 3178371 | NCBI WGS metagenome assembly SXGQ01 (sample SAMN11356859, study PRJNA531348) | freshwater metagenome | isolation source: freshwater sample F1-20 | place: China: Fuxian Lake, Yuxi | collected 2017-12-25 | reverse complement strand
TGGTGCTGGTGCTGGTGCTGGTGCAGCGTCCTCTCGGAATATACCGGTGACGCGCCTGCCGAGGTTCTGTAGAAATCGTTTTACGTTCAACATACCCCTTACTATGCGCCTTAAATCAGTCACGTAAACGTCAACACATAAAAAACTGTGGAATTTGTGGTGCCACGGTAGAGTTGAGGCAGAGTATATGACCCTTGTGTGACCCTCGTATGCCCCTTGTACGGGATTCCTCCTCTGTACGGGATTCCACTTCCTCTCTCTCTATGCGGGGTGCCACCTCATTATGCCTCGGCTTGAAACTATGGCTCCCGAAGGGAGCCAGATTCTGGTAACATGTCAATACTGAATGGTCGGCGCTATTGCTTGTGCCACTTCACTTGATGTGCTTCAGCCACTATTCCTCACCGCTGGATTTGATGAGCCACTCCTTGAGACACGCTATTGCCGTAGCGCGGGTCATACTTGAGATGTAAGCGAGCCGGTTGTTTTCTCCCTCACCGAAGGGTGCGACAAGCAGGATAAAGCCGTGGTTGTCCGGCAGCTTGGCATCCACGGCTATGGCCGCTTCTTTCAGGTAATCCCTGTCCATGCACTGATGCAGGCTTACGCCTTGCCCTCGTAATTGGACTTTAGCCGCGCGTAGGTGGCGCGGTCCTGCTCTTCCTGCTGTTTCGCACGCCACGCCTCCTCACGCTTACGCTGTTGTTCCACCTCGGCGTTATCGTATGCCTCTTTGGTCACGCAGATTGTCACGTCATCACGTCGGGTTTCCATTTCGGGTGCGGCTTGGCTTCGATGAGCGTGAAGGGTTGTTTGCAGTAGCGGCATTTGCTCGTCATTCCGAGAGTCACCCGCTGATCGCCTTCCGGCCCATCTTTACCTTGATATTCTTCGGCGACAGTGGCGAGGCAGCATCGCAGCACGCCAGCAATCTCTATCCGAGTATCACTCAAGGCATAACCAGCGGATGCAGGCAACCGCTCGGAGGTAGTTGTTTCTGATGTCATAGTTTTGTGCTCGCGGTTGCCTGATCCAGAACCGCACTCGTTTGCGTGAGCAGTTCGTCGTTCGTGTCTTCGTTCATGCTGGTTCCTTCGTTCGTGCTGGTTCTGGTAGTGGCCGGAGGGTGCGTGTGTGAATTGAATCACGTCTGGCATACGCGTCTGCCGTATGGATGTTTCTGTAGGCTGTCCAAGGCCCGCTCCCCAGCAGCCCGTAAATCTGATCCGACGGTTCGCGCAGCTCTCCCATCACCAGAGGCCGCCATCCACCGTCCAGCATGTCCAGCGTCCAGTCCTGACGGTGCCATTGCTGGCCGTCTTTGAGAGTGTGCCCGTTGATGTCGCGGCCCAAGACCCACTGCTCGCGGGTGGATTTGCTCGGCTCGGCAGGCTTGGTAGGCTGCGCGTGCTGCATCATCCCCATGATCTGCTCGTAGGTGTCTCGGCTGAGAGTCCAGCATGAGTTGCACTTGCGCGAGTCACACCCCACCGTCCACCATAGCCGCTTCAGACGTGCGTTGGGAGGGTGCACGAACAGGTCGGCTATCCCGCAGAACGGACATTTCAATCCTGCGAAGCTCGCTACGTGGGCAGCGACTTCCCGCTCGGAGGCATCCTTATCGATTGCGGCTTGATGGGCGTTACTCATGGGTTGTTATCGTGGGTCGACCGATCTTGGCCTGCAGCGCGAGATACTTCGATCTCCAGCGGTTGTCGTCAGTTCCGGCGCGGGAGCGGCCTTCCTTGCAATGGTAACGCGTCAGCTTTTCATCCGGTGCCGAGATGGTCTCCATCTCCTCCCCGCGCGATACGTAGATTTGCGAGAACCCGAGACCTAGAATCTTGGTGGCCTGCTCATCGGTCGGCCATGGAGTTGATTGGTCGAGGACCACCTCCACCGAGCAGTCGTAGTCATCCCAGAACGTGTCGAGGACGGCGAACTTGAACTCGGCGTCCAAGCACTTGGAGACGTCGCACCCCATGATTTCATTTACGCCGTTGAACAGCGCATCCTCATCCATACGTGCGGCGTAAAGACGTTCCGCCAAGGTGCCGGTCTTCGGGGTGGTTGCGTTCTGCTGGAAAACGATGTTCTCAACATCCGCAACTGCAACCTGCCGAGCCGTGTTTCCGTAAACGTGCTGCGCTGGGTCTCCGCCACACGCCACGGCATAGCAGTCGATGGCAGTCCACAGCGCAACACGCTTATCCATTTCGTTATGCTTCGGTTCACTCATGGTTACTCCCGTTATCTTCGTCGCTCGACGATTTTTTCCGCAGCTGCTCCACGGTCAGTCCGGCAGTGCCGGTCTTCGGGGTGGCGGCTACGGCGCGATTGGTCTCCACACCATTCCGGTCCTTGAGTTGCTTCAACGTATCAGCGTCTGAACGGATGGCTTCTGCGATCAGTCTGCCTTTGGGCGTAATGGTCCAGATGGACCACGGCTTGCGACTGTGGTCCACTTGCAGCAGTCCGTCCTCCAGCATGTGGCGCACGCCGCGATGGGTCCAAGCGTCAACCACCATGCTGTGGGCTGTGGCGAACTGATTGCCGCGCTCGTCCGGCATGGCCGAATCGAAAGCGAGCAGGATGAGCACCTGCTTTGAGTTTAGTGTGATTTGCCAGTTGAACATAGTTAGCTGTGGTTGGCCTTGGTTTTTGCGATCCACGCGGCACGGCACTCGGCGTAATCCTTGCGCGTTGTCGGCTTCCAGCATGCCTCGACCGGATGTGACGTCAGGTACGGGAAAACACTGCCAGCCATGGTATTGCGCGTAGCGAATCCGAGTCCGCAGAATCCTCCGCCGCTAGTCCGCAGTTGCGCTCTGCAGCCATCGCAGGATTTAGGTTTCTTCAGTCGCGGTGTGCTCATTCCGGTTGATTGCTGCCGAGTTTGGCTATCTCAATCATCTCCCACGCGGTGATGATGTTTTTCGCTAAAGTGTCATCCTGCAACCCGAAGGACATGACAAAATCAATCGCCGCAATCGTAGCTCTCCAACCTGCTTCTGCGGGTCCGGCGCAAGCGGCGGTGAAGGCTGCGTTTGCTTCGCCACAGTATCCATGTAATGAATCAGAATCTCGCCCGTAAGTGCCGCAATCAAATGCGATACGGTAATAGTTAGTGCCGATTTCTTCGTTGCGTTGAAAAGCATCCCATTTTCCTTGCGTCCGCTTTTCTGCAATCTCCAACAGCTCCAAGCACTTAGCTCTTATGGCTTTAAGGTTCTCTGTGGTGTTCATGTCTGGGCGAGAGTGGCCAAAGCTCTGAGGTAGCGCGCACGCAACGACCCTTTCGGATTAGGTCTTGCTAGGTTCTTCGCAAGGTCAACCCGCTTGACCTTGACCGCCAGCGGGTTGACCTTGAGCCGATCAATATAGCTGGCGTAGGTCTCGTCAGGCAGGCGCGTAATCGCAACCATCGCGGTGGTTATGTCCTCTGGACAGATACTTGCGATCTCCGCCTGACTTGCAACGCCCTCCTCCACGGTGTCGTGCAGGAGGCCCAGCACGCTGGCAGGACCATCAAGGTCGTTGGAGACCTCGACCGAATGATCAAGCACGTCCTTGGGCAGCCTAGCGGCTATCGTAAGGGCTAGGGCGATGTCGTTTAGAACTCCCATATCATTCCTTTGCCGCGTCGACAAGAGCATACGCCGCTCGGCAAGGTCAAATGTTACCATTTTTGTGACAGTCATACGTCACTATGCGCACCGCGCGATGCTTGTAAACTTTCCACGGTAGATTTATCCACCAAACGCATTCCGTAGTTGTTGACGATCGGACTTACCGTCACCCCGTCCTTGTAAATCAAGCGGTTTCCTTTGAACGGACGGTAGTCCACCTGATGGTGCCACCGGTTGAATTTGAACACTACCTTGGCCACGTCGGGATGCTGCCGCGCCAAGGACTCTGCAAACTCGCGCCGGTTGTCATTGTCCGTGTAGACGTTGTCGGTGTTACCACCCTTCATCCTCATCGTAGTGACCTTGCCGCAAAGAAACGCGTTGAACAGCACGGTGCAGAACCCCTGCTTCAGGAACCGGAGGGACAGGTCAGTGTCCTCATTGTAGCGACCACGCCAACGGTCCGACATGGACGTCTCAAGCAGGATGCAGGAGTAGACTCGGGTGTTCAGGTAGAACGGCGGCACCTTGGCGGTTTTCTTGCAGAAGCTGTAATAGTTCATACCCGCCATCGGCACGTTGGTGTAGCGGTCCACGAAGTCTTCACAGCACCGGAAGATGGTGCCGTCCATCACCTGATGCTTTTCGTTCTCGTGCAGACGGTGAAACCCTTCAATGTTATCGTCGATGATCCAGTAGCGCTCACTGCGCGGGAAGTTGTTGCCTGCCGCCAAGTCCCACACGTAGTTGCGCACCGGTATGCTCCCCATGCCCAGATTCGAGAACGGGGTTTCCACCACCACTGCAAACGGCCAGCGGCTGCGGTAATCGGCGGCCTCCTGCGGTTCCACCACAAGGTAGAATGGAACCTGCATGGCCGTCAGCACACGCGCGGTCAGGCAGGTGGCTGCCCTTCCTTTGGAGATTACAAAAACAGGGTATCTTGGGTTCATGCTTTTGCGTCACTTCCAAAGGCCAAGGGTTTTCTGCTCCTGCGTGAGTTCTGTTTTAGTCGGCATATTTTATTGTGTGTCCTCCTCGTCTTTTTGCTCCTCGTCTTCGTCCTTTAGCAGCCACACGGATGGCCTGTCGTTATAGAACCCAAAGTCAGGCTTGAAGTACTGGCAGTTCCGAAGCCACTTGTTGAACGCCCGCCCAGCCTTTTTGGCAGGCGTCTCGACACCTTCAATCACGTAGCTGTCGAAGTGCCCTATACTTTTCGCGGCGAAGGAATTCGCCAGTGCGATCACACTCGGCCTCTGGTGAATGACGGGACGGAAGTGCGCGACTGGGTCTTGGAAGTGCTCGGCGTAATCCAGAGCGACGACCAGTGCCCCACGGCAGTCGTCGGCGCAGTCTGCCACGGTGAACCCGTATTGATCTCCAAGCTTCACTGCGATGTCCTTCTGCGGTCCGTCAACCTGCGTACCGATGATCTGCCGGTCTGGAAACAGTTCTGCAAGCAGCGCCGTGGTGAGTCCTACGCCACACCCGAGGTCATACACCTTGTCGAATCTGGGCAGGGTGAGTCTCGCGATCGCCCTGATGTAGGATTTCGAGTAGTTCAGGTAGCAGGCCACAGCCTCTGGCACGTAGCGGTCGTCGGAGTAGATGGCGTAGTTCGGGGTGCCCGACGCCAGCGAAGCATACCAATCCGTGCAGAAAGCTGTAGGTTCACTGCCGCTTTTGGCGTAGTGGCGCTGCATGTCTCGGCATCGGGCCTCGGCATCCGGAAGTCTGCTGAGAGCTGAAATTTTGCTGATGATGCCCTTGCTGTCGTGTTCGCTGATTTTCATATTGGTATTGCCACGAGGAGCCCGCGTGTTCGCTGCGGCGGCAGCGATGGCCTTGGCACGCAGATCGGGGTCGTCTGGGTAAATGCCTCGGTCTATGAGCATAGGGTCAGCAAACGCATCTTCGTTGAGGGTGGCCTTCAGTCGGGCGTGTTCGCTGATTTCCATGTAAGCTAGGTGTTTCCAAATTTGTCCACGTAAAGGTCACCGCACGGGCCGCCGCAGTGAACGTCACAACCTCCGTCTGGGTAGTTCGTGACAGGCACGGGCTCGCCTCCGTTGAACCGCGTGTAACTGCGCACCCCGACTAGGCGTCCGTCCCTGTCATACACAGGGCAGCCGTTATCTGATGGCAAGTCGTCGTCATTGTTGAAGTCGTCTGGAGAGTTATGCTTGGTGGGCGTGCCAGTTTTACTGTCGCGGTCGGCCAGCCACGCAGCCAGACAATATCGTTGCTTGGGGCTGAGTTCACTAGGCCAGTTACGGATGCTAACGAGTTTGGCGTTACGGCATTTCGCGGTTGCCTTTCTGAGTTCGTCATCCGTCATGTCGAGATAGTCCTCGGGCTCTGGCGGGCCGTCCTCATTCGGATAGCCGTAACGTTCAATCATTTCGTCTGCGATTTCACCCATAAATCACTTCTCCGATACCCAGAACTTCCGCTCCAGACCCCAGTGGCTCTTGAATGGGAACCACGCGCTTTTCGTTTTCTTCGTGAAGGGCTGTTCGAGTCTTCGGCTCAGCTCAGCCAGCGCTTCTGCGTTTTCCACCCGTATGATGATCTTGGCGTAGGGCTCCTGCTTTTCCTGTGTGAATTCCGGCATACCCTTCCAGTGCTCTTTAATGACGTCTGGTGCTGCTGGCTCCGGCTCCGGTTCGGTCTGTTCTGGAGTTACCATTCGTTTTGAGTGTCGGTGTAGTTGTCGACGCAGAACACCGTGCCTGCGCGTGCGGGCACGAAGTAAAGCCAAACCTTCAGGACGGCACTGCTACCGTCGTTGAGTTTCACACCGATGGGAACTCGGCGATACCATCGTGGATGGTGTTCAAGGCGATCTAGATTCGCCCATTGACCTTTGGCTGGACGCCAGACCTCCCCACGCACGTGCAGACCTTTGTCAGGCAAGCCAAACACCGTGATGTGCTCGAACGGGTAGCACTCGACCGTGGCCGCCTCGCCGATGAATTCAGCTCCGGACAGAAGATAGTTGTTGTGCATTCCGCGTTTAAGCGTCCCGTAGGTGAACAGCAGATCGCCGTCCGGCTCTTTGGTAAGGTCCAAGCCTTCCGACTGTTGATCCAGCCATCGCTCGGATTCCTTTACGTCGTTCTCAGTTAGTTTCAGTTCCATGGTTAATCGGTAGTTGTTACGTCGAGTGTTGAGTCTGTCGCGCCGCTGGTGAACGCGTCGGCGCGGTTATTCGGGTTGACGCTGACCGCGCCTTCTGGCACGCAACCGGACTGAGTGACCCGATAGGCGGTGTTTTCATTCAGAACTTGGTCCACTACCGCGCAACTGGTCAGGGCCAGCGTCTTCGTTCTCGATAGCGCCCTGTGAATGATCTCCGGTGTAGAAGCTACAATGCAGACTTGCTGCTCAACTGGGCGGACCGTACCGCTCAAGTCAGGAGTGGTATCCACCCACGTCAGCACGAGCGCAGCCAGTTCCTTCTGAGTGCGGAAGCAGTAGACGTTTGACCCGTTCAACCACACCAGCCCAGCGCACCCCACCACCGGTGTGAAATCGCGCTCTTTGATGTAAGGTCCAATTACCTGACTGTCTGTTCTGGCCGCCTTGATAGTCTCGATTACAGCGGGGCTCGTGCCTTGCTTGGCCAGCAGGTCGTCCATGCCGCCATCACGCAACTCCTTCCAGTTATCGATCTTCCCGTTGTGGGCGTATACGAACCCACGATACACGAACGGGTGCGCGTTGTCGCTGTCCACCGGCATGCCGGAACTGGCCCGCCGCGTGTGTGCGATCCCCATTGCCACCCTGCGGGCCTCGCCAAGGGTGCGGCTGGACTTTTCAACGTAAATTCTGGGCTCCACCGCCTGCTTGTGGACGCGGATGCTTTTTGCCTCCTCATCCCGCCACGCGACTCCAGTGCTGTCCCGACCGCGCACCTCGGCTGCGATGAGCAGTGAGGTGAGCAGTCCTTTAGGCAGCTGGCCATTCCATGCGATTACGGTGCACATGGCCACACTATGCGCCTGCGAAGCGCGGTGTAAACCGCGTAGTTACGGAATGCGAGCAAGACAACTCATTGAGGCACTGACTTCGGACGACGGCGGAATTATCGGGCTGCTCACTTCTCCAGACAACCGAGGGAAAAGTTACGACGAGGTGATGCGTGCTTTCAAGGATCGCGGAGGCGTCGAACTTGGCAGAGGTAGCAACGGTACCGTCTACACACACCCATCTTGGAACTACGTGGCCAAAGTGTTCCATAATGACTCCCCGTACCTGCAATTTGTCCGGTTCGCCTACCGCAACCCAAGACCCAGCTACCCTAAGTTCTACGACGTGCCGCGCAAGGTTCGAGTGACTTACGACGAGCCTAAGGGAGCCGATACCGTCTATGTAGTGCGTACAGAACCGCTGCAGCATATTGACAATGCCACCTTCGAGGAACTGGACTTTTACCGCTACTACGGGCGCACGGACTGGTCGGCGCAGCCACGCAACGAGATATGGGCTGAAACTGCCAAGAAGTGCCAGCAGCTGGAGCATAAATATCCGCACGTGCGCCAGTTTTTAGACGACTACGAATTCACGCGTAAACACATTGGAATCAATGACTTTACGCGCAACAACATAATGCAAAGGGCAACCGGTGAATTCGTGCTTTCCGACCCTGTGTGGGAGGGAGAGACACCATATCAAACCTACGACCGCCTGCTCCGATCCGAAGTTGGTGACCATGACGACGAGTATGATGCAGCGCCTTTGCGAAGACTGGGCACCCGTGCTCGGAGGCGCATGAAAAATCCAAAACCGAAAGCCACCCGCGCCGACGACGACGACGGCGTTCCGTTTTAAGTCCGAAGACTGTCCAGCAGGACCAAGTCGTTCACGTCGGCGTCACCGTCCGCGTCAGCCCTGTCCACGACATACACATCGCCACCGGTGTCGATGCGGCGCATTGCCTGAGGAGGACTCCAGAATGAGTCTACGCACACATAGATGCCAATGTTCATCATCCACGGCTCGAACACGCTCAATACTGGTCGTGACTGTGCCGTTCGGAATGCGGATGACACGGTACCGTCCCGCTGCAATCCGATACCTGACGGGACTAGGGCAGGTCGTCCGGTGTCACCCGCTCGGCCTACTCGGAACGCCGAACGGATACGAGGCTCCCTGCCGTTTGCCATCATCTCCATCCACCCTTCCGTGGCTCGCGCGTCCCACGTGTAGTCATAACTGAGAGCTTTGGCTACGATGCGCATGGAGAACGGTGTGGAACTGACCACCAGATTTTCAGCAGCCACCAGCACGCGGCACTCACGGCTGCCGGTGGCAGTGTCGAACCCTACGGTCCCAGACATGACTCCGGTGTATTCGTCGATCACGATGCCGGTCGGCGCATCCTTCAGCGCGAAGCGGTAGGCGCGTGTCTTCGGCACCAGCGACCCGCCACTGGCATACCCGACTGCCGTAGTGAGCGAGACACGCAGCATCCCCTCGACAAGTTCAACCGACGCGATGGTCACCGTGGTGGGTGCCTGTGCTGGGTCGCTTGGCCACAGAATCAACTTGGCACCTTCCACGTAGTCACTCACGGTGGTGTAATCCGTAACTGTGATGGTAGAGCCGAGATCGGCGACATATCGTGCGGCGTGCGGGTTTTCAGCGTGGAACCGGTAGGCTGGCAGCGACTTGCCCAGCACTCCAATCAACGTCTCAAATACAGGGCGCAGGACAGCCTCGGCCAAATCCAAGTCATAGGCGCTGCTCACGGCGGCTTCAGCACGGGCCAGACACTCCGCCTTCACTCCGCCGAATCCGCTGGCGTTCGGCGTAACCCGCGTCCGGTAGCGGCGGCGCAGCTCAATCCCGTTCACGTACAGAACAGTCCCTTTGTCGAAAGTAGACATTGGCCGAGAGTAGTATCCGTCACGCCAAGCGCGGCGCTGCCAAGCTGCGTCGCTACCGTATGGGTTCTGCGTGTAGGAGGTGCCTGCGTCTCGGCTCGCAACCCCTTCGTCATAGACGGCCTCATACTCTGCATCCGTGTTCGGGTAGTCGATTCCGATGGTAATCACCTCGGTGGCAGCCGCCGTGCGCACGTAGGTGGCTGCCATCACGTCACGCCGGTCTGGGTAGGTGGCGACCTCCGCGTAGCTGGCGTAGTAGGCGTCACTGACCGACTTCGGCGCACGGCGCACATACATCGGCACCAGCGGTGCCATGCGGGTGCCTTGCGGCGTGAAATCCACGTATACCGCGTAAGTGCCTGCCGGTACGCTGGCAGGCACCGTAAAGTTGATGAACTGGTTTCGGCGGCTGAGCTTTCTGCCGCGCCCTTCGGTCCAGCCTGTCGCGTCCACCACGCTGATCTCTGCGTTCGGACTGAGTGTCAGCTGCACCGCCTTTTGCGCCCAGAAGGCGCTGTCACGAACCTGACCGGCACCGGCGGCGACCGTCACCCGCTGGCTATCCGGCGTGGCAGGCAAGGTTCCAGTGGCGTCCAGCCATCCACCGCTCTTGCCTACGTTGATGTACGGCCCAGTCCCGTACAGAGGTCCGTTGGCGTGGACATACTGGATTCGATTGGCCTTCTTGTCGTAGCGCAGCAGGTTTGCCCCCTGCAGCCTCGGGAACGCTGCAAAGTCCACGTATCTGCTGTCCTCGGATACCTTGACGTAGGTCTCGTTCTCACGCGTCTTGATTCCGTTCTCCCACACTGCGGCACTTACTCTGGTGACATGCCGGTAACCCTCACGGATGATACGCCCCGCAACGGCGACGGCGCGTGCCACCACGTCATCCCTGTACGCCAGATTGCGGTCTGGGTCGTTGAACAGGTTCTTTCCCCAAGGGCGCAGCGACACCGTGTGGTTGCTGACCAGCCCGTTTGCAGGACTCCAGTAAAGCTGCGCAGCACCTCCAAATGCGTAGCTGGTCGGTCTGACCTCCTCATCCAGCGCGGCACTAATATCGGCCACCGCGCGGTAGATCAGGTGGTCGCGATTGTAGCACTGCCGGTCCACGCGTAGTGCTGCGGCTACCACATCCGCCCCTGTGAGATGGGTGATCCGTGCGTAAAGGTCGTAGGCTTGGTCATTTTCGTTGTAGACCGGATCGTCATCGACAGGCTGGAACGGGACGATAAGCTTCTGCACGTTGACACCCCACGCCCCTGCGACTGCGTATAGAAGCTTGGCTGCCAGCACGCTGGCAACCACGTCACGGTGTCCGAGTTCGGCGTCCCGCAGTGCGTAATTGATGAGGGTGTCCCTTACTGGAAGTTGCAGGTCCACTTCGGTGAGAGTATCCTCCAGTGGGCGCACGAACCCATAGGGCAGCGTGATTGGATCGGTGTCCGTGACGGCGCTCGGCGTAACGCTCGGCGTCAGCTGAACCGCCCATTCGAGGTATGGCGTAAGTGGCATGGATTAACTACCGCGCGCACCTTGGACAATCACGCCAAGATGTCCCGATCACTTGCCCGCGCAGGATCAAACATGGCGCTGGTAAGCCGGATACCTGAAGCATCGAGCATCGTGATTTTTGTGTATTTGTCATATTTTCCGCCGTCATGGTCGGCAGGGACATCACACCATATTATCGCATCGTAACCTTTGGCACGCAGCCTTCGGTAGACCTCGTCCCATGCCTCCTTATGAGGCCAGTCAGACTCTTTGGACCGACTCTGCCATAGTTTTGCGCCGATGTTAAAAACCACGTCATTGAACGAATAGGTTTCCTGTTCGCGGTATGCCACGGAACGCTCGTCCCCACCTATATCTGCATATCGGTCTGCATCCAACGGCTTAAACCGTTCGCCAGATTTTTCCGCGTAGAATGGCTTGCGAATCCGCAACAACACAGGCATCACTTTCGACCCGTAACCTGCGGCCTCCTTGCGCCGATCGGCGAAATGCGGTGCGTAACCGGACACGGCGCGCGGCTTACCACGTTCAATGTCGAATTCGTTGAACTTTGAGTTGGTTCCATGCCACGCCTTCACAGTAAACCCAAGCTCCTTGGCGCGCGCCATCCGTGACGCACGGTCGCTAGGTAGGTTCGTCTCCGCCTCTGCCACGTAACCTCCTTGGTCTGCAATAGCCTGCAGCGTTGACTGGCCCCCTTCAATAAAGAACGCCGACAGATCGCTGCGCTGGTGGCAGATATTGAACGCTCGATCCAGCGCGTGCAGCCGCTTCACTGGGTCTTCCTCGTCTGCGATCTGCGGCACCAGCCGCTCCAGTGGTTTCAGACCGTAGTTGCTTAGAAATTCCATCGTGTCGTGCTCACCATCAAGCTGCACCGTAAGAAACTGGTATAGCTTTTCAGGGTCCACCTTCTGGTCCATCTCCTCGTCGTCCCAGTCATACACCTCGTTGAACATTTCGTGGTATCCCATCCCGTCGTCAGTGTGCCCCTGCACCTGGGTGGCTACGCGAAGTGCTGCGATCCCATCCAGCATGATCTCGGCAATCTTGTCCAACCCGTTCGTGTCCGAGATGGTGTCGCGCTTTCCATATTCGAGCCAGATGCGCTTCGCCAGTGTGGCAGGCACGCGTTTCAAAACCCACCTGCCGTCCGGATTGGCAAGGAACTGGTCGAGCATCTTGAACTTCATCCGGTCCACGCGCTCATGCCATTCGTAAACGTCAAACTTCTCAACGAGACTGCGGGCTGGGACGCCGCCAAGCAGTGCCTCTGTACGCGGTGAGTAATCCCCAGTCTGCTTCAAAAACTTCTCGCCCTGACTCGTCGTCTGTGAATGTGTCAGCTTCCTGTCCGGCCACTGGTGCTTCAGCGCATCCATCATGCGTTTTCCGATTGAATTGCGCTGCCAGCCGGGCCTCACGGACACATTGTCCACATACACATCCGTGTCATTTACGTAAGCCTCCAACGCGCCTACGATGTGTTTCTGGTCCTCTGCCTTGGCTATGTCATCCGGTGTCATCCAGCGCTCTCGCTTGCGCTTCTTCCAGATGTCGTCGATCATCGAGTAACCGCCAAAACGCATCGAAGTGGAGCCCTGTATGAACATCAACGGAACAATCTCACCACGCTTGAGACGGGCTGCATTCTCGTCCGTGTCCACGAAGTAAATCATCACCCATCCTGCGGGTTTGAAGAACGTGTCCTTGTCATTGTAGAAGACCACGATGTTGGAGGAGACCTGTTCGGCGGGCATGTTCTTCAACAGATCACCGCTCGTGGACCTGACCGTCTTCTTGTCCGTTGCAAAATCCGCCATCTCAGACAACCGGCCCTTTACATCGCGTACAGAAGTGCTGTCACCCAGCCGACCTTTGTAGTATGGGTTTTGCAGTGCGGTGTCCATTTTGCGCACCGCGTCACCACCGCTCTTGGCAATGTCTGCCAGCTCGGTGTTCCCAGCTCCAGACTCGCCTGCAATCAGTTCGCCGATGGTAGCCTCGCGGCGGCCAGACCCCAGCGCCCTCCGGCCACTGTAGGTGCTGACCCTGATTGGAATGGCGTTTATGGCGTCCATGTCGTCGCAACCGGACTCTTCATAGACAATGTCTGCCAGTGCCTCGCCAGCCGCTTTGAGCGTGCGCTCCGACATGTCCGGCACCTCGATGTTCGGGCCTGCCACCCGTATCCACCCCCAGTAGTTGATGGCGAAGGCTCTGGCGTCATCATCGTTACCGCCGAACGTGTTCGTGGCTGCTTCCGCTTCCTGCTGGCTACGGAACACGCCACCAGCTACCAGTTCGTCCCGCATACGCTGATACGGGTCTTCTTCATCGTCACCGTAGCGCTCTGGGAACACTTCGTCATTGAGCATGGTGCGAAAAGCCACCCCGTCTGGACCACCGTCCCACTCCAGACCGAAGTGGTCAGAAATAAGGTTAATCACGTGCTCAATCACATGCCCCTCGTGGTTGTAATCGCTGTTGTCGCCGTTGGCATGTAGGGTGCCCTCTGGTGTGATCCAGTATTCGTCGCGCACGCTGAGATCGGAGCAGTCCTCCAGCAGGCGCGTGACCGCTTCGGATACTGTGGATTCTGCAGCGTATAGAACTGTATCCTTGGCAGGGCCGTAGTTGGAAGACACCCACCGGTACCACACAACGTCCACAGCCTTTTCGCTATCAAACCACAAATCCTCCACTGTGGTCCGCTGCGCCCGCGTAAGCTCCTGCCCTTCGAGAAAGATTTTCTTCGACCACGGCACCTTTAGCAAGCGGACCCACTTCCGCTTAAAAGCCTCTTCGCACATTACGGCTGCCGCCGCGTCAAAATCGAAGTTCTCATCGGTTCGCGCACCTTTGAACGTGGCATCGACAAGTTTCTGTGGAACTCCAAACAGGCTCGGATGGTCAGCCACGTACAGGCCATGCTGCGTGTAATCCGTGTCGTGCAGCGTGCCGTCCTTATCCAGCCAGAACAGCTGCGCGTTTGAGTCTGACAACCAGCTACCAGCCAATGTTACCATATTCTAAATGCTCCAGTTACGGAAGCCTCGTAGTCTTGGTCGACCGTGTTGTTTACAAGGCACAGGCCGTAGTGGCCCGGGCACGCAATGTCCACGTAGGTTTTCGGATTCGTCGTGGCGAACCCAGTCCCGTCCAGACCCACATACCAAAGCGGCATGCCGGTGGGCAGGTTAATCTGGTCAAAGTTTCCACCATAGAGCGCCACGTATACGGCGTCCAAGTAGGGGTTCACCCGCTGCAGAGCGCTGAGTGCCTTTGTGAGGCCCGGCACATGCAACTGCAGCCACCGTAACCGGACGCGCCTGTCAGGCGGCAGGTAGAACGGCGTGATGACCACGCTACCGCCGGATCGTATCTCCGTCTGCGGTGCCACCACCGGCAAGGTGGTGGAATAGTCGAGCATCGTGGTGTCGATCATCGTCAGGACTCCGGATTGAGGTTGACGCGGGCGCAACCGTTCACCGCTACCCGCGCGTCCCCACCACTCACCAGCACCACCCAGCTGTAAACCCCCTCCCCGTCGCTCAAGCTCAGGCTCAGCGGGTTTGCGTAATCGCGTTCCACGAACTGCGTGCTGCCAAGTGTATTGGCGCAGGCATCTGACGCGCCAGTACTGGCTGTCAGTGTTTCGATTGGAGACTGCAGAGCCGGACTCGACTCTGGGTTGAAGTTCTTCACCAGATGCAGGCTTACATCGGACTGGACCCCTTCCAGCATTCGCAGCTGCAGCCAGCGCACCGAGACTGAGATCGGGTTTGCCTCGGACAGCCCGATGGCTGCCACGACCAGCCACGTGTCTGCCTTCATGGAGGTGGCAGGCAGACAGATGGGTGCGTCGATGAGATCGTTGAGCAGCGCTTCGGTGGCGAGTGGCATACCCACTAAATACGCGACGGGTCAGGCCGGAATTGAACCGGCTTACAGCACTTACGGAGTCAAAGTCCGAGCCTGTCGTGTCGAGATGCCGAGCCACGTTCGCAAAGCATTCGGTGGTGTGTCGCGTCCACACCGCTGACCCAAATTGCCCACGGCATAGGTTTGGCGGCGGCAGCTCATTCAGCCGTGAAGCCGGAGCCGCGCACTCTCGGATGAGACGTTGCCTTCTAGCTGGCATTGCGTCGTTTCCAAGCGCTCTTTCCCTGTGATTACGTCTCAGGGCAACAGGCACCGCCAAACCTATACCGTGGTGTAAAAATTAAGCAGCCATTGCGCCGTGCATCTCCCAAGTACGGGCTTCGCGCTCAGGCGTATATCCGGCAGCAATCAAAGATTTTGCCGTGCGAGTCGGAACTTCAGTCCGCACAAAGTCATTCGTCTTCGGGCTGAACTTGGAGAGGCAATAGCCGGACTGGCAGTCGACAAACGTTGCTCCGTTTTCGATTCTTGCGATTGCTTCTGCCTTGGTCATGATACACTATGCCGACTACTCACGTGCTGTAAACTAAAACTCCATCAATTCTACTGGCGGTCTGCTTCTACGAGACGAAGTGCGTCATGTAGAGGGATTACCCCTTGTGCCGATGGAGCTTTGGCCATGCGGTCCAGCGCCGGTGTGCTGGCCTTGTAGGATAGAATCCTTGCCTCTGACCGCACCATTACAATCCATCCGGCAAACTTCACACCACTCGCGTAACTTTCATCCAGCGCTTCGTAGCGGACTCGGTTGCTGACTGCAGCGTTCTGCGGCTGGAACTTCAGTCTCTGGCCGGATTTGAGTTCGGACGTTCCGATGGTGGTCCGCTCTGCGATAGTGGGCAGCACCTGACCAATCCGACCTTTTGGCGGCTGTTCAGGAGCCACAAACCACAGCACTTCGGTAGTGACACTGGCTGGTGTCTTTCCGGAGTTCCAGATTTCCACTTCCAGCTGGCGCACCCGCAGCGTGTCTCGGTCATACGACCCGTAATCGGTCTTGAATGAATCCGCAGCAATTTTTACCCTCTTCACCTCTTGAGCGGCAATGGAGATGCTCGTCCGATTCGCCACGCTCCAATCGAATGTGACAGGTCGCTCAGGTTTAGCTGCGTCATCCGCCGTCAGGTTGGTAACGAAAAACAGTAGTGTTAGTATTTTAATTTTCATGGGGCGAGCGCGGACGTGTTGTTCCGTCGCGGGCGGATTTGATTTCCTTGTCACGGAGGGGCTCCAGCTTCGCTTGGAGTTCGTAGATGCTAGTGGCTTTCGTGCGTTCGACGAGGGTGATGAGTCCGGTGCCGAAATCTCGACCGGCCAAATATACGGCAAGTTGTCTGGCACGTCGGGCCACAGTGGACGATAGTGGGATGGCAGTTTGCGAATGAGGTTGGATTGGTGGGAGAGACAGAAGTCGGGAGTGCGCCATGGTGGATAATAGCAAGGGTCCAGTGCCCAAGCTCGTTCTTCAAACCATGGAAGCATTGTGTCTTTATACCCACGCTTACGCCATTCAAGGCAAATCGTTTTACCGTAGTGAGCGAGAGCGTCTTTGTGTCCGTGCCACATTTTGACAGCGGGATGGTTAGTCCAACCGTAGCCGGGTTGCGTCAGCGCAAGGTAGATTTGCTTGGCTTCGACGCGCTGTTTGCCGAGGCGTTGGCGGTCGAGGACGGAGGCTGAGCGGACAAAATCAGGGTATGGTAGAAATGTTTGCATTAAGATTTTCGTAAAGTCAGGGATTAGTGCAGATGGCACGCCGGTGTTTAATGAGCCACACAGCCGTCGCAGGCTCTCTCTGCGCACTATTCCGGCGTGCACGCAAGGCTTAGATTTCGAGACAGGCTCCGATGCGATTCAACTCGGCATGCGTGCGCCGCGCGGTGCACAGAATTTCGTGAAGCGCCCCTGCCAGCGGCACCAGCGGCTCTTCGGCTCGCGACTTTTCAGTAACCGGATTCTCTGGGGTAATATGCAGGACCGCTCTCAGTCTCCCGCTGAGTTCATTTACGATTTTTTCGTTCACGGAAACCACCTCTGCGAGTTCTTGCATGTAAGCATGCACTTGAGGCATCCGAGGGGTGTCGTTGGCTGCTTTTGTGGCGTTCGGGTATATGTTCATGTTGTTGTTGTTGTTGTGTTCGGCATTTCTACGTCGCTGGCGATTTCGTTGCCCCACGATGCCCATCCGTGCCGTTTGCGGCGGGCGAACATTTCTAGATACGGGGCGGGAGAAGATTCCTCGACCAGTCTGTAAAACCATTCTGGCTTGCGTGAGTGCGGCATGCGTTCCGACAGGTAGAGTGTTGGTCGCGCCTTTGTGTCATTCAATCGCAGGCTTCCACGTACGCAGAACAGGCAATGCTCAGTCGCCCCTCGAAAGTAGAAGCCTGTTTTCATACTTGGCGTTCCGTCAGCTTTGAGTTTTCCCCACGTCAGCAGGGTTTTCGGCACGAATCCCCATGCTCGCGCCACGGTATGCGCCTCGACCAAAAAGCTATTTGTCGTCCAGATGTAGCAGTGAGCGTTTTTATCCGCCTGCGGCTTCAGTTCGCACAGTTCCGCGATGCTCATTGCGCCATATCGTTCCACGCTACTTGTCGCTGCGCCGTGGCTATTGGGGCGATGCTCCTTACTGCTGGCAGGGCCACGGATTTCGTAGGGCCACGGAGGGTCAGCGACGATACACCGGAATGCCGAAATGTTCATGTTGTTGTTGTTGCAGGTGTGTGGTTACTCTTCCTGTGAGACTACTCTTTCGGTTTCACTTGAGTCAGCCGCGCCGATCCGAGTGATTCGTTTGATATTCTTTCTGTCTAAGACTTTTTTAGCTGCCCTCTTCGAGGACGCGATTACTACGGCAGTGGCGTCTGGGTCTCCGGTGTAGCCCATCCCATTTCGGTAGTGAAGGGAATAGACCGCCAGTTGTTTTTGACGTCGCATGCCTCAAATCGCAGACGCACGTTCAGGAGTGCTCCACTGCTCAATGTAGCTGCGAATCACCGTGTTGACGAGTCGGCCAACCGGCATGCTGCCGTCAGCGCCGCGCACGGACTGGATGCCGTATGCTCCATACTGCCTGCCACCAATAACGACTCCCAGTCCGAAGCCGCGCGTGTAGGTGTTCTTGTAGGCGACCACCGAAACGTCGGTCCCTTCAATCTCGGCGAGTTGAATGCTGCTGCCGTCTGGGAGTGCGGCTACCTGCGCTTGGATTTCGCGGAGAGATGCCTGTTGGTCGACTGTGAATGTGAACTCGAATTGTAGTGTGCTCATGGTTTACTATGCCGACGTTACGCGACGCGTAAACCATGAATTCGCGCAATCTGGAAAAATGTCGAGTTCGGCGGGGACGCGAAAAAGTCATGGTCGTCATGGTGTTTGGCACTTCGAGTTATTTGTATTGTGAAAAGCCAGCAACACCCAAACACCATGACAACCATGACAACCATGACACGACGGGGCGTCATGGCTGGAAAAATGTTCACGAAACCAATTTCGTTGAGTCGTGTAAACAATTCCCACACCGCCTTAGTCGCGGCCCGAACACTTCATCGCCGATGGCAGCCAGCCACTTTTTCTTACTAGCTGCGCCCCAACTGCCGTCGTGGCAGTTATACTGCCAGTCAGCCCGAGATTTGAATTCGCGTGCCCGTGCCGCGCAGGTCTCCGGCGTCCACTTGCGGGTAATCTTTCTGCCGCGCGTAAAAGCCGCCTGTTTTATCTGCGCAAGATTACCTGACCTGACAGCCCACAAGAAGGCTCCAGCCTCGGCAGCAACCCAATCAGCTTGGTAGTCATAACGTCTGGCCGACGCAAGACACGTGTCGTAATTCCATTTGTGGCCGACATGGCTCGGCCATTTGAGTTCATCAGCGATTCGCTGCATCCACTTGTGCTTGCTGGCGAACTGGTAAGGCCCGTAGTGTGCTTTTTGAAACTGCTTCCGGTGCTGGAACGGGCGGGCCATCTCCAGAATGGCTTCGTATGTGTATTTGAACCCACGCAGCTGCCCGAGGCTCCCTCCGTGGGCGCTATTCAGTAGCTGCCAGCCGTTGCTTTCGTAGCACTCCACGGCCTGCTGTTCGGCGCGTGCGGCATCCGTAGCACTAAGACCGTCCGTAACGACGATGAACAGCGGGGCCAGTCCTTTACGCCGCGAATAGTTGAACACGGTGCCTTGCTTGGTGTGGTTGTAATGGCGAACCGTTGGGTTGCAGGTCAGCCCGACGTAGACGTGGTTGTCTGGGAACTCGTAGGCGTAAATCTGGTAACCGCGCAGGACAGGGCCGAGCGGTGCCTGCATGTGGGCGGTGCATTCAGGGATGAGGTGCTTGCGCTTCCTAAGCACCTGCTGGTAGCTCCAACTTGATTTCTTTTTCCATTCCTGTTTGTAGGTGTATTTCTTGGCTTCATCGAGGAACACGGAGTCTGGAAGATACTGCACAGGTCTCGGGCAATCTGCCACCCACGCTGCGTATTCTCCCAGTGGCTCTCCAAGCAGGGTGATTACTTCGATGGCGCGGTATCCGCTAACGATAAAAAGCCTGCCGTTGCTCTTCTTGTTTAGCGACCCTTTCGGGCCGTTCGGAACCAGTTTGGATCGCAGGTCAGCGATCTCGTCGGCTTCTGCGGTGACATGGACGACAGGGCAGCCGGTGCGTGTGCACATGCGGTTTATTTTGATGCTCATTCAGGCACCAAAGACTCGACACGGATAAGTGTCAAACAAATTTCCTAAAAGCTTACACGCGCAATCTCCAGTAAAACACTGGGGACAGCGAACTCGACTTGTTAAATCCCGTAGCGACCTTGCGCGCAAGCAGGGTTCCGTTGCCGGAGTAAAGTCCCCACTCGGTAAGCAGATATCCGTTTGCCTCGCTCGGCCCCAGCTGCATCTCCACCCTTACGACGAAAGGCGCAGGATAATCGCAACCCTCTATAGCCTTCGTGAGCACCGCGTTCTGCAGCCCTGTGTCCGCTACGGTAGGGGCCGTAGTGCCGGTGCCAACAGAAAAGCTGGTGATTACGTAGTCGCTGGTTGGTGCCTGATTGCCGAGCAGGTAGGCCACGTTCTGGCGCATGCCGTCGACAGTCAGGTTGGCACCAATACAAATCTCGTCACGTCCAATCCCCCAGCCTGCCGGTGCGGCTGTGTTGGGTGCCATGTTCCAGTCTACGAGCTTTTGCAGAGGCACTGGTCGGCCTTCTTCGTCGTAGCATCGTGGGATGGTAATGATTCCTTGCATGCCCGTAACTACGCAGCGCTCGTGTCCGGCGTTTGCAAGCCGTCCGTCTTGGCGCTGAGGTCGAAGTTTGCCTCAATGAAGTCAATGACCTCCTGTGGATCGATGTTTCGGTTAAACACGATGTTCGGGCCGTGATTGTGCAGGTAGACGCACTTCAGGTTTCCGAACTGGCGCAACCCGTTCGACGTGTTCTTTCCGCACTCGTGGCTTCCGCACTCAAACTCACGCTGTGATACGACTGGGATTGGGTCGCGCGGCAGCCCCAAGTCCTGTTCACCCTTTAGCGGGCAGTGGAAGTGTACGATGCAGTCGAAGCCTTGGTGGTCCTTGAACACGATACGCTGTGACTGTCCACCCACGCTCGGCTTGGCTCCGTAGGCCAGAACCGTATCCGGACCGTCCGTGACGACGCGCACCAGCCCGACGCTGTCAATCTTGTTGAAATCGCTGCGGCGGATACTGGTCAGGAATTCAGTGTCGCTCAGGCGCACAGCGAAGTGGCCGACCGTGCCGCCGCCGTTGAACGGCTTGTAGGCAGACTTTTGCACGCAGTAGTTCACTACAGTGCGCAGGCTATCCGGCACCTCTGGTGAACTCCATGGAACAGGCGTGCCGTCAACCACGGTGGACCGTGTGAACGTCAGGTTCGCCCGCAGGCATGCCATGTCCATCAACTCGCGCAGCGCGGCATCCCTGTCGAGCGTCACACGGTAGGCTGCTTCCTCGGGCGTGACAATCATGTTGGTCCGTGTGACGACGTCATTGACCAGCACCAGATTGCACGACGCACCTTTGAGCAGGCCGAGTCCGGCCTTGTACATGTCCTGTTTGCTCGCACCGCAGGTTGTCTTGAAACCGACAAGGATAATGTCTTTGCGCTTGGCGCGGATGCGGTTGATCAGCTTGTCGGCGGGTTTGAGCGTTACCACGACCCTCGCTTCGGGGTCATGTGATCCTGTGATCCGCGTTTCGTGGCTTCCGAGCTGTGCTACTTGATGCCACTTGCCGCTGTGCGCGACTGCTGCAGACTCCGGCTCCCAATCGACCAAGGCGCAGCTGAAGAATACAATTTTCGTGGCAGGGTCCGCGACGACACGGTCGATCCACACTGCCACGTCTGCGTTGGTAGCGACCCCTGATGCAGCGCGCGGGCACATGCTGGTTAGTGTCAGCACTGGCTCGAACTTGTAAGGGACCGCAAGCTGCGCAAGCCGCATCGCAGTGTTGCCGTAAGCCGTGGCGCTGACCGCAAAATGATTAGTGACGTGGGCGACTGTGCCGCCTCCTATGATGTGCATCTTCTTCATAATTTTCAAATTCCGCTGACGGTGTTCGCGCTCCAGCTGCTCGAACATTCCGTTATTGTTAAGGCTTGAGTGCATTTTTGATACCGGCGTCGGTGATGAAGAGCTTTGAGGAGTCAGTCAGCGACATGGAGCAGAGCGTGTCGGCTTGGTCGATGAGCGGTTGAAGCGCCTTGTCACTTCCGAGTTGGACCTTGATCTTCATAGCCTCGAACGACGCCACGAGAGCCTTCATTTTTGCGTCATACTCCGCTTCGAGCCGCTCATAGGTGTCGATTGCCTCCTGATAGCCGGGCGGGAGTTCAAAAATCAGCTCAGCTGGGAGGACTACATGGTCCGCATACTTAGATTCGTCATTCCCCCACCTGTTGGTCTTCGTCTCCAGCAGCGCCTCGTTAGGCCCGAGCCCGACAACACGATCTCGGATCGTCCTCCTGAACGCTTCCGCAGGCCGCAGCTTGAATGAGCCGTCCAAGATGGCAGCAGTCAGGTAGTTGTTCAGGTTCGGAGCCTTAGGCCGTTGCTTGTTCAGAGCTTCACGCTCTTGCTTGTATCGGGTTTCGATGGAAGTGAGGAGGAATTGACGTTGTACTTGGTTCATAATGGTGTTGCGTTCTCGGCCTCGCCGGATTCATCGAGATGGCGAAGGAGTCGGCCCCTCTTTGCGCGGACGACCGACGACGCCGGTCCGCAGACCTCCTCGACGCCTAGCTGCGCGTTGGGCATGCTTTTCAAGGCATCCGGCACAACGCACGGTGTCTGGGTTTGGAGTTCCACAGTCACGGCACAGGCCAGCGGCGCGTCGGCGTCGGTGTGTCAGGGTTTGTCGTGACACCTTCATTCGCCCGCACTCCAGTTGAGCACGAATCCTGTCAGGTCATTACCCCTGAACACTCGGTATCCATCCACTTTTTCCGATGGGGTCAGCTTGGCATTCTCTGCTTCGCAGTGCGCATCCAAGGCGCAGTAGCACTCTGCGCTAAGCTTCTTTTTCCAACGGTCCAAGTCTTTGGACTGAACGTTAAGGCCGTCTTGGTAGGTGAAAGTAGGATTGCTCATGCTATACTATGCTGGTCAAAGTGCACCTGTAAACAGTTATTTTTCACAAAAGCTACCCGATGGCTGTGAAGCGTGGGACAGGTCCATTCTCGGTCACGACATTGCCGAAAAACACCAGACCGTTGCGGCTCCATATTATGCCGTCTTCCGCTTTGTAAATCACGCGAGGTGACGTCGTCTCCTCATCAATAGCGGTGCACACGATGGTGTAAATGCCGCCCTTGTAATGCCGCCACTTTGAGCCGGGTTTCGGGCCGGACTCCATAATTTCGCGGAACTGCCCGTTCACATCGCTATCCCACTGCTGTGCGCACAGCGACAGGCTGCTCTCGCTAGTTCTCGGTCCACACACGCATGCGCGCACCATCGCACTAATCACCTGCGCACTTGGCACGTCGTCAACGCATGTGCCTTCCGATATTGCACGCTGGTAGGCGCTGCGCACGTCTTCCATCATCGTGTAGTGCAGTGCTTGCGTGTAGACGCTTCCTTCGTATTTCTGTAGTATCGCCCCGACGTCGATGCAGCTCTGTTTGCTCATGACCCACTATGCCGAGCACAACGAACACGTAAACTTATTCTTCAGGGATCACGTCAGACTTTTTGACCAGCGACACCAGAGATGACATCTTGATGCGCCCGCACACCTTGCACCTGATTTTGATCTCGGTATGCTTCTCAATCAACCCTGAAGCGTCTTGAGCCTGAGACACGCGCGGGTTGAGGTTTTTACGGTAGACGGCGCGTTCGGAATACGTCTGCAGGACGTGGTAATCCTGTATGCGCCTCGAATTGCACCGGTGAAACAGTTTTGAGAGGAATGAGATCATAGGTCAGGCAGCTCTGGCAACGCCGGATAGCAAACGGTCCCAGTCTACTTGCCCGTTCGCGTCAGGCTTGATTTTCAACTCCTGTAAGTATGAAGTTCCAACTGCCCGGTCGCCAGCTAGGGGGACAAACATCCATGACGTGTCGTAGTCATCCCCATAGGCGATCTGCATCACCTCTGGAATGTTCTCGAAGACGTCACCACAGATGCCGTGGATCGTAGCAAGCTCATTCCGCTTTGCGTCGATGACCAGCGAGTCGTGAACCGTGCTGACCAGCATGGATTCGAGTCCGGCTTTACGCATGAACATTTCAATCACCATGAGGCAGGCCAGCATGATGTCGCTCGCCGTGGTCTGGATGAGGTGGTTGTAGCCGCTTCGGAGTGCCTTGGACTGAATCTGGCGGTCCGTGGAGTAGACCTCAGGGAACAGACGAACCCGCCCCGTGAGCGACACGGCAAGTGCGTTTTCCAGCACGAAGTGCTTGTAGTAGGCGATGTGGTCGCGCAGTGACGGATAGTTGCTGAAGAAGGATTCGATGATGTCCTCGCACTCCTCAAGGCTCAGATAAATCTGCTGCGCCGCCAGCACGTTCTGCAAACCGAGGGCACCCCCGCCGTAACCGGTCAGGAAGTTGACCGTTTTCGCCACCTTGCGGTTTAGCGACATCTTCTTGATGACGTCATCCTTGCCGTGGCTCTGCAGCCATAGCTGGTAGTCCTCCTGAAAGTGCTCGTAAGGTATCTTGTAGATTTTACTGCAGGTGAGTGAATGCAGGTCCAGCTTGCGCTCATAGGCGTCGACCATTGCGGCATCACCACAGGCCGCCGCCAGCAGGCGCAGTTCGATCTGGCTCAAATCGGAATGGTATATGGCACCGCCACGCCCAAACCGAGACGTGTAAAGAGCCTTCACTACCCCGTCTTTAGCGATGTTCTGTAGATTCGGAGAACGACTGGAGTTATGGTGGATGAGACCGCCAGCTATGTAGCTGTGGTCTTCTTCGACTTCAATGTCCCACACCGCCTCTACGCCTGCCTCAGTAATAGCAGAAACCTCGTCGACGACGGCGTGCTCTGTGTCTAGCGCCGCATAGAAATGTGAACGGCAAATGCTGTCTCCCGCAACCAAATCCCGCACGTGTGCCCACCCTGTCGGCGTCAGCACGCGGTGCCCTCCTGTGCAACGCACATACCCCCCTGCCTTTGTTGTGACGTCATACATCTGCTCACTGCCCTTCAAAAACAGGTTCAGCACACGCCTCCATCGGTGCGCGTGCGTACGGATGAGTATCGTGTTACGTGTCGGGTCGGGTAGATTTTTTATGAGTATGGTCTGCGGGGTAATGGTCCGCGCAGCACCAACGCAGCACACAAGCAGCTCGGTGTCGCCGGACACGCAGAGCCGTCCACCGCGCGTACCGCACAGCAGGAAGCTGGTATGCACGCAGCCGTCCGGCATGAGTATCTGCGGTTTAGTCCGGTGCTTTTTGTCAATCCCAGCCGTAAACAGGTTACGCATTGGGCGCACGTAGGTCGTGTAGATTTTACTGACCTTCCGATAGTCCAGTAGTGGCCGTAGCTCGGGGTGCTCGGCAGCCATTGAGTTCAGTGTGAACTTGTCGGCTGCAGCATACTTCATGAGTTCGGATCGCGGTATCTGCGCCCATCCCTTCGCGTCCTCTCCATACTCCTTCCTCCCGTTTTTCGTCAACCGCTTGACAGGCAGTGACAGCACGTCGAACAGTAGCTCCTTGAGCACGGCAGGCTTGTCCAAGTCAAACTCCCAGTCCTCCACAGTGGCCATCTTCGAGTCAACCCACTGAATGATTCTGGGGTCGGCGTTGCGCACCTCTTCCTTGGTCTCGCGGATGCGTTTCGGAGTTTCACTCTCCTGCAGGTCCAGTTCCGCACGGTCAACGAACATCCCGCGCCCCATCAGTTTCGTGAGCAGCCGGTTCGCCGGAGCCATGATCCGGTCGTATACGAACTTTCGGTCTGGCGTGGCGTAGTGCCTGAACTTGCCGCGTGTGTGCACACTCGCCAGAGGGATGCGGAATCCGCTCGTCTCATCAAGCGCCATTTCAATCCGTGGAGCCGCTTGATGAACCACCTCCACATCCCCCATGATGTAGGGTTTGAGGTGACTGTCCCATAGTTCGGGAGGACAGTTGGCATAGTGACCTCCCTTGTCCGGTTGCATGGCTGGCAACCTGTCAATCAGCAGGGTCATCTCCTCCTCGTAACCGGACCACTCTGGGCACCAGCGGTAAGGCATGGTTTCCAAACCCATGCTCTCGCGTATCTGACGAAGGGTGAAGTTCATGTGCCACGTGTCGCGACGCATCGCGTCGGATATGCGCACGATGTCAGCACCCAGCCGCGCAATGACGAACTGGATGTCGAACGTCAGATTCTGTCCCTGCAGGGTACTGGCGTAGAGGGCTTCCAGCAGTAACGGGGTCAGCGCATCCACGTGTGTTCTGGCAGGCTGCCCTTCCACCAGTGGCGACCCGTCGTGCTGCATGAGTGGGGAATCCTCGTGCTCCCATGGGAACGCAACACTCTGCGGTCCGTTGTCGTCGTCCCACCTGAGCATCATGAGCACAATCTTGGCATCGTTTGCCCAAGGCTGCAGTCCGGTGGTTTCCGTGTCGAAACTGACAAGAGTGTTGGGGTGCTCTACCAACCATGTCAACTTAGTGCGGATACGGTCCACATCCGACGTAAGATCGAACCACGGCCTGTCGAAAGAAGGCACTTCAGGAGGGTGTTCTGCCACCTCCAGCGCAGTGACTATCGCTTCAAGCCAAGCCCGTCGAGCACTCTCCGTCCCCTCAGCGGCCACTATGCGCGGGTGCTTCACACTTACAAGCCACCCATGTTCCTCCTTTACGGGCGGGCGTCCGAATATCGGGTGCCCGTCGACGAAACGCGGGTCGCTGATCCAGTCGTCGGGCCAGCCACGCCACTGTAGCACGCGACCCTGCCAGTCCTGCGTGTTACCCTTGTGGTGCAGTAGTCCGGCTGCTGCCGTGCCCACAGGCAAAATACAGCGCGGTGAGTGCTCTATCAAGTCCTGCATCAGGAACCACCGGCAGAAGTTACCTTTGGTTTTGATGACGTCCTTTTTGCCCGGCGCGCAGAGCGTAACTGCCGCATACCGGACACGGTCTACTGGAAAGCCGGACCGCTCTGCAACAGCATTGATGGCCTTGCGCACGTAAGCGTTCCAGCCATCACTTGCCAGTACGCCGGTCTCGTCCTCTTTCTTGGACGGACCCTCGAATACGACGGTCAGCAAAGGATCATCCGACCCACTGAAGGCTATGAACGGGTTTGACTTACCACAGTGCATCGCGCACTTAGCGCACACCGGATGCTCCGCGCTCGGGGTCAACTCCACGCCAGCACAGTCCCTGTAAAGCTTGGGGATTACTGGCTTTTTGTCCTTTTTCGGTAGCTTCGGCTTTGGCATGCCATACAGAACCTGTTCTATTTGGAATGGAAATAATTCGTACGCCAGTATGCGTCCCGCTGCCCTGCTACGGTTCGTGGCAGCGCGTCGCAGCCTGTGATGCCTGCGCCTTTCGTAAAGGCTGCCGTGAACTTCGTCGTGGTCGGCGCACCCTTGAAGACTTGCAATTTAAGCTGGTGTCTACGCGTTGGGACAACGCTCCTTCCGCACCGCCGCCTGCGACTGACGTAGTGTTGGACTACGTCACAGCCTACCGGTTGGTCACTGGGCGCAGGACGAACTCAAAGTTGAGCCAAGAACAGCAGCGTAAGATACGGGCAGCGGCAAAAGAATCCAACGTCAGTGTGATACAGTACTGTATCCTCATAATGCACCTATGGTGGAGAGCAAACGCCGGTAACCCGCAAGCCGTATTCTACCCGAACATGCTTTGCGGGCCGTATGCGCAGAAGACCGTTGCCGAGGCAAAAGAACGGGCAATCCAGAAATATGGTGGATTTTTCATGTATGACGTGGGCAGGCTGGCTGGCAGGAAAACAGTGTCGGTGCAGGACTTGCTGCGCAACTCCGAATTGGTTTTCGCGCGTGCCTACGTGAACAGCCGCATTCGGGGCGGCATGCCCCTCAAAGATTTGCTCTCAACCATCGAGTTCCAGTTGGACCCGCTGTGGCTCGCCTTGGAAGACGAATACGTAGAACACCACGCACAGCGCACAAAACAAATGGAAAGCTTGGTAGCCACGGAGCACCGTTACAACGTGACACTGGCTTGTAAGTTCTACAGAAGCGATAAGTCCATTCTGACCGGCATGCTGGAGATGCGCGGCTCTATCATGCTCGATGTACTGCGCGAGGTGCTGGATGATTACGGGCTTACCCCGAGCAAGCTCGAATACGATGGAACGCCTATCAGCAATGGAGCCAAGTTCTGGGCGCGGATTGCCAGCGCCATCATACACTACCGTGCCTATTGTGCACTGTCAGATATTTCGTGCATTCCTGCCCAGTAGCGGTTCTATACTGAAAACAACCATGCCTACTGAACCTGCAAAACCTTCGCCAAAGCCAATCCACGAGATGACCATGTCCAGCCCGTCCATCCCACCGGTGGCAAAGCAGCTCTACTCGCACGTCTACAAAGGAATGACGATGCCTGCGAACGCCGTAATGGTGGACGCGAAGCTCGCCGTGGACTGTACCACGGGGTGGGTGGTCGGGCACGACAGTGACGGTAACTTGATTTGTGGCAAGCTGGCAGTGTTTGAGCGGGCCAACAACCCTACCCTTCCGATGCAAACAGCGCTCAGGACTTGGGTCGTATGAGTGATACGCCGAAAATAAGTGAATGGCTGGCACAGGCTGGCGACCAGTATGAAACTCTCATGACCATGGATGGGTATGAAGACTGCGTCATCGGCATTGTGGAGCGGTATGGCATGCCACCGGTAATCCTCATCGACAAGAGCATGGTCCTCAAGAAGCTGCAGCAGGATGGGTGTAGCGAGGAGGAGGCCATTGAATTCTACGAGTTTAACCAGCTAGGTGGGTGGCACGGAGACGGCACACCTTGCTTTCTAGTGGAGCTTGCACCAGATGCCATCGAAAAACTTCGGGCTTCTCATAGCGCATAACGCGAATCACATTATCGCGTCGCTGGCTCCGCCTCTAAAAATCGAGGCCATTGATGTAGCTATCTCCGAGCTTACCGCGATGCGGGAAACTATCTCCGCCGAAGCTGCTGAAACTGCCAAGTCTGCCGCTGGAGTAACAAGCACAGGCAACTCCGTCGGATTGCCTGTAGTTACAGGGTGAATATAGGACTAAAAATCGGCAGTCACGGTGACGACGTAACCGCCTTACAGAATGCACTGGGCGCGACACCTACCGGAGTGTTCACCCGCCAGTTACAGGCCGTAGTCATGCGTTATCAGGTCAAGCATCGGCTGCACGTGACAGGGGAGTGGGACGCAGCCACGGCTGCGTTCTACACGAAGAGCGTGAAAAGCCTACCCACAGAAAGCCCCATCCTTGCAAAGCCAGTCATTGAGCCAGTCATTGAGCCAGCCATTGAGCCAGTCATTGAGCCAGTCATTGAGCCAGTCATTGAGCCAGTCATTGAGCCAGTCATTGAGCCAGCGGTCAGGAAGAAGCGTAAGAAATCGCCGTAGTTCTCGGCGGTATACGAAGCTCCGTCCCTACTGGGATACCTGCCATCGGGTCGAGGATGCTATTCGCATCCGCTATCACCCACCACAATTCTGGGTTCCCATAGAAAGCGTTGGCAATCAAGTCCAGACGATTGGCCGTCTCAAGCGTAACGTTGTAGACGCGATCCTGCGGCGCGGGGGAGACCGGCGTCTGGCGTAATCCAAACCGGATGGTGTCGTCTACACGGTAGACTGGTGTGTACTTGAACTGGGACTGCTCAGGAAGGTTTATGAAGTCAGGCATGGTTATGGTCGTGGCGGCCTTGGCGTCGCCTACTGTTTTAACGGTATGTAGTCAATGTTGCTGTCAGTGTCACTGTCGAATGCAGACGGTACTCCGTCCAGATACTCCGCGTAAAGCTGCGCTGTAATCTCCATGTGTCTGGTCTCTGCGTAACTAATGTCAGGGCCGATGAGAACACTCGCGCACCACGCCTTGCGCAGCATCACGGAGAACGAATTCTGGTATGGCAGCTGATTCAACAATCCAGTGTCACTGAATACCTTATCCGGAGCCACTTTGACTGCACCTGACATGAAGTCAATGGTCACGTTGAACCGGAATATGGGCTGTGCTTCAGGTGTCGGAAGGTCTGGGATGGCAGCACCTCCTGTCGTAAGACCGCGTCCCATGCGCGGCAAATCCCTCCAGCACTGCAGTAGGTTCACAAACGTAGGCAGCGTCCGCTTACGTTTTGGGATTTCGATGCGGAAGACCATGCGCACGCCACGGAGTTCCTGCTCCGCGCTGGGCATCGCCACCAGCGCATTCCCCTGCCGGTAATTTTCCGTGTTCATGGCAGTCTCTGGAAACGCCACGCTGAGCGGGTATAGCTCAAGGTCATCCCTGCTCAAGTCTGCAGCCCGAGCACCCAACTGGCTCCGGATGGCGTCCAGTAGTGTTTGAGGCCCACCGGCAGCGCCGCCGGGCGAGTCCCCTATGCGGACAACCCACAGGTCTGTGCGCTGCCCGTCTACCGATCGCCCCCATACGTTATTTGTTTTCAGCAACATCCTACTAACTACTTAAATGGATGCGATTCGACGGAATTTACATTGGGCGGGTAGTTGGCAACAACGATCCTGAAAAACTTGGGCGGACGCAAGTCCGCGTACCACAGGTTTACGGTCCGCCGGGCGACGAAGGCGTGTCGGACTCGGACATCCCATGGGCCATCCCAAGTGGATTCCCAAACGGCTCCACACGGTCCTCCGGTGGGTTCGCATGGGTGCCCGAGATTGGTGACCAAGTGGTGGTTCAGTTTTTGGACGGTGACCCAGAGATGCCGGTTTACACTTACGCCATGGCTACGCGGGAGCATGCGAAAGCCATGCCGACCATCCGATACCTGCCGTCCGGCGCACCTGTGAACGAAAAACGGCGGGCTGCTTACGGGCACGAGGAGATCACAACGCCGAATCGCGTACAGAACAAGACCACCGGCGGTGTAGGCTACGCGCTGGTTGATGGTCCAGACCGAGAAAGTCCGGATGTATCAGCGAACGGAACCCCGCCCAACACACTGCCGAACGGGAACACGCTCAGCACCATCAATACTATTTCGATATGGGGGTGGGAGATGAATCGTCTCAAAAACGCGAACGGTTCAAGATACCCGAACATAGTCATTGACAAGTCTGATAACCAAGAATTCGCGCTTGGCGGAATCAGCCATCCACCAGTATTCATCCCTGAAACTGGCGCAATAGATAGTTACGGCACGCTTGGAGCGTCGCTGAACCCGGGCTCCTCCGCCGAGTTTCTGAGTAGAAAGTTCCCGGGCGAGTACTTCCCCACATCCTATTCGGACTACGTGCGCTACTTGAGTTCAAGCTCACGTAGTGAGCGAGCCCGCCTGTTGAACCGTTACCGTAATCTGCGGGTGCGCGTAAACGTGGTTGACGCCGCTGGGTCCACGAGGACCAGCGCAGCATTTCCGATCGTCGACATCGGTCCTAAAGACGGCCTAGAAAACAGGGTTGACTTAACTCTAGGTGCTTGGCTGACCATAGCCAAGCCCTCAGAGATAACCGGAGATAAAGTACTTTGGGGGGACGACAGAGAAGCGAACAAAAATTACAAAGTCAGCGCAGAGATTTACTACGGAGACCCGAAGCCGGACACGGACCCAGCCGTGCGCTACACAGCTCCGGAACGTGAAAACCACGTGAAGACTGGCACTGGGGAACGATCGGAAATAAGCCTGACTGCCGGTGAGAACGCTGATCTTACCATCACAGGAAAACCGTCGCGGGATGAGCTTGTCAAAGCCCACAAAGCGGTTGCCGAGAATCCGAATCTGACAGATTTTCAGAAGCAGAAGTTCAGCGAGATGCTGGAAGCGCAGATGCAGGACGGACCGCAAGGATCGACAGGTGATGCAGGCGACGCTGGCACCGCTGGCAGCGTACAGAGCAGCGGTGGCGACGACGACAGTGCTGCCCAGACCAAGGCAGTGTTGTTCACGAACAAGTCCTCGATGTCCCTGTTCGATAAGCGCGGCACGGCATTGAGCCAGACGTTCAAGTCGAAAATGGAATACGCACCGCACCACTGGCTGCTTGGCCAGCGTGTAGAGTTTCAGGCCGCAATGGCTGACAACGCGTTGGACGCTGTGGATGACATTACCAACACCTACCACGGGAACGTGTTTGATGAAGCAATGTCCGAGGAGGGCTTCCTTGGATTTACCGCCGCCATGCGCATGAAGTTGTGGGCCAAGGGTGTGGTGGAGATGGTCAGCAACAGACAGCTTGGGCTGGCAAGCCGGAGCCTCGACATTGAAGCTAGAGTGGCTGCCACGGTGTCGACGCCCGCCTACACCTTGCAGGGCTACACGCGGGGCGGCCTGCTGCGCGTTGACAGCGTCAGCGCTGAGGAAGGTGCGGCCCCGACCGGTGCGGAGAGCTACGTGGCTACCGGAAACATGTACGTGGCGGCCATGCGACAACGATTCCGCGATGCGTGGACAGTGGATGGTATGGCACTGGCAGCTCGATTCAACCTGAAGACACACCACACCAAGGCAAGCCAGACCATCACGCGCGAGGCTGCGAACGCCATCGCAGACGCCGCTACGAGCGCGTGGAGCGCATCTGCCAAGGCGGTAACCATTGGCCGAGCAGCTACGGAAGGTGGGGCAGTGGAGGCGGCAACCGTGGAAGTGACCAGCACAGAGTCCATAGGCACGTCGACCAAGGCGATGACGGTTGCGGCGTCCACCACGATGGGTATCACCGTTGGAACCGTACTGACTGTAGGGGCGAACAGTATCACGGTTACCGGTGCAGACTCATTTACCTGCGTGGTGGGTGGGACAACGCTGGCCGTTTCCGGCGCTGGGGTGAGTATCACCGGAAATGTGACAGTTACAGGCGATGTAGTAGCCAACGGAGTGTCCCTGCTCACCCACCTACATGGTGGCGTGGATAGTGGAACAGACGTTACGAAGCCTCCAATACCGGCCTGATCGGTTGGAACTTTGCACAATAGGCCACATCCGCTGAACAATTTTCCGTAGCTTTCAGTGCCGGTAATGTGAGCGACAGCAACGCCTTTGCGTGCTGCTTGGCTGCGCCACGGTCCAAGTGACACAACCCGCAATTGAATCTGTCTTCGTCAATCCTGTCACCGTCCCATTCGTTTGCGATAGTTTCCGCCCGACCGTACGCGATAAGCGGAGAGAAGTACCGCGTTCCAAACTCCGGTCTTTCCCGCAGTGGCTCAGGAATCGTGAGGCCATTGATTTCAATAGTTTTCATGATTGGTCGATGTCTGACTGCCCCTGAGGAACTACTCCGTAAGTGGTGATGGCATGGTTAATTGCTTAATGGCTGTATACTTGTAATGTCTGTGACGTTGACTCCAGATGCAGTCATCGAGTTAATGGCAGGGAATACTATTTTGGAAAACGGTGGATTTTTCGCCCAGTGGCGTTCGAGTTTGTCACGTTGCTTCTTAGTGGCAGGTCTCCAACAGTCCCATAGCACAGATTTGCCGTCTTTGGATACAGTTCCCCAGCCTTTCAGATAGTCATGGATACGGCGATCAGCGTTAGTAGAGGCCACACTCAGCGTGCTTGGTGTGAAAACCTCACGGTATCGACGTGTGCGTTTTATTCCCATGTAGTAACATGCTCCAAAACCATCCAGCGTAAACCCGAATTACGTTTTTTTTTTTCTAAACTTTGCGGGTAGGCCACTGGTTGAACAACTTACCCAAGCACGAGCAGTTGATGATGCACTGGGTGACCCATGTCTCTTCACCTTCCGGCGTGGTTACCGTCAACGTGCTGCCGTGCCACAGGTCACCTCTGACCGTAAGGCCCAGCACCGGCTTGTTGATTTTCTCGGCCAGCTTGATGACGTAGCTGTCCACCTCCGCCTGAGCAGCCCGCTTGGCGTCGTTGATGTATACCTCGATACGCTTCGGCTGTAGTTCCGTATGTTTTTCATACGGGTAGCCGACCAACTGGCGAACACGTGCATAGGTGTCACCGCCACGTCCCATCGGAAACGCTTCACCGATCGACCCTGCAGCCGCCAGCTTTTTCGCGCATCCATCCACAGTCTCCTGCGCGATCGCGGCTGCGCGTTCTGCATATTGAGTGCGCACCTGCGCCATCAGGCCGTTCAAGGTCTCGAACGCCTTCCGGTCAACCTTGCGGAGTTGCACACCATTCTCTGTGACGTTGGCTGCCTTGGCCTTGCGCTCCTCGGCGCGAGCAAGCTTGGCAGCCTTCTCAGCAGCCTTCTCAGCCTGCGCACCAGCCAGCACCACCTTGAAGGCGTCGAGCGCGCGGCGGGCCTCGGCAGCACCTTCCGGCGTGTTGGCCATGGCGATGGCTTTCTCCGCCTTGGCGAAGAAGCCAGCCCCCGTGGCGGTGCTGGGGTGGGAGAACCACAGGGCGGTAAGCAGCTCGCTGCTGCGCAGGCTTTCGCGCACTGTCTGCGGTGCCAGCACGGCAGTTACGATGTCGGCGCACACTGTGGAGTTTTGAAGTTGGCGGCTGTAGGTCATGGTATACTATGCGCGGTGCGACGCATCTGTAAACAGCTATTTTCTTTTTTTAGCGGCGGCGAACTTGGCGAAGCTGTAGAGGGATGAGATCGGGACGCTGACTCGTTGCGAGGTGCCTACGGGGCAGAACGTAATCACGTCGCCCGGCTCCAGTGTGACCTTGATCGGCCTGTGGTGGTTCTTCGACACACCGTTGACTCGGAACACCGCGCGGGTGATTCGGGACACGGGCTTCCGTATCGACCGGTCAGCTTTGCGGCGCTTGTAGTAGACCGAGCATTCCGGCCCTTTTCGATTGGTGACGATTTCGAGGTGCGCGCTTCTCGGGTGCTTGGATATGAAGTCCAAGCACTCACCCCGTGTCCCACACGTAAGTTCTTTGCGTTCCATACCATACTATACCAAAAATTGAAGTCTTGTAAACGTTAATTTATTTCTCAAGTCAGTTTTTATGCGGTTCTGTAGTGGATGGACATCAACGATTGCTTCCCATACAAAACACAGCGTGAGAAACAGCACAAGGCACTGGAATTTGTGCAGAAAGCACTGGAACAAGGCTACGAGGATATTGTGATCTCGGCCCCAACTGGGTCTGGTAAGACCGGACTCGGCGTTGCCAGTGCCGTGTGGAAGACTGGTTACTATCTGACCGGACAGAAGCTGCTGCAGACCCAAATCGAACATGACCGTGACCATACGTTCGTGCGCTGCCGCAGTGACGTGCACCTGCTCATGAACAAAAAGGAGTATGCGTGCCCAAAACTCGGCAACTGCAACGTAGGGCTGGCCAAAAAGAACTCCCCGTGCAAACCGACCGAGTGTGCATACTTGAATGCCAAGTCAGCGTTCCTTACTGCGCGGGTGGCTCTGACCAACTACGCGTTCGCGATGACTGAGCACGCATGGAGCGGTAAGTTCCCTACGCGTGAACTGCTGGTCCTAGACGAGTGTCACGGTCTGGAAGGACACTTGATGAGCTTTCTCGAAATTGCGTGTGACAAGAAGATTATCGGCCAATTTGCGCCCGGCATCCTTGAGGTTCCACAACAGGAGTTCACACTGAACGGATTCATGGAGTGGGTGCGTCAGGAGCTGCTCCCTACCGCCGTCGCCCGCATGGAAGCGTTGATCGAACTGAACAACGACGGCAAGGCCACTGACGAAGTTTCCAAGAGCGCTGCCGACCAGACGAACTTCGTACGCCAGCTTGAATACGCGATAAAGTCCGTGGATGACTCTTGGGTGTTCTGGAGCAGCCTCGGGGAAGGTGCCGACCGTGATAGGTGGGTGCGCCATCAGGCTAAGCCGGTAAACATAGCACCATTCGCAAAACCGTTGTTGCTGAGCCTTGGAAAGCAGAGGCTGCACATGTCGGCTTATCCGGGCACCAAGGACGTCTACTGCCGCACTCTAGGGCTGGACCCTGCGCGCGTCGCTTGGGCCGGTCTGGCATCCTCATTCCCAGTGGAAAACCGGCGCGTCGTTATGTGCCCTGTAGGGTCGATGGGGAGGAAAAGCATTGAGCAGACGTTCCCCGGCTTTATGCGCTCGATTCTCCATATCCTGAAATTTCACGCCGGTGAGAAAGGAATCATCCACTGCACGTCCTATGCGCTGGGTAAACGCATCGCTGCGGCCCTTCGCGGGCAGTGTCAGCACGAAATTCTGTTCACAGAAGACCCTGAGGAGCGTACTGAACTGTTCGACCGCCACGTGAAACTGGAGGAGCCGTCAGTTATCATATCACCGTCCATGACTGAAGGGTTCGATTTTGCCAACGACTTGGCCCGCTTCGCCATCATCGCGAAGGCTCCTTTCGCCTACCTTGGCGACTTGCAGGTCAAGGCCAAGATGGAAGCCGATCCGGATTGGTATGGCGTGCGCGCGGCAAGCACCATCATCCAAAGTGCTGGGCGCATCGTGCGCAGCGAGGAAGACTGGGGAATCACCTACGTGCTGGATTCAGACGCGTGCCGCCTATACGACAAGAACACGCATTATTTCCCTGCGTGGTTTCAGAAGGCCGTGGTCGTGAAAGGGACGCCGCTGTAGTTAGACGGTGAGAGCACGCCAAATCATAGAATCCGCCACTCCTGAGTTACGCAGGGACAACCCGAGAGGGGAGTGGCTCGCAGATGAGATCGCAGCCTGTAACGCCGCTGGACGTGGGAAGTATGGTGAACCGCGCAGGTTCGGAAACATTACCGCGTATTTCACAAGAAACGTGGTGCTCCCAATGAATCTTGTGGCCAGTGTTCGCGGCCTGAGTGGCGAGCATACCTTCACGCGCCAACACAGTTACGACTGGCTCTACGACTACATGAGCAAGCACGGGAAGCTGCCTACGGAGGGTGCTCCTTTCATCATGGTCGCACACGACGGCTCTGCGTGGATGAACGAAGGAAACCACCGCGTCAAGGTGGCAATAGCGCTCGGATGGGAAAGTATCCCAATAGAGTTGAGATACTACTCCGGTGGAGAACTGGTGGATGGCCCATGGTCTCCTGACAAGGTGCTGGCTGCCGCTGCCACGGTCCGTCCGGACGTTGTTTAATTCGCCTCGCAGGCGATTACCGACTCCACCAGCCGCTTCATGGTGGCCCTGACGCTCGACTCCCCTATGCACTCGAATCCATGGGCATACTCCGTGAAGAATGCCGAGAAATCACTTCCGTCCATGCACACCTGATCCGGCGGGACGTAGTTGATAAGCTGCGGCGCGTAGGCAGACAGCAATGGAATCAGTGAATACTGTGCTGCGCCGGACCTGAGCGACTCGGTGCATGGGTGTGCCTCGTTTCGGCAAGCCTGACTGAACGGCACCCGATTGGCGATCAGCGCGTTGGATATGTGGATTGCCACCAGCCTTGGGACTGCCTGCGCAATGGAGGACACAGCATCTTTCCACGACGCTGCCGCACCGCACGCCGCGTAAAACTGCGAGGTTTCAGCCTCCGTAGCCGACACGAGCTTCATCTTCCAACGGTCTTTGCCGGACTTTGGTAGGCCCGACCACAGCGCACACCCGACCGCCTGACACAATTGACGTACAGACCTCCAGTCTTCCATCTGAGCCAGCATGGGATACGCGGCGATTCTGTTTCCTCCTACGTACAGAGCACCTACGGCGACGGGCTGTGCGTTACTCATCTCCAGCGTAAACCGGCCCACCACAGCGTCTGCGTCTGGCAGTCCTGCGGCGGTCAGTTTAGCCTTTACTGCGGCGAGTGTGGACATGGTTAAGCGGGCACGACAGGAATCGTCCAGATGTTGCGCCTAGAATTGAACTCCTTGCGCTTCTTCTTTTTGGGTTTTGGTTTGGGCTCCTCACCATCCTCACCGGCAGTGTCCTTGGACTCTGTCGTGGACTGCGGTGCTGTGGACGGTGCCAATTCCCCTGTCTTCGGGTCCGGCTTGGGTGCTTTCAGCTGCAGTTTGGTCTTGTCGGCGGGCAACGTAACGCGCTGCCCTTTGTCGTCTGACAGTTCCAACTGACCATTAGGAGCCACGGCGGATACGGTAGCCTGAATGGTTTTCCCCTGTTGATCCACGAAAAGTACAGTGTCCCCGATCTCCTTCTTTTCAGTGTCTGGAGCAGCCTCTGCAATCCTGCGCAGCTCTTCACGCACCGACTGGGCTGGGTTTGCGGAAAACCACCCGGGCATTTCCATGCTGGGAACAATCCAGCGCATGTTCTGGGCGTGTTCGACGCCCTTACCACCCACCCGAGACAGGAGTGCTCCCTGTTGGATCATGAGACTGCTGTTTGACATCTCCAAAATTGACTGCGCTATTAAGTGTATGTTCATATAGTTGTTACGGAGGTGGTGGCGGTCCCGGAGTCGGCTCAGTTTCCTGATCTGTTTCCGCCCCTCCGGCAGGTTCCTCTTGGCCAGACTCCGGCTCTACCGGAATCGGCCCGCTAGGACCGTTTTCCTCACCACCAAAACTGGTCATTGGTGCGGACCCGAACGATGTGCTGGCGCGGCCTGTCGGAGTCGCCGTAGAGTCGCCTTCAGCCGGTGGTAGCTGCTCGGTCTGTGCAATTACCTTGTCAATCTCCGTAGTCAGAGACCGGAAAAACGAACCGATATCGTGATTGGAATCATTCCCGAGGATCAGCGAAGCTGCCTTGTACATCTCAAGCGTCTCGCGGTTGATGGACCCAGACAGCGGATTTGCGTCCCAAGTCTTCAAAAACGCTGTGATCTTGTCGGCAAGGATGCGGTTACCGCTGCGCTCGTAATGGTCGCGCTTTTTACGCATTTCCGTGCCAACCTTGCCATACCAGCCAACGATCTGAACTCCAGAGTAGTCCTCGACCAGCGGTACCCTGAATGGAATCAGTTGGGATTGTCCTAGTGTTTCGTAGTCCATGGTTAGTGGGCGTCTCCGTCGATCTTCTTTGCCTTGGGTTTCTTGGCGTTCTTATCGTCGTCTTTCACCTTCCACAGAATGCAGTGGATGTTGGTGCCGCGTCGGTTGACTCTGAATTCCCTGTCAGGAAAAAGCCTGCGGCACGCGCGCTGCACAGTCCCGACGCTGACGTTTCGTGTCTTACCGGTCTCACCGGTAGCCCAGTAACGGTCGTTGCCTTCTCCCACGTCCACCCTCACAAGGCCGGTGGAAGACATCATGGTGCTCAAGCGTGACTTTTCCTCTTCACTTTCCGTGACTGCGCTTTCCTCGATTTCGGCTGCCGTCATAGTCCAGTCATGACTGTCCTGCACAGCTGGGTCGGATTCCGCTTCGCGGCGGGCTTCAGTTTCAGTCCGGCCACGGATGATCCACGTGTCGGTCTCCTTTCCGTCGGAGCCAAAAGTTCGGATTACCCAGTTAGACGTGGCGTTCTTTTCGAGTAGCCGGTCGACAGCCGACACCGCCGTGTCGGAGTCGGACACGTAGCTGTCATATTTGGCGGCCTGCTCCTTGCGCAGCGGATCATCTTTTGCTGGCGCGTCACCCAGTTCCCGAGCGTCCTTGGCAATCTTCTCGATGTCTGCGTGGTCCCTCTTCTCGTTGTCGTCATCCGCAGCACATACCGGAGTGAAATGGATCACCCATTCCGGTTCGGTTCCGTTCATGTTCACGTCTCCCCCTTGCGCATACACCCACCCTGCATCCACCAGCTCGTTGAGGTTGTTCGCACACAGCTCGACAGCGATCTTGTAATCGTCCGCGTTGTCGAACCTGCAGCAATGGTCACATACCTTGCAGTCAACGCCAATCGACTTGAGAGTTTTCTTCAGCTCCTTGCACGTCGGCTTGAGCGCCTCAGTCCCTGAAAGCGCACCTGATAATTCCTCCAGAAGGTTGTCGGTATCGTCCTTCTCCTGTGACAGACCAAACAGGAATTCGAGTATGTTTTTACTGTTGTTCACGGAATAACTACGTGGTCACACCAGCGGCACGTCGGTAGTTCGATGGCAGCGGCGGCAACCCAAGGTCAGCATCGACCTGTCCTCCACCACTGTCGCTTTCACTACTGCCATAACCCCGCCGCACACGCACATTGCTTGGGTTGGCTGGTTGGTGTCAGGAGCAGGCGGTCGGGCACCGGACCGGTCTGCTGCCAGCAATTTCTCGACCCGAAGGATACTGTCATGCAGACGCGTCACCACGGGCGCTGAGGCGTCCATGAGTCCTGCGACTGACTGCATCGTAGTGTCCACGGACGCCATTACTGCGGTCAGCCTGCGGAACACCAACACGGCATAAGCAATCAAAGCGACCAAGGCGAGCGCCCCGAACGCTAGAAACGCGTAGGTGATGATTTCCAACATGGTTTCCGAGATGGCGGCTAAAATAAGGGTTCTTGTAATCATGACAACGTTACATGTGCTGCAACACAAGATAGAACACGTACGGAACCGTACTGGACTCTTATATTCTGCGCTGCAGCTAGTGGAAGAGGCGCTTACCGTGGCTGACCAAGCGCTGGTCGTGGCGTCGAACTATGCGAAATCTGCTCAGGACAATTCTGTTCCAGCCAGTGACGAACCCACTTCTGGCACCGGTCATCCAGCCAGCGACGCTCCACCCGAGACAGCTTCCGCTTAGCGGAGTCCCGCGCAAGCTCCATAATCTCGAAGTCCACCATCCCGCAAAGCTGAAGATGGGCGCGGATCATGTCGTTCCGGTCTCCTTCCACCACTACGCCGAACAAGCGGCTTGCTGGGTCTGGGTGGGCTGCCACGTAGGAGCTGCGATTAAAAATGGCGCAAGTTCCGCACTCAAACACGATCAGTTCGTATTGAACGTTCTCATTGCGGTTGTCCTTGATGTAGACGGGCCAGCGTAAAATTTCAGTCTTCATGGCATTTCGATAGGTTCATCTGCGATGGCGGCCCGAACGCGCAAGCCCAGCGCTTCGTCGTATGACGACACGTTTGGAAGGCCGAGTAAGTTCCAGTCGTCGCTCGACAACAGAATGATAGGGCGTGGAATTTTTCCAGATTTCTCCACTCTTAACGCCATCAACGGTGCTTTCGTTACCCGCCGTTGAACAGCGTTACCATCATACTCCACGCGCACGACGTCACCGATGGATGCTCCTATGAATTCGCGGGACGCGTGCGTCATGGCCACCTCCGCGCCACGGTGAGGCTCCGGCAGGAACTCCAGCATCATGGGTGACGGCCTACTCACGAGGCACCCCTTTCCGAGTGCGTGCCTGCTTTTCCCCGCGAGCAGGCACGACGAAACTCAGCCCGCGCGTAATAGCGATTCGCCCGAGCCTCGCAAGCTGGGCTGAGTAACTGCGCTTTTTAGGTTTGTTCATGCTTAACCATGCCTGCGCAACTTGTTTCGTAAACCCTAAGTTGCGGCTGCAGTCCGGTAAATCGGCACAAACATGCGATTTTCCACAGCCGAACACCCTTCGACAGGCGCGTCTACGCGGGCAGCGAACGGTGTGATTATGCGTTCCACAGCTCCTGTGGTTGAGTTAGTAGCCGCAAGATTTGCAGAATCGTACTGGTGCGGAGTCACAGCCCAGTACGAAGTGCGTGGGTATACCTTTGCCTGCTTCTTTCCGCCGATCATGTAGCGGTCGTTGGTGCCGTCCGTGGCGCACTCTTCGCGCAGAAAGCCGTTAAAGATGGGCCGAAACGTGATTGCTGGGTCGGCCTCTCTGGCCCGATCGGACACGACGCTCAGGGAAGACTGGCCTACGCCGTCATTTCTTAGCTCGACCATGAAGTATTCCCACTGTGTGTTTACAGTGTCTTTAGTAAACCGAACGTCTGCGTACAGAGTAACGCCTGCTGCCACCGTGAACGTCTTTGAGGCTCCGGTAACACCTATGGTGTCTCCCATCCTTACCGTCAGCGTGGCTGCCGTAGGACTTGCCACCTGCAGCGTTACACTGCTGTAACCTGCCGTTGTCGTAGCGGTGCCTGTCCACGTGGCTCCAGCCCCGAGCGGAGTGTAGGTCGAGTTGTTCTGGCTGGTGTCGTCCGCAGAGGCCACGTAGCCGGGCACCCACGTCCCTTCGACCTTACCAGACTCAGGATGCAGTGAGTAGCGGTGCGTCTTTACTTTGAACCCAGCAGGGAATGGAGTGACGCTTGTGCTTGGGTCAGGCTGCCCGTTATGTGTTGCGTCTGGGGCGGATGCGCTCAAATGCTTGCGTAACTTGGTGACGTAAGCCGAAACGATCGCGATAAGCTCGTTTTTGTATATCTCAATTCTGCGCAGCTCACTGGTGTTCCACGCGGAGCGTTCCTGCGCCTCGGCTTCCGCCCATGCGGTTATCACGCTGGTGAGGTCACTTTGCAGCGTATCCAAATCGGCAGACGCGGTGTCCAGCCTGACCGCCACTGCGTTAATGTCAGCGAACAGGTCTGCGATGGCTTGGTCGGTGACAGCAGCAGACATTTTAGATCAGTTCATCGTCTGGCAGCTCGTCCTCGTCCTCGCCCTCGTTCTTGCCGCGTGCTGGCGGTTCGGAACGCTCGCCAGTGCTTTCCTCGCTTTCGCCTTCAGGGGGTGCTTCAAGGTAGTCGTCGGCATCCCGAACCTCATCAGACTCTGCGCCTTTACCTTCCGCCGGAGGCGTGGTGTCGAATTCAATGTCGGAGGAACCAGAGTTTTCGTCGTTTTCGTCCGTTTCTTCGCTGTCCGACTCGCCCGGCTTTGGAAGCTCGTCGAGATACCACTTGATGGTCGCGTAGATTTCATCAGTGATTACGTCGTCGTGCCTGTCGGCCAGAGCCCGTTCAAGGGCCACGAGTTCACCGTAGGATACGTCTTCGATGGAGTAGCTGTTAAAGTCGCTGTCTTTTTTCTTGATGCGCATGTGTTAAATACGGGCTAGGGAGCCTCGAAATAGTTGTCCCACGTAGACTCCTCCAAGGCCGTCTGAAGCACGAACCGCTGCTGGTTTTTGATGCTTTGGTGCCACGGGAACACACGAGCGCTGGGGTCCACGAACATACCGTCGTGCGCGAAAAAACGGTTCTGTGCCAGATGCTTGCGGTAAGACTGCGCCTGATTACTGGTAGACGACCTGAATATCGGTTTTTCCGCGCTGTACGCCTTGTTGGAGAGAGCCTCCAAGTCTTCACTGGGATCGTCGTAAGCCAGATTGAGCGCAGCCATCTGCTCCTTCCCGTAAGTATCAATTTTTGCGGCTTGAGAATTCCACAGCCCCGACTGGTCGTCCGACGCTGCTGTCACGTAAGTGTCCACAGCGGCAAGCACCGCAGTCCTGATTGCGTCCAGCGAAGCAATCAGGTCAGTTACACGCGCGTCGAGCCCAGCAAGCGCGGCGTCTAGCCCTTGCTCAGCATCCTCGGTGATGTATACCTTAATTTCCGGCATCCGGAGCCTCCCCCCTGATCATTTTTGCAGGAATATACCAGTTGATTTCGCGGTCTCCAGTCAGCCTGAGCCGCAACACCAGCGCATCGGTGCTTTGTGGGTTAGGCATTGGCACGTTGACTGAATCCGACCCTTGTGACGTTTTGATGCCCCACGTGTCTGGGCAGTCTTTTGCTGCAGTCTTGGCCCAGTAAGCTCGGATGTTGTTTTTGCGGTTGTGGTGGTTGCGCGCCGAAACCGAGATGATGTCGCTGTCAGGGCAGTGCGTGACATACTTGAGTGAACCTGACGAATACCACTTGCACGGCCATGGGCGGCAGTCCACTGCGCCGTCGCCGCCCGGACCCTGCTTATCAGGGTGCGCTGGAATCTCCACTCTCCAGCCCGGGTAAGGCCCATCAATCACCAGTTTGAAGAAACCCAGATTCCACCCATTGCCATCTATGTAGCTTTCCCGCTTGTAACGCGCTCGGCCATGCACCCGCCACCACGGAGTCTTGATATGACTGTCAAGCTCACCCATCATACGTGACTGGGCCGTAGCTACCTGTAGTGTCCATCCTGCCATCTGGTCATCACCGTAGGCGTCAGAGGCATCACGTTCCGTTGACAGCGTACGTGTAGCCGACGCAAGTAATGTGGATACGGTATCCCGAAGATTCTGGCTCTCTTGTTCCAGATAACGCAACTTTCGCGACACTGTGTCCAGTGTGCTGCGATACCTTGCAATGGTCTCTGTCGTTAGCAGTCCTCTTTCCATTAGAAAGCTCTGTGTCCTTGAATGCGGATCGCGACGGCCTGCGCGATACCGCTCGACTCGTAGATGCCTACGGTGCTACCACTGCGCAGGTAGCTGCTGATGATGCTTCCAGCTCCATCAGTAAAAGCCTCGACACTCACATCGGCAGCCTGCCAGTTAATGGTCGCCCCGTCACTGACAACCTGCGGCAGATTGATGCTCACCGAGCCTGTAAACACATAGTCGAACATCCCGTTCAGGAACGCGACACCATGTTGTTCGGCAACCATGGCCGTCTCCGTAAACGACACGTAATCACCGTCGGCAGGTGGCACGTCATACATGTTGTTCCCACCGGAGCCGCCCCATCCGTAGGCAGCCCCAGCTGCATAACCCGCACCAGCTACCCACGTGCCGTTCGTAGTTGTGCTTGCGTAAAGCGGTGCCGATGTAGGCGCAAACATCTGCTGCCACACGTTGTCATTCTCAAACGGATTCTGCGCCGTGCTGGTTCCTGCGGCGATGAAAGTGGTGATCATGGTGCCGGAGCCGGTCACCTGCGTGGCCGTGACAGCGTCACCTTGGTCGTAGTAGGAGTTCTCGTCCCACTTACCGCGATAAATCCAGCCCAACGGGCCTTGCTCGCCGCGCTGTCCGTCCGAGCCACGACCTCCAGTGGCTCCAGTGTCCCCTTTTTCACCGGTGTCGCCTTTTTCACCTTTCTCGCCATCCTGACCGGCGTTTACAAGAACCTGCCAGTAGGCAGTATCGGCTGCCGTGGCTGACGGAGCTTGCGGGCTGCCCGACCCGTTCGGAGCTACACAGATAAACGCAGTGTACTTGCCATCCACAGTGCTCCTTACGACGTCATTGACCGCGTAATCGTTCCCACTTGAGTAGGTTCCGCGCCACGTGATGCCTTGGTCGCCGGTATCTCCCTTGCTTCCGGTATCACCCTTGTCACCCTTGTCACCCTTGTCGCCTTTGTCGCCTTTTCTTCCGACAGCGCCAGCTGAGATAACCAGTCCAGCATACGTGCCTATTGGACGCATGGTCATGAGCACGGATGCAGTGACGTCAACGACTGTTGAGCCGTCATTGTAAAGGGTAACCACCAATTCACCAGCCCCGATGTACTGAGTGCCGCCGCTGAATTCACCAGCGGTTTCAGCTACGATGGTTCCACTGGTGGAACCAAACGCGATCTCACTCGAATCCGCGTCGGCATTGTGCGCTACAGTGATTCTGCTGGTCCCGCTTGGGCTGGACGCTACAGATACGTTAAGCACGCGAACTTCAAATCCTTGCGGAACTCTGAAATTTGCGGCCACCGTGCCGGTTCCAGCCGGAAGGCTTACGCGCGGCAGGGGCAGGCTGACAAACCGCTCGTTGTTGTTTACCTCGGATATGACTTCGTTCAGTTTGCCAGCCAGTATCTCGTCACGTCTGGCGAGCTGGCGGTCTGCAGTCGCGATGGCACCCAATCCGCTGGCCGGAGATACATGCGTAACGTCGCCGACCTCTGCGGACGCCCCTTCAGCAATGGCTCCGCCGCTGGAAAGTGAAATAGGTTCGATAGGCATAGGGTAACTACGAGTCAGAGCCAGTCCAATTCATGACTGTCCAAGAACTTCTTGTAAACATTCACGCGAAAACTGAAACGGCGGCCAAGGTAGTAGACTTCTTTGGTTCCCTTTTTCACGACACCGCCCGGCCCCTGCTGAAAGTGCTTGTGCACTTCGCGCGGAGGACGCTCGACAGGCGTAATGCTGAGGACGTTTCCAAAATTTATCTTCGTACAGTTCAGCACGGCGCGTTCGATAAGACGCATAGTGGCGGCGTAGGCGGCTTTTGCTTGCGGGTAGGTAAGTCCGGACCGCACGCCTTCCAAGATGAAGTCCTTCCTGCAGATTGGTTTTCGCTGACTCTTCTTACTCATTGGGTTATGGAAAACGGAAGGGCTATGCGTAATTCGGACCCAGACACCAGACTGCGCACATCCACGACGATGGACACAGAATTACCCGATCTAGCCACGCTGGTTTCGATCAACTCCACCCTCGGCTCCCAAGCAGCGATTGCAGTGAGGATGTCCTCGTGGGCCAGCGTAGCCAGTTCGTCCGTGTTAGTGTTGAATACCAGTTGCCGTAGATTGGTCCCAAACTGGGGCACATGCAGGCGCTCTCCGCGTGCGGTAAGCAGGAGTGACTTTAGGCTGCTTTCCAGCACTTTGTTATCCACGCCGATGTCCAGTTCCCAAGTGTTGCGGTTTGGGAGCCCTGCGTCACGTGGAAGTATCGGTCCAATAAGGCGGTATGGAGGTTCCTCTGAGGCGCTGCCGGTCACCTCGATCTGGACTGTGGCGGCTGCCTTGTCGGGTGTCGGCCACAGCATGTTGTTTGCGACAACATAGAGCGTCCACACGCCGATACCGTAGGTGTGCGTGTCCGAGACTGCCAGTGTGCCGCCTGAGTCAAAGTTGTCCACTGTAACAGCGTCGCTGCCATCACCCCAGTCATAGGTAAGCTGCATGAAACGGTTCGTGTCCAGCGAATCCTCCGCAGACGCAGCAAAAGTTACCGACATGACGTCTTCGTGGGAGGTCAGTGATTCCGCAGGACTTGTAACGGTAAGTGTGATCATTTTGGACCGTAATTCCAGTAGCGCGGACGGTCGCCGGACTCCGCCTTTTTGACCTGCGCAGACTCGGTGACGATATTCTCGGCGTTTTGGTTGCTCATCACGATAACGTCATTGGCCTCGGTGATGGAGCGTTTACCGCCCACTATCGGGCCTTTCTCCGGAATCCCAAGTATCGCAGAAGGAGTTCGATACCGCGTAGGGTTCGTCTGCTTGATAACTCCGTTCAGCGCATCCGTAATGATGCGCTTTGACCTTACGACGTCCGGATGTTCCTTAGGGAGCAGGCGGTCCAGCTCAGCAATCATTTTTGCCTTCGTCAGGCCGCGTCCAGTGCTCTCCATCTGCTCTGTCGGAGGGAGTGACACGAGGAACGCATTCACCAAGTCCACCGGCAGATTGAGGTATCGTTCCATAATCATGCGAGCCCACGCTTCGCGAGGCACGCCGAAATTCGCCAGCATATCGCCGTACTTGCTGAGCACATCGCTCTGAGTGCCGATCATTTCCATCTTTGCCCGATCCTCCAGTGAGCCGATCGGCGGCATCTTTGCAGTGATGCTCAAGTTCGTAACGTCCTTCTTTTTCAGCATGCAATGGAAGTATGCCAGCCACTGGTATCCGTCTGTGATTGGTCGGCGGATGGACTTGACCTTACGTAGAAACCGAATGTCACTCGCAAGCAACGCCTTGCCACTGGGAGGCGCGCTTTGACCCGTCTGCCCCATAATCCACCACTTCGGCATGCCGATGATGCTGAAGAACATGTTCTGCAGCAACTCGATGTCGTAGACGTCGGGTATCTGCGACGTGCCTTGCAGCTTCTCGATGGAATGCTGAAATCCTGTTGGTTTTGCCATGAAAAGCACAGTGTCCAAAGCCCACGGATTGTAGAAGCTCTTGAAGGAGTCTGCCGTTTCCGAGTTTGCACTGTTTCCGAACGTGAGCTTGCTTCGGAGACTCTGCTTCCAGCGCTGCACCGCCATCATTTGATCGGCTGGGGGCAGGTTCTGCGTGTCGATGTTGACCACATACCTGTCAGGCTGCATCTGTGCACGGTGCACGCACATCTGGTCCACAGCCATACGAAGCTTTTTGTAAATCTGCTGCGCCTCATCAAACAACGGCTCCCCATGCTCGGTCATGCGCATACGGTACAGCCTCCGGAAATGCAGAAACTCCCACGGGTAGAACATCGGCTCTTTCGCACTGCCGAAGCTGGGGCGCTCGATTGGAGTGCCGTCCGGATACGAAAATACCGTAGAGCGATCCGGTTGTTCATTGGTTACACGGAATCCGACACAGTTTCGATTGCGCTTCAGCCAGAACCTGCGCACGTCCATCGGATGGTAGAAGCTGGTACCGGTCACCCCCTCACCTGCTTGGAAGTCCAGCTTTTCCATGGCGTTTCCGAAACCGGCGGTATACCACACCTGACTGGTCAGGTTGTTCTCCGCGTTCACAGCGGTCAGTAGCTTTTCGTTGAGGTCTTTCTCGACCTCGGCGTCGCTTGCTTCGTACCACAGCGTGGCAGGGCTCATCTCGTCTTTACCCACCGTCTCCTCTACGACTTCGGTCAGGGCTGCGGACAACAAATCCCACTGGCTCATTTCGTCCCACAGTTGAAGCATCTGGTCGTAGGTCGCAGGGCGCTGCATGCGAGCACTGTATTTGCCCCATGTTTCTGCGTTCTCCACCTCCGCCTGCTCCTGAAACGCAGCCCCCAGTGCATCCATCGCCTGTGGATTCGCGGCGGGCGGGACCAGTTGGTTTGGAAAGGCGGAAGCGTTCCCGACCATTCCAAGTTTTTTCATGATGTCTGATATGAGCGGCATAATGTAAGTATGGAACGTAGAACCCGCATTGGTGAGAAACTTCCGGCGTTATTCCGAGCACCAAGTGTCGCTACTATGCGTGGGCATAGTGCAGCCGAAGCGTGCACAAGTTATCCGAGTAAAATCAGCCTCCGTGCGCACAAACTCCGGCGCGATCTGAGAAAATATGCGGGTTCTTACAACTATGCCTGATTTCACACTGCTATACACATCGCGACGCATATCTGCTGTCCTTACGGTGATTACCGAGTGGCTGTCCAATGCGTCTAATCCGGAGTCTATTGAGGTAGTATTGAGCCTTGACGATGACTACACCGAAGGGTTCAACATGGAGCCGGAAATTGCGGCTCAGATTGCAGCTTCCTTCCCCACTGTGCTTTACCGGTGCGTGAGAGCGCCGGTGCCGGGCAACTGCGTCCGAGGATGGAACGCTGCAGCTGAAGCGGCCACAGGCAAGGTGCTCATCGCACTGTCCGATGACTTCAGGTGCTTCAAGGGCTGGGATGCCGAGCTGAAAGCACTTCGCCAGTCAGGGCGATGGCTGGCAGATGGCAGGTGGATGGACGGTGACTACGTAGTGCATGTCCACGACGGGCTGCATGGAGACCTGTGCACTCTGCCGGTGGTAACGAAAAAACGCTACGACAAGTTCGGTTTCTTCTACTACCCAGCCTATGAGTCGATGTATGCGGACACGGAGCTGACCTACCGAGCTTCCAACGAATCAGCATTGATTGATGCCAGATACCTCCGCTTCCAGCACGACCACCATTCCACACAGCGCCGCACAGAGGACGAGGTGGACGCCACCCATAACTCCAAAGATCGATACCGTTCCGGAGAGCTGCTGTTCAAGTATCGCAGAGCTTCGGGCTTCCCGATTGACCGTGGACCGAAGGCTGACGAATACATCATGCCACCTGACGCAGGGTTCGACCGGTATGCCGTGTTCATCCAAGCAATCCGTGACGACTTTTGCCTTGAAGCCACCTGTGCTCGGCTGGTTGAGGAAGGCTTGCGCAACTTTTTCTTCGTCATTCCTACGGAATACTGGTCCGGAGAGCCTACACCGGTGGCGCATGTCGAGGAAGTGAAGGAGATCGCGCGCAGGACGGCCAACCTAGTTCGTGGCACCCGCTGCACAGTCAGCTCACAGCCTGTAGGCTGGCATCGCCACGGGGCCGCAAACCGCATCGAGGTAGAAACCAGATGCCGTAACGCTGCGCTGGAGCGAATCATAGCGAGCGGGTTCAGGCACATCCTTGTCGTGGACGGTGATGAGCTTTGGCGTCGTGGATTCCTGAGCACCCTGCACGCCAAAGTCATAGCCGAACACCCGACGGCGCTGGCTGTCCGCAACGTACCGGTGGTGGGGCTGCCGGGCTACCCCGTGCATGATGCCAAAGACCGCGTGTTGGTATACCTGCGCGGCGACCAGTGCTTTCGCGAGTGCCGAAGCCCGCACTGCGCCGCTACCATGATGGAAGATTACGGCCTGTTCCACTTCAGCGGCGTACGGAGAAACTTCGACGAGATCGTGCAGAAAATGCGCAACAGCGGTCACTACGACGACCCAGCCTACCGGTTCGAGGAGTTCATTGAAAAGGTGCTCCCGAACATTAAGCCAGGGCTGGAAAACGTTCACATGTATGCCGGTTACCAGATTTGGCCGGTGATCCGTAACTTCACGCCGGAAGAGTATGCCGACATTCCGGATAGCATTCGCAGCTACCTCTCAAATCAGACCGAGCCTGCGCCGTCGGTGCGCGGTCTGTTCCGGCAGGGCAATTTGGATTCGGCGTATGCGTGACCTAGAGCTTGAGCGATACCTTGACGACGCCGTAAAAGTATCGCGCACTGCCGACACGTGGAGCCACGCCATCCTGTCATCACGTCTTGCTGAATTGCTGAACCACGGGCGGAAGCCGACTCTTGCAGCAGCCATGCGCACGTCATGCGATTATCTCATATCCCGACTCTGCGAACTCCGCGTTCTGCGGTTCTACAGACTGCGGGTACACCGATATTACACCGTACTCGCCCCTTTTTTACAAATCCATGCATCCAACAGCACACAGCGTCCATTACGTCATAGTCACATTCAAAAATCCAGTACTCTGGGCCATCGACGGGGATGAGACTTGGCTTCTCAACCCAGCCCGCCGGTATGTCCTGAATTCAGACATGCTGGAAAGCCTGACAGCGCACATTGACACGGTGTCGGATTTGCGCCCGAGCGCGAAATACGTGCCACTGCGCCGTGGAGAGAACATCCTTGGCAAGCGCGTGCTCGTGGATCGCTACAGGCACCGTGGAATCGGTGACCTCCTGTTCATGACAGGACCGCTGGCGTGGCTGCACCACGTGACCGGTGGTAGAGTCACACTGGACGTTTACACGCTGGTCGAGCGTGGTGCCGTGCTTGCCGACAACCCGCACATCAGCAACAGATCGCCTTTGAACGGCCCGCTCCACTACGACGACTTCGGAAACTACGCGGCACAGTGGATGGTGGAGGTAGCTACTGAATTTGACGAGTCAGCAGACCAGATAAACGTCTACGATGCGCTCTACCGAAGCATGGATGTTGATCCGGCGACAGTAGACGATCGATTCAAACGCCCGCACGCCTCGCTGAACATGTCCGACGCGCACGCATTGGATGCTTTCTACTGGCGAATCATGCAAAATCACCGGTGTGATCTACGCGCCACACCATACTACGTGGTGGCCCCGCTCAGCCATGCATCGCTGCGCAGCGTGCCTTACGCAGTATGGCTCGGAGTAATCCAAAAGATGGCTGCGAAACACCCTGTGGTGGTGCTCGGTGCTCCTCGCACCGGATACACCCCAGACGCAGGATCGCTGACGTTCAGTCAGTTCAATCAGGAACTGGACAAGTTGCGTAGCAGCGGTGCCTCTGTGTTTAACTGCATCGGTAATACCCCCTTGCGACTATCCATGGCCGTTGTGGCATCGGCCAAGGCATTTGCTGGGCTTGATTCCGGACTTCTTTACGTAGCGCAGGCATTCAGGACGCCTGCCGTGTCGGTGTGGGGCACCCACAACCCGCATACTCGGCTAGGTTACGACAAGACCTACATGGAAGGAGCCATTTGGAGGCAGGAGCAATGCCCGCAATCCCCGTGCTACGCCTACAGCAGGTTCCCGCAACATAAATGCGTTTACGGAGCATCGCAAAACGTGTGTGAGGTGTTGAAAGTTTCCCCAGACGAGATCGTATCCAAACTGCTTAAAATTTCGTAAAAACAGGTTTCCATGGTCAGAAATGGAAACATAGTGTGGTATGCTCACACTAGGATTTGAACTCGAATTCAGCACCTTGAACTCCCCATTAAACACGCAAGGTGCTCGCTACGTTGGCCTTCCTTTGGCTGAAAACCCGTCTTGGAAGTTCCGTACAGACAGTTCTTGCGGACCGGTGGCGGGTGCGGTCGGGTATGAAATCAACAGCCCTGTCATTGAGTCGAAAGCTGCTTTCGAGCAGCAGATGATATTTGCCGAGGCGTGGATGCGTGTGGTGGATGCCAAGGTAACCCATCGGGCTGGGTTTCACGTTCACGTTGGAGGATGGAACCACTGCCAAGACAGTCTGCATGCCGTGATATCCTTCTTTACACGGTATGAGCGGGCGTTCTTCGCTCTGGTATCTGCCGAGCGCCGCGAAAACAACTACTGCGCTCGACTGGCTCCGCACACGCGCAGTAAAGTTTCAATCGCACGCAACCGCGACTTGCGCACACTGGTGAGCACGTGGGATGGCGACCGAAGGACATGGCTGAACGCCACCAGCATGACCAAGCACGGCACGCTCGAACTACGGCTACCCGAGGGGACCACGGACATCGAACGCATCAAAGGGTGGACAAATCTGTTCTTGGTGTGCTGCGAAGGCATCGTAACGGCTTACCGTAAAAACCCGAAAAAGAGCGTGCGCAACCCGCACCATTCCAGTGCGAAAAGTGACGCGCTGGTAGTCCACGAAATGCTTACGGCTGCAGGTACCTACGGAAAGCTGGCCAAGGACAAGATCGGCTGGGGTGACGCGCAGGCGGCCCGTAAGTTCGTCGCGAGAAGGTTCCGTGAGATTCACGGATATTCATACCGCACCGCTGTGGACGCGGCAGGAAGGGGCCGTCTCACTGAGCCGGAACCATGCGACGCGTTTGAATTCCAGCATCACGATTTCGTATGAAATACCAGAAAGCAGCCAAATTCAAGTGCAACCAGTGCGGCAAGGTAGTGGTCAGAAAGCTGGGCTGGAAGGTATGGACGGTCAGCTTTTGCGAATCTACAGGCCGTAATGCGCGGCTTTATAGGATTAGTGCTCCGAGATAGTAGCGGGAGTCTCCGCTCCGTGGATGTAGTCTTTGTGCACCAGCACGACCTCGTCACCGTCGAACTTGATCGGTGTCGCACGCGCGCGCTCCACGAACACGCGGGTGCCGGTACGGTAGGCGGGCTCCGTGTCTGCGGTATGGACGGTGTCCCCCACCTGCAGCACGTTGAAATGGATGTCGCTCAGGCGCACACTGGCATTATCAGGCAGCACGATGACGTCCTCGTTGGCACGGAGCACTTCCATACCCATGAGCACCCAGTCACCCACCACGCGGAAAGTGGACGTGGCAACCTTCTTGCGCTCCGCTTCATCCTTTGCGAATACAGCGGCGTCCACCACTCCAAAGACGTCCCCCGCGCTGATGATCACGAATGCGTTCGGGCCGTCGTCGACATCAGGGTAGGAGTAGGTGGCCGTCTTTTTGATTGCGTCCGGAATCTGGAAAAGGACGTGGTCACCCTGACTGACGCGGCACTTCACGCCATCTCCGACGTGCGTTACCACCCCGAGGCGGTAGTCATTCTTCTGGTAGTTCTGTGGCAGTGCGATGGTGCCGCTCAGCGGTTCGTCGGTCTCGACAATGGCTAGGCGGTTTCCGAATACTTTGATTTCAGGTAGTTTTTTAGACATGACGTATAGAACCCCATGTTTGAGCCGCGTCAGCGCACAAATTCGCCGTCCGTATTAAAACTTCACCCCACTTTGTGCCGCCTTGCTAACAGCAACGGCTACCTGCAGGAAGTCGTTGCGCATCTCGGCTGCCGTGCAACCGGGCACCGTTGACTCGCTGACAGACTCGCTGAACGATCGAATGCCGCGCTTGAGTAGAAGCTTGCGTAACGCCTCAAGCGCCTTGGCGTGCATGTTCGCCACAGCTGTGTGGGACACGCCGAAATCAACGCACAGATCACGCAGCGGTCGGTCCTCCCAGTAAAGCCCGATTAGCACGTCACGCAGCCGCTCTGGAAGCTCCTCCACCGCGCGGCGAAGCGCGGCAGACTGTTCACCCGTCATTACACCGGCCAAGGCGTCACCGCCGCCACTCATGACATCATGAAGTGTGGAGTCTCCATCATCCTCGTCCTCCCCGTCGCCGTCACCAGCGGCGGCGTCCATCGACACAGTTATAGCTTCCTTGGCTTTTTTCTGCGTCAAGTAGCGCTGCAGGGTCAGCCGGATGGACTTTCCAGCGTAAGAGCCGAACGGGACTCCACGCTCCGGCTGAAAGCGCTTGGCGCACCCAATCAGTTGCATGACGGCAACCTGCTTCAATTCGTCCAAGTCGTCCTCTGGACCGCAGTGTTTCATGGCGAGGAAGTAAGCCAGCTTCACGTTTGCCTCTACCAGCGCACGCTGGGCTGGTGTCAGCTCCTTGGCTTGGTCCTCAATCGCAGCAGCGGATGGCGCGCTGACGATCTGGTCGCCGGTCGGATCGCCGGTCGGATCGCCTTCGTCTGTAAAAACGGTGTCAATGATGTCGTCAATGTGCTTTGGCATGCCTTAACTACGGGCTGTGCGCAAAAAGTTTACGTTTACAGGTTTGTTTTTGTAAACATAGTATGCCATGTTCAATTTTCCATTTTTTCCACCGCGCCCGACTGGAGGTCCATTCACAATGGCCACGTATCAGCGGCTGGCTACGACTTACGTTGCACAGCCGAAGCTGAACGGTGACAGAGTTCTGTGCTCCGTGAATAACGGCGTAGTCAGCTACGCGAACCGACATGGGTCGCTATACAAGTTCAGTGTGAAAAGCCCTATCGGGGCAGCCGCGAAAAGTGTGTGCCTGTTCGACGGTGAGGTGGAAGGTGGGGTATACTACCCGTTTGAAACACTTGTGTTTGATAGTAAGGACTTGCGGAATGAATGCCCGTCCGTGCGCATCGCCCACGCCAAGAAGTTCTGCAAGAAAGCAGGTATCCCGTGGCTGTTCGACACTCCTAGCGCGGACTGGCTGGCGCGCGGGCGTGCAAACCTTCCACGATGGGAAGGTGTCGTGCTGAAAGCACTCGGATCACCCTACCTACCGCTGGCTTCAGATACCATGCACACCAGTAGCTGGCTGAAGCTGAAATGGTGACATGAACAAATTTCACAACAAACCTCAAACACAGGGTTCTATTCGACATGGCAAAACTCACAAATGAACAACGTACGGCGCTCAGGGCAAAGCTGCAGGACCGCCAAGGAACAATGGCTGAAATCGGTCGCGAATTCGGCGTATCGCGGGCTTACGTCCGCGCCACTGCAATCAAACTGGGGATGGACTGGTATTCGCAAACCAATCGGGCGGCGCGGTCGCCCTCCAACGCAAACAAAGCCGCCCGCCTCAAGCGTGCGGAGGAACGCACGCGCAAGTTTCAATTGCTGTCCGACGCATGGAAGTCTGGACTGTCGTGCGAAGCAATTGCGAACCAGCTCGGCTACCCGACCCAGATATACGTGGCATCACTGGTGGCCCGACTGCGCAAGCATTACGGCCAGAATGCGTTCCCATACCGACGCCAGAACCGCGAAAAAACCACGTAGTGCGCACAGCGCTGGTCATTGACGGTCCGTCCGTGTTTGCACGCGCATACTATGTCGCGCCTGACAACCCATGCGCTGGCCTGTTCAGTACCGTGCGTAACCTGATTGACCGCACCGATCCGAACTTGCTGCTATGGGCGTGGGATGGTGACCACCGCAAGTCGGTCAAAAACCGTAAGTGCAAACCCACAGCCTACAAGGAGGCTATGGTCACTGCGCGGCAGCAACTGCACTCTCAATTCGGAGGGACTCTGGTAATAAGTGATGGGGAAGCTGACGACGCCTGCGCCAGCGCTGCTGTACAGGAACGCAGGGCAGGTAACTCCGTCGTCATCGTTACGAGTGACGGTGACATGGAGTATCTCTGCGTAGACGGAATCCGCATTTACGACCTCGTGAATAAACGGTTCAAGGCGCGCGAGGATGTGCTGGCCAAATGGCACGTACACCGGCTGTCCCATGTGCCTTTGGTCAAATCCATGGTCGGTGACTCCGGCGACGGTATTTGCGGCGTGCAGGGTATCGGGATTAAGAAAGCGTGTAAGCTGTATGCGGATACAGTTAGCAGCAGCATGGCTTTTGAAGCGGCCAGACAGTCAGTGCGGTCAGCGCTTTCCGAGACCCAGCGTGACGAATTTGACGACGCGCTTAGAGCGATCATGCTCTACACAGACCTTGAAATCCCAAGAGCAACCCCGCTCAAAATGTTCGAGCTATGAAACGTGGTGGAGGCAAGGCACGTGGATCGCACTGGGTAGGGTCTCGCAGACACAGAAGGCTGTGCGGCAGGATTGAAAAACGGGAGCGTAAGCACCCTCCTCGCGTAGTCGAATTCGGGGTATGCGTAAAGTGCGGAACGAAGTTCGTTCCGGAATGGTGCGACAAAATTGGCAGATTCAGTCAGGTGTGCGACCCGTGCTTGGTAGCAACCCTACTTGCGATCATCGACGGGAACTAAATCACCACTTGACTCTGTCAGCCCAGTAGGCGGCTGACATTTTGCCTTTTGCGATGTTTTTCGCGTGGCGGGCCTTAAAAGCTTCACGCCGCTTGCGGTAGGACTCAGATTCTCCGTCCTTTTTCGGGGAACCTTTCACACCCCGCTGACCGAAGCGAATCAACTTTTCCTTGCCACCTGCGCACGCTTTGACGACGTGTGACTTGTCGCCGTGAGCCTCCGCCCTTGGCTTGTTGCAGGCCATGCTGGCTTTGTCAGCTTCACCAAGGATGGCGGCTGCGGCAGACTCACCGAGGATGGCGGCTGTGGTTTTGGATATGCGCATGATTAGATTGAAATTAGAGGGATGGTTCCTCCAGATGGGCGCACATAAGTGCGGGTGACTGAGAACGCCAGCGAGGAGCCGCCTGCGGGGTCTCCGTGGCCGATCAGGCGCACGCGTGGGTAGTTGCTTTCGATGATTGCCCGCTTGATCTCGTTCCCCTGTAGTGTCGCTTGGCTGGCCAGATTGGTCCATGTCGCACCCACCTGCTCCTGAAAGGTGTAATTCATCGTGGCGCTGCCGGTGTTGTGCAGCGTGACCAGCGCCAAGTGCGGACCCTGCTGGACAAAATCGAAAAGTGTGGCGCTGTTGCCGGTGACTACTTGAGTGTCAGTAACGTATGTGCGCATGGTTATAGAGAAAGTAGCGGCAGAGAACCTCCGGAGGCCCGAGCATAGGTCCGGCTGATAGTGAAGTCGGCTACGGTGCCGCCCGACGCACTGCCCAGCAGGCGTACCCGTGCGTAACTGGACGTGAGGTTCAGCGTGACCGTTTCTCCGGATACCAAGCTGTTGTAGAGGTCAGTCCCGCTGTCATCCATGTCGGCCCATGAGTTGCCAACGTCCTCTTGAAACCGGTAGCTGAGCGTGTTAACCCCGTCATTGGTCAGTTCAAACTGGCAGGCTACTGGCCCAGTGTTGAAAATCTCAACCACCGTGCCCTCAGTCTCACCGACGTCTTGGCGATCAGATGCGAATACGAACATGCTGTAAATACGCGCGTCATCTTGCAGTTCTATACTGCCATGAGATTCATCTTATTTTCAGACCTGCAAGCCAAGGAAGGCACCGCCAGATGCTTTACAGACCCAGCCACACCGCTGCAGAGGTGGCGCGTCCGAAAATTCTACGCGTGGCTCTACGCGAAAGCTGAAGAACTGCAGGTGGACGGCGTCATCGACGCCGGTGACACGACCGACCGCCGCGACGCCATTTCGCTTCCCACGATTGACGCCATACTGGCTGCCAACGCACGGTTCGGTGACACGTTCCAATGCAACATCAAGGTGCAGGGGAACCACGACCACCACGTACGTGACGGCAGCATCCACAATGGCGAAATGTTCAACCGCGACTACACGGTGGTCGCCGACAAGGTAACCACATTGAATCTGAAGGACGGAACAAAGATCGTGTGCGCTCCTTACGACGAGGACGTACAGAGGTTGGCTGACCAGCTTAAAGCAGCTTCCGACCCGAAAGCGATCTGCATCGGGCACTTTCAAGTGGTAGGGGCGATCATGGGCGGCAGTGCCGCACAGACCGGCGTGCCGATGGACGCTTTGAAAGGATACGCGACCACACTTCTAGGCCACGTACACAAACCGCATACCGTTCGCGGCGGCAAGACCGGTTCGGTGCATTACATCGGGTCTCCGTTCCAGCAGGACTTCGGTGAGGCTGGAGAACTGAAACGGGTGGCTCTGGTTGACACAGAAACGGCTGAGTTTGAGTGGATCGAGGTGGTGGGCTTCCCAACCTACCGTGAGGTATTGCTCAGGGATTTCCTGCGCCTTAAATCAGCCCACCCTGAGGACAGGTTCCGAGTGCGCGTGTCATCCGTGCAGGAGGCTGCGCAGGTTGCTGGCGCTCCATGCGGTCTGCAGGCTGAGCCGGTGTTTCAACCGATCGCGCAGCCAGCACAGCGCAAGGCTGAAGTCTGGAACCTTGAGCAGGCTGTTCGGGCTTGGGTGTCATACCACCCTTTCGACAGTTACCAGCACCCGCGCAAGACAGACGCCGACGTGCTCAGCAACGATGACTTGGTGGAGCTTGGACTTGCGCTGCTGTCCTAATACAATTGAATATCAACCGTTTTACGCGCGTATCGCGTTCTCGCAGTCGTTAAGGTCGACAGTAAAACAGTCAACAAACAACAACCATAACACACCATGAATCAACTCTCACAAATCGGGTTCGGTACGAACATCCAAGTTTGCGCCGGATACGCACAAGCCACAGGGGATCGCCTCGGTCCGGTGGACTTCGTCATTCACAACACCGGTTCCAACGCGCTCACGCTTCAGCTGCGCGAGCATGACGGCACCACATCGCCATCCGGATACAAGAACGTGGTGGGCGTTTCCGCCTTCACCACCGTCGTCGCCGGTGGCGTCGCAACGCTGCACACGACCCTGTTGGGCAAGCAGGTCGGCTTCTTCGGAAGCGGCAGCACCACTGCAAACATCACGCCTGTTCTCCGCAACAAGGCTGATCTGCGTGGCGCTCAGATTGACATCGTGCCGCTCGGACGCCGTGGATTCGGATGGGACGACGCCTTCGACAAGGCCGCATTTCGTGCGCCCGGTTGGGGTGCTCCCCCGGATTCGCCGACCAACCCAATCCCGTAATCACTACGGATCACAGAAAAGCCCCGCCGCGAGGCGGGGCTTTTTCTTGCCCAAAAATCTTGTTTACGCACTAGCGTAGACCTGCATGGTAAGCGTATGCCAGACGCAACTCCATTTGAGACGGAATACCCTGAAGAGGCAGCTACGCTCATGCGCTATTACAGCGATGGGGACCGGCTTGGCGGGCATATCCACGCCTCCGCGTTGATACCGGTTACCAGTGCTCCGCGTCAGGGGCGAAATGAGCCGTGTGCCTGCGGCTCTGGAAATAAATTCAAGAATTGCTGCGGTAAGCCCAAATAACGATTACAACGCAGGCTGCGGCGAAGGTGATGCCGCCCAACCACGTGAGGAATGTGACGAATGGTGGTTGCTCAGACGCTAGTCGAGGATCGATGAATTCAAGCTCAACCTCTTCGCACCGCTCAATGAACTGCTCCACCGTGCCACTGACGAGCATGCGCCCTGCTGAGGTTACGCAGTAGATCAGGCCATCCCCGACACGAGATGCCGATGCTTCTGCGATGATGCGTCGACCTTCAAAGTCCAGCACGCATGCGATGGTCTTTTGCCGCATCCATGCGACTAGCACGGAGTAGTCAGCCGACATTGGATACGTGGCTACTGGAAGCTCGGAATCAGTCATGCTACTTCACGTTGTTGTAGAGGAATATCATGTTGTCGTCGGGTACGACGTACACGTCAAAAATTTCACGCAACGCCTTGTCCTCTGTGGTAGTATAAGACAGCTGGCTGAACTTATCAGTCAGCAGAGGGTCACTGGCTATGAGCATGCGCATGCGGTCCGCCTCGAAGCTTGGCTTCAAATCAAATCCCTGCTTCCCTTCACCTTCGGTCACCGGAGCAAGGTAGTCGTCAACAGTTGGGTCTTTCATGGTATAACTAAGTCCTAAAACGGACAATTGTCTGCAACGTCATCATGCTCTGATTCAGCTACCGCGTCAACACAACTCTGGTCATTCCACCGCGACCATACGCCAGACCATACCTTGGCCCCTTTGGATGAGTTCTCGGATAACGTGCAAATCCGAACGTTGCTGTCGGTGTATCCGATGCTGTTGTCGATTCGATCAACAGACAGGCTGGTAGTGGTTCTGCCGCGATGGTCCTGTAGCCCATACTCCTTTGCCAGTTGCTCGTAGCGCTCGTAGGTAAGCGTGAATTCAATACCTCGCGCGTAAGCCCCGCAGCGCAGCAAGTTGTAATAATACTTCAGCGGGTGGCGCTGCTTAAACGAAGCTGAATGGCACTTTGAGCACACCCGACGCTCCTTTTTTCTCTTGTTCCTGCAATACTTCGTGATGCACTTGTCCGTGGGTTTCGCGTATCTTGAAAAGTGGATGAGCTTGCGAGCCATAGGGATCGTAATTACTGACCACGTGTCTCACGATTTGATTCTTCCACGAGTGCCGAGTGCCACTCCGGTATTTTCTCCAGTATCCAATGTGGCACTTGGGTGAGGTCGACGGTTAATCCCTGCCCTTTCCAAGCAAGTTCAACCATCAGGTGCCAACGCTCTTCGATCGCCGCCAACGCGGCGTCAACGAAAAAAGACTTCAGTAAACTGAATGGTGTGCGGATACTCGTGGCCGCATTCATCACACTGAATTTGAAGTTTGTTGCTGAGACCCGGCATGCTGCGCTCCACGGACTCCGTGAGTGCCGCAAAGTCGGCTGGCGGAAGTGCGTTTACGTAGTCACACGCCTCTGCAAGGCTGTCCGGCTTTCCGCCGTTGACGTCGACGATTGCGCTGCCAAGGGTAGCCACTGTGTCTGGATAGCCTTTGTCTGGTCGCTGGACAATCGTGCGCGATTTTCCAACGGTAATCGGGGCATGCCTGACCACGTCCTTTGTGTTCGGCAGTATGGCTGTATCCGTGCCTTGGTAGTTCAAAGGCTTTTCGCCCGTGCGCTCCAGATCATCCGGAACAGTAATGGTCAGGCTGGATGTGGTCGAGCATTTCGGGCACGTGGTGCTGAAATTAACCTTGCGATCGTTTCGGATGCTGCGCGACACCATCCACACAAGCAGGGCTTCCGAAATGAGGAATGCGTCAGGCTTGCACCCGTTCAGGTCGCAAAGCTTCGGAAGTAAGTCGTGAACAATTACCTTCTGGGCACTCCCAGTCCGCTTCACGACCCACTCGTCGAGTTCACTGGTCCATGGATACACTTTGATTAACCCATTAGGGAATGCTTCGCGGTCCACGTAGCCGCCGGAAGGCAGGGTGATTTCGACAGCGTAGCGGTCTCGGGCTGGTGACAGGTCAGGTAGATTCGATTTAATCGGCATGTTGGATAGAACCCGTAGTTACGGAGATGTCCAACAAACTTTATCCAAATGGCAAAGCTCTGTTTCTGAAAGGGCGTATTGACTGGGCGTCCGATACGCTGAAAGTGGCCTTGCTGAGCAGCGCATACACCTACGACCCAAACCACGTCTACTATTCCGAGGTTACTGGGGTGATTGGCGTGCCAGCGACGATTGCATCCGCCACCGTAACACCGAACGCAACAAATGCGGTGGCTGACGGTGCCAACACACCGTTCGCAGCCATCGTGGCCGGAAGCACCGTGACGCAGTACGTCATCTACAAGGATACCGGAACGGATACCAACAGCCCGCTCATCGCCCACTTTGACTCCGGCTCTGGACTGCCTTTTGCAACAAACGGAGGCGTCATCACAATCACGTGGCCTACGGCAGGCATCTTTGAATTTTAATCCATGATCACAGACTGGTCAGAAGAAGTAAACCCGCAGCAGAGGAAGCTCGCACTCCAGAGCATCAAGACATGGGGGCTGCGCGCAAAAGCCGACAAGGTCTACAGGATTGTGGACAGCTACTTGGACCTGATCGGTGAAGGTGAGATTGAATCCATCTGGCTAATCGGCAGCCGCGCCGGTCAACACAGTGACACCAAAAACCACGGCGGGGTGCCGAATGAAAACTCAGATTGGGACTGGTTGGTTGTTGGTGACGGATTTGACGAAATTGAAGAGGAACTGGTGCGCCAGTATGAGGACGGGGAAAACCCAAACCATCCAATCTTCAAGAAATTTGAAGGGCATGATCTGTCCACTAGGGGCAACGCCAACGACATCACGCTGTCGAGCACTGAGCCTGTCGGTTTTGGCATCAAGATATGGCCGGAAGAATCAAGTGAATCTGAAGCACCTGCGAGCAGAGTATCAGAAGCAGTTGGCCGCATGTTGGCGAACGGTCAACCTTCCAGAAGCGTCATCGCCGAGGTGGACCGAAATCTGTTCTCTGACATGATGCGGATACTTTCCGAGTCCTGCCGTAATGCCGACCAAGTAAACGGCAGTCTGCGACTGCTCGAACTGTTCGGCAGGCGCGGAAAACTGACTGGCCGCTTGGAAGAAGACGCACGCTACGCCGCACGTCTGTACGCTCTCATGGAGCAGGAGGAGGATTTCGATGTGTTCGCGCACCTGAAAGGGACTGGAAAGATAGACCCTGAAGACTGCGTGCTGACAATCTCCGAACCCAACAGCAAACTTAATCAGATTAACGCACCGTCTTTGGCATTACCTGCTGGGTACACGTGCCCTTTTGCTGATACATGCAAGAGCTTCGTGCATAGAGAAGGCAAGCCGGTGTTCACAAATCCGGATGGTAAAAAGTCTATAATAAAGGATTTAGGCACTATGCGATGCTTCTCGGCGAGTTCCGAAGCAGCCTATCCAAGCGTGCGTCGTTTGCGGTGGCGCAACTACGACCTCATAGACAGCATGTACAAGGACGGTGGCGTGGACGCAGTAGCTGGTCTGATCGTGCGCTCTATAGCGCATTACGAGAGCACCCACCCGCGCGTTCGGCTATTCCGCATTCACGATTCTGGTGATTTCTTCAAGCAGTGGTATTTTGACGCGTGGATTAAGACGGCAAAGCTGTTACCGCAGATACTTTTTTACGCCTACACAAAATCAATACCATTCTGGGCTGAGCGGAAAAAGTCCATTCCTACAAACCTGCGGCTCATTGCTTCAGAGGGTGGAACCGAAGACGCCTTGATAGACAAGGAAGGTTTTCGCAGAGCAATCGTCGTGAAGGACACCGGAGAAGCAGTCCGTAAGCGACTTCACGTAGACGTGAACGATTTTCTGGCGGCTTTCGGGGATGACGACTTCGCGCTACTAATGCACGGTGTCCAGTCTGCTGCCAGCGGCAACACGAAGCTGGCCATGGATAACTCGAAAATAATCAAAAAGGCCGCCGAGCGATTCAACGTGACGCCGTCTGAGATTGAGGCGCTCATACGTCGGTACACAAGTAACTGAGGTTACTAATTGCGAGCCATTGGCGGAAGCTCAGGCACGTAAAGCTCAGGGTGGCGGGCGATCATGTATCCAATGTCGTCAAGGGTGACGGTAATATACCTCCCGTGCTCCTTTGCCGTGGTAATGAAAGCTGTGCGCCGCACGTCAATCTGGGCGGCCCGATCGGCTATCTGCTGCAGAGTCTGCAGACCGTCACCTCGGATGGTTACATCCGCTCCACTCCGGAGGCTTACGGAGGCGTGAAACCAGTTCATACGCACGACCACGTCCAGATCGGCGCGGCGTTCCGCGTCCGCAACCGTAAAGAATGGAGCTGCATTCCGAAGCGACGGTGCAGCCACCACCGCAGTGCAGTCTATGATGGAGTCAGGTTCCACGCCGTAACTACGCCCATAACTCGCGCTCCAGAATCCGTAACTGCGCCAGCTCTCGGCTTACCGGCTTGCGCTGCTGCCAGAGGCGCACAGCCAGCTCGGCGTCATCATTCGCGTCTACGCCTTCCGGCATCTCCACCACGGTCTTCGTTATCTTCGACAGTGGCTCGGAGCCTGCCACCTCACCGTAGGACGCTGATATGGCGTCACTGTCGAACATCAAGCACATCTCTTTCAAGTAGCGCAGCCCTGCCAGTTTGATCACCTGCTCGGCGGAAATCTTGTGCTTGAACACCGCAAGAGGCACGACGTCATCAATTCCAAGACGTTTGAACTCGCGCCGCAGTGAAAGCACGTTCAGTATGGACTCGACGATTACTACCTTGGTCGCACTGCGTGCCTCGTCAATCCCGTACACCCAGTGGCGCGAACCGTACGGGCACACGCTTCGTGACGGGAACTTCTTTGTGGAACCGTATTCGGGGTCGTCGAATGTTCTGCCTTGGTAGTAGACTACGCGACCCCACTCTGTGACTGGAAAAATTGCGTAAGCTTCCCAGTCCCCTGAATCTGTGAACCCAACGCCAGCCGAGATCATGTCATCCATGGTCAGGTTCTTTCGCTGCGCCATCCGCGATATCCTGCGTGCTTGGTATGCCCTTGGGCAGTTCTCTACGAGCTGAAACCCGCGCGGTAGAGGTACTTGGACTGCGTAGATCGCTTTCTTTTTCCGGTCTGCGAGCGCCTCATCAAGCTCGTGCGTCACCACGTCGAGCGACGCCGACACCTCGTCCGGCTCAACCTCAACTCCAAGACGTCTGGCCCACTTGTAAAAATCCCCACCCTTGCCGCAGCGCCAGCAAGACGTCAGACCGGAACGTGCGTTCACAGACCGGTTACCGCTCTTGTCATGACACCCCTGCTCCGGACACAGAAATACGATTTCCTCGTCGTTACACCGGTCGTTGACGACCTCAAACACGCTGCTTACCGTAAGCTTAGATACTCTCATGGTTCCGTAGGGTAGAACCCGTAAACCATCGGCTCTCAGAACACGACAATACGCTTTGGCTTGAATCTACGCACAAGGTGCTTGTGAACCTGAGCCGGTATGTCGTCCTCGGTTCTGACTCGGTCGCGACTGTCCGTGAACGATAAAGTGCCGGACGCTGTGTCGTACCATCCTTTGAATCTGCCGACGTGCCCGAACGCAATTGCATGCGAGTTCTCTTGTGATACCCGCAAGCTACCGTCCCACATCCAGCAGTAGTCTTTATCCGGCGCAGGACCGTCGGAGCTGTCCCACTCGGTTCTTGCGTTGTGGTGCCCTATGGCGAAGTAGCGCTCCGCACGCGTGAGTTGAAAATCTTCATCTTCTTCGTCGTACGTGCTGTCCAGCAACCGGTCCACAGCCTCCGTTATGCTGCCTCCGCCCCTCCGTACGTTATGAATGTCGTGTCGCACTTTGTAATTACTAACATGGCGAGCCCTATCCAATACCTGAAACTGGACTTTGAAAGTCACCGTGACGCCCTGAAGCAGCGGGTGGCCGCTCGGTGGCCTACCCGATGGAACGATTTTCTGACTTCCAGCTTCGGTATGGTCCTTATCGATCTGATTGCGTGGTCAACCACCATGCTCGCATTCGCGGTGAACGCCGTGGCCAGCGAGCTGTATATCCCAACCATGCGGCTTCGGGAGAGTGCCGCCCGTCTGGGCGCACTCACAGGATACAAGATGCGTGGAGCAACCGCGTCCACATTACACGCCAGCGCACGACTTTCCACACCACTGGCTTACGCCGTGACCATCCGCAAAGGAGCTGTGACGCGGGCGCAGAATGTCAGCCAGACCGTTTTTGAAGTCGCGCGTGACTACACCATACTGGCTGGGGCGCTGTCCCCTGAGACGCTGGTCTGTACGTTCGACGCCAGTCTGGCTGGTGATTTAGCCACGGACGTGCGCACTAACGTCAGAGTGATCAACGGTTACGGTTACGTCGATCTCGTGGACACCTCTATTGATGCCTCACAGCTGGTCACGGTGGGCCAGCAATTCTACGTTACTGGCGATCCTACCAGATACACCATTACCGGAACGTCGGCGGCAACCGGAGCCATCTCGAATAACAGGATTCTATTGGACAGGGCTTGGGAAGGAGCATCCGACGTAACCACTGCCGCTGTCGTGGATAACACGATTGAACTGACTCAAGGTCAAACCATTACAGAAACCGTGGTTACGCCTGAAGAAGATGCGGTTGCTGGGTGGTTTTTCGCCATTCCACGTAGCAACCTGATCAGTGGAAGCGTCACAGTCAAGTTCTCCGATACCGCGTGGCTGGAAGTTGATTCTCTTAGCACGCAAGATTCTGACGCCGAGGTGTTTGAAGTTGTTACAGAAGTGAACGGAAACTACACCGTCCGGTTCGGAGACAACGTGTTCGGCGCTGCAGTGCCTGCGGAAGCTGCGGTAGTCATCACTTACCGCGTAGGCGGGGGTGTCAGTGGTAACATCGGTCCGAACCAATTGCGCAGCAACGTCACTGGATTTGCTTCGTACCCTTACAGTTCGGTGACAGTCACGATTACCAATGAGTTCACGGCAGCCTATGGTGGTCGCGATGTGGAAACGCTGGAGGAGGCACGGGTATCCATTCCAAGACACACACGCACCGGCGGTCAGTGCGTGACATTGTCAGATTACGAAACGACAGCCACTGGATACGCTGGAATTGCCGTGGCAAAGGCGTCGGCCCGCAGAACTGCCAGCGTGCTGGAGGGTAACTTGGTCACTGTTTACGCGTGGACGACTGCAACCGGTGGCGGGCTGACAACGATATCGTCTGCACAGCGTGCCGGACTACAGGCTCACCTGCAGAGCCGCGCGGTGGCAACCGACTATGTAATGGTGGAGAACGGCGTCGCACGCCCGATGCCAGTGGCGGCCAAATTCGCAGCCTTGAGGAGCACTGACCCTGTAACCACACGGCTGGTGCTTGAGGACATCGTGGCCAGCTACGCGCGGGGGTTGAGCCCGGGCGACCCTGTCGTATACTCCGATCTGCTGCGTCTTATGGACGAGGCACCGGAAGTTGACTCGGTGTTGCTTTCGGTGCCTTCCGGCGACTTGCAGCCACGGTCTGAGAACGAGGTGTTCTCCACGCCGCTGCGAAACTACTACGCGGCTGTCAGTTTGACCGGTCTTTCTGGTAATGGCTACGAAGGCAAGCTGCCGCATTACCCGCTAGCGGCTTGGGCGGCCAAAGCCAGAATCAACAGCGTTCCTGTTACCATCATTCCGGACACCGAGGAAGGCTACGCAAGAATCATCTCGTCCAAGGTGTCCACGGTATACGAAGGGGCATCTTCTGACCGGCCATCTGCTGGTTCGAGGTATGCAGGAGCATACTACCAGACCACGGACAGTGGGGAGGTATACCGGTGCGTCAGTAGTGGCGGTTCCTACTCATGGGCGCTGCAAACAGCCACCCAAGTAAAATCGCGCATCAACCTGCGGAATGGTGACGTGTTTCTGCACTCGACCGGCGTCGTAAGCTCTTTCGAGATTAGCTTGATTCCGGTTCAAGGCTATACGTCTGTACGTTACGTGGACGTGTATGTAGGCTACACAGGGTCAGCTGGAGAAAACATCGCCACTCGCACTCGAATTCGGGATGCGATTGTCGGAGCGGTGGAGCAGACGGCACCGGGCGCAAGCCTCTTCTCGGAGCGTTCCGCACAGGTAAGCATTTCAGCGTTCAATTTGAAGAATGTGGTAGAGCATGTTACTGGCGTCCGGAGCTGTGAACGCGTAGCCTTGGACAGCGCTACAGGAACCGGTGCCAGAATCGACGCCAATGACTACCAGCAGATCAAGATCAGAAACATTCTGATAAACGGTTTCGGAAACTGATTTTAACAGGCACGGCCTTCATTCGGATGCAGTTTTTGCACCGGCGTCCTTTCGATCCGTTGCCGCAATCCTTGTGAAACCTTAGTCCGCAAGCCGTGGAGTTGAAGCCTCCGCCTGTCATCATAACGAGATGCTTCGGCTCACCTGCTCTGAACTGCCTCCAGAAAGGTATGAAAGGTTGAGTCGTGTCGTCGGTGTTCATGGTATTACGTGTAGGTGCGGGTGCTGCCCGGGCGTCTCTCCATTTTCACTTCCAACCGGCGGCCATTCTGCTCGCACTCCTCCTTCAGCTTGGCCAGTCCGGCTTCCGAAGGGCACAGACTTCGTTGCATTACGCCTTGGTCGTCCTCCACGTAGACGAACGCAATCAGTGTCTTGTCCGGCGTGGCAGTGATGCCAGCCACGGCTTGACGAACCTCGACGGTGCGTTTTTTTACTTCGGGTGTCCTCCGCAGCCTGAACCAGTCGTCTTTCTCAGCCCTAGTCATTCTGGCGGTTTCCGCTTTTACAGTCTCCCATGCGGCATCCCGCTTTGCTCTGGCAGCCACCCTCTCGACTGCAGCTTCACGTAGCAGCGCGTCCTCTCTGGCGCGCTTGTCCAAATAGCTCTGTATAGTTACTGGCTTCATACGGTTACGGTAGGATCGGACCCGTGCTGTGAATACCTTCCTTGCGTTTGCGGCTGTGTTCGCGTCTGGCTTGCTTGAAATCTTCCCTGTCCCACTCGGTGACACGCTCGTCAACCGGAACGATCAGCCTGTCGTAATCCTCTGGAGCGTATTTCGACCAGAACCGTAGCAGTTTGGGCAGGCTGGTGATCGCACGCCCAGCATACTCGAAGATGTGCTGCACCTTGGCCTTCACTGCCTTGCTGCCTTTGACAGCAAGCTGGCACCGAGTCGAAAAGAGTGTCCTGAGCAGCGACGGTGCGTGGTAGTAGCAGTGGGCTGCGGCTTTCAAATCCCTCTCTCCCATGATTACTCCGAACAGGCGCGGGTACTCGGCTGCGTAGCACCGCCAGCTGAACAGCACGGCAGCGGCTCTGGCAAGTCTCTCGCCATACCTGTGGAAGTGGGTAAACTCGGTGTCGGATATGCGCCGTATCCACGACTTCAAGTCCTCAGGCTGGTCGTCGATGTAAGTTCTGCGCATCACCGGCATGCTCATGATGCGGTCCATCAGCACCTGCTCTTCGCTTTTCTGAACGCACGGAAGTATTTCGCCTGCAGGCTCTACTTCGTCTTCCGGATACCATTCAGGCTCAGACTCAGGCTCAGACTCAGGCTCAGATTCAAGTGCAGTGGCCGTTGCCGGAACCTCTTTAAGCACCGGCCTGAAGCGACTGGACATGACGTTCAGCACTCCGTTCCACGCTTCCTTGGCTGTGGATTCATGGTAAGTTTCCACAGTAATCCACCCGAGTCTGGACAGATTTGAAATGGCATCCTTGAGCACGTTGTGTTCAAGTCCGGTAGCACGAGTCATCTCGCGGTAACCGGAGTAGCACCCGATGTGTGCGCTTTCCTTCTGGATGACGTAGTAGAGCAATCTGAACTCCGGCAGTCGAAGTCCTGCATCATCAATCTCTGCCGGAACCAGAAACATGTCGGAATCCACAGGCCGGTATCCGTCGTCCACCTGACGGATCAGGTTCATTTCTTCCAGTGACTTCAACGCGTTGCGTACCGTATTCCGGTGTAAACCCGTATGACGGGCCATCCCAAGCACTGAAGCTGTGCAGACTGATCTACCTGCCCGACGGGAAACGTGTGCAAGCACCCTGAACTGGTGGGTGGTCAACTTCTTTGCGTTCAGTTCGGAGCTGATGAAGGGTCTTGGCTTACTCATGCGCAGTGGTGGTTGTAGACGCTGACGAGTCTGGTGAGGCTGGTAAGTCGTTTCTTCCCGCGCATCCAAGTGCCTTTCCAGAAACCTGCTTGGCGTGAGACACTGGTAAGCCATCTACCGGCTTTGAGTTCTTTTACAGCTTTCACGTAGTCAGCGTGCTTGATCCGGACGGTTCGGGTGATCTCCCTGATGCTGGAAATGCAACTGAGACCTTTGGCTTCTTTCCGGATGACGTGGTAAAGCAGTCTGAACGCTGCCGGTCGCAGACCGGCATCGTCAATTTCCGCTGGAACACGGATGGGTTTCCCTATGATGCGAATGGCTGGTGACCATGAAGTCCTCTTAAAGCCTACCTCTTCGCAGGTAGTCATGACGCCTTCGTCAATCCGCTGGATCAGCTTCTTTGATTCAAGAACACTCAAGGCTCTCTGGACTGTCTTCCAATCGAGACCGGTATGCTTGATAATCCCTCGGTTGGACTCGGTGCAGACTGATCTGACTGCCCGACGTGTAACGTGTGCGAGCACTCTGAACTGGTGGATGGTAAGCATCATCGCATCCAGCTCTGGGCTGATGAATGGCTTTACTGTTCCGGCTGTCTTTTGGTCCTTCATTCAGTCCATAGAACTTCGGTTCCCCGCTGATACCGTTCTTTTTTTTTTCAGAAGCCCAGAGCATCGAGCGACAGCGAGATTTTCTCGCTGCGCCCGCAAGGGCCAGCGCATGGTAGCGTCTTCGACGCTGGGTCGAGCGCAGCGAGACACTGCGTTGAAGTGTGGATACCCAATGGGATACCCTTATGGGATACCCTTCGTGGCCAGATTTTGGTCACTTGCGTACATCCTTTGAGCACTACTGTACATCCTTTGAGCACTTTTCGTCTTTGTTTTTGAGTGCTCATAGGATGTACAATTTTCTTATGGTTATTATGATAAAACTTGCTGGTAGACAGTTACTACGTCCGACCTTATTACCGGCGTTCAGAGAAAACTGTACATCCTTTGAGCAAATTTCGTGCAAATCACGATTTTTTTGTATACATAACCTAAAAACGACATTTGAGTTGCGGTGGTTTTGACGTGAAACTGCCAGCAGGAGCACGCGTATTTACGTCGTGAATCCAACGCTCAAGAGCCTGCTGGTTGCGGTCCTGTTATCGGGTTGCGCCAGCTCCCCAAAGCCAGTGCCACCGTCCATGCCGGACACTGCCCCAGTGATTGCATCGAACGAAGAAACAAAAGCGGCAATCTCCGGCATGCGCCGTGCCGTTGCTGCTGCAGCAAGAGAAATGGTCGACGCCTCTTACGCTGCCGAGGCAGCCGTTTCCGGTGCCAAAGCCATCGTTGCGAAAGGAACTGTTGCAAACAGCCCTGAAGGGCTCAACCTGCTGCGTCAGATTGAGGACTTGAAAGTCAGGCTGCGCACCACGGAAGACATGAATCTGAGGGAGGCGGAAAGATATGGCAAGGAGGCGGAAGCAAAGGAGGCGGAAAGCACTGAAAAGTTGCGCCTGCTGACGCTGCAGATTACAGCTCAGAATGATGCGTTCAGTGCCGAGATCGCCAAGAACAGCAAGCTGACCCGAGAACTGATTGAAAAGACGGAATCGCTGGCAGCCATTACTTTGAAGCGGGACTCTTGGCGTGACGGCGCGTTCAAGATGCTGTGGGCCGTAGCTTTAATGGCGGCTGCCACGGTAGCGAGCTACCTGCCGGTATCGGTTCCGATCTGGTACCGGCTTGGTATTGGAGTGATGGCAGGCAGCGTCGTGTTCGGTGCTTTGTTTACATTCTTCTTCGCGTAATCACGTATTTATCCTATGAAACTAATCCGAACGCTCATCTCACGCTACGGCTTCCCAGCCTTCATATTCACCGCCTGCCTCGCCCTGTGGTTCGTGTCGTCCACACTCCTGCAGGACTACCAAGCCTCTGTAGGGCCGGACTTCCTCGGCAGACTTCCGGTAAAGGTCATGTTCATTCCGGTTATCGCGGTTTGCGCCAGATTTCTGGTGAAGTTTGCGTTCCCGAGCATTTACAAATTCACGGACACTGAAGGTGGCCATAAGGAGAGTAACTTCTCGGCATCGTGGCGCGATAACCCATCCGACCCGCGCCTGTGGCAGTGCGTGCTAACCTACCTTGTCGTGTATCTCATCCTTACGCAGGTGTTTTTGGCATCCTGACGAGCCATGAAGCGCCACCTCGCCACAGTCGCTCTGCTGCTTCTGGCAAGCGGGGCAGATGCGATGAACCGGAAGCCGTTACCGGCTCCGACTCCTACCCCAGCGCCTGTCATCATTCCGACTACCAAGTCAGACGCCAAGCACCCACCGGCTAAGGTACCAGCTACGCCAGCCGTGCCTGCGCCAGTTGCGCCGGACGCGCCTGCAGATGAATGGAAACCACCAGCAGGCAGCGCGTTGAAACCTGTCGAGGCTGCCAAGCTGCTGGAAGTGTTTCGAGGCTACCTTGGTATGCGCGAGGAGCCGCTCGGGTCGAATAACGGCCCGATGATCAACAAGTTCAACGCGAGCTGCGGGTTTAAGCCGTCAGACCACGCACCTTGGTGCGCATCAGTCACGCATTACGGTTACTTGGTGCTGGGTGCGCCCGATCGGCCCGGTGCCTACACCCCGTCATGGTACTCAAAGCTGCGCGTGATACCTCCAAACATGGTGCAGCCGGGCGACGTGGGTCTGGTATACTTCCCGTCGAAGGGGCGCTACGCCCACACCATTGCCGCCATTGAGAAGGTGGGCAGGACTGGCAGGACTGTGTCCAGCTATACAACCCTTGAAGGGAACACTACTCAGGCAACAGGGTCTAGGGAAGGCGATGGATTTTATCGTCGTGTTCGACCTTCGGACACAGTCACCGTGGTCCGCTGGATCAGATAGCGAGTAAGCTCATGGACGCCGCCACACAGACGCTCGACCTCGCGATGGACGCCCCAGCGGCGTTCCATGCAGCGCATGGTTATGCCGCATTCTACGAGGACGAATGGACAACGCTCTACTGCGCTGATGCTGCCGATGTGCTGCCAAACGTGACCGCTGACGTGCTGGTGACTGACCCGCCCTATGGCGTGGAATACCGGAGCAATAAGCGCAACCAACGCTTCGACGCCATCGCAAACGACAAGGCGACGGATGCAGGCGGCGTGCTCGCCGTGCTGGAAACAGCAATTCGCCAACTACGCAGAGGCCGACACACCTACATCTTCGGGAAGCTAGAAGTCGGAAACCTGCCGCTGTGTGGCGTAACCGAACTCATCTGGGATAAGGGAATCATCGGCATGGGCGACCTGCAATCGCCGTGGGGAACAGAGCACGAGCCGATAACCTTCGGCGTGTATGAACTCAGTGCCGCGAACCGCGCAAAAGGCTACGGCAATCTGTCTGCCAGAATGCGGAAGGGCAGCGTTCTGAGGGTGCAGCGAACTCAGGGCGGCGCGGTGACAAAGCACCCAACCGAGAAGCCGGTGATGCTGCTCCGACAACTCATCGAATCCTCGTCCGTGATGGGGGAAACCGTGCTCGACCCGTTTTGCGGCGTCGGCTCAACATTGGTGGCCGCTCGTCTGGAAGGACGCAAATCCATCGGCATCGAAATCAACCGTGAATACTGCACAATCGCTGCTCAAAGGCTCTCGAAACTGCGAGGGCGTGATGATGCGGCATAACCATGGACGAGCAAACGCCATCCGTAGGGTTTCGACTGACCAACGCGAAGCTGGCTCTGCTCAACTCGCTGATGTTCGTCACGTCGAAACTTTTTGACGCCGGAGTTGCTTCGCTGATGTTTTACTTCGAGCACAAGTCGCTTGTCGAAACAATGAACGGAAAAGACGGCACAGGAGGGTTGAAGGACGCGGTGTTGAAGCTGGACAGACTGACCGGTCAGATCGACACGCGCCTTAGTGGTGAGTGGACGGAGCGCAGATCAAGGCACGGTTGGACAGTCTGGTAAAGCCAACCGAAATCCAAACCCAGAAGTAGCCGTGGCACCCAGTAGTGGTCGGTAGTTAGTGGGATGCCGCTGCCAAACCTGCCTGAAGACTTTCTGCTCAATAAGCTGCCCGAGATGGTGGCTACTGAGGACGTGCGCAGGCTGGTTGCTGCGGTGGTTGGCGGGTATCAGGAGCGGGTGTCTGATTTCCGTACCGCGATCACCGGCATACAGAATGCCTACAGCCCAGACTCCGCTCTGCCGGTTGCGGAGTCTGAAACCACAGTGGAGGTCGTCTACGCCGGTCAGGTGGGCGAAACGGTTCGGCGTGTGCTTGACATCACGGACGACACGCCTGCAGGTGGTAGCGACCTAGTCGCGTGGGCTGCCAGCGAGTGCGACATTTCCGAAGACTTGATTGTGTCGGCCACCCGAGGCAGTGACGCGCTGCGCACAATCAACCCGCAGACCCTTGATTTGCTCGCCAGTACACTCGGGTGCTACCTTGCAGTGAATCCGTTACTCAGCGCAGCTGAACAGATGGCGGAAAAGCGGAAGCAGATTGCAGCGTTTTTTCCACGGTTAAAGCTTAAAGGCACCGCCATCTCCTTTGAGCTGTTGGGCAGAGCCATGGGATTTGATGACGTGCGTTTTGCCCCTCTGTGGCAACGGGCGGTTCCTCACGCTCCGTACGACATTGGGGCTGCGGAGAATGCAACCGACTTCTCACGCGATCCTGACGTCCTACCGTCCGCAACACTGCCGGACCCTGACCGGTTCTATGACCCTGCCGTGCTGGATGACGGCCCTTATTACGCATGGACTGGGACTGGCCTGAGACTGGACCCTACAGAGCCTGACTACCTACTGTCCATTAACGGCAGGCAGCCGTGGGTAAACCTGATTGCCAGTGACACGCTCACCACGCGCCCCGCGCCGTCGACATACGTCATGGATGGCGGCGGCCCATACACCAAGGCAAAGGTTGCGCTATCACCTGAGGTTGTCGCCGAGGCTACTGGTGCTGGCCCATCATTCAACGGTTTGCGTATCGAGGTGACGGATGCTCTGGACAGCAGCGGGACGGTTACGAATCTGCGTATCTTCGACCGGCTCAGCAAGCGCAAGTACCGCAGTCCTTGGTATGACATCGGGCTGGCCGTGGACATTGCCACGCACGGCACCGTGGCGGTGCAGGACAACCCTGACGTCTACACGACTGTGGCCAACCTGTCAGGCACCTGTCTGGCCAATGGCAAGCCACTCACTGGAAACACGGCTGGTGAGTGGTCGTCTGCCGCACCTGACACTCCTGAGCTGAACTATGCGGACGTGACACGCATGGCGGCTCACGCCATGAACGCTTTTGAGACCGTGCGTCCTGCCACCCGCCACCTGCGGCAGCTTTCCGTCGGGTTTTCGTGGTCGGACGAAGTGGGGTATGCCCCTTATGACATAATGTTCGGGCTTGCCACGGTAGGCGGAACTCTGACCGGCGTCGCCAGCGGGTTTCCTTCGGACGTAGTTGGCGGAGAAACGACAGCCTACGACGGCATCTTCCAGCGGTCCGGAGTGACCTACTACACCGGCACGCACACGACCGCAGGCACGCGCACAGCACACAAGGCGGATTTCATCTACGTGGAAAACGGTGGCACGCATACGTTGAACACTGAAATGCTCCCAGATTCCGACGTCATGTATGTGACCGGCACTTGGTGCTCCGGAACCTACAACACAGCGGATAGGAGCTACCGCCTCGTAAAAAGCGGAGCTTTTGGTGGCTCCGGTAGTGTATACGCACGCTGGGTAGTTACGGACACGCAGGCAATCCGCAGCGAGCCGGTAACCAATACCATCCGGTCAAACGACAGACCGGAAGATGATTTGAACGCGGCTTCAGCCGCCGCCGTCGCCGTCTACGAGTTTGCGATAGTAGACGAGGACGGGAACCCCATAACCGACGAAACCGACGACGAATTCGCATACGAGTAGTTCTGTATACTGTGATTACACTAACAGGTTCGCACACATTCTCTGACGACTTTCCTTGGCTGCGCCCTACCACCATAGGTGGCGAGGTGATTGACGTGGACTACGCTACGTTGCTGCCGAGCGACCCAGCCCCCATTCCGGTCAGTCAGGACGAAGCCCGTATCGTGGACGAGTCCGGCGTGACGTGGGCGCTGCACGTAGCCGATGACACTACGCACCCACCCTTGCTAAGGTTGGACCCTCCATCGGACGCACCCAGCCTGCCGACCGTGGCTGCGCAGGGAGAGCTGAGGTTTCTGGTTGGGAGCGTGCATGGAGTGCTGGTTGCCGACCCGCAGCGGTGGAGTTCGGACGCGATTTCAGAAGGGTTCATTGGTTGGTTTTTCTTCGGGGAAACCCCATCCAGCCCGAGGCGAATCACTGACCACAGGGACGGTGACTATACGGGCCAGACGGTAGGAACACACATGTTGGAAACGGATCGTGTGTATGACTCCGAGCGTGGCTGGGCACTGACAGTCACTGGAGGTGGGTCGCCAACGCTGGTGCACCGCAGGGTTCGTGGACTTGGGGCAGCCACCACAACTACATTCTGGATCAATCCGACCGCGTCGGCAGCAGCAGCGTGCCCAAACTTGCTAACCCACGGCCCTCTGGTATTTTCCCTACTCTCTGGTCAGATGGTCGTAGCCGTGGATGGTCTCGGCAGCACACTGACTGCGCCAGTTCTTGATTCACGCTGGAATTTCTTTGCAGTCACATTGACCGACACCGACTGCACGCTGTGGTACGGGACTATTGCAACACCGGTTGCCGTCGGCAGCGCTGAAACTGGGTCGCCACGAGTGTTTTCAACCACACCGAATGCACTTGTCATCAGCACGGTTGCGGATGGGTCCGTGTTGGATGTTCAGGTGCCGGAGAGCGGAGCGGTGCCGGAGAGTATTCGCGTGACTGTTGATGGATCGGCATGGCCTGTAGTGCCTACGCTGCTGAATGTCGGTGCGTCGGCGCGGGTCTGCCAGCTGGTGGACGTCAACGGAGTTATCAACGTTCGATTCGGAAACGGATTTGACGGAGCAATTCCTCCGGTCGGTGCGAACATTGAGATCAGCTACGAGACCAGTGACTCCAAGATGGTGCTGCGCACTACGGACGCGTTATACAAAATCTCCGACCTCAGAATGTATAGCGTAGTCAAGACCGAAGCAGAGCTGAACGAAATACGGCTGCCTTCCATGATCGAAGCTCCGGTGGCTTGGAGTCTTCGTTTTGTCACTTCGGCCAACCAAAGGAACCGCTACGCGCTGGAGGTGCTTCCGAGTGGTTACGTGTATGCCACCAGCACCGCCGACTGGGACGCTGGTGTGCGCGGACATGACAGGGACAGGTCGTTTGCGGAAGTTGTCCGTTACGACGGGGATGGTGTATACAGTGGAGACCCTGCCCGAGAACTGGTTGGGATGGGGGTTGGTGCCAAGCCCCCTACGCTGTTTACGTTAGGAAGCCGCATGCTCGGGTTCGACAGTTCAAACGTGGTCGTCTACAGTGGCACGTTCGGATATCCGAGAGGGTCCATCACCGAGGAAGCCCGAGTAAACCCTATTGCCCGCCACATCTACCTATATTCCGGAACGTTGACCTACAAGGCTAGGCTGGTGACCGAGAATGACGCGGTGAGACTGCTTGCGGAACCGGTGGTTGTGGAGCATTACGGGATGGACACGGAAGACATCCCAAACGTCCCGACGGACGGTCAGGTCTATACCTACCAAGGGTCGTGGGCTGCGACGGCATACAACGCACGCGACGTGGTATTGCGTGGCTCCACCTACTGGTATGCCACGTCCGGTGCGCTGGCCGGTAACATCCCTCCAGCCAGCCCATGGCTGCCAGCCCACAGCCTCTACTATACGCGTTACGCTGACGCGGTCACTGACGCCGTAACCGTCTATGGTTCTAACGCACGTAGTCTGGGCGTGCGCTACGGCTCCGAAGTTTACGCACTGCCCAGTGCAGCCGGAACCGACCCGTTATACCTGTATCTGGACGCGTCCACCGTGCTCGACGTGACGGATGCCACCGTGTCGTGGGCAGGCGGCGGGACTGTGATGTCCGGTCGGGTGGAGTTGAATGCTGCAGGGATGGTCACGTTCTCACACTCGGAGGTGCTGGCGGGCGGGCGTTACAGGCTGTATCTCGATATCGGCAACAACGGATTGCTGGACAGGGACTTTGACGGATTCGACTTGGAGCTGCTGCTTGGGGATGAGGAGCCTGTGCTCGTGGAAACGCGCGTATTCGGAGGCCACGCCGGTGAGTCGAATCCTCGCGAGGAAGTCTACGTGGACGTCACACTTCCTGCAATTGAGTGTCCGTGGACACTGAAGATACGGTGGTATAACGCAATTCAAAATGACGACAACTGGCAGCGCGTGCTGCAGGTTTTCGGATACCGTCTGGAGCTGCTTGAGGGGCAGGTGTGGCAGGTAGGCATACCGAACGCCTCCGGCGACATCTCGCTCACCGAGGTGGATATCGACTACTCCGGTTCGACAGCGCCTACGGGTCCGGGCGCATGGATCGGGTTGGTGAACTCATACGGCACCGTCTCGGCTGGGTCGTGGATTCACGAGTCGAGGGTATACGACGGCGAGTCGTCACTTCCACTCAGCCATAGACTTACGGTGACTTCTGCTGACAAGCGTGAAGACCTGTACACGGAGGCTTGGTACGAGGCCGATACCGGCACCATCATTCCGTCCATCCCTAGCGTCAGCGTGTCTGGGTCACGTGAGCGCGAGGTGATGCAATTCAACATTAACTCCCCAGTGGGAACCCTGCGCTACGCTTGGGATTTTACGAGCTGGGGTGACGGCTGGAGTGACGGCCAGTCGGTAACTTCCGTGGCGCAGGGTCATGGAACTCTGAGTTACACTGCTTACGCCATCGATCCAAACGGTTATTACGTGTCCACCACCGGCAGTGTGGTCGTGCAAGAGGCACCTGACATCAAATACGTACGCACCAGCATAGACGATGAGGTCGTCCCTTACACCTATAGCGGGACGGTTTACGGTACCTGCACCACAGGTACGCGAATCCAGTACGACTACTACTTGGACGGTACGCACATCCACACCGGTAGCAGTGTTTCACCGTTCGGAACCTACGTGGCGAGCCCGCTAACCTTGAGCACTGCGGGGCTGCACACGCTGCGGGTGGTTGCGACGCAATACCCGCAGGACACCTACGATGAGGTGTATCTGAACGTCCATGGAAGGGTATCCGTAGCCCCGACGGTAAGTCCGATCCGTGGCGATCCTGCCGTGCTTTACGCAGAATCCACTACCAGCTACACATACACGGTAATCGCCTACGACGAAGACGGCGAGGAAAGCGATCTCACTTTCACATGGGCCATCAACGGAACCACCAGTCTTGCATTTACACAAGAGCAAACCTCGTGGGGTAATGAGCGTATGCAAAGCACCATCACGGTTCCTGTAACCACGGTTGCCGCTGGGGATGAGTACGTGGTGAGTGTTGTGGTTAGCGACGCCCATGGAAGGCAGACGGCACGCTACCTGCGGCTGACTGTGGAAGAAAATACGCCACCGGCACTGGTTGAGGATGAATCCGGAGAACCGATACGGGTAACACCGGGTGTCCTCACTAGCACCAACCGCTCGATCGTCTTTGAGGCGGCCCGTGCCGTGGACGCGGAAGACCAGTATCCGGTGACTTACGCTTGGAATCTGTTTCTGCACCGAGCCCCGACACTTCCCATGGACCACACGCTTACGTCTGTAGTGGATTCCACGTTTACGATTGCTACGTCCGTAACCAATGCAGCAGGCGGATCGGATACGGTTCGCAACACGCGCACCAACAACACCACCGCCCTGATTGAGGAAGTCACTGGAATCTACTCGGAATCGAATCCCGCACTAACCCTATCTCTGTACGTGCTGGTCGAGGGTGTCGGCTATGGAACGGCAGTTTCGAGCGACAGGTTGTTCCGTGGCATACGCGTGCGCATTCAACAGGCCGTGGACGGCGTGCCTGTGTGGTTGTTTGGGTGGCCTAATGGATATGTCGCCTCCGCCACTCTGACGGAAGAGCAGGAGGCGCTGATAAACGTGTCCATCTGGCCTTACTTTGGGGACGTTTCCCGCGATCTACGCCTGACCACCTACTCCGGACAGCGGCTTAACGACAACGAAACTCAATCCGACAGCGAAACGGAGCAGTGGGTCTCTACGACGGAAAACGGAGTAAGCTGGAATGACGTATTCCCGTTACGACTGCTCCGTACAGAGCAGTACGGTAACCTGTATTTGAACAACTACCCTGAGGAGTATGCGAAGTATGGTAGTGACTGTGTGTTCGTAGTCAACGTTTCCAGTGTAGCTGGAAGTGACATCACCTACACTGCATCAACCCGATCCACTGCCATCTACGCCGCCGCTGACGAAGGCGTGTCTGCTACCATCACTGGGAGTCTGACACTTACTGATGACAGAGGTGGGCAGCGCGCTTATCCGGTGCCCACTGTGACTCTGCTTGAACGGTGCCTGCCACCTTACATCAATCCTCCTGACGGCCCCGTGGATTCCTCCAAGCCAGTCAGTGTGGACATCCGGCCACGGACGAAGGGGTCTTTGGTGCGTTACACCACAGGAGCCGAGCCGTTACTGCCACCTACGGTCACCATGAAGACCGTGGCGGGCCGTGTAGTGGTTGAGCGGGCTGGGGGAAATCTCTATACCCGCACGAAAGCAAGGCCGCAGTTGATTCAGATCAACGTGAAAAGTGACCTCACCGAAGGGGTCAACGAATGGTATGGCCTGTCCTTCGTGCTCTACGCTAAAGCCACTCCATTCTACTTTTACTTCTCGAACGAAACAGGACGTGGCGAGGTTACCCCCGACCCCGTAACCGCACCAGACGGAGCAGTGATCGTGAGCATTCCTGTCAGCCGCGCAGACATGACCCCAGTTCTGCGGTCCTTTTCAGCGAATTTCACGAGCAATTCGACCAAAGTTACCATCAATCCGAGCGCATCCAGCGGGCTTGAGGACGTGCGAACCAACTGGGAGATTGTGGACATGAGGTTGCCGGGCCGCACGCCCGAGGTGCTCGCCGGTGGAGAGTATGTGGATGCCGAAGGCGTCAACGCCACGCAGGAAGCCGTTACGTTGCAGATACTACGGGATGAATCGCGCAAGTATACGCACAACGGAAGATACTTCGATCTGTGGTTCACCACGCCGGAACTGGCCAAAGCATCTGCGTCTAGGCTTGGGTTTGTGCGTGTCTGGTTCTACGTGGACGGGCTGCGTCCATGGGTAAAACCTGAGCCAAAGTATTACCCAGAAAAAGCGCCTCTGGCTTACATTGGATCGAGAAACCCAAGCGGAAGGGCTAGAATCAATTGTGACTTGGTAAAGGTAACCATCCCACTGGAAGCCAGCGCTCGGGACATCGCGACCGCTATTGCCGCTGCTATGGACGGCAACGCCTACTGGACGGCAGCCGCCAGCGGTGAAACGGTTACGTTCACGCGAGTGGCGCCCGGTGAGGCGCAAAATCCACGCACTATTGCCAACTGGTACCGCTTCACAGTAACCGCCTCTGGAGAGACTAGTTTTGCGATGAGCAGTGTGGCGCTCGCGTCAGCTACCAACGTGCCGATCAACCTAGTAGGTGGCACGATGTCCAAACAAGATATCGCGCGTCTCGTAGCTGACGTGATCAATTCGCAGTCCGAGTTTGTGGCCGCCCTGACCAGCACTGGTGCTGTGACTGTGTCGGTTCAGGAGGGTGGGACACATGATTTTTCCGGTATGGATGGATACATGTCATCCGAAGTTGTTATCGACGCAGTGGCCGAGCAGGTTACTACGCTGGAAGTTCCTGTCGGCCAGTCAGTCAAGGCTATCGCTTACAAGGACGGAGCCTACCCCTCACACGTCACGGAAGTTGTTTACGAAACGAAGTAAACGTCCGTATGCGGAAATACGAAAGGCGGTCTTTACCTCACCCAGATGAAATTTAGCCCTCCGGCCACGTTTCTTATTTTACAAAGCCGCATTTTCTGAAAATAAAAGCGCAATCCAGCCGTCCATATTTCATTCCAAGTGAGCACTTCA
>SXGQ01576814.1_pt1 | contig 81514 bp, 62 predicted proteins | sample 3178371 | NCBI WGS metagenome assembly SXGQ01 (sample SAMN11356859, study PRJNA531348) | freshwater metagenome | isolation source: freshwater sample F1-20 | place: China: Fuxian Lake, Yuxi | collected 2017-12-25 | reverse complement strand
GCGTGTCGTGAGATACAACACAAAAAACCCCCCTATGCGGGGGGTCTTTGTCTAGTCTTTTTAGGCTAGTGAGAGGGCTTCTCTAGGGTGGTTCAAGGTAATCCGTAGGATTTCCTCTGCCGTAAGCATTACGGCTTCTTTCCCGTTAGAGTATTCCTCCATCACTATTACCTCAGTAATAGGTGCGGTGGTCTTTAGTAGGCATTCCCTAACCTGTGCCTTCGTATCTACTACGAAAGAGTAGGGGCGGTCATACTCTTGACCCTCATCTACCTTTATCAATATACCATAGTGAGCCATTTAGTTCCCTTTCCTTTAGTCTTTCTATAAGCACTCCTTGTGCTTATGAGATAAGCCTATAATAAATATATAGACTAGTCAAGTCATAGTAGGCTAGGTCTTTGTTAGATATAACACATAGCCTACTAGTCAGTAGCCTACTCGTCAGTAGCCTACTAGTCAGTAGCCCTACTCGTCAGTAGCACATAGACTACTCGTCAGTAGCCTACTAGTCAGTAGCACATAGACTACTAGTCAATAGCCTACTAGTCAGTAGCCTAGTAGTTAGTAGTCTAACTATATAGTCTAGGTTTAGAGTTATAGTTATGTTTGTATAAATCTTTTTATATGTTTGTCTGTCTTTACATAATTTTTTATATTGTTTTATGTCTTTATGTTTGTATTTGACTCTATAAAAAGATTTTGTAGGGACAACACAGAGTAAGAAAATAAAAAAATAATTTTTTATGACAATAAAGTTTATTTTTATTGTAAAAATATATAAAAAAATATAATTTTTGTTTGTAAAAAAATTATGTTGGAAACGATTTCAAAAAACGCTAAAAACATACAGAACCGTCTCACAGGCCAAAAGCAAAAAACGTAAAGGTTCATATTTTTATATTTTCGTCCAAAGTAGGGGGGTCTAAAACCTGTACGCTGCTACTAAAACACTGTAAGATAGCAACATGAAAAAGAAGATAAAACTCCCCCCCGATGAGGTTAGGTTTCTTTCTTCTATTCCCGCAGAGTTACTGCATGGTCGCCTAAGAGCCCTTTGGGAAGGTGGATGGTCTTTAGGGATTATCGCTGACTCTCTTGAACCTAAGAAACCTAAATCAACAGTTCACTTCTGGGTCAAGAACGCCCCAAGCCAAGAGCAAAGAAGACCTGTGCCGCCTACGCCTGCTAAATCACTTACTTCTACAGTCCCCCTAATGAGCCCAGGAAAGATGCGCTCTATCTCTCCTAGTGTCCCTCCAGCAATAAGACCTCAACTAAAGGAGTTGGCTGTCTTAGCGAGCAGGTATAGGGCAAAAACTCCTCCTGATAGCCCTTTGGCACTAGCAAATCAAGAGTTCACTCACTTGGCTCGAATTTTATACAACAAAGGCGTTCCTGCTGCTGATATTGCTAAAGCCGCTGGAGTTACTTATAGGGCAATAGCAAGACGCATATCCAATGGCTAAACAATATAGGACAGCGTCTAATACATATTTAGAAAGCGATATGGTTGTTGCCGTCTGGTACAACTCTAAAAAAGAAAAAAGCAGACCTAATGCTAGATATCTAGAAACAATTACCTCAAGTGACTCTCCCTACCCTGTAGCGTTTCCTTTAGAACTGATTCAAAAAGTTCAGGCTTGGATGTATGTGGATGTAGCCAAAAGTTATGAAGACATAGATAACATACTGAAAAACAAAAAACCTTTTAGAGAGAAACCTTTGTTGATTCCTCTACCTTTGGCAGAAACGTATTTAGGCTGGGACCAGTTCTACATTCCTAACGAATATAAAAATCTATAATGAATATAAAGACTGATGTTTTTCCAGCCAGATTAGCCATAGCACCTACTGGCTCTTTGCCAGAAGGGCAGCCGTTTACTGTCTTATCCCCGTCCTTTGACGGGTTGAGAAGGCTGGATAGGTGTCGAGTAGTTTTAATCGACAACTTTATTCTTATAGCAATCGATTCCCCTGAGGGGCCTAAATTGGTTTTCAAAGAAGAAGTTGCCTCCTACAGCAAAGAAGAAAAGAACCACAAAGTCTTGACTAAGGAGAATAAAACATTAGTCTTTACTAAAGATAAAAACTGTAGTTGTGGGTCGCGTCTTAGGTCTTGGTCGCCTTGGAAAGATTACAATAACTAACTATGATGACCGAACCTTTTGGCTTTCTTTTAGGAGCATTAGCCGCATTTCGTCTTACTCGCCTGCTTATCACAGACCAAATCTTTTCCCGCCTGAGAGAGACCATTTGGAGCAAGTTTCCTCCCACTGATTCTAAGTTTGGATACTTGTTCACCTGTATGTGGTGTATGAGCGTTTGGACAGCATCATTACTTCTATTATCAAGTATTATTATGCCTACAGTAACCTTGTATCTCTGTATTGTTCTAGCAATATCAGCGATATCAGGTCTTATAGCCGCATACGAAGATAGAAATTGATTCGTGTTCCGTGAAAAAGACTAGGAGTGATTTAATGAGCGTATTCAAACGCGACGACGCCTCCTCTTCTTCTTCGGAACAACCCAAGACAGAAAACCAGTCTAATCAAACAAAAAAATCTTCTAGAAAAAGAAGTAGTAAAACAAAAAATACATCTACTCGTTCTACTCAAGTGGTCTATAAAAATCCGACCATAACAGGGCCTGCTTCAGTTTTTATATCTTCTACTAATCCAGCAAAATCTTTGGCTTACTCTACTCCTCGAACTCTTACTGCTGCAGCAGTTCAACTTAAACTAAATGATAAAGGGGAGTTTGAACAATTTAGAGTTCGTCGTGCTTCAGCATCTAGCGCTTGGCAACAAGAAGCATGGGAATACTACGATGCTATTGGTGAAGTTAAATACGCATTCAATCTTGTTGCTTCAGTAGTTTCTAGAATTCGTATCTATGCAGCCGTTATTGATAACCCTACAGACACTCCGTCATCTGTAAGAGATTCTTCAAAAATTGATTCTAGACTAGCGGCAGCAGCAGAGCGTGCTCTTGCTCGTCTGGATTCTGCATATGGAGGGCAGGCAGGACTTCTTCGTGATGCTGCTCTAAATCTTGCTGTTGCTGGTGAATGTTATTTAGTTCAAATGCCAGAAATGAGAGGCACTGGTTTACCAGAATCTTGGGACATTCGTTCCGTTGATGAAGTTACAGCAGATATTCGTGGCGGATTTAACGTAATATCAAGAAGAGAACAAGCAGCACAACAAAATAATTTAGGTGTAAAGAGATTAAATAACAAAGCGTTTGTTGGTCGTATATGGCGTTCACATCCTCGCTACTCAGATGAGGCAGACTCTTCGCTTCGCGGATTACTAGACCTTTGTGCCGAACTTCTTCTTCTCAACAGAACCTTCCGTGCAACAGCACGTTCCCGTCTCAATGCTGGAGCACTTTATCTTCCAGATGGTCTTTCAGTTGCTGCACAAGGGGACCCCGACTATCCATACGATACCGATAACGAATTAAATCCTCAGTTTGTTGCTGAAGAGGCAGAAGATGAATTTGAAGACCAACTCATTGACGCTATGACAACTCCAATTCGTGATGAGGAGTCTGCATCAGCAGTTGTTCCACTTATCATTCGTGGACCAGCAGAACTTGGTGACAGAATTAAGCAATTTAAGTTTGAACGTTCGTTTGACCCTGCTTTAGCGCAACGTGCTGACCGCGTTCTAGAACGTATTCTTCAAGGACTAGATGTTCCAAAAGATGTGGTTACAGGACTTGCGAATGTTAAATATTCAAACGCATTGCAGATTGATGAATCACTATACAAAGCACATATTGAACCTCTTATGCTTCTTATCGCAGACGCTCTTACTATTGTCTATCTAAGACCATATCTAGAGGCCCAAGGCTACAACGCCGCCGACGTTGAAAAAATTGTTGTTTGGTATGACCCATCAGCAGTATCTACTCGCAATGACCGAGCAACAGATGCTGATGCAGGTTATGACAGAGGAATTGTAAGTCAACAGGCTTGGCGTCGTGCTCATGGTTTTTCAGAAGCAGATGCTCCTACATCAAACGAGTTTGCTTTAAGAATGCTTTATGAAAAAGGAGTTATTACTCCAGAACTTACAGAAACTTTCTTAGCAGCATTTGCTCCAGATGTTATGAATGAAGTTAGAGAGCAAGCAATAGAAAGTTCTCAAACAAGTTTAACACCAGAACAAAATCAAATGATTATGGATGCTGCAACAGGAGTGGTTCCCACTTCAGAAGCACCAGCAAAAGAAAGCCCTGAAACAAATGCTTAACGAATCATTCGACAAGATAACTTCAACTGAAACAGTTACTGCTGCTGGTAAAGGTCCTTGCTGGGACGGCTATAAGCAAGTTGGTATGAAAAAAGGCAAGGATGGAAAGATGGTCCCGAACTGCGTGCCAGTTGGAACATCTATTTCGGAGTTTGCAACTAAAAGAACTATTTCTCAAACTCCAGCACCTAAAAAAGATAGAGTTAAAGGTTCTAGCAAAAACAAAAAGGGTTCTGCATCTTCAGCCAAGGCTGCTCGCAAAGTTAAATTTTCTGCTGGTGTAGAAAAGTCTTTGAAAGAAAAAGTAAAAAATCACAATGCAAAATCTTCTAAGAAAGTTACACTAGGAAAACTTAAAGCAGTGTATCGACGCGGTGCTGGTGCTTACTCTGTATCTCACAGACCTGGAATGAATAGAAATCAATGGGCCATGGGTCGCGTAAATGCTTTTCTAAAGTTAGTTAGGTCTGGGAAACCTGCTAACTCTGCATACAAAGCAGACAACGACCTACTTCCGTCAAACCACGCTCGCTCTACAAAAAAGAGTGCATCTGTTGTTGCTACAGGATTAGTTCCAGAAGAAAAAGAATTAGCAAAAGCCCTCCTTGAGATATCTCAGAAGTATGGAAAGTTCAATGAGGATGCCACAGGAATCTGGGCAGGATACACACCAGCAGCAGAAAACAAAGACCAAGAAATTGGAGTCCACTGCGCCAACTGTGTTCTTTATGCTGGACAAAATAAATGCCAAATCATCTCGCTTCCAGTAGAGCCTATGGGAGTTTGTCGATTTGCTGTTCTTCCAGATGGCGTAATCAAAAAAGATTTTGGACCAACTGAAGAAGAGTTAGAAAATTATTCTTTAGATAAAGAGTTAGAAATTAACATAAAAACTAAAGAAGAGTATGACTATCCTGAAGATGCAATTCTTGCTATGGCTGAGTATTCAGGTTTTGGCTATGAATCAGAGCACGCTATTCGCGCTGCTTGGCTTCGTGGTGTAAGAAATGGAGAGGACCCTTTCCAAAGAGCATACCTCTTAGCATCTTTAGGATATGAAAGTTTAGACGCAGATTTACTTCCAGTAATTGAGGAAGAGGAGGAGTCAAATGAGTAGAGTTAGACGTTTAGGTTTTGCTATTTCCAAACAAGGCAAACGGGCTAATGTAAACAGACAGGCTCTTGCGTTGCGTAATTCTGTTTTAGAAATACTTAGAGAAGCAAATCAAAATACTTCTATATCTAGAATTGTAACTAAGCGTGCTGCTTTTACAGTTATTTTACGCTCTTTGAACCAAACAAAAAATTTACCTTTCTCTTTGAGAGAGCACATTGCTCTAAAAGAACTCTCTCAATACATCACTCTTGCTCAAAGTAATAAATCAAACAGTCTTACACTAAGTAATACAGACTTATTGCCTATCTCTCACCCACGCTCTACTAGAGATTACCAATTGACAGCCTCTGCATCTAGACTTGCTAAGTCTCGTTGGTATGCTGATGACCCAAGAATTTCAGACCTTAGTGCTAAAAGCATTCTTGCATCTGCTTTTTCGTCAAAAATAGATTCTATGGAGCACATTTACTACACATCTTTGCTTTCAGGTCTTCCTCAAGGGACAATTCCTACAGATGCTTTGTTAGCAGCCTTTGGTGATGGAAACTCTTCTGCTGCTCGCTCTTGGCGTGCTCAGAAGCAGCGTCGTGACCGAGAAGGAAAGTTTGCGTATCAAGGTGGAGGATTAATTGCTCTTGTGCGTCGTGGAAGTCAGATATTTAGTTTTGTAGGTAGAACTATTGCAGATGGACTAGGAGATTTAGTTCAGATTGAACTAGGAGATGGAAGAATTGCACAGGTTCCAGGCTCTAAAGGAGAGTTCGTCAAAGCAGTATTGCCTTCACCAGATGGGTTTAGCCCTAATCCTGTTTCCGTAAGCACTGCGGACATGAAAAATGTTATAAATGAATCAGATATTATATTTACCGACTCTCCTGAGGGTTGGACAGAGACAAAAGCAAATAAAGAAGAACTAGATGAACTAAAGAAAGAATTTTCAGAAGCAGATAGTATAAAAAAATATGCTGACGGTGCGTTTGACGCTTTTGTTGTAAAAGACAAAGAAGGTAATAGAGATATTGTTCTAAAAACTGCCGAAGGTGAAAGAATTAATAATTTCAAAAACTGGGCAGACGTTCAAGACGCTCTTCGCGGAAACGAAGAAGAACTAGCAAAGCCAAAAGCACGCTTACCTGAGCAAAAAGCAAAGAAAGAATCTAAATTTAGTTTTAATTACCCAGATGGTGCTTACAAGATTGCTCAAGGCGCAGACTACGACCCAGAAGGTCCTCAAGACGAACAAAGTCCAGATTTTACTGATGACCCAGCGGAATTAGCACAAAGATTTGAGCCTAGAGAACTTATTCAAGAGTTAGAGCAAGCAGTTTTGCCTCAAGGCGAAAATGAAAATGCTTTTGGCTACGGAGCGCTTAGATTTAATCGTGGAGACGAACTAGTTCCAGCAGAAGCGATTTACAAAGCACTCGATGAGGCTGGCGAAGATGCTGACCTTGAGTTAGCACGCATTTATGACAAAGGTCTTGGCTCTGATGCCAACGAAAAGGCTCTTCTCGATGCTCGTAAGGGTCCTGAACAAGTAACTGGAGAGCAACCAGACATTGCTGAAGCATTTGAAAGAGTAGTTACAGAAAATACTCCTGACGTTGAGCCAGCAGCAGAAGAACCTGCTTTTGTTGAAGAAGAAAGAGACACAGCGCCGCTTCCTCCATTACTAGAAGGTCTTTCAGAGAATGAGTTGGCTCGTTTTATGGAAGGCAAAGACCACACTCCTTTCTTGCCAAAGAATTTTAATATTGCTGATGAAGAAATACCAGAGGGATACAACAAACTTAATCCTGAACCATATCTAAATTGGAAAGAAATAACTGAAGAAGATGAAAACGAAAACCTACCAGTAGGTTTTAGTGATAATCCTGTTTTCTTATCGCAAAATATATCTAAACAAGAACTTCTTAAAGAGTATCGTCGTGCTTTAGAGCCAGGAAACGAAGCACCAGGTTATGGAGCAATTAAATTACAAACTGACGATGGTGAAGAGTTTGTTGCTAACGTTCCTGGAGAAGCAATTCGAGACGCTCTTCAACTACAAGGTGTCGATACTGATATGGAAGCAATAAAGATTTATGCTGAAGCAGGAAATCTAATTGCTCTTACTGATGAAGATGCTGAAGAGATGTTCCGCAGAGAGCGTGAAGAAGAAGAAAGAGAAGGAGTTAAGGCTCGTATAGGAGAAGACGAGATTCCTACAGCACAACTTCCAAATCTTCCAAATCCTCCAAGTGATAAAGACCTTAATGATTTGCGTGAGGGACTAAAGAAAGAAGACTATCTCAACGATGGAATTTTGTTTGGTCAAAATGAAGACAACCCAGACGAGATTGACATTCTTGATGACAATGCTTTGCCAGGAGACGAACCATTAGCAAAAATTTATAAAAACAATGTTCTTGCTTGGCGCGACGAAGAAACAAGACTCCGTTGGGAAGAAAGATTTAACGAAAACCTTGAACAAGTTCTTCTTGCTATGCGTGGAGATAAACCAACAGAACAAGAAAATAAGCGCAAAGTAGATATTTCTAAAACCAGAGAAGAAGTTCCTGTTGAAATTAAAGACCCACCAAAAGATAAAATACCAGGAGAGCAAGATAAAGATAAAGATAAAGATGTTCCTGTTGTTATTCAAGACCCACCTAAAGATAAACCTCAGGGGGAGCAAGATGCAGAGGTTCCTGTTCGTATTGAAGACCCTGCTAGAAAAGCAGAACTACCTACGCCAGCAGACAAGCCAGAGAATAAAGAAGCGTTAGACGCATTCAAGAGACAATACGTCAAAGATTTGTTAAATGAAGAAGAAGCATTAGCAGATAAATTTGAAGAAGAAGGTATGACTCGCAGCGATGCTCAGAGCCGTGCCTCCGCAGAGATGAATAAAAAATATGGCAAAGATGCTTTCCAAGCACTTCAAGAACTTCCTAGAAAAGAAGCGTTAAGAGTTCTTGCTGAAAGAATTGAAGAAGAGCCTTCGCTTGAAGGTAAAAAAGTAAACGTCAAACCAAAAGTTCCAAAAGATTTTGAAGAAAACTCCTTAGCCGAAGTTCCTGACGGATTTGAAGAATACCCACAGCCAGCAAACGTTGAGCCGGCACAAGCGGCTGGAGGCGGAGGCGGTCCATTCCGCATCAAAGCAAAAGTAAAAGATTTACAACCTGGTGATATTACTGTTGGCGACCATTTTGTTATTACTAAAATTGGCGAGAAGATAGAAGGAACAAATCGTGTTGCTGTAGAAGGATATTACCCTGGGCACGTTATTCAAAACACTAAACAATGGATTGAAACTACAGAAATTGAAGTAATTCGCGGGATTGAACCGCTACCAGAGCAAGGCGACCTTGCAGTTTTATCTAAGCCAAAAATGAAAGACTTTGGAAAAGTTTACAAAGATAAAGCAGATAATCAATGGAAACTTCGCGACCCAGACGAGCAAGCAGCATACGATGCTGCGTGGGCAGAATATGTTGCTAGAGCAGAAGTAGCAAAGAAAAAATTTGCTGACCCAACCGAACCATCTAACAATCCACATCGTGCAATTGTCCGTGCTGCTGATTTGAAACCAGGAGACGTTACATCTGACCCTGACAAAGGTCATTTTGTTATTGAAAGAGTCTTTACTGACGAAAACACTCCAGCAGGAAAAGTAAGCGTAGAAGGTTACTATCCAGGGTATGGAACTCAACGTAAAGAGTGGAAAGTAGATACTCAAATAGATGTTATTCGTAATGTTGAAGCACCAGAAAAAGGTGAAGGCGAATTACATAGACCAACTAAAGAAGTAAAAGGAAAGTGGATTGCTGATAGAGACCCAGAAAAAAATGCAGCACACGATAAACTTATAAAAGAGGCTGGCGCTAGATGGAATCCACCTAAAAACCTTCCTGTAGTAGAAAATAAAGAACAAGCAGCAGAAGAAGATAAGAATATTCCAACTATTGTCGTTGCTAAGAAGCCAAGCAAGAAGAGAGAACCAGATTTCCCAGCCTTCCAAGGCGCTTGGGCTGACCTTGTTCGTGAGGCCGGCGGGGACATGAAGAAACTAAAAGAACTTCTAAAAGATAAAGAAATTATTGTTTATGATTTTGAAACAACTGGAGTTTTAGATAAAGATGGCAATGAGCCGTGGCAAGTTGCTGGTCTAAAAATTCGTAATGGTGAAATTGTTGACCGTATAAACATTTACATGAATCCTGGTCGTTCACTTAAAGATGTTTGGGCGGGACAAGTTGGAAAAGACGGAAAACCAAATGCAGTTGATGCTGATGGAAACCCGTTGTCCGACGAGTATTTACAAAAACAAATTAGTCAAGCAGAAGGAATGAAAGCGTTCTTTGACTGGGTAGGTCCAGATGCTTTGATGGTTGCTCACTATATTCAATTTGATGATGAAGTGGCTCGTCGCATGGCAGAGAAGCATGGTTTGAACTATGCACCTGGCGGTATGTTAGACACTAAAGCATTAGGTAAAGATATTTTCAAAAACGAAGAAGTTAAACCTGCTGGAAATCGTCTTGGAGACTTTGCAGAATTTCTTGGAGTAAAACTAGATAATTGGCATGCAGCAGATGCAGATGTAGAAGCCTTGGCACAAATATTTAATGGACTTATTGAAAAAGGCATTGAACTTGATGCTGGTAAAGATGCACTTGATGTTGATGCTCGAATTGCTGATTACGAAAATGCTTTGGCTAAATACAAAGCAGAAAAAGCCGAAGATGATAAGAAAGCAGCAGACTTTGCTGCCGCTAAGGCTCTTAAAGAAGGTTTAGAAGGAAAAGAAGTAAATGTTGATAACGCAGTTAGAGATGCCAAGAACGTTCCAGCATTAGACCCTGAAGGATTAAATATGGGTCCAGTTGATGCTCCAATTGAAGGAGTTGAAAGAAGAGAAGACGGTGTTGTAATTTTAGATTTCACACCTAACGCTGTGTATCCAAAAGGCGAGATGAGAATGATGCCTCGCGACTGGGTGGTTGATGACAAAAACACGGTTATGTTAGACCGCGAAGATATTAGAATGAGAAATCTTCTTCCTGGAGATTTTATGCCATCAAAAGATGGAAACATTATTTGGCAAGTAACTGCTATTCGTGCTGGTGAAGATAATGGTTTCCAACCAGGAAGAGTAAGAGTTTATCGACGCGACATTGAAAACGGCGAGATGAATGTTTATGAAAATTGGCATGGTCTAAGGCTTGACGGTGTTCGTCGTGCAATCAATCCAGCAGATTTAGAAATCCCTGAGGGTAATCCGCAGGGTGAATATGTTCTTAACAAGAAAGCAAAGCCTGAATCAGAGGAAACTCCAGAGGCTATTGCTGGAAAGCAGTTTAGAAAAGTTTATCAAATAGGAGATAAGACTGCTGTTGTAAAACTTGGCGAAAAAGATTTAGGCATATTTATGGAAGCCGAACTTTTTGATGCTGAAGGAAATAGTATTTATAAAGCAGATGGTCAGTTTAGAACTTTTGCTGGAGCAGAAGCAGAGGCAGATGCTCTAATTAAAGAATTTGCTGATGGTCTAAGGGACCAAGACCGCAAGGAAAAATCAGAGCCAGAAGAAGCAAGAGCAAAAGATGTTCCAATATCTCGTGGCGACGTGCCTGCTGATGCTTACGATGCTCCAGAAACAATTGAAGTAGAAGAATTGCCAGCAGATTTCAATGGACAAATTTCTATTCGTGAAACTGGACAAGATGCTCCTAACTATGAAGCAGATGCTGTTTTACAAAATGCTGACGGAGAAAATCTTGCAGAGCACCACTCTGAACATCCAACTAAGCCAAAAGCAGAAACAGAAGCACGCAACTGGGTTGCTCGTGCACTTGATGCAATTTTACAGGGACCATCTGAGGGAGCACCATCTGCAGATGAAAAACCAGAAGTTAAGCCAGTAGAAAAGAAAAAGACAAAGACAAAGAAAGAACTTCCACAAGACCAGAAAGTTAGATTCTCTCAACTTAACGAAGAAGAGCAAGCAGAAGTTCTTCGTAATAACGCAGAAGTTGAAGCCATTGCTGTAGACATGAGAGGAATCAGAGCAGGAGATGTAAAGCCTGGGGACTTCATCAAACACCGTCAACTAAACCACTGGGAAAAAATTGTAAGAGTTGAAATAGGAAAAGAATGGGGAATGAATCGAGTTATCTTCTGGGTATACAACCCTGTCGCTGGAAAAGAACAACCACGTCCATTTGAAGCAGACAGTCCTTTAGAGTTTGTCCGACGCATTGAAGGTGATGGTCCTGTTCCTAAGTTCCCTGTAGGCAAGCCTCGTGGTAGAGCAAAGCGTCCAGACATTCGTCGTCAAGTTGACCCATTAGAGCAAGTAAAAATTCGTGAAGGACGTGTGCCTGCTGCAATTGATATAAGAGAGAACAGAGGATTCTTTAATGGAGCAGATGGAGAACCAGTTCTTAAAGGAGACATTGTTGTTCACTCTGACCCAGTGTTGGCAAAGAAACTTGGACGAGGAATTGTTAAGCGTCGTATTGGTGACCAAGTAGATGAAGGAAAGAAAGTCGGCGGAATGGCTGTCGGCGGCAAGGCTCGTTTAGATTATGTTTGGGTTCAATGGGAAAATGAAGATGCTGCTTGGGCTATTGAAAAAGATGGCGGTAGAAAAATTCTTGCTAAAAAACTTCGTATTGTAAATGATAATCCAGATGAAGTTTTAGAAAATGTAAAAAAGAAATCTTGGAAAGGCGGGGTTGTAAAACCAAATCGTAGAGGAGGAATTAATAATCCTTATGGACCTGCTGCTCCTGCTGCTCCAGAAGCAGAAAAAATTGAAGACGGAATGGTCAAAGGTAATAATTTAGAAGAAAGAAAAGAATACGCTCGCGAAATGGGCCGTAAGGCTTTTGCAAGAAAAGCCGCTAGGGTTCCAGCAAATGAGATTAACTTTTACCAGTTGCCTGACCCTATTAAGGACCAGCGAGACATAATGAGAGCATGGCTTGAAGGCTATGACCAAGCCAACATTGAGGCAGAACTTCCTGATGCTCCACAACAAAAAGCAGAACTTCCTAGTTCAGAAGAAGTTAGAAATAATTTTATGCTACAAGGAAGTCAGTACGTTAGAGACAATGGAGTAAAGGTTGCTGCAAAAGTTCGTGAAGTAGCAGTTGGCGATTTTGTTATGACTCGCAAAGGAAAAATTGGACGTGTAGTCAATTTAAGAAATATTGGCGACAGAGTTGCTATTGAAGTAGAGTATCGCGGTGGTCAAAGATATGAATACAAACCATATAGAAAAGACCTACAGATGGATGGAATTTACAGAATTCCAACTAAAGATAATCCATTAGACAACTTACCTGGAAAATCTCCAACTCCTCCTGCCCCAGCAGCACCAGCACAAAACGTTGGTGATGTTTATGCACAAGCAGAGTCAGACCTTAGAAAAGCAAAAAAGGGTCTTCCAAAACTCAAAGACGTTTACGGGAACGAACAAAATGGACTTAGGTCAGTAAATGCTGCTTACAAAGCCCTCAAAGCCCGAAATGTTGGTTTGTTTGATATTCATGCTGATAGAGCAATAAGAAGGCTCGAGCGTAATAATCAAAACGGAAAATATCAAGAAATTATTGATAAATTAGAAAAGATTAAAAATAATGTTAATGGTCTTCCAAGTATTCCTAAACCTAAAGAACCAGTAAAAGAGTGGAACGGCCCAGCGGACTTAAATCCTGCTGAAGTAGCAGAAGCAAGAAAAAATAATGGTCAGAATCCTTTTGCTTTAAGTCCTTTCTGGCAAGATAAAATTGTAAAGAATCCTGGTTTTTGGAGAGATTTAGAGGCACGATACAACGTTAGAGGCACTGCAGAAGAAGAAGAGATTCGTTCATTTTTTGCTGACGGAAAAGAAAAACCTCTAGCCGAACTTAGCCCTAAAGCAAGAGTTATGTTATCTGCAGTTGTTGCTGAAATAATGGCTAACGACAGAAAGTCTCCTGAAGAAATTCAAGAGTTGGCAAATATAGTTGACTTAGATTTCAAACTTCGAGACGAGCGTTTGGCATACGAACCAAACAGAGACAATATAGGAGCAGGACAAATTCTTGCTGATTTAGACATAAAAGAGTTGGATAAAATTGCTCCTAGAAGACGCGACACTGGTGTTCTTAATTTTGGTGGTAAGGAGTGGTTTGTTAAAAGACTCGGTGAGGGCGGAGGCCGTGCGGGAGACAATAGAATATTCAAAATTACTGACGTGGCTACAGGCGAATCGTTCTTCTACAAACAAGATGAAGGAAAAAAGCAAATTGATTCCGAGATAGCATCAGCGGCTTTCTTGAGGGCTTTTGGCGCTATGGGAGCCGTTCAAGCAATTAGGCACAACAACAATGAGAGAGTAGTTATTACAAGTGAAGCAGGAGAAAATCTCAAACTAGCAGTAGGGCCTAGACAAGCACACGAAGTAATTGGGGGAGGAGAAATCCTTGCTGAAAGAGGACCTGTAAATCAAGCGTTAGCAATGGCTATGATTGATGCTCTTATACATAACACTGATAGACACATGAATAATTATCAAGTTGCTAAGGACGACAATCAAGACGTTGAAGTTGGGCGTAATTTTAAGTATATGCCTCTTCTAATTGACCAAGGTTTAGGAAGAGTCTTTGAGGCTCCTAATGCAGCAGCAAGTCCTTTTGATTATATGAAGAAAAATATGGGACTAACTAAAATGGCGGGAGCGATAAAAGACCGTGTAGGACCAGACGCTTTCTACGAACTAATTCAAAGAGGCGGACAACAGGCACTACAGGCTCTTCGCAGGGACTATCCTGTTGGCACTTCGCCAGAGATAGATATTCTAGTTGGAAGATTAGAACAACTTCTAGCAGTACCAAGACAGGACTGGAGATAAAAATGGCAATATTTGTTTATAGAGTTTACAGTGATTCTGATACTGATACCCCAACTCAGTATCCAGAAAATCATTTTATTTCCATAGTTGCTGATGAAACATCTGCTAAATACGTTTCTGCTAAAAACAGAGAAGTTCAAGGTCTCAATGATGAAAGAATCTCACTAATGAAAGAACGCTTGTGGGATAAAGAAAACCCTACAACTTCTCAGGAGTGGGCTGATATCGCGTTATATAGACTTTACGGAGATGTAATTGCTGTAGAAGATTACACAGACATGGCTGAAGCAATTTCTAAAGAAGAATCTTTACTAAACGAGGCTCAAGAAATGAGAGACGAGTTAGAGGATTCAGAAGACAATGATAACGATGAAGACGGTCTTCTTGTGGAAGAGGACGAAGAAGGCAGTGTAGAAGAGGATACAGAAAAAAGTGTAACTGCATCTGTTGATGCATGTCCGCCATCTACTCAAAACATAGAACTAAATCTAGCAAATAGAGAGAAGGCAATAAAGGACGCAGGTTATGGTCCTCTAAATCCAGCAGAAGCCAACGACGAGTTTTGGAATGAAAAATCTCAACGTTGGTCTGTTTCTACAGATGAAGCAAAGAAGTCGCTTTGTGGAAACTGCGTTATGTTTATTACTACTACAAAAATGAAAGAATGCATTGCTCAAGGGATTGAGCAGGGTGGCTCCTCCGAACAGAATGCCTGGGATGCAATAGATGCCGCTGAACTTGGTTACTGCGAAGCGTTTGATTTCAAATGCGCCGCATCCAGGACTTGTAACGCTTGGGTTACAGGTGGTCCAATTGACGACAGCAAATCTAAGGAGCAGTGATGGCTTTTACACCAGAAAAACCTAAAAATGTAGATGACCTAATGGTTTTCTGCGACCCTGAAATAGATGAAATTGTTATTTTCATGTATGACGCGGGTGAAGAAGGACTGTTTTATCGTTACGAAGGACAGTGGAAAGAAATAATTGGTCCTGAAGACGAATATGAACTAGACCTAGATGATTTATCATTAATCTATGTAAATCCAGAATTTACATCGGTATACGACGAAGCAGAGGAACTTAACGAAATTATTCCTATCTCAGAGGTCATGGAATATGAATCTATTGACATAGATGAATTAGACCCTGTGGGAGACGAAGATTACGAAGGTATCAAGCCTTATCCCGTAGGAGACAAGGAGTAAATCATGCAATTTATTGGTCGTAATGGTAGCAAGTTGTTATTTAGTGTTGAAGACAAGGCTGTTGTTGTTGACGAACTAAATAAGACAGTAATAACTGTAGACCAAGCCGAGCCATTAATTGCCTCTTTTGCTATAGAAGACAGCCAAGATATTCCAGAGTCTTCGGTCCCGTACGAACTTGCCATCGCGGCGGCAACCAACTTAGATATAAAAGTTTTTTCCAACAATGACCGTCTTTATACAATTCCAAAATCAGTTGTAGCAGAAGCAAAACGCGGTCTTGCGTGGCGTAAAGAAGAAAAACGTGGTGGAACTTCAGTGGGCTTAAACACTGCTCGCACACTGGCTCGTGGTGGACAAATTGGTATTCGTAAAATTCGTCATATTGCTAAATACTTTCCAAGACATGAAGTAGATAAAAAGGGGACTGGATACTCTCCAGGAGAAAAAAATTATCCGTCTAATGGTCGCATTGCTTGGGCTTTGTGGGGCGGAGATTCGGCTCGTTCTTGGGCGACAGCAATTGTCAATCGTGAGAATAGAAAAGCCCAATCTAATTCAATTACTGCTTCTTATAAATTTATTATGGATGAATATGAAAATCCAGAAAAAATAGCAATACAGTCTTTTATTGATGGAGACACTCTTTCTGAAAGTCTTGCTCCAACTTTCTTTATTAGAATTCGTTTAGATGGAACAGGAATTGACCGTTTATATAAAACAGAAACAGACGGTTCCGTTTTTGTTTGGGACGATGGTATGTGGGAAGATTTAGGAAATATAAATCACGATTTTGAAACATATGACCGTTCTTTAGATGACCCTTATGATACTTTTCAAAAAATTCATGTCCCAATTGATGCAGAGAGTGCTGCTGCAGTAGCAGGTTTCTTAGACTCTAACCCAGATAAAACTATTTCTGTAGAAAAAATAAATTCTACAGAATCAAAATTATTTCTTGACGAAATGGACGAGGTTGATTGGGATTCAGTTGATGATGTTTCTTATGATTACTCTGAAGAATATCCAAAGTATGCAGAGTGGATGGATTTTTCAGAGGACTCAGTTGTTGCAGCAGGTGAAGGTGGTCTAAAATCAACTACTCCTTCAGGAACTAATCAAGATGGAAATTACACACCTGAAGAAAGGTCCAAACTAGCATCTTCTCAAGTTAGAGATAAAACAGGTAAGTTTGCTAAGTCTGGTGGAAAAGTTGTTGTAGGTGGAAACCCTCAATACACAGGAACAATTAAATCTATAAACCCAGAAAGTCAAACTGTAAGAGTAGAGTTTGAAAACGGTAATTCTGTTGATGTTCCAGCAATTTCCACAGAATCTTTAGATACTTTTAAGCCTATTCCTATGAACAGAACTCGTACTCCTAGAAATTTAACTCAAGGTATTTTAGGAGAACCAAGAGTTCCAATTGATAGTCCTTTTGCGACTTTACCAGACCGCTTACCTCAGTTAGGCAATAATAAATTACAAGTATTAAACGAAGATTACGGTGCTTGGACTCAGGACGTTCGTTCTTCGAACTTAAAACAATCTACTACTACTACTACTCCTCCTGCTACTCCTACCCCTACTCCTACTCCTACTACTCCTAAAGCAAGCGACCCTTCAGAAGATGCTTTTACAAAAGCAATGAATGAAGTTCTTAGTTATAAAAGTAAAAATGCTTATAACGACCCACTGCTAAGAGATTTTTTACAAAAAACGGTAAAGCGTCCTGATGGAACAACATATCAACCAAATGCTAGATTCTTTGTTCCAAAAAGCGGAGTTCAGGTTGAAGATTATAGAAAGAAAGCAGACAAAACTTCTTGGAACGAAAGCAAAGACCCTAGTTGGATGAACAAACCTCCTGTCGCAAACTGGGCACCACCAGTTCGCTCTTCAGGTTTAGTTGCTGCTGGCGCTGTAGAACTTACTCCAGAAACATCTGATGTTTCTCCAATTTATATGGCAATTGTTTCACCAGACGACCCTCAAGCAGTGATGGATTTAGTGTCTCTTATTCCAGCGACATCTGATACATCAGAGCCGATGACATTCAAACGCAAACCTGGACAATGGGAAAAAGATGAAACACTTCTCAACGATATAAAAAGCCCTACACCTCCACCAATAGTTGTTCTTGATGACGACACTTTAGCGATGGTTATGTCTCAAATAGATTCTTCTGCAAAAACTGCATCAGCGTATCCTTTTGAATCAGCAGTTCTTAGTTTGATGGCTGCTGGTGGAGTAGATAGAAATAGAGGAAACGCAGAAGAACTTCGACGTTATTGGTTGCGTGGAAGGGGAGCAGCAAAGATTCGTTGGAACACTCCAGGCGACTGGACCCGCTGTGTTCGTCAACTTTCTAAATACATGGGTCCTCGTGCTAAAGGTTACTGTGCGCTTCGTCATAAAGAAGCAACTGGCATGTGGACTGGAGACAAAGAGCATCGTCAGAAATATGGCAAAAGAGGAATAAAAGGAGATGCTTTCTCTACAGATTTTATTATCCCTTCAAATGCTGTAATTTCTCAATCAATTACAAAAGCAAAGATACAAGATGCTAAACACAGAGTTTATGGTTTAACTGCTGATGCTTCTGAAGAAAATATTTTAGGAGCAGAGTTTGTTATTCCTTTAGTTATTCCTGAAGGAAAAGAATCAGGTGATGGTCGTAAATTTAACGAAGGCTCAATCTCTATGAGAGAACTTCCTTTGCCTCTTTTGTGGCAAATAGAGACAGGAGAAGGACATTCTGGCTCTGTAGTCATAGGAAAAATAACATTTATGGAAAGAACAGATGAAGGAATAGGAAACGCTCGCGGACGTTTTGACACGGGTGAATACGGTAAAGAAGCCGAAAGATTAGTCAAAGGCGGATTTATCAAGGGCGTTTCGGCAGATATGGATATGTTTGAGGCAAATGAAGAACAGCAAAATGCTTCAGAAAAAGACTCTGACACTAAGGTCGGAGGCGGTAAAATGAACATAACGAAGGCAAGAGTTATGGCAGTAACTCTTGTTCCGAAACCCGCTTTTCAGGAATGCAAGATTGAAATAGCAGACCAAGCGGCTGAGAATGAGGAGAAACAAGTGATTCAAGATGGAGTGTATGTAGATGGCGTTAATCCGCTAGATGCATCTGCACTCGTGGCATGCGGAATAGTTGCTGGAGCAATTCCAGTTACACCGCCTAAGCAGTGGTTTGAGAATCAAAAACTTACAAAACCAACTGCTCTCACGGTAACAGATGAAGGTCAGGTGTTCGGGCACATTGCTGCTTGGCATGTTGACCATATCGGAATGGCTTTTGGAACTAGACCGCCTCGTAGTAAGAGCGGGTATTCGTATTTCCACACTGGTGTTGTTCGCACTGAAGAAGGTAGCGATGTTCCAGTTGGACAACTGACATTAGCGGGAGGACATGCGTCGCTAGAAGCATCTGCTTCTGAAGCAGTTCGTCATTATGATGATACGGCTTCTGCCATAGCAGACGTTCATGCTGGTGAAGATGCTTATGGTATTTGGGTTTCAGGAGCACTTCGTCCTGGAACAACTCCAGAGCAAATTAGAGCAGTTCGTGCATCCGCACCGTCAGGGGACTGGAGACCAATAAAAGGAGCACTTGAACTTGTTGCTGTTTGTCAAGTAAATGTTCCAGGTTTCCCAATTGCCCGTGCTCGTGTTGCATCAGGTCAGGTAATGGCTTTGGTTGCAGCAGGCGCAAATGTTCTTGCTCAACTTAAATATGACCCACTGAGGGAACTCAATGAAAGAGTTGACAAGTTAGAAGCCCCTATTATCTCTGCAACTGCCAGTGCTAAATCTAGAATTCAAGCAGTTACAGCCGCAATTAAAGCAGATGAACTTTCTGCAAGAATTCGTAAAATGAGAGATGAAGACACTCTATATATGCTTCAGATGTTTGATGACACAGATGCTGAACTTTCTGTCATTTCTCGTAAAGTTCGTATGCGTCTTGCTGAAGAAGGTAAGGCACTAAAAGATGGCTCTTTCCCTATCCGCAATATTGGTGACCTAAAGAACGCAGTTCAAGCATATGGTCGTTCTAAGCCAGGAAAGCGCGGGATGGTTAGACGTCATATTATGAAAATGGCTCGTAAATTAGAGCGAGATGATTTAATACCTGATACATGGACTCAGGCGGGTAAAACAACATCAAACTTAGAAAATTTTTCGACAAATGAGTTTGTTGATAAATTAGATGCTAGTGATTCAATTACGCAAGAAGAATATGATTCACTAAAAAAAGCACCTAAGAGCGAGCAAGAAGACAATAGAACAAAGTATGTCCCAGGAAAAACACAACCTAGAGATGCCTCTGGCAAATTTCGACAAGTGCTCGCTCGGTTGAAAACTGATTTAGGTGTGTCTGGGTCAGACAGTGTTATAGATAAAATTGAAGAAGCAGAGAATCTAGACAATGCTGGAAATTATGCTGGAGCAGCAAAGGCTGCTGGTGATTTATTAGGCATGATTGACAGGTTGGACACTGGAGCATTGAACTCTGAATCTTTAGAAAACATAAGAGTTAGTGCTGGTGAACTTGGAAAAGTTATCGCAAATCTGCCGTTTGCGTTTGGAGAATCCGCTCAAAAGATAAGATTCAGCGACATTCCACCAGCACTTAAAGACTTACTAAAAGATATGATAAAAAGAGTAGAAGATAAGATTGGACCAGAAGACGCTGAAATAGCAACCAAAGGACTTAAGTCTTTTATGTCTGGAAGTGATTTATACAATCAATCAGAGATATCTAGTGAGATGTCTAAACTACTTCGCTTACTTACCTAAGTAGTAAAAAAATCGTACATAAAGAAAATCACCCTATAAAAAGTGTTGTAACATTCAATATCAGGTGGAGTGCCTCCCCGCATTTAATTGGCGTACTGGAGTCCCTCGGCCTCGATTGATAAGCGAGACAGGAACAATCCTGTCGTAACTGGCCCGGAGGAGGGACAGTAGTGGACCGTATTAAAGGAATGATGGACCAACTCTCTGAAATCAGTGATGAACAAGTTACTGAACTTCAGTCAGCAATCCTTAGTGAATTTGAATCGGTTGAGAAAGAAGAAGCCACTCCGCAAACAGTTGATGCTATGACGTCGCTTGCCGATATGCTTGATGGAGTTCGTAATGAAGTCAAGCGCCGCGAGGCCGCGGTTGTAGAACTTACAAAGCGAGCCACCGAGGCCGCTACCCGCGTTTACGGCCAAGATGGCGACAAAGAGGAAAACATGGATGCTCCTGCAGAAGAAGTTAAGCCTGCAGCAGAAACTCCAATCGAAACTCCTGCCCCAACCATGGAAGAGGAGAAAAAAACTGAAGCAGGCATGCACGAGGAAGAAAAGAAAGAAGAAGTCGTGCCAGCAGTTGCTACAGAAGAAACTCCAGCAGCAGAGGAAAAAGAAATTCCTGCTGAAATGGAAAAGGAAAAGGAAAAAGACGAGGAGAAAAAACCCATGACCGAAGCATCAAATGCTGCGGAAAAGAACTCAGAGTTCTCAACCCCAGAAACACCAGCAACAATTACTGAAGCAACAACTCCCGTTGTTGCAGAAGAGACTGTAGTTGCTTCAACAGAAGCAGCAGCAGAAGAGGCTCCAGCAGCCGAAACAGCAGAAGCACCAGCAGAAGAAGCAGCAGCAGCGGAAGAAGCAACAGCAGACACCGCAGCAGAAGTTGCTGATGGAGCAGAAGCATCTATTAAAGAAACAACAAACGAAACAAGTGAACCAATCGCGGTTCAAGAAACTATGGAGGCACCCGTGACCGCCGCTGCAGATAATGTAGACAACCTCACAATCGAGGTACCGGCTGACCGTCGCCCAATCTCCCAGAATTCTGCCGCTCCTGTGGCAATCACAGCGGGTGCAGACATTCCAGGTTATACGGCTGGCAGCCCTCTTCAGGATATGAAGACTGTCGCAGAAGCAATGTCAAAACGTCTACACGCTCTTCGACGTGTAAACGGTGGAGATGGAGAGCAACACATTGTTGCGTCTCTTTCTACTCAATACCCAGAAGAAAGAACACTAACAACTGACGCAGAAGCCAACTGGGCAAAAGTCCAGGCCGTAACTGGTCCAGAAGCACTTGTTGCATCTGGTGGACACTCTGCACCATTTGAAGTTAAGTACGACATTTTTGGTCTAGGAACAACAGACCGTCCTCTAAAGGATGCTCTACCTAAGTTCCAGGCTGACCGTGGCGGTATTCGCTTCATTACCCCACCTGTATTGTCTTCATATGCTAACGCTGTCGGTATTTGGACAGCAGCAAATGACGCATCAGCCAGCCCAGACCCAGCAGCAAAACTAAGCCTTACCGTTGCTGCAGCAGCAGAGACCACCGTCGCAACCGACGCTGTAACTCTACAGTTGCAATTTGGTAACTTGATGAGCCGTGCTTATCCAGAACTTATTGCTCGTCACAACGAGTTAGGTTTGATTCAGCATGCTCGTGAAGCAGAAGGTCAAATCCTTTCTCGCCTAGATACATTATCAACAGCAATGACTTCAACCTCAGTAATTGGTGTCGCTCGCGACTACCTAGTACAGGTAGGTCGTGCTGCTGCTAACTATCGTGGACGTCATCGCTTAGGTGCAGATGCACCACTTCGCGTAATTGCGCCATACTGGCTCAAGGACGCAATGGCTGCAGACCTCGCTCTAGCAATGCCTGGAGATTCAACTCTCAATGCATATGCAGAGATTGATGGATACCTTGCTTCACGCAACATCAACATCACCTACCACATCGATGCTTTCGATTCTGCTGCATCTGCTGGCGCTCTAAACGAGTTCCCAGACACAGTAGTTTGGTTCATCTATGCAGAAGGAACATTCTTGTTCCTCGATGGCGGAACACTAGACCTAGGAATTATCCGCGATTCATCTCTAGTCGGAACTAACGACTACAAGATGTTCGTTGAGACCTTCGAAGGTGTTGCAAAGGTTGGCGTTGAGTCTCTCAAGGTCACCTCTACCATCTCTGTAAACGGTGTCGCTGCGGCGCTCCGTGATACAACTGGTGGCTTAGCAGCCGCTGCTATTGAATACTAAAATTTATTTAGTATCTAAGTAGTAAAATTAAGAACTAGATGACGCTCAGGATTCTAAAAGGAGTATTAAAATGGCATTGACCAGTGCTTATCGAGGGATTTATGAAGCCCCCGAATTAAAGCCGACTCCTTGTGGAATCCTGAGCGTTGCTAGTGTAATGACTCATACGTCAGCAAAGTATGACGAGCGTTGGGTTCGCGGATTTGCTTATGAATTTGATTCATATGCAACAGTCCGTTTACTAACGGTTGATGATGCTAACGTAACAAATGGAGAACTTTTTAACGCAAATGATACAACTACGTCTCCAAATTATAAAGATTACATTCCATTTTTTATAGAAACAGAAATTTCACAATCACTTTTTGGAATTCTTGGCGAAGACCGATTTAAGGTTGCACTAAAGCAACTAGAAGCAGCAACTCAAAAGGCTGTTGAAAGAGAGTTGTGGGAAGGCAAAGCGTCTATTGCTGATAGCAATGCAAACGTTTATTTAAGTAAAGCATCTACAGCAACAATTCCAAGTGTAGGCGCACATGACCCTTCAAATGCTTTATTTCATTTAGAACAAGCATTAGCAGCATCACCTACAGGGCAAAACGGAGTTATTCATATGACTAGAGATGTTGCCTCACTTTTAGGTTCAAAACTAATTTATTTGCCAAAATCCGATGGAACAGGTCGTATGATGACCCGACTAGGAACGGACGTGATTGTTGGCTCAGGATATACGGGGAACGGACCAATTGGCGCCACAGGGGCAGCCGCGTCCATAACTAACCGTTGGATGTATGCCACGGGGCCCGTTGATGTTCATTTAAGTAAATCAGAAGTAGTAAACGACTCAATATCTCAAGGTGTTGGGTACTCAACAAACGATAGTAAAATAAAAGCGGTCCGTGCCGCTGCGGTATACTTTGACCCATCAAGCCATTACGCCATGCGGGTCGCAGTACCTCAACAGGCGTAAAAGTATAAGGAGATAATGAAATGCCAACTCAGGACTACGCGGCTAGCGTTCAAGGCGTAGCGATTCGAGTTACACGACTCGACGCTGCCGGTAACATGCTCACCCAACCAGGTGACAGTTATACAACCTCGGCGTTTCTCCGCATCTCATTCACCCCAGAGTATGAAGAGGGTGACGAAATAACAGAAAAGGCAGCAGATGGAACAATTTGCGTTTCATACAAAGCCCCAGACACACTAAAAAGAATTACTATGGAACTTGCAATTGCAGACCCAGACACAGAACTTTCAGCACTTATCTCTGGCGGTCTATTGCTTCGTAAAAACTTTGGCACACTCAATGCGCCAAGCCGTAAATCAGTTGGTTGGGCTGCACCTGGTGTAGGCGATGACCCTGCTGGAAACGGTGTTGCAATTGAGTGTTGGTCATTTGCTGTAAAAGATGGAAAGCGTGCTTCATCACTTCCATACTTCTATTGGGTTTTCCCTTATGTCAAGTTGCGTCAGTCAGGTGACCGAGTTATTGAAAACGGTCTTCTTGCTAACACCTTCGAGGGTTATGGACTTGGAAACAGTCTATTTAACATTGGTCCAGATGGACGTTGGGAATATCCTATTGCAACAGAAAGACCATATGCTTATGCTAGAGGAGATTGGGCTCCAACAGGTCTAGAAGGATTCTATAACTGGTTTGGAAACTTAACAGCAGTTGTTAACAACAAAGAACTAACATCAAACGTTGCTACTCTAACCACTGCTGCTGCTCATGGATTTGCACAAGGTCAATCCGTAGTTGTAACTGGCGTAGACGCCACCTTCAACGGTACTTATACAATCACAAGCACAACTTCAACCACCTTCTCGTTCTCTAAGACAGCAGCAAACGTTGCGTCAGCCGCTGTATCACCAACTGGAACAGCAGTTCGTCAACGTGGATACGTTGCAGTAACTGACTTCGCCAGCCAAGGCTCTACAAGTGCCTATAACGTTCCTGGCAACGAAGACTACAACGCTGATAATGCGACTGACTTTATCATCGCTTCTAATCAAGACCCTGTAGCGTAATTATCTAGGAGGCGGACGACGTGCCAGTCGTGTCATTAGCACACGGGGTCGTCGTCCGTCTTTTATTTTGTGGAGAGATAAAAGATGAGTAATTTGTGGACTAACGTAGAAGATTTAGGCACTTATGCTAATTCTAATTATGCCTATGATGCCATAAAAACTGCTTCTCATTTGCTATGGGCTATGTCAGGACGTAAATATAACGGAGTTGCTACTGTAACAGAAAGATATGTTTCCTCTTTTGACCCTTACTTAAGAGCAGGAGCATCTGCTTTAACATATTCTCCAATTCTTGTTGACGGTAATGTAGAAAACATTCGTATTGGTGGTGCTGGTCCTTACGGAGACGATGACTTTTTAGGAGACGGAACTTCTTCAAATACAAGGCTACGTCTAAGAGGTCGTAAGGTAATAAAAGTTCACACAGTAAGGGATATAGAAGGAAATATTATTGACCCTAGTAAATATTATTTGGTAGAGCATTCGACATTACTTGCTTCTCCTGGAGCAAACTGGACTCCATCTAATGTTGAAGTTACTTATTCTTATGGAACACCTCCACCTATTGCTGGACAAAATGCCGCTCGCATTCTTGCCATAGAACTAATAAAATTATATGAAAACGATGATTCTTGTGCTCTTCCTCAGAGAGTGACCTCTGTTTCTCGTCAAGGAGTTTCTTACACAATACTTGACAATCAAGAATTTATTGATGAAGGACGAACAGGACTATACGCAGTAGATTTGTTTTTGAAAACTTCTAATCCAGACAACGCTCGTGCTCGTTCTAGAGTATTTTCGCCAGACGTTCCTAAGGCTCGTCGTATCACCCCGAAGCCTTACTTGTTTACTGAAACAGCGTTTGACTTAAAAGTATTACCAACTGGCGGCAGCGTTGCGTTGTACTACGACGAAGTTAGTGCAGATTTCTTACTAAACGATAACGCTTGGGTAGTTAGTATGACTGTTTCAAACTATACAGATACAAAAACAGTAACACTACAAGGTGCTGCTGTTAAAAGCAATGCTACTCAAAAAATCAATATTACAGTTACTTATCAACAAATTCTCGATGTTATAGGTCCGAGAGAGCCTGGTCAGTATGAAATTTTCTGTACTCGTCCGTCTTTGGGAAATCCAAACATTGATGAAGTAATTCCTCTTTTAGCAGCAAACGTGTCGCTTCAGTTAGGAACAAGAGTAGAGCCTATCTACACACTGTAGACTTGCGTTAAAAGGAGAGACATATGAGCACAACTACGAGTATAGTAAAAGCAAATGTAAGTTCTGACGCTAAAAATTTAGCAAACCTTCTTAGCAACGTATTAAATCAAGTAATTACTTCTTATGCTTCTTATAGTATGCCTTTACCTGATAGAAAATATTACACCATGGGAGAGCCAGCACTAGACTGCGAACAACTAGTTGTTTCTTTTCTTCAAATGTATGTTGGTTCTCCAGGTGATGAAGCCAACGAACCACGCAGAGCAAATGACCCTAGAAGTGCAACTCTTAATGTAATAGTTACTCGTTCAATTCCTATGGTGGGACAGAATGGTCGTCCACCTTCAGCGCAAGCAATTCAAGACGCTGCTGAAATTATTGCTTACGACGCATATATTCTTTTAGACAGTGCTGTAAAAATTGACCAGTGGGATACTGGCTACGGTATAGGTGTAATTGCAACTGTAGAAAGTAGAACCGCCGAAGGTGGTCTTCAGTCTACAGTTTTAACAGTAACTACAGCGATTCCATAATGGCAACCATATTTGTGCCTCGTAAGGCAGAAATGAATTTTTTATTAAAAAGCCCAGCAGGTCCTGTCGGAAGATATTTAGCAAAAAAAGGACGCTTAATTCTTGTTGCTGCTAAGGCTCAGGTGGGAGTTCGTACAGGAGCGCTGCGTGCATCTCTTCATATGCGTCATTTGCGTGATTCAAGAGGACAGTTTGTAAGAATTGGCTCACCTCTAAACTATGCATTGGCTCATCACGAAGGAACAAGTCCACACCGTATTACACCAAAGAGGGCTCAGGTTTTACGTTTTACAAGAGGCTCTACGGTTATATTTGCCCATTCTGTTATGCATCCTGGAACCAAACCGAATCGTTATTTAACAAATAACCTTCGATTAGTAAGATAAAATAGATTTACTACAAAAGTAGTAAAAGACAAAAGATAAGGATAACAATATGACAGCAAGATTCAAGGACTTTGGTGCTGGTGGGGACGCCATCACCGAACCATTATTTTTTAAGTTACATGGACAAGAGTTCCAATGTAAACCATCTCTTCAAGGAAAAGTTCTTTTAGACATGGTTGCCACTGCTTCATCAACCGACCAAGCAGCAGCAACAAAAGTCGTAATAGACTTTTTTAACGCGGTGTTATTGCCAGAAAGCAAAATTGCTTTTGACGCCCTTTTAGAGACCCCTGACAAAATTGTTACTGTAGAAACTCTTGGAGAAATTACGGGTTGGATTGTAGAACAGTACTCAAGCCGCCCTACGCAGGGGCCAGAGCAATCGCAGAGTGGGCAGTAGAACTCTGGCCTTATGTCAATGGAAAAGCACTAATGAGTGGCCTACAACTTTCAGGAATGGAGATGAGTGACATGCTAGACGTTCTTCATTTCCTTTTTGAAGATGACATCATATCTGCTCAGAGCGGTGAACACATTGACGCTAAAGACAAAGTAAGAACTCTTATTTATAAAGAGTTCTATGACAGACAATACTTGATGACCAAAAACGGGGTTCCAAGTGTAAGAAGTCATTACAACTTTGATTTAGAAGATGAAATAAAACCTTTTAATCCTCAGAAACAGCCAGACAAACCTTATGTAGAACCAACCAAAATTGATACTACATTAGAAAAGCCTTTTGGCGAAAATATAGATGCCCCGTTGGGGTAAAAAACAAATTGGAGGTGATGGCGCATGGCAGCAAACATAGTAGGTGATGCATATGTAGTTGTACGCGCCATCACGGCTGGTGTTGAAAAAGATATTGCAAATGCTTTTAACAATGTAGATAGAGTCGGAGAAGACGCTGGAAACAGAGTAGGTAGTAGTTTTCAAAGAGGACTATCAAAAGCAACTAGGGGTGGCGACGGGCTTTTTACTGCTAAATATTTAAGAAACGCAGAAAACACTGCTAGGTCTTTTGCCAGTCTTACTCGTAAGTTATATTTTCTACAGCCAGCACTTGTTGCCGTAAGCGGTGCTATAGGTGTTGTTGGAACTGGTCTTATAAGTCTAGTAAGCATTATTGGTGGTGCTGCTTTACCAGCACTAGTAACTCTTGCTGGTGCATTTACGGCTTTAGCCCAAGCAATGATAACTGTAAAACTAGCATTTATGGGCGTTGGAAAAGCAATTGCAGCGGGAAGTAAGGCTCAGAAAAGCGGAACTGCTGCTGCCAAAAAACAAAAAGACTTAACAGAAAAAATTCGTAGGGCGCAAGTAGATTATGCACGCTTGATTAGAGACAACGCTAATGCAGAAAAAGAAGGACGCGAACGAGTAACTGAAGCAAATAGAAAATATGTTGAAAGTTTAAGAGAAGCAAAAGAAGAATTACAGCAACTGGCGTTTGATTCAGAAGATGCTGCCATTAGTGAACAAAAAGCCGCATTAGATTTAGAGAAAGCAAGAGAGGCTCTTGCTCGCGTAGCAGACCTTCCACCAAACTCTCGTGCTCGTAAAGAAGCAGAACTTGCTTTTGCCGAGGCTGACCTAAATTATCGTCGTGCTATTGATGCTAATAATGACCTAAAAGAACAAGAAGCAAAAAATGCCGCACTAGGTCCAGACTTAGATGCTCAGGTAAAAGGTCAAAGAGGTGTCATAGATGCAGACAAGGAAAGAAAAGATGCTGTAGAAGACTTAAAGACGATGATTATAGATAATAAGGAAGCACAGAGACGTGCTGCTTATGACCTAAAAGAATTAAAAAATTCTACAGATGACGCGGCGGGAGCAACTGATGCCTACGCTGACGCTCTTGCTGATTTATCTCCAGAAGCAAGAAAATTTGTTGAATACATAGTAAATACTTTCTTACCAGCAGTAAAAGAACTAAGAGATGCCGCTGGTAAATTACTGTTTCCTAAACTAATAGAAGCCTTAGAACTAATAAGAACAAAACTTTTTACGGCTAACAACGGATTTAGTGGATTAAAAAAACTTTTAGAGGGCACTGGAGGAGTTCTTGGAAACGTTGCTCTTAAATTTGCAGAAACCGTAACACAAATAGAGAATCTAAAAAGATTAGAAAAAGTTTGGAAAACAAACGATAGGTTTATAACAAATCTCGGGGATGCAACAAATAATCTTTATGAAGTATTTCTAATCCTTCTCAATGCCGCGGAGCCTCTCATTGATAAGTTTGGAAAATGGCTTGTTACCCTAACGGGTGGCTGGAAAGAGACTCTCAAAGCAAAAGAAGCAACTGGAGAACTTGCTGAAGAGTTTAAGACCGCAGAACTTATTATTAGTCAATTAGGAAGAATATTTAGTAACGTCTTTGATGGTTTTGGAAAAATTATTAAGGCAAACGTAGGACCAGGCAGTGGTGGTCAAATATTCTTAGATTACTTTGAAAAGGTCAGCGAAAAATTTAAGAATCTTGAAAAAATTGACGGAAAACCTGTAAAAGAATTCTTTGCTGATGCTGCTGAAAACGGAACTCTATTTCTTGACCTTTTGGGAAATATTACAGGTGGTTTTCTTACACTTGCTGACAACCCTGAACTGGGGACTTTCTTCAAGCAATTAAACACAGTGACTGACATTTTCCAAAGAATCGGAGAAAATCTTTCTGGAAGTCTTCCTGCTTTTGGTGAGTTTTTAATTCAGTTCTCTCTTGTTGTAGAAAAGTTTACAGAGGCTGGGTCGATTACAATTTTCTTTACCATATTAGGTAAAATTCTTAAAGCATTAAATGATTTTCTTGCGAGCCCATTTGGTCAATTTTTGCTAAGAATATCATCTGTTGTCCTTCCAATAGCAGCAGCATTTGGTTCAGTAATGCTGGCAGCAAAATTATTTTTTGCTCTTATTTTTGGAAATTTTTCTAGATTTTTTGGAGGGTTTAAGCAAATAGGTGCGGCTCTTGGTAGAACCAAGGCTCAGTTGTCCGCATTAAAACAAGGAGACCCTTTTATTGGAGTAAGAAAGGGCTCTGGTCTTACTAGAGTTGAACTTCAGAAACAGATGATTATTGATAGACAAAAGAAAGAAGCAATGAGAGGCGTGTATATATCCTCTCAGCAGGCTGCCAGAGAAATTCGCAACGTTGGAGTTGCCTCTGGAACTGCAACTCCTTTAATAGCAAATTCCGGTAGAGCATCTAAAGTTACAGCAGCAGCCAAGGGGGCTTTAGGAAGGGCAGCGGGTATTGCCTCGGTGGGGCTCAGAAAATTTGGAAGCGCACTTGCTTTTGCTGGTGGTCCAATAGGAGCAATTATTCTTGCAATTACATTGCTTTTGCCTTATAAAGACAAAATTATAGAGTTCTTCAAAAACTTACCAGAAGAACTGTCAAAGATATTTACTAAAATTGTAGACTGGGCAAAAGAGATATTCCCTAAAATTCTAGACAAAATAAAAGAAGTAGTTGGAAACGTAATTAGTTGGTTAAAAGAGAACTGGCCTTTAGTCCTAGCGGTGCTAACTGGTCCTATCGGGTTATTTGTTCTTGCAGTTGTTAAGAACTGGGATGAAATTCTTGCGTTTATAAAAGGTTTACCAGCCAAAATAGGAGAACTCGGGGCTAAAATTTGGGACTGGGTAGTAGATACCTTTAAGAAAGCAGTTGACCTTTACATTGGCGCTTGGGAAGCAGTCTTTACCTTTATTAAAGAACTACCAGGAAAACTTCTTGAAATAGGTAAAAAGATATGGGACTGGATATTTGATATAGCAAAAGATACTTTTGAGTTTTACTACGGACTTTGGGAAAAAGTATTTACCTTTATTAAAGAACTTCCTGCTAAGTTAGCAGAAAAAGGCGCAAAAATATGGGGCTGGATTGTTGATTTTCTAAAAGAAAGAATCGAAGTTATGAAAACTAACTTTGGTTTAATAATTACTTTTATTACAGAACTGCCAGGAAAATTGCTAACAGCAGGCTCTAAAATTTGGACATGGGTAACAGACAAACTTACAACTATAATTACAGAAGCAAAAGCAAAATTTACCAGTTTTATTGATTATATTAAAACATTACCAGGAAAAATAGCGTCTGCTGCTAGTGGTTTATTTGGTGGAATAAAAACAGCATTTATAAATGCTTTGAATTTTATTATTGGAAAATGGAATAACCTTTCATTTAATTTGACGTTGCCAGATAAGATTTTTGGAATACCTTTAGGACCTCTTGCTGGAAAAGGTTTTACCTTAAATACACCTAATATTCCTCTTTTCGCAAGAGGTGGAATTGTTTCTCCGTCTGCTAGAGGAACTTTAGGTTTGCTCGCCGAGGCTGGACGTCCAGAACGTATTGAACCTTTAGACCCAGACGGACTATCAAAGCGCGACAAAGCAATGATTACTCTTCTTGCTGGTGACAAAAAAGGCATAACCGTAAATGTTTATCCATCAGCAGGTATGGATGAAAGAGAACTTGCATCTATAGTTTCTCGTCAACTTTCATATGCTATGCGTAAAGGTGCTGCATAATGCCATTAAATCAAAACCAAGAAAATTACTACGCTAATTTAGGTTTAACTCCACTTCCACAGCCGCATTTGACTGGAATGAAACTCCAGGAAGACATTTCTCTTAACGACTTTGTGTTTAATCGTATTGACGAGTTTGGGGTTGTTTGGGTTATTACAAATATAGAAGGCTGGTGGACTTTGCCGTCCCCAGAAATCCCTGATTTAAGACGAGGTTGGGGGGATGGTTCTTATGATGTAAAAGGAAGATTTAATGCTCGAGATATAACCTTAGAAGGTTCTTTTCTGTGCCCTGGACCTGAATATGTGGTGTCGGCTCGTAATAGACTTATAGCAGCAATAAATCTTGTTTACTCGGGAGGTTGGTTAAAGGCAAATGAAAGTCCACTTAAAGCATCTTTTGTTCGACTTAGCGGAGATGTCAACATCGAAACAGTTAGTGCTAGGGGCAGAGTTGATTTTTCCATCGGCCTTCGTGCTGCTGACCCTATAAAGTATGAATGGTATGAAGTTGATGAAGAGGGATATAGAACCGTAGAACTTGCTACAAAAAGTGTGTCCCCAGCAAGAACTGGAACTACAGTAATAAATAATACTGGAAATTATCCTACAAACCCGTATTTAGAGATTACAGGTCCAATAGTAGGACCTGCTTTTATTGATAATTTAACAAATAATCAAACAATAACAATATCAGGAACACTTCGTCCGTTTACAACAAAATCAATAACTAGTAGGTCACTTTCAGAAAATATAGCAACATATATAACTTCCACGGCTCATAACTTAGTTGCTGGCGACCTTGTTGATATTGTTGGCGCTGGTGGCTCTCCGTTCGATGGGCAAGATAAAATTGTTCTAGATACACCTAACACTACAACATTTAGATGCGAGGCGACTGGAGCAAATTCTGGCAGCACTAATATATCTGGAACACTCACATATGGACCAGATTTATTAGAAATTGACACATATAATCGTCAAGTATATCTAAACGGAGTCTACGATAATGCTAGGCTAAAATTAGATGTTTATAATGAATGGATTGAGTTACAGCCTGGAAATAATACTATTTCTTTTAAGGACAACGGCACTGCGTCCGCATCTACATCAGTAATGACTATAAGTTATAGACCCGCCTGGATAGCGTAAAAACAGAAAAAAGAGACGAATGAGATGACACAAAACGAAATAACTCCAGCAGAATATAGATATTTTTTAGTCAACATATTGACTAATCAAACTATTTCAGAAATTCCTTTTAGCAGCGTATCTTACGAACGTGCTTTAAGTAAGGCTGGCTCTTTTTCTGGAAGTATTCCCGTAATAGACGCGACAGAGGCGCTTGATTTATATGAAGCAACTATGCCTGGAAAAACTGCTTTATACGTTTTACGCAATCAAGTTTGCGTTTGGGGAGGAATAGTTTGGGGTCGTCAATACTCGCCCACAAACAAACAACTTCAAGTAGATGCCTCTGAGTGGATAAGTTATTTTTTTCATCGCGTTGTGTGGCAGACTTTGTTCTATGGAAGCGATGTGATTTACCCAACAAAGTATGAATCTAACGGCAGCGTGGCAACAATATATACGGGTCAGCCGCATGGGTTTTCTCAAAACGAAACAGTAAGAATTACTGGCATAAATCCAGCAATTAATGGAGATAGAGTAATAACTTCTGTTACAGACTCTACTTTTAGTTTTGCTAGTTTGGCAAACCTGCCTGCTGCTACTGTAACTACTGGAATTGCTCAAATAGTTTTAGATGCTTTTGAAACAACCAGACAGATACTTAGTTGGCTTGCAGAAGATTTTTCTGGATTAGGCTTTGAAAACGACGAAAGCACTCCTGCTATTGAAAACGAATACGGCATAACAAATAAACAAGCATCTCCTATATCAGGGTCAAACCCGCAAGAATCTAGATTTACGCTAACAACCTCTGGTCCGCACGATTTTATCCCTGGACAAGAAATAGAAATAGTAGACGTAGACTCAAACTTAATCAACGAGTATGGAAACGGATACCAAATAATTGAAAGTGTCCCTACTGAAAACACTATTACAATAAGAGTGCCAGGTAGCATATCTCTTTCTTCTGCTGTTTCTGGCCTCAGGACCGTGAATGTTATTTCTAAACAAATATCTACAGTAGAACATAACGTTACTTTCAAACAAGTTTCTTCTAATTTAGCAACTTTAACCACCTCTTTACCTCACGGGCTTGCGGTTGGAGACAGTGTAAGTATTCAAAAAATTGATAACAGCATTACTTATTTTTCTAGTACTACTGCTGCCACAAACTCGACTACATTGACAGTTGCAAGCCCCACAAACTTAAAGCCAGGACAACTAGTTACGTTTACTTCAGGCTTTAATCCAGGAACAAAAATTAGGTCTATTTCTGGAAATACTGTAACTATTGACAAAGCCACGACTGCAGCAATTACCAGCGCTAACGTTTCATACACTCAAGCATCTACGCTCAACGGGACTTATGAAGTAGCAGAGGTTCCGTCTCCGACTACATTTAGATATGTTGTTGATACTTTTGACACAAACTCGGTGGCAGTAGTTGGCGGTATTGCTTCTTACAAAAAGGCAACATTAGGGACTGATGTTGCCCACGGTATTGGCTCTGGAGCATCTATTGTCGTAGAAGACGTTGATGTTGACTACGACGGTGTAAAAACTGTTACTACTACTCAAAGCACTTTTTTAAGTTATAACGTTTTTAATTCATTAAATAAATCTACTGAAGGGGTTTTTGGTGGAAAAATAAAAGTAGGGGCAAGAGCAGTTGCTTCTACATTTGGTTCTTTTTCTGGAAACTCTGACATTCAAATGGATTTAGACCAACAACAAACGACCAAGGTTATAGGAAGCGGGGAGCAACAACTTTTCAGAGGCTCTGATTTGCGCCAATTCGGTGAGATTTTAGAAGACTTTTCTAAAGACGTAAATGGATTTGAATACAGAATTGATTGCGATTTTGTGGGAGGAAACTTCTTAAAAACATTTACTTTTGTTCCTTTTATAAGCCCTCCTGTTTCAAATTCTGTAACAAACAAACAACTTATTTCTAACATTGCTACTTTGACTACAGCAACAGCCCACGGGCTGTCCGCCCTTGGTTCTGTAACTGTAGCCGGTGTAGGTGCTGCTTTTGATGGAGAGTATGAGGTATTAGACGCCCCTACTCCAACCACATTTAGGTATTATTTATATGGCTTTAACGACATACAATCTACGCCTGTAACAAACGGATATATAAATTTAGTTCACCCGCTCAGAGTTCTAGAGGCTGATAGTTTAGTTTTTGAGTATCCAGGAAATATTACTGATTTTAGTTTTACAGAAAATGCTGAAAACTCCGCAACCAGAATGTGGGTAGGCGGAAACACTGATGGAGTAGATGGTAGCGCCTCTAACCCTTATGCTGCTGCATCTGCAACAGACTTACTGCTAAGAGGTTGGCCTATTCTTGACCAAGTAGAGGAAAAGACTGATGCCCAGACAACAGCGTATGGAAAAAATTCTTTATACACATACGCTAAAGACTTTTTAGACGAGGCAAGACCTCCTGAAGGAAGTTTTAGTCTTTCTGTAAACGGTTCTCTTTCACCAGAAGTAGGAAGTTATCTTCCTGGACAGTACTGTTCTATTATAGTAGATGATGATTTTATTCGTGCTCGTCTAGCAAGTGACTTAGAGCCAAGAGCAGATATTATTGTTAGAAAAATTGTTGGTATAAAAGTTTCTGTTCCAGACAGTCCTAGTTTTCCAGAAAAAGTTGATTTAGAATTAATATCTGAATACAAGGAGGATAGAAGCAATGCCAAGTAGACGTCGTTCTCGTTCTAAGAATCTTACAAATAATTTGTCAGATGTGCAGCGTCGTTTGCGCTTTTTAGAGCGTCGCCCTGTTAGAACAAAACTATCTAGCCGTGTTGTTACAAAAACTGCAATGGCGCCTAACTCTGTGGGAACAGATGAAGTTGATTTTGGAACTGCGATTGTTGTCCCGCCTGGGGAAGATATAAATGATGTAATTGCAGAGGAAGAAAACCCAAAAGACGGTCTTTTAATTGTTGACACAGACACTGGAAAGGGTTTGGTTTATGACGAAAACGAGTCTGAATATGTCGAGATAACCGACCCTAACGCACAATTAGCAGCAGATGATGCACAACAAGCAGCAGATGATGCAGCAGCAGATGCTCTTCTTGCTCAATTAGCAGCAGATGCAGCAGCAGATGCAGCGACAGCAGCATCGTTAGCGGCGACTGGAGCAACAAATGCGGCTGGTGCTGCTCAGAACTCTGCTAATGGAAAAAATGCAGTATTTAGACAAACAACAGAGCCCACTGCTACAAAAATTGGTGATATTTGGTTTCATCAAGATGACCCTACTGGGAATGTGGCGTCAAAGGGTGGAGATACTCCAAAACGATGGAATGGAACAGCATGGGTTAATTTTGGATTAAATTATTTAGCAGTAACAAGTCTTGACGCTGGTGACATTGTTACTGGAACACTAGAAGCAATTACTATTAGAACTTCGCTTCTTGGAGAGCGTCGTATTGAACTTAGTAATCAAGATGACATTTTGTTCTTCAAATCAAATGCTCAGATTGGTGTTATCACTGGAATTAACGCTGGTTGGAGTGGTGGAGAAGGCGATGGTTCTTACAGCATTAATGAAGGAGTTCTTGTTGCTGCTGGCCCGACTTCTCCTGTTCAGGGGGCTCCAATCTATCCAAGTCTTGTAGTAAGCGGTGGAAACACCGCAGTAGTTGGTGCATATCTATTTGGAGACTCTGATACATATTTAGCATCAGAGACTGGAAGTGTTTATACAGTTGGTGCTGGATTTACTTCATATGCAGATATAATTTCTTTTACGTCCTCGGACTCTGCAGGAATGTATGTTGAAGTTAATGGACCACTAGTTCTTAGTGGCAACGATACAATAGTTCTATCATCAACCCCTCCCACCGGAGCCCCTGCAAGCGGTATGCCAAATACAATTAGATTTCACTATACATAATATAGTGTTAAGACACTAGACAAAGGAACAAACATGGGTAAATTAGACAGACTTCCAGACAATTATCAAGGTCGTCATTTTGCTTGTTCGGCTTGCGGCTCCAAGTGGATAACGCAGCATCTAGCAAATCGCTGTAAAATAAATAATTGCTATAGTATTAAAAATTAACTTCAAAGAAAAGACAAAAAGATGCCGGGATATATTTGGGATGGCTCCAACTGGAGAGTCATAAATGGTATCTATGCTTGGGATGGAACTTCTAATTGGTATTCTATAAAAAATGCTTATGCTTACGGTCCAGATGGAACAACTAATTGGAAAAACATATTTTCATCTGGAACATTTGCACCACAACTTAGAAGCCCCACTACAAACGAAATTATAAGTGCAAGAAGCGCAGGTCTTGCTGTTCAACTCTACAAAGGTTCAACTGCTGCCGGCAACTATGCTTATCAGTTTCAATATGCTTTAGGTGACCAAGTTGGCTGGACTAACGAGAGTATTGCTGGAAGTTCGGGAAATATTACAGGTGCAACTCAGACAGTAAATTTTACTACAGACATTTCTTATGTAACAGCACTCGAAGCACTTGCTTATAACTCGACAGATGATTCAGGAATTTTGGATGATATAGACTCGTACCGTCTTCAAGAGGCAAAACAAGCCTACATAAGAGCAAGAGTTATCAAGTCAGGTGAGACTCAATTTACAAACAATGTTAGAATTCAAAAAAGAGTTCCTGCAAATGTATCTACAACTTTGAAACTAAGAAGACTTGTTGGCGGCGCCGAGTATACGCTTACAGGGTCGGTTAGCGATAGAAGTCCTTTTCCTGGTGATACTTTGTTTTGGACTGTAAATTTTACAAATACGACTACTCTGGCAAATGACACCAGACCAGATTACTATTGGTTTAGTTTTGACAGTGCTAGTGGTCCTAACTACAAAAATTCTATTCTTTTAGACCCTGCAAATCCTAGAAACCCTATTAATTCAGGACGGTATGTAGTACAGAATTCTGATTTAGGTACTCCTATTGTTTGTAATCTAAAAGCAATAACAAACAATTCAACAGGAACTGGCGATATAACAATCCCTACGCCAAACGTTTCTGATGGAACGCTTACTGCCCCTACGGGACTAACTATAACGTATTCTTCTGGCTTACTTAGATTAGCGTGGTTTCCCGCTCTAGGAGGAAACGACAACACTATATTTTATTCAGTAAGTTTGGAAAGAGAGCAAGTAGTAATACTCACATCACCAACTCAAACTGCTCTTACTTATAACTATGCAACTAACGTAATAGGAAACTATAGATTTAGAGTCACTGCTTCACAGGCGGGGAGCACTTCACAAACTTCAGCATATTCGGCAGACTTTCGTTTAGAAGGACCTCTTGCTTTTACAGCAACTGTTTCAAATGTAACAACCTCTGCTGCTTACGCTCCCTCCGTGTTTTCAATAAACGCTCCTACGCTTAGCAATAGTGTTCTTAACAGATGGGATTGGACTTGGGACGTTTCAACTGTTACTGGGCCAGAATATGCAAAAACTGGTAGTTTTAACGTAGTGTCTGTAGATAGTTGGCTAAGTTCAATATTAAGACCAGACGGCACTAATACTAGTGTTACTGTAAATTCTCCTACAGATTATTGGTCTATTACTCAGAGCGGCAATCATACTGAAACAGTTGTAGCAAGAAACAATAAAAGGAACTATGTAAGAGTTTCTTGGACTAAACCTGTTGGAACAACAGCAGCCAGTTATTCTTTATATATAAGCGGATACTATCCTGGTTCTGCAAATACCCCTGATTGGAACCGTACAATAAATGTTGAAGATATTACATCTGTTGATATAGAGCAACCTTATTTTGCTAATGGAACAAATTATGGAAACAGCAGTGTAATTAGAGTAAATTCTATTAGAGCATTTTCTGGCCCTAATCAGACAGGAATTGAACAATTTGGAACTCTTCCAGCATTTAATTTTAATGGTGCAGATGGAACAACTGATTGGAGTAATTGTAATGTTATCGGGACACGAACCGTTGCTAGAACCGATAACTTAACTTTAGAAGCACCTACTGCTGGTGTCGTTGCAACCAATGGTGTTTTTGAGCCAGGAGAGACCCTGTCTCTATCGCAAACGACTAACGGGGGCGTATTGAATTCGGGTTGGTCGCCACCCTACTCTTCTTGGACTAAGACTTCTTATAGGTGGTTTAAGAGCGTAACAGTTCAGCCAGCGGAGGTTGGAACTAGTAGCACTGTAGTCGTAGCAAACGTCGCTACTGCTGTTGGAAGCGAGTATTTTTGTGAAGTAGGTCTTTCATATAAAGGAATTATTGAAACTAGATATTCCACTGTAGCATCAATAGTTCCAGGACCTCCGTTTTACAGCATTGAAGATTTATTTAATTCTACATTTAGAATTTCTAATGCAGCAGCAAACAACGGTCTTCAATTTTTTGGAACATACTCTGGTGTTAGTAGTGGAACTATTCCTGAAACTGTTGTTTCAGGAGGAGTATTTACTAGCCCTCCTGTGAATGTTGGAACTATATCTGCAACCTTGTTTTCTAGAAGATATGTAACTAAAGTTTACCCAACAACTGTCAACGGTGTTCAAGTAAACTCTACTAGGTCTACAACTAACAATGTAACAATAGCCCCTCCTCCTCAATCTACTGGCTCGAGAAGGTTTGTGTCTAATGCTCCAAGTATTAGTGCTGGAAACACCTTTTATATATCTACCAATGGCTATTTTGGTAATGCCAATATGCCAGCAAATAATTATCTAACTAGTACTTTACCTTCACCTGGAGGATTTCTTAACATTGCAGCGCAAGATTTGGTAATGACTTCTTGTTTTACAAAAGTTGATAGTGGCGGAACCTGGGTTCGCTACAGAGGCTATAGATACAATACTCCTAGTGGTCCTTTCTTAGAGTATCAAGCATACTTAACTTTTAGCGGGTCAGCGTATGTTCTTTTTATAGAAAATGGTCTAACTGATTATCGCGGAAATCTTGCATATTTTGTTAATGGAGTTCAGCAGAACACTTGGTCTGGGTCCTCAACGGACACTAGTAATTTTACTGTAAACCAGGGAACTAGTGGTTGGACTTCAAGGACAGTGACTACTGGCACTGCCGATGACGGTGTTGTTTCTTTTACAGTTATTCGTCCTGCGTTACAGCATCAAGCGGGTGCTGTTACTAGAACTGCTGGTGGATTTACTTTTCAAATTACAAACGTAAGTGATAATCAGTTTGAGTCTGCGGCTACATATGGAGTATCAACAACCGCTGGAAGTGCATCTATTAATACTTCTACTGGATTAGTGACTCAGACTGGTCTAGCATCTAGTGCATTTGCCACAGTTACAGTATCCAAGACAAGAACTGGGTATGAAAATGCAACTAATGTTGTTGTTCAAGGTCAGGCCCTAGCCGGCTCTCCTCCACAACAGGTTACTGCTCCAAGTATCTCTGCTTCTGGAACAACAGATGCTTCTGGAACTGTAAGAAGAGTTCAGGTTGGCGGAACTGTTTCTGGCTCTGCTGGAACATATAACAATCAATCTTCTATAACTTCTGGTCTTCATACAATACTAAGTAATTCCTATACTGGTGCTGATAGCAACTGGACCTCTACTACACCGTTTGGCACGTCTACACCGATTGGAAATACTGCTGCTAGTGCATCGGCAAACATGTATAGATGGCGTGACCGTGTTGTTGGAACAGATGGCTCTACTGTTGATTTTTATTCGTCAGTAATTTATAGAGCCGTATACGCTCCACCTCCAGGTAATTTTTCTACTCCTCAGCAAAACAGCGTTGCTATACAGTACACTGGAGGAACTGGGCCTCAAAGATACTACAGATATCAAAACGGAAGTGAACTTAGTTTTATAACTGACAGTGGTGCTGGTCCATTTGCAACAACATTCTCTGGACTAAGTCCTGGCACTACCTATAATATTCAATTATTTGCTGGAAATACTGAGGGCTATTTATCTATAGGTTTTGTTGGAGGCTCTGTTACAACCGCCTCTGCCGCTTCTTTACTTGCCACACCTTCTCCATCTGCCAGTAGTAACCTAACAACTGGAATTCAAATTAGTTGGTCACCTATTGCAAATGCTGCTTTCTACGGTGTTTGGTATAGAGGCGCCGCACCTTCCTACGACACTGTTCCAGATTTTGGTGGTGTTGCCAACCCGAGTTTAATTACAGGAAGTTCTTATTTAGATACTTCGGTGGGGTCTGGTGTTACTCGTTCATACGATGTTCAGGCTTACCCTGCTGTTGGAAGCACTACTTTCCTAAAAAGCCAGTATGGAGGTCCGGCAACTGGAACTAGAGCCACTACTCCTCCTCCAACCACACCAGCAATTTTAAGCGGTCCTAATATTACTTGGGCCTCTGGAAACAACTTTACCCTATCAGCAACTGCATCAAATGCAACCAACCTTGAGTTCTTTGTTGAGTTTGCTAATAATAATGGCGGTCCTGCAGTAAGAACCCAAACATTTTTCTATGGAGCATCTACTGGTGGAGGAACAACCGGAGCACAGGCAAACTCCTGGGCTAGAACACGGGTGAGAGCAAACAACCAAACTACCGGCTTAAGTAGTGCATTTAGTGCCTTTACCGGTTGGGCATAATATGGATACTAACCAAAAACTAGAACTTCTAAATATGCACTTAACTTCTTTAGCCCTTCATGTAGTGTCATTAGACACAGATATCTCTCTAAACCCTACATCAGATGTTGACGGAAAGCCTACGAGGAGTAGTGTTCTTTTAGAATATGCAGAGAAAAAAGCAATCATTGAGAATATGATTGCGACACTTACCGAAGAAGAAAACCTATAGATAGCAAACTGCTATCATAAACACCCCGACACAAGGAGAAAATGATGTCAGAATCAACATACGAATACGAATACCTAGATGCCTCAGACAAGAACAACATTATCAGCAATCACATTAGAAGCGCAGAATATAATTTGTATAATATTGAGATTCAAAAAGTTCTTGCAGATGCTACAACTGTTAAGGACCAACAACTTATTGCACAATTAGATACAGAATACAGTGCTTCTTTACAAAAAATTTCTGAGTTGAAAGCGTTGCTGACTTCTTAAGAATAAAAAAAAAAATGAATGAACTAGATGAAAAAGATTTAGTTATCTCTGCTTTAAGAAGTAGAATAGGTGAAATAGTTTCTAAATACGAAACAGAGATTGCTTTTATTAGAGCAAAGTATACAAAACTTGAAGCAGAGTTTCAGCATGCCTGTAAAATTCTTGCTGAAAACAATGTTAACGCAGAAGAAGAGCAAGTGTCAAAGAAAAAATACATAAATTCAGTAGTTAAAAAATGATTGTAGAAAGTAAAAATGTTTGAGGTAAAAGACGGTTCTAGGGTTCTTCAGTTTGAAGGAAGACTGTTGGCTAAGTCTTCGTCATGGAGAAAAGGCTCCACTAGGTGGATAGAGTTTGCTTTATATAGAACAGAGAATGGTTCTTACATTCTTTCAAGAATTGGTGTTTCTCTTGTTTATCACGGAGCGGCTTGTCCTCTAGTTAAAAGATACACTTTGACAGAAGCATCAATAAACGTTTTAGAAAAAGACGCTATCCCGTGCGAAGAGTGCGAGCCAAACAGACTTTTACCTGTTGTTTTTCCAGAAAAATATCGTCACTGGGCTCAGGTAAGTGAAGAGCCCAAACCAGTTTTAGATGCTCTTTACAAATATGACCCAAATGGGGCAAGATATCTAACTCATGTGGCTGAAAGGTTGTTAAGAAACGCGGCAGAGAATGATGAAAAAATAAATTCTATTTACAGAATAGAAATGATTCCATAATATAAACAACAATTTGTAAGAAAAAGGATAAATGACACAAGGACTAGACGGGATAAACGTTACTTTAGTTGATTCTGCTGAAAAGGCTAATAGTTTTATTGAATGGTTAAGTCAAAGAAGACCATACAACGCTATTGCTATTGACACAGAAACTGGAGAAAAGTTTGGTCGTCCTAGAAGCGATGCGCTTTCTCCTTGGCATGGGGACCTAAGACTAGTTCAAGTAGGTGACTCTATGTCTGGCTGGGCAATTCCTTGGCAGGAGTGGTCTGGCGTTTTTTACGAAGCAATGAAAAAATTTGACGGACCTATTGTTTGTCACAATATTGCTTTTGAAGCAAGATGGTTTGCTGTTAAATCTAATTGGAACATCCCGTGGCATCGTGCACATGACACAATGATTATGGCTCATCTAATAGACCCTCTAGGTCCAGGAGGGCTAAAACCTCTTTCTGAAAATCTTATTGACCCTCGTGGAGCGTATCTTCAGCAAAAACTAGATGAAGGTCTTGTAGAAAACGGTTGGACTTGGGGAACTGTTCCTATAAATTTTGAACCATATTGGTCTTACGGTGCGCTAGACCCGATTTTAACTATGCGTTTGTGGGAAAAATTTTACGAAAAATGCGGCCCAGGGAAGGAGTATCACAAAGCATATGAGTTAGAAATGGCTGCAAGAAAAATAGTTACTCGCATGGAAATAAATGGTGCTCGTGTCGACGTGGATTACTCTAAACAAAAATACAAAGAACTTATTGACTACACTGATGGAGTAAAAGAGTGGGGTAGAAATAATTACTCTGGAACAAGCCTCACAAGCAACATACAACTGGTTCGTTTATTTGAAAAACTAGGGGCAGAAATTGTAGAACTTACTCCTAGTGGACAAAAGTCTTGTACTAAAGACCAACTAAACCTACTTCTTAGAGATGGAACTGATGAAATTAAAACCTTGGCTGAGACAGTCTTAAAACTTCGTAAAGCCGAAAAACTTGCTAATACTTATTTTTTGAATTTTATTGATAAAAACATTAATGGATTTTTACACCCTTCTGTAAAGACTTTAGGAGCAAGAACATCGAGAATGTCTATAACTGACCCAGCGCTTCAGACACTTCCTAAGGGAGACGAAACTGTTAGACGTGCTTTTTTACCTAAAGACGAAAATCATGTAATTATTACATCTGACTTAGACCAAGTGGAGTTTCGTATGTTTGCCTCTTTGTCTATGGACTCTAATCTTATTAGTCTTTTTAATCGTTCTGACGCTACTGGTTCAGACCCTTTTACAGAAATTGGTAGGGAGGTATATCAAGACCCTTCTATAGTTAAAAGTGATAAAAGAAGAAATCTAATTAAAGGAATGGTTTATGGTCGTTTATATGGTGCAGGAGTTGCAAAACAAGCAATTACAGCAGGTGTAGCAGAGGCTCAGATGAAAAGCGTTTCTGATGCTTTTGACTCTAGGTATCCTGGAATGATTAGATTTCAAAAAGAAATAGAACACATAGGGTCTACTCGTGAGCGTGATTTAGGGCAAGGATATGTTTACACTTGGACAGGAAGAAAAATACCTTGTGACCAAGGAAGAGTTTATACACTTATAAATTATTTAATTCAAGGCGGTGCTGCTGAAGTGTTTAAGAACAACCTTGTGAAACTAGACCAAGCAGATTTAACTGAGTTGCTAATAGTTCCAGTACATGATGAAATTGTTCTTCAGGCACCAAGAGAAGATGTAGAAGAAGTTATGAGAACAGTAAAAGAGTGTATGACCACTGTAGAAGGTTGGAATGTCCCTCTCACTGCTGGGATAGACGGTCCTATGGAGAACTGGGGAGAAAAATACAAATGACATTTATTCTTTCTGTTGACCCTGGACAAATTAGTGGAGTTTGTCTAATTGAATGGAGCGAGAATCAAGAGGACCTTCCTAAAAAAATATTTTCTACTGAAGTTGACCCTGACAATTTTGCCTTGTCTATAGATACTGGACTGATGAACTGGAAAAGTTATAATAGATTTTATGTTGTCTGCGAAAGGTTTGTAATAACTGCTCAAACAGTAAGAAACTCTCAGGCGCCCTACAGTCTTGAGCAGATAGGGGTTCTAAAGCACCTTTGTCGTATAAATGGCTATAAACCCTCTGAAATAGCCTTACAAGCCCCTGTAGACGCTAAATCTATGTTCTCCAACGAATCCCTCAAAAAGATTGGTACGTGGCATGTGGGAGGCGGTGGACACGCAAATGACTCCATAAGACACGCCCTTTTGAAACTGACTAAGGTTGGCTGGAAACCAAAAATTTTGTTAGAATAATGATATAAACTAAAAAATATATTAAGCCGCAATAAAAACTTTTTTATGTAAAGACGAAAGGAAATATATCTAGTGCCTGTTTCCGTAGATATAGACAGTTCAGGAGAGCACATAGTACTAAGTGCTGACTGGAGACTAAAAGAACTGTGTAAAAGCCTCCCAGGGGCATCCTGGAGCGTTTCTGAGGGTGTCTGGAAGGTTCCACTTAGTTGGACTACTTGTTTGGCTCTTAGGTCTACTTTTAGACAAGAACTAGATATACAACCTAGATTAGCCGAATGGGCTAGTAACGAACTGAATACAAGGGTCAGTCCCGCTTTAGCGCTAAGAGAGTTAGAGACCTATGAAGGCGACGAGTCTCTGTTCCCGCATCAAAGGGCTGGTGTTGTCTTTCTTGCTACCGCTAAAAGAGCCCTCTTAGCAGACGAGCCTGGTTTGGGGAAAACCGCTCAAGCAATAAGAGCCTTAAAATATCTTCACGATAAGGGAGAAGACGTATTTCCAATTTTAGTTGTATGCCCTAATACTCTAAAGAAAAACTGGGAAAGAGAGTTTGCAAAGTGGTGGCCTGAGTCTGTTATTACTCAAATAATCAAAGGGTCAGCCGCTCAAAGAAAAAAGCAGTTTGAAGAGCCAGCGCAGGTTTTCATAATAAATTGGGAATCTTTACGGGCTCATTCGAGGCTGCTTGGATATGGTTCTATTGCTTTGAAACGTTGTGTTGCTATGGGGGGTCAAGACCCTAAAGTAACCGAAAATCAATGTGAAGTTACTCCTAGAGAGTTAAACAAGATTGACTTCAAAGCAGTGGTTGCTGATGAAATTCACAGGTCAAAAAATCCTAAAAGCAAACAAAGTAGAGCCCTCTGGGCTGCTACAGGAAACGCCCCTATTAGATTTGCTTTAACTGGTACACCTATAGCAAATAATGTTATAGATTTGTGGTCAATTCTTCATTGGCTATCTCCCCAAGACTGGCCTAGCAAAACAAAATGGATAGACCGAATGATTGACGTAATGCTCAATGCTTTTGGTGGAATGATGGTTTTAGGCGTAAAGCCCACTATGACAGATGAGTTTTATAAAAGTGTAAATCCTTACATGCGTCGTATGCTTAAAAAAGTTGTTTTACCCAATCTTCCACCAGTTGTAAGTGAACGCAGAGACGTAGAAATGTCTACTAAGCAAGAAAAGGCTTATCGCCAGATGCTAAACAACATGATTGCAGAGTTGTCTTCTGGTGAAATTGTAAGCGCTCCTAGTGTTTTAACGCAAACTTTAAGGCTTTTGCAGTTTGCAAGTTCATATGCTAATTTAGTTGAAGATGAAATTACGGGAGAAACTAAAGTAGTTCTTAGCACTCCATCCTGCAAGGTTGATGCTTTAATGGATGATATTGAAAACGGAGATTATGGCGACGATTCTGTAGCCGTGTCTGCGGTCTCTAAACAACTTATCAATCTACTAAGTGAAGAAATGACAAAAAAGAAAATTCCTCACGGGTTGATTACGGGAGACCAAAACGAAGACGAACGTCAGAGGGCTATTGACGATTTTCAGTCTGGTCAAATAAAATGGATTTTATTCACAGCGCAGGCGGGGGGAGTTGGAATTACACTAACAGCAGCAAGAAGGCTAGTGATGCTTCAAAGACCTTGGTCATTAGTTGACCATAGACAAGTCTTAGACCGCATTCATAGAATTGGTAGTGAAATACATGATTCTATTGTAATTACAGATTACGTCACTGAAGCAACTATAGAAGAAAGAGTAATACAAGTTTTAGAAACTAAAGCAGATAATTTTGAAGAAATAGTTAGAGACAAAGAACAACTTCTCAAACTTTTACAAAACGAAAGGAATAGCAAGTAATGACCACACCTATTCGTATTTCTAATTCAGAAATTCAAACATTCAAAGATTGTAGACGTAGATGGTGGCTAACCTACTATCGAGGTCTTAAGCCAAAAGTTCAAGAATTTACTGGTGCTCTTGCTTTAGGAAGCAGACTTCACTCTGCTTTAGACAAACACTACTCCGAAAAGATACCTCTTTTGCAGGCGCATGCGTTGTTGGTTGATGCTGATAAAAAAATTTTAGTAGAGTCTTTTGAGGACACTTCTAATTTAGAAGCAGAGGCAGAGTTAGGTCGCATCATGCTCGAAGGCTACGAGCAATGGGTAGAAGAAGAAGGAATAGACGCCGAACTAGAAGTTGTGTCTACAGAAGAAAAAATAATTGCTCCACTTTTTAATGGAGAAGTAGAACTTCAAGGAAAAATAGACATGCGTGTTCGTAGAAAAGCAGATGGTGTAAGACTTTTTCGAGATTTTAAGACTGTAGGAGGCTCTCTTGACGAGTTTGCTTCTATGGCTAATATGAATGAACAAGTTTTAACTTATATGATGCTTGAAGCAACAAAAACAAACGAAGAGCATAGAACAGAGGGTGGAATTTTTACTTTACTAAAAAAAGTAAAAAGAACAGCGGCTTCAAAACCCCCTTACTACAAACAAATAGAGGTAAGACATAATATTTTTGCTCTTCGTTCTTTTTGGAAGCGCATTCACGGAGTTATCGGAGACCTTATGCGTGTCCGAAAGGCTTTAGACGACAAAGAGTCTCACCATTTTGTTGCTTACCCAAAACCAAGTCGTGATTGTAAATGGAAGTGTCAATTTTTTGCTATTTGTCCTATGTTTGACAATGGAGAAGCAGTAGAACAAGTGATAACCGATTTGTATAAGGAAGAAGACCCTTATGCATACTACGAAACAGATAAAAAAGGAAGCGAGTGATATATGAGTGAAATACAACGCTCTTTGACGGTTATGGTTTATGGTGAAAGCAAGGTGGGTAAATCCAGTTTTGCTGTAACCGCTCCATATCCTCGTTTGATGCTTGATGTAGAAGGCGGACACCGCTTCTTACCTATTATTGTAAAGTATTGGGACCCTCTCAGAGAAGAACCGCCATTAGCAGACGGCACTTGGGACACCTGTGTAGTTCCAGTTAGAGACTATGACACTGTTCTAAAAACATATCAGTGGCTGCAATTAGGTCGTCATCATTTTAAGAGTCTTATCATTGACTCGGTTTCAGAACTTCAAGTTAAATGTTTAGAAAATATTGCTGGCGTAAATCAAATGACGCAGCAGCAATGGGGAGAGTTGTTACGCCACATGGGTGCTCTACTTAGAGACCTTAGAGACCTAACAATGCACGCAACAAATCCACTAGAAGCAGTGGTCTTGACTGCTATGGCTAGAACAGATAAAGATGGTCGTTATCGTCCATATCTACAAGGTCAGTTGGCAATTCAAGCCCCCTATTTCTACGACATCTTGGGCGCTCTTACCGTAGAGGAAAGAATGAACCCAGACCCGACTCAGCAGAATATAAAAGTTCGTCGTATGTATGTAGAGCGAACTGCTTCTTATGAGGCGGGAGAAAGAGTTCAAGGACGACTTGGAAAAGTCATTGAGCAAGAAAGTTTGCACTTGGAAACAATGCTAGACCAAGTATTTGGTCCAAGGCAAAATAAACCAACAAATACCGAATCGAAAGGCAACTAATGAGCAGTCTAAACTGGGGCGACCTAATCAAGGACGCTGGTGAAGTAAGTAGTAGTTACGAAGCATTGCCAGATGGCGACTATGACTTAACTGTCATTGAAGCCACAGCAAAAGTAACTGCTAGTGGAAAAACAATGTTTTCAATCAAAACACAGGTTGAAGGCGGTGCGTATAACAAACGTTTTGTCTGGGATAACTTAACTGTTTCTCCAGAAAACAAAAATGCATTGCAAATTTTCTTTAGCAAAATGCATTCCATGGGAATTACTCAAGCATTTTTTACAACAGTTCCAGCACCTACAAATGCACAAATTGAGCAAATTTTACTTGGTAGAAAATTTAGAGGAACTGTTGGTAGTCGTATTTATAATGGCAATAAAAGAAACGAAATACGTCGATATTATTCAATTGCAGCGGGCACTGCTCCATCAGTAGCGCCTTCTGTATCAGCAGCAGCCCCTGCTCCTGCTCCTGCTCCCATGGCTGCTGCAGCCACAACCGCCCCACAGGCGCCCTTCTAATAAACAGTCGTCGGTTGCCGTCTTTATTGGCGGCAACCAACAACTAACTAAGGAGATATATGTCAGAATTAAATTTAGATTGGGTAAAAGAACAACTTACTCAAAATAAAACAAGAAAAATGACTGGAGACGCTGTTCTTGAGTTATTAAGCGCATGGAAAAAAATAAAAAAACCACCTAAGACTGATATATCAGAAGAAGTAGTAGAACTATTTTCTAAGTTGGCTTTAGGTTATGCTTTAGTAAAAGAAGATAAAAACGAAACTTGGGTTCAGGCTCAGGCTGGTGATATCAAAATAGCCGACACGATTAGAATTAAATTCAATGCTTTTAGCGAAACAAGTGGAAAATATCATTTGAATGGGCGTAAAGGAAAAATTGTCGGACTTAGGTATGGAGACATTATTATAAAAACCGATGACGAAAAAGTTCCAATTGTTGACGGTTTACACTTAAGACCTGAAAATGTAGAAAAGAAAATTGTATGATAAGCCCCAGTACAACTTTTTCCTTTGAAGTTTGTGGTGATAGCCATGAACAAATTACATTGAAGGCAAAAAACGAACTAAAAGAATATGTTGGAACAGACGACATTGACTATATTAAATATGAAATTAATGTTGTAAAAAATGAAGAAAATTTGTTACCTCTATATAAAGCAAATATAATAGCGAGAATAAAAAATGGAAACTAAAGAACCCTCAGGACAGCAAGAAAATCCTCTTCGTGTCGAAGCACTAAGAGAAGCAGCAAAAATTATTTCTAGCGATAGAAATAAACAATACGGACCACCTGAAAATAACTTTGAGCGAACAGCAAAGATATGGTCTGTTATTTTAGGTATTCCAATCTCAAACGAAGATGTAGCAATGATGATGGTTGGACTAAAAGTTGCTCGCTACGCATCTAAGTCTGGCTATCAACCTGATACATGGATAGACATTGCTGGCTATGCGGGTTGCGGATACGAAGTAGGTCACATAGAAAACGAAAAGTAAAGCCTTAAAAATGATTCGAAAGAGGAAGATATGGCAAATGAACCTTGGACTTTTACTTCACCTCTCTGTTCTGAAGTTGGAACCGAGCCTTTTTTTCTTAGTTCTGAAGAGAAAGATGACAACAGAGTTGCTTCTCAGGAAGACTATAGACTTGCTATAAAAATATGCAAGTCGTGCAAACATCAACTAGAGTGTGCTGCATGGGCCATAAAACATGAGGCTCATGGTATTTGGGGAGGGCTTACGCCAAGCCAAAGAAAAAAGATTAGGAAACAAAAAAATATTATAATTGATACTGAACTAAAAACTCTAGGATAGATAATCAGTCTACAATTCTCTTATAGTGAATTAACTATATTGAGAGGTAGTAATGTCAGCAAGCAATTCGCTATCACCCCTGGCGCTGTGCGAGCAATGCTGGTTAGAAAATCACACTAACTGGGAGCCGCAAAGTATGAATGAAAAAGGGCAGATAGTTATGAAATTGATGGGTGTTGACACTCCTGATGTAGTAACTACAGGCAGTGTAGATATATGCTGTATGTGCGGTTCAATAACAATTGCTGGTATTTATCAAATGCTAGACCCAACAAAAGTGTATTTTTTAGAAAAAAACGAAGAGTCAAAACTTAATTTTGAATTTGATTTTAGTATTTTTGACGAAGAATAAGTAGAAAGGGCTATACAATGAAAGACAAAAGACCAGGAGAAGAACTTTGGCTTGAGTGGGATGGGGATGAGTATTTTCCTATAAAAAAAGAATCTATTATTTATTATACTTTTGGGAACGTAGACTTAGAAAATGAAATTGTTCGTAGAGCACTGGCTTCGGCTTTACAGAGAGACGGAATAGCCCACTCTCTTGGAGATGGTTTTAAGATTTTAGAAAAAATTATAATTGAATACACGCATTGTGGGTTCTTAGAGGGGGAACTTACTTGTATTGTTTGTAGTGAACAAGGTGAAACTAGATATGGAGACTTTGTAGAAAATCCTAAAGAAATTACTATAATAGAAATATAGAAATATAGAAATATAGAAATATAGAAACATAGAAATATAGGTGTGTTGTTCAATACTTTTATAGGTTGATACTATATATTAACACATATGTGGAAACCCGCGAACAACCTAGAGTGGCAAAAAAATGCGCTTTGCGCTAGATTACTTAAAAGTAAAAATATAAATTTATTTTTTGAAACCGATAAAACCCAAAAAAATGAAGCAAAAAATATGTGCTTTAGGTGTCCGGTGAGGCAAAACTGTCTTCAGTGGGCTTTAGAACATCGTCAAATTTATGGTGTCTGGGGTGGAAAAGATGAGATAGAACTTAGAAGGACACTTTCAGTGTCTTATCTTGGAGAAGAAGTTCGCCGTCGTAGATACCCTAATTGTCCTTACTGCTCTGCAAGACCAGAAAAATTAGATACTAAAATTGTTGAACTAGACAGTTCGGGAAGATGGACTACTGCTAAAGTTGTTTTTTGTCTTGAATGTAATTTTTCTTGGAAGAGTCGCACAAGCGCAAATGCGGTTGAAGCATATAAAGTAGACAGAGCAGAACGTATGGAGCGTCAGCGTAAAAAGAGAGAAAAAGAAAAGAAAAAAAGATTAAAGAAAATTAAAAAACTTTCTTCAGCCAAACCTGTAAGTTTATATCCAAAACAGTAGTTTCTTTACGAAAATATATTAATAAAGCATCTAAAGCAGTTTTAGGTATGCTCATAACGTCTAACTTATTTTCTACACCCCAAAGGTAGTCATCAAAAGCAATAATTCCATTTGCTTTTAGAGAAGCATACCCGTTAAGCCCGTCTTTTAGAACAGCCATTGCTGTGTGGTCAGCATCTACATAAACAAAATCAAATTGTTTGTCGTTAAGAGCAAAAAACTCGTCTGTAGTCATTTTCTTTTTAATAAGCCTGCCTTCGTCAAGCCACTGCGAGTTTTTTTCATTATAAACAGTTTCTACATCTTTCCAGTCCATTTGTTTGTGGATTTCTTCATTAGAACCTTCCCAAGTGTCAACATCCGTTAAGGTTGATTCTGGATGAGTAAGGATGTTCTCAAAAAGCCATTTTGTAGCATCTCCTGTATACGCTCCTAATTGAACAAAATCAACTTTTAGTCCCTTAAATTTAACAAGATGAGTAGAAAAATTTAATTCTCCTCCAGCACTTGCAAACCAATTTGGATATTGTTCTATTTTCATTTTAGCCTCTTTTCGCAAAAAAACAAATTTAATTTTAATCTTTCTTTTTCTGCTTCTGGACCAAGTTCCAAAGCATTTTTTGCATAACTTACCGCTTCTTCATTTTTACCTAAATGATAGGAAGAAATAGATGCAAAATCATAAAGGCTATATCCCCAAGCGTCGGCTTCATTTAGATAAGACATATCTTTTTCTTTTATTTGTAATGCTTTTGTTGAAACGCTATAGCAGTCTTCCCATCTTGCTTGGTTGTAATACAATCTAGATAAATCTAGTAAAGCCTCTCTTTTTTGCGGGTCCTCTTTATGAGCAAGAGTCAACCAAATTTCTGATTGCGAATTAAAAATCTTAGCCAAATAACGATAGGACGACGCTCTTTCTGCTTTCCAGACAGCAGTTGGTAAAGACAGATGGCGCTTAAATTCTTTAGCGGCTTCTTCAAATTTATTGTAAAAAAACAATTCTCTTGCATAGTAAAAAGCGTTTCTATCGTCGTTAGGGTCTTCTATGGTGGATTGTTTTAGCAAAGGAAGATATTGAGAACGTGATTTAGTATTATCAGCATGATGCTCCATAACTGCTTCTGTCCAAAATAATACTTCTTCCATACGGTCTGTTCTCAGGGTTTCGTGAACAGGGTGCTTCCAATAGTAATTATGACGAGAATGTATCTTATCTCCACCAAAAGTAAGACCAGGCGTTCCATCAGGATTCCAATTCCAAGTGTATCTATATCTTGGTCTTGTAGCCTTGGCATCAAACGCTTTCTGCAACTCATTGCGCCACCCAGGCAACATAATTTCATCCATATCAAGTGGAATGCAGTAATCCATATCCGTAGGAACTAAAGCCAAAGAAGCATTTCTGCCGTGGTCAAATCTCCAAGGCTTTACACTAATATTAAAAACGTTTATGCCTAATGACTTTGCCAACTCGACTGTGTTATCTGTAGAGCCAGTGTCAGCAATTAATAAATAATCTGCTTCATCTTTTACTGAGTTATACCAACGTTCGACAAATTGCTCTTCATTTAGTGCTATGGTATACACACATAGTTTTACTCTCATATTTTTATTCTACACTAAACAAAAACAAAAAACCCTCCGCGACACGGAGGGTAAATTGTTATACAATAAATTAAGGGATTGAAAATCTTACTTTTGCATATACGGTAGTACCGCCATCGCGACTAAAGAACTCAAGGACGCTCTTTCCAGTTGTTTGTAATGTAGGAGTGCTTCCTCCATCATAAGTTACTCCTGCAAATGTAACGGAGTTTGCGCCTCGGTTTGAAACTTCTACAAACCAAGTATTAGCAAAGTTAGAAGGGACGTTTGAAAATGTAACAGTTGTTGAAGCATTAGGACTGTCTAGTAAAGTTACTGGAAAATCAATAACGCTAATTGTTAAAGCACCTGATGCTTGCGCTCCCGACAATGTCTGTAGGCGAGCAGTTATCCCCTGAGTAATATACGCATCATTTGATGCAGTAAGAACCTGAGGCGACATTGTGATTGGCATTATTACTCCTTCTCAGACGTTTCAGTTGATGATGCTTTTTTCTTAGAAGAAGTAGTTGCTTTTGCTGGTTCAGCAAACTCTAGTGTAAGAGTATCGCCTTTTAGCGAAGAAACTAGGTTCTCTGGAACATCTATATAAAATCCAGATGTTCGTGAATAGTTCCAGCCAAATGATGGTGGGTTTGGTAGGTCTGTAATGTCTATGCACAAATATGCATTTGCAAGAGGACCTATGCTTTTTTCGTCTTCAGCAACAACAATGTTTTGAACTTTGTTGCCTCCAACAAGAGCAAATTTTTTCATTTATATATCTCCTTTACGCTACAAACTTCTCGATATATCGAACAATAACAGTTCCATCAGCACCATTTCCACCGTTTGCAATGTGTGGATAGTATTGAAGTGTGTTGAAGTCTATATCAATAGTATCTCCAGCAGAGCAGTTAAGAACTTCCATTGCTATTTGGAAATAAGCACAGTTTGCGGGAGCAAAAGGTGGTTGGAATGTCTGAGGCTGATTTGCCACATCATTAGTAAACGAACCTGGAGTACCGCTGACTAAAGTTGCTGAAACAGATGGTCTGTCCTCACGGATAACCTTCTTTGCTTGGTCTAACCAAATAACTACTGGTCTAACAACTTTAGTTCCAATATTTGGATTTCCTGGGTTGTTTCCATTCAAACGAGCAGTCCATCCTGAAAGGAAGATTTGTGTTCTTGGAAGAATAGGGAAGTCTGTCCAAGCAGTTCTAACTCTTACGTTTCCAGCATCTTGAACGTTCAAACGAAGTCCTTGTGTACCATATTTTGCTGCAGAAGCAGTTACAGTGACTGTAGCGTTATATTCTGGATACCAACGATTTATGTCAGTTAGAGAGGCTGATTCATATGTAATAAATTGGCTTGCTGCCATAGTTTGTGGTGTATACGGAGCGTTACCGCCAGTAGAGCCACCACCACCACCACCGCCACCAGTGTTTGGAATAGCATCCATACCTCTGGAATATACGTCAGTAAGTATTGAACCACCTTCTTGACCAGTTAGATAAGCAAGGTATGTGTGTCCACCCTTACCACCACCACCGTTTCCACGACCTGGGTTATTGAAGCCAGCCTGTGCGAATGTATTCCATCCACCGCCGCCTCCACCGCCACCTACCGTGTAGACACCAAGAGTTCCTGCTCCATTAATATCTACACCAAGTCCGCCATCTCCACCTTCTGCAGGATGAACAACACCCGACATAGCGACAGCATAGCCTCCGAGGTTTCCTACTACTGGCGCATTGTGCTGTAATTGAGTAGAACCAGTAGAAGCGTAGCCTGATGTAGGAGCACCGGAGGCAATGTTAGGACCATAAATCTTAGCATTTCCACCAGCAGAACCTGAACCAGCACCGCCACCACCATATGTAATTGCTGTAGGAGAGTTTTGAATTGCATGTCCTCCATAGTTAGCACCAGGAAGACCAAATCTCCAAAAATGGAATCTTGAGTTTACAGTTCCACCACCACCGCCACCATTTGCTTGAAGCAAAGGAGCAGTAGTTGTTGCTGAATAATTGTTTTCTCCAGCCCAAGTAAAGCCAGATGTATTTCCATCTTTATAGAAAGTTGGAGAACTGCCGACTTCAAGTTGAGCATAACCAAGATAGAACTCTGGCTCAGCGCCACCAGTGTTGTTGTTTGCTGCAATGTTGGCTTGGAAACCAAATCGCACAAACCTTGCTGTACCTGGTGCTGTAGCCGTTACTGAGAATCTTTTACCAGCAGTAGCATTTAAGTTGCTCGTTGAGCCCATTTTTAAGTTAGTTACTGTAGGAAATGCTGTAGTTCCGTTAGTGCGAGTTCCCACTATATTGTAGTCTACATCGTAAAATTCTAAATATGCAGACGAAGTTCTGTATTCTTTCCATGCCCAAGCATAGACAGAGCCAGTGTAAGAAACTCCAGGAGTAACGTTTACAAAGTCGTGAGAAACTTCCATGTTTTCACCAGAAGTGTCTGTTGACAGCATTCTAAGACCTACAGTATTTTCATATGTAGGAGGTCTCCATGCTGTTGCAGATGAGCCAACTTCAACTTGAACGTTATCAATGTGCATTGTTGTATTTGCTGGAATTAAGAATCCAACATATGCCCATTTAGCGGTTAGACCAACAGCGTAACTTGGTAGTCCAGTAAATGTAGCAGAAACACGACGCCATGCGCCAGAGAAAATACCTGTATGAGCAAATGTTCCTGTACCAGAAACAGCAGAAGTGTTTGCAAGAGACAAGTTGACTGTATTTCCAGAGATGCTAGTAATTGTTGCACCCACCGCTACACCAGTTCCGCTAACTACTTGACCTGCAAACAGTCCAGAATCACTGTTGACAGTAATAAATGTTTGACCGTTAGTTCCAGAAATAGTTTTAGTAATAGAACCACCGTAACCAGAAAGAGGAGCGGTTATTGTCTGCTGAGCAACATGATATCCGCCAGAAGCAGGTGTTATTGATGAATAAACAGTTCCCACTCCGTTTGATGTTCCTGAGTTGTTACTTGGATAGTTGGTTCCATCACCTATACGCAACTGCATAATTAGGTTTTGAGCAGTTGGGTTGGTGTGATACACATAAGCCGAAACTGTGTATGTAGCATTTGGGTCGTATGCGAAACCACCAGTTCCGTTGTTGCTTAGAGCACCGTTAGATGATGTTGATAGCCCTACAAGTCGAGCACCGACAGACGAATTTACGCACTGTAGTGAGTTAGTTCCAGTTGTTCCAATGCTGCTAATTTCAGCAGGAGAAGACATTTCAGGAAGTTTGGTATAAGGATTTGATAAAACTGCTGCAGAAATGTTTCCTAAAGTATCAAGAACAAAGAAAGAACCTCCGCTAAGACTTAGGTCTTCCAACTGAGCATACTGAGCCTGTATTACGTTATTTGATTGAGTTGCTCCCAAAGTGTTAGCAAGAGCAATATTATCGTTATAAATTATTGATGTAGAAGTTATACGACTAGACTGTAGGTTGAAAGTTACAGTAGTTGAAGTTGCTACAGTTCCTGAGTTGTTTACAGATAAAGTAATGGTTGTGCCAGAAATTCCTGTTACAATAGCGTTTGCAGCAATACCAGTACCTGTAACTATCATGCCTAATTGGATACCAGTATTATCTGGAGTTACAATAATTGTAGGAAGTCCTGATGTTCCAGTTGCTGATTTCTGTACTTGAAAAATATTATTTGCTTCCCAAAGGGTGATACCTTTGCTATAGTTTGGGTTCATAAGAAGGTTTACTGGAGCAGAACCACCAAATGAACTTGTTCCTCCAACGCCACCAGGTTGAGTGTTTTCTACGTCATCAGCAGAAATAGTTGCTCCTTGACCACCATGACCACCTGCACCAATTTGAACGCTATAACTTTGTCCTGCAGTTACAGGGACATTTCGACGAACTACTTGTCCACCGGCACCGCCACCACCAGCAACGGTTGACGTACCGCCACCACCGCCGCCTCCACCACCTACAGCAATTACTTCTACAGCAGTTACACCAGCGGGAGCGGTAAAGGTTGCATTGGCGTTATATTGGACCTCTCGAATAGAGAAGCGTCCAGAGTTATCATTAGGAAATACAATTAAATCTTTGCTACCTGAAATAGCCATTGTTCTTTAGCCTCTCGCTCTCTTGGTTTGTGTTACTACTACGCTGTTACTTCTACGCCAGAGATGCTTACATCAATGGAGTTGGCAGTTGAAGAAGCAACGTAAATTGCGTCTGAACCTGTCATTACTTGACGAATATCAAAATTTACTGTTCCATTTGCTGGAACTTGTAGACCATTACAGAAGTTGAAAGCAGTTCCAGAGTTGAATCCGCCTGTTCCAAACTGAATAGTCAAAGTGACCACGCTTGCGGTCTTATTTGCGGCAACAATGTTTGTAACAATTGTTTGACCGCCTGCTGGTACTGAAGAATAAGCAGTAACGCCTCCAGTAGTTGCTACACCCCTAAACATTTTCGTTGCTGTGGTTGCCATTATGCTAGTACTCCCATATATGAGTTGATTTCAATACTATTAGCAAGTCCGCTAATAGTTGCTATTTTGTTATTTCCCGCTGTATTTACTGCAGATACTTGAGTAGCACCAGCAGTATTGACTGCAGATACTTGAGTAGCACCAGCAGATGTAACAGAAGTTACTTGAGCAGCAGTTGCTGCGACTATGTCGTTTACACCTAGAAGGTTACCAAGAGTTTCTAGTGCTTTGGCTATAAAAACCAAATCTTGAGCGTTGTAAGTGCTAGCACCCAAACTGGTTGTAATTTCCGCTTTAACAGCGTCAATTTGCGTGCTTAAACTATCATAACTTGGCATTGCTACTCCGTTCCATTGGTGTAAATTCTATCATTTCTTACAATTAGTATGTTGTCATAATACACTATATTATGCCTGCGCTTCCGTCCACGAGATACGAGAAGATATAGAAGAACTCGTAGTACCGATATTGGTAGCAGTAATAAACAAGCAGTCTGGTCCGTTAGGGTAGGAAGGACTAGACGTGTTTCCATTACCGCTCAATATAGAGTTTCCAAGTTCACGAATTGCTTTCAAGTCATAGGAGGTAACGTTGAAATTTGTACCACCACCGCCGTTTTCAGAATAGAAAGAAAACACTTCATCTCCACCAGTTATAGAGCCCGTGGGTCCAGTTGCTGGAATAACTCCACCGTTTGGTCCGCTATTGTCAAGGTAAAGCACTTGGCAAAGAGAGCCAGAGCCTACCCTTTCACGGTCCCAATCGAAAGGAATTCCTAAATAAGGTCTAATTCCACCAAAAACAATGCCACCAGTAACAGTAGCAGTATTTGGAGAAGAAACAGTAACTATATTTCCAGAAATATTTATAATAACAGCACCCACCGCTGCACCAGTTCCTGAAACTACGTTCATACCTATAGCAAGGTTCTGGACATCGTTTAGGGTCATAGTAGATTGACCTGCTACACCTGCTGAAGCAGTTTTAGTGATACGCAAAGCAGATTCAGCATGGTTAGTGTAAAAAACTCCCGTTGGATTTAAGAACCCTCTAATTAAAAACTGACCATTTGTAGACACACCTACAGAAGACAAACGCATCTGCATTCTATTTATTAATTCTCTTACTCCAAAGTTTTTTGCCACAGCGTTATCTACAGATGGAGCAAGACGAATTCCAAGCAACGGTCTTGTAATACCTGCAGGAAGGTCTAGACGCTTTGTCATACCAGCGGTAAACACATACTCGGCGTCAGAATCAAATCTACCATCCATAATTACAGAAGAGCCCCAGTGGGAAACTTGAGGGGCGCAGGTTTGAGTTAGAGTCATAACAGCAGTTTGTGTTGTGCCAGAACCGCCCAAGGTAGTGTCTGGGTCAAAGGTTGTGGTAGAAGTATTTCCTCCACCAAGAACAACTACTTGTCCAGGGAAATAAATTGGATAAGTCGCACGACGAGAAATTGTTACTGGAAAACCTTTCATAGTTGAATTATAAGAACCAATATTGCTGTAAGAAGCAACTTCGTTAGTATTACTGTTTCTTATAAGAATAAAACCGCTTGTAGGCCATTCATCCTTGTTATCAATATACAAAGTAGTATCGTTTGGTTGAAGAGACGACCCCTGAACCACCGTTGCGCCACCAACTAACCTAGCACGCTTTGGCTCGTTATAAACTTCGTAGCGAGCAGGTAGGTTTCCTGAACGTTGATATGCAGCGGTGTTAATGTTGTTGTTTGGCATGCGATGACAGTAAATAATGTCACCCTTAGGACCTCTGACACCAAATCTTATAAAACCTGCTCCATACCATGTGTAGTCAATATAAATCATCTGCATTTTAAGTATGTTTAGGTTATAACCGCTTGCACCAGTTCCGTCTAATTTATCAATATTAAAATCGCTTTGTTTTACTCTTATTTCTTGAGTTTTACATGCTCTAACATTTGAGCCAGTAACTCCTCTAAAAGCAGGTGCTACAAACATAACAGTGTCACTATCTATTGCTGTTACTTGATAAGACATACCTCTTATAACAACTCTGTCTCCAATTACAAACTGCCTTCTAAATTGAGTTAGATTACCTGAAACTCGACCAGAGTTTGCAACTACGTTAACAGTTCCAGAAATTTCTTTGCTTGAAAAACGACGAACTGTATACAAAGAAGTTCCGTCATACTCGTAGAAAAATCCGTTTTGGTCGTCAAACATGCCCGCTCTTGTAGCAGCACCTTTCCATTGACTACAGGTTACAAATATATTTACACCTCTAGGTGTAGCATCTTGAGTATTTAATCCCGCGGCAAGAGTCATTACATATGTAAAAGTATTTGATTCTGCAGTGGTTGCTACTGTAAAAGTTCCATTATATGGAGAAACTGCATTTGAATCTACAAGTTGTGTTCCTTCAATAACAACTACAGCACCTGGTTGTAGACCGTGGTCTTGAAGCGTAACTACTGTAACAATTTTTTCTCCTGCAGTTGTAATGTTGCTACTAGAGATAGAAACTACATCATATGTTGGTGTTAATTTAGCACCAGTTGAGTACTGCATACCTTTACCAGACTGATACCTAAAATAACGACGAGTCTGACGAATTGTTTGAAGATTTATTGCGTTTCCTAAAGTAGTAAGAGACACTCCACCATCTAAAGGACGGTGCTGAATATATCCTTCTGGTTTTGTATAAAGAAGAGAAGAGGAAGATGTTCCTACTGTAGTAACTACTGTATCTAAAATTTGAAATGTAAAAATTGATGGAGTTAAAATGTCTTTAATAATCCAGTTTCCATTTATTCCACTAGCATTATTTATTAAAATAGGAGTTCCTGGATATAATCCATGAGGAGTAGGTGTAGTAATAGTAATAGTTGTAGGATTTCCTCCGTCAGTAGAAGCAGAAAAACCTACTAAAGTACCAGTTGAAATTGTTCCTCCAGGAATATGTGCGTTCTCGAAAGCATCTCCACCATAAGCAATGGTGTTGTTAGCAATTTCAACTCGTCCTTGAACTAAACCACGAGCAAAATATGTAAACTGAAAAGGGCTTGGAGTAGTAAATACAACGAAAGTTCCTTCAGCACGAAAGTTTAATGTATCTTGTATGCTAGTAATATTTCCTGCTACAAGATTGTGGAAAGTAGCAGTTGTTACTGTAACTAAAGAGCGTGGTCCAGCACCGTTTCCTTCAACTGAAACAATATCAAAAGAGTTACCACCAGAAGTTTTAGCAAAAAATGAAGGATAGTTGCTTGCTAAAAACAATGCTTCCCACTTAGAAGGCTGCACAGAATACTCAAAGTCTGTATCCATCAAAGACTGAGGAGGAGCAACACGAAGTTTTTCTACAGAATCTAAAAGAGTTTCTTGATATGTTATAGCCTCATTAGGTTCGTCTACAATTATACTGAGTTTGTCTGTTGCACTCATTGAGGCAGTGTTGTATTCGAGTACTACAGTAGTAATTTTAGACTGACTGCTAGTATTTTCTGTAATTGTATAAGAAGTAGCACCTAAAGCAGGGTCAGAAAAATTATAAACTATTGTTCCAGTAGTTGAGTTTACTATAAGCAACAAGTTTTCTTGTGGCACAAAAGAAGGAATTACTACTGTTCTAGTTCCTGGAGTAAATGTATAATTTCTACTACTAATTACTTTTCTAGACATTTGATTTCCTTCATCTTTAGAGAAGTGCTAGCGCTAGTATAGCGCTTGCGCTTGTTGAGTTATTGATAACAGTAGTGCTGGAGCCTCCAACTGTTGCTCCAAACAAACCAAGATTTAATAAAGAGTTCATTTCAATAAGGCTGATTCGATTAGTGTCTGCCGTTGTTCCGTTTGCACCTTGGATGCCTTGCGGTCCTACCGCACCGGTTGGTCCAGTAGCACCTGCTGCTCCTTCAATATTTCCCTGCAAAACCCAACCGCTTGCTGTGCTGTACTGATAAAAGTCCCCGTTGCTTGTTCTAAAAAACGTGTCACCTTCAAGTACGTTTGACAATCCTGCGGACTGAGGAGTTGTGTTTCCTGTAAAAATTTTGCTTCCACGAGTTCCAGCAACGCCCGCTTGTCCGGTAGGTCCTGTTGCTCCATTAGAACCTGCTTGTCCAGTAGGTCCTGTAGCCCCTGCAGGTCCTGTAGCACCTGGAGCACCCTGCGCTCCTGGGCGCGAACCAGCAACAACTACCCATTGAGAACCTGTCCAGCGTTTTAATGACATTTATTACTCCTAGAAGTTAGCATGAGCAGCCTCCCTATATTATCGTATCTTCTCAATATTGAGTTTGTTATGAAAGCCTGAACCAAGGAAAAGCATTAGAACCTGGAGTAAGAGCGCTTAAGTTTTGTGGTGTTTGAGTGTCTGCTGCCGTTGCAAGCCCCCCTATGGGTATTGCAGATGCGCTAGACGATGCAGTCAAATAGGAGTTTATTATAAACATTGGAATATTTGAAAAATCTATTCCTACAAAAGTTGCAGTAGATGTTCCATTAGAAAGAAATACAAACCCATAAAGAGTTCCAGCGGTTAGTGTATATGTTGAGGGATACCCTCCATCAATGCTCAAAGGAAGTGTTTTTATTCCTACAGAACTTGTAAGAGTAAAATCATTTGCTGTTCTAGCAACCAAAGTAGCAGTGTTGGCAGTAGGGTTGTATGTATATAAAGCCAACTTTGCATAAGATGGAGATGCCAAAGGATTAGACGAAGATATCCAAATACTGAGATTGCTAATTGTTAAAGTTTTGTTACTTTGAAAAAGAACCATAGAACGATTTATTAAGTTATAAGAAGGCGCAGCGGCGTTTCTTAGAATAACCAAATCTTTAGAAAAAGGCTCGATATGTGTAGCCTCTACCCAGTTACCACCACTTGCTAGCAAACTTAAATTAGACAATTGACTTGCAACATCTCTTGCTTTAGTCATGTTATTCGTTTCCAATCTCTGCGCTAATACCGAGGAATCCGTTTGTAGAGTTGTTAGCCACAACCCAATAGTTTCTATCCTGAGTAAGACCAGAAGCAACAGTAAAGTTGATTGCAGCGGAGTTAAAACCTACCGCCGCTGTATCAAGAACAGCATTAGTGATAGCAATGTTTGCTCCACTTGAAAATGCTCCAAGAGTTGAGAAATCAATTGCTGTTGGGGCTGCTCTCATTGTTGTAGGAAGAACAATTGTTCCAGATACGTTAGTTGCTGAAGTAGCATTTCCAATAGCAAAACGAGTGTTAGCGCTTGGGGCAGTCTGTCGGTAGTAAAATCTTTGGCATAAGTTAAGTTCTCGTGAAAAAGAACCTCCAGATAAAGTAAATGGAGTTGCAAAACTCCCTGCCTCTACCTGAACTCCCCAAAAATCCACTGCTCCAATTCCAGTGTTACTCACTTGATACGATATGTATAAACTAGAATTGTTATTAGTTCCTAAAACTTTTGATGCAATAGATGGAAGCGTAACAGTTGAAGTAAATCTTTGCCACGAAGTAGTTAACGTTGGAACAGATAAATTTGTTACCACAACTGCTGAAGGAGAGCCACCAGTTCCAAAATCTTGAACTAAACGAGGTAAAATGGTTAAACCATCGTTGGCATTAGATAGTTTTGCCCAGTAAGAAACTGTTACTACTTGTCCAGCAAAAGTTCTAACATCCTCCATACGATTCATAAGTTCGTAATTTTGACTATTTGATGTAATTGTGTAACGCAAATGAAATGCTGGTTCATAACCAACAATCGAGTTACCAACGACAAAAGATTGACGAGTCACATTTCCTGCCCCGCCGGCACGCCAGCGGTCAGCAGTCATAACAAATGTAGGAATAGTTAGAGTAAATGTTCCAGCACCACGTTGCCAGACGCTGAAGTCTCCGTTTAGGAGTTGATTCTTTGCGGCTACTTGATACGTACTGCCCCAGCGGAGGCCACTCACTGTGCTGCTATCTGCAAACAATATACTGAAATCCGAGCCTACCCCGAGCCTAGTTATAGCGTTATCAGCAGTTCCAACTACTAAATCTGCTTTAGAATCAATAATTGATAATGGAATTGTGTTAGCAACATTGAATCCGCCAATAGTCAAAATAACAATTTCGTCATTTACAACAAGAGGAGAAATTCCAGTAATAGATGTTCCGTTTGTTGCTACATAATCTTGACCGCGGGTTTGTAAAACACCGTTGATAAACAACTGCTCAAGACCAGATGAGTACGACAAAGTTGACCCGTTAGCATCAATACCAGAAATGCTTGTTTGTCCAGCAGTTGCTAGATAACGATAGCGAGTTAAAGTTGCCTCCCCCGTTGCGCCTGTCGCACCAGTTGCACCTGTAAGTCCTGTTGCACCTTGTGCACCTGTAGGTCCTGTGGCTCCAGTAGGACCAGTTACAGTAGAAGGCGCCCCCGTATTGCCTGTTGCACCTGTAGGTCCCGTAGGTCCCGTTGGTCCAGAAACTCCAGTAGGTCCAATATTTCCTATAGCACCTGTTGTTCCATTAGTACCAGCAGGCCCTGTTGGTCCAGTAGGACCTGTATCGCCAGTTAACCCAGTCGCTCCTGTTGCCCCAGTCGGACCGCCTGCTGGACCAGTAGCCCCCGTAGGTCCTGTTGCTCCAGAACCAGTCGCACCTGTTGCACCAGTTGGTCCTGTTGGCCCAAGCGGACCTGTTGGTCCTGTAAATCCAATAGTTCCTTGATTTCCTTGCGCCCCTTGCGGACCTTGTGCTCCAGTTGGTCCCGTAGGTCCGCCAGGAGTTCCTTGAACACCTTGTGCTCCAGTTGGTCCTGTAGGTCCTGTAGGACCTTCTAAAATTTGTTCATCTGAACTGGTATCAACCCAAAGCACTGTAGTAACTGGGGGAGCCGTAGGACCGACTGCTAAAAAGTCTAAATCAATATCGTCTTCATCAATCCATAGTTCGCCTTCATATGTAGGACCTGTTGGCGCTTCGGGGTCAGAAAAAATTAATTCTTCAAGTACATTTTCTGTAGATGCCCAGAACTGAAACTCCGCTGGGTCTGGTGCCGACTCTCCAGAAAAAATTGCAGCGTTTGCGCCGAGGTCATCAATATCAAACCAAATATCTCCAGAAGTTGGAGAAGTAGGTTGATTCGCACCTATGTAAGTTTCAGTTGGAACTCCCGTACCATCTGTTGATTCGTAATCTTTTCCGGTAGGACCCATTGGCCCAGTAATTCCTTGAATACCTTGGGCTCCTGTTGGTCCAGTTGGTCCAACAATTTGCCCTACGTTTGCCCACTCTAATGCAGAAGTCCAAACGTATAAATCACCATTTGACTCAACAATGTAAGCATCGTTTACTTGATTATTGTTAAGTGGTAAATTTTGTGGAGTAGCAACAGTTCCCTCGATTGATATTGATGAACCTTGAGGACCAGTAATACCTTGAAGACCAGTAGCACCCGTTGCACCAGTAGGACCAGTAACACCTTGCTGACCAGTTGGACCAGTTGAACCTGTAGGTCCTTGAATAGTTCCAACGTTTACCCATTGATTAGCAGTTGGGCTCCAAACATAAAGATTTCCTGAAACAATATATGCTTCACCTACTGCACCAACAGGGTCAGCAGCAATAAGTTCATTAACAGTATTGAAAGAACCAAGAACAGTAAGACCTTGACCTTGAGGACCAGTAATACCTTGAACACCTTGTGCTCCAGTTGGTCCTGTAGGTCCTGTAGGACCTGTAGGAACAATTCTTACTACTTGCCAAACAGAACCAGTCCAACGCCAAGTGTTTCCGCCAGAACTAAATGTTTGGTCTACCGAAGGTGAATTAGGAAAATCAATAGCCACTCTAACCCTCCTCGTTACTAATACTATTTAGTTCATTAACATATAAATTAGCCCATGTAGAAGCAGATATTTCTGACTCCCAAGGGCCTGAAACATCTACTTCTGTATTATTATTACTAATAATACACATTAAATCTTTAGTTATTGTATAAGTATACGTCATATATTTACCTAGTTTGCCACCTGTGAAGTTGCTACTTTTGCACTTTGCCCGCCTATAATAAATCCAGGAAAAGAATCTACAGTTCCAGGGGCAATTGAATTTATAAGCGTAGCGCCAAACCCTGAAGAGTTAGTAGCACTAGACCAGTTCACTGCATCAACAGAGTATGAAAGTTCTCCATTTGCACCGCAGGCAATAAAAATTCCTGAACCAAAAGTTATATCTTTTATTGTATAATTTGTAAATGTATTAGTTCTCGATGTCCAAACTATTCCATCTGGAGAAGTTGCTATTTTTCCACTTGCACCTACTGCCACAAAAAGTGAATTAGCAAATACAATAGAATTAATTTGACTAGTGCCAAAAGTGTTTGCCACTTGAGTCCAAGTATTTGTATTATCAGTAGATATTGCTATTTTTCCACTTCCACCTACTGCCACATGTGTAGAGTTTCCGTAAGCAATTCCATATATAAATGTAGTGCCAAAACTGCTATCAGCAACAGCACTCCAAGTTAGTACTCCACCTACAAGAGTGCCAGTTGCCATTTTGCCAGAAGCACCAACAGCAATAAACTTTGCACCATCAAAAATTACGTTAAATATAGATGATGTTGAAAAAGTACTAGTTACTTGAGTCCAGTTTGTAGAGTTTGGAGAAGTTGCTAATTTACCACTTCCTCCCACTAGAACATATTGGTTTAACCCGTAAGCAGAATTGTAAATTAAAGAAGTTCCAAAAGAACTAACTTTAGATGTCCAATTTATTCCATTTGAAGAAGTTGATAAAACTCCATTGCTTCCATACGCTAGAAAAACAAGATTTATATAATCTACTCCTAAAACTTCTTGCGGCTCTGCAATACTAGTTGTTCGTAAAGTAAAAGTTCCTGGAGAAAACGTTCTTTCTCTAGAAGCAAAAATACCATGTAAAACGTTTAGCATTATGAGGACAAACTTCCAGTAAGGAGCCACTCGTTTGCATCAATTTTTATCAGAGATACTACAGCGTATCTTTGAGAAGTTTTACGTTTGTTTCCTTCAGAATTCAAAGTAACTCCTGCTGCTGGAGCAACAGTAACTTGACCAACTCCGTATTGAACAATAACAATTTGTGTTCCTACAGAAAAAGTGTAGTTGTTGTAATTGTCTGCTTCTATTCTTATATCAGAAGCAGCGCTAAAATTAGTTTTTACAAGTTTAGAAACATCTACAGCAGAAAGCGAAGTAGATATAGAATATGTATTTTGAGTTAATTCATAAGTAGGAGCACCAGTAGGTCCCGTAGTCCCCGTTGGACCTGTTGGTCCTAAACTGGAAACTACAATTGAATTTCCCATAGTAGAGTGATATTCGCATACATAATAAAGAAGAGACGGAGCGTTATAAGGAACTTCAAATATAATTGTTCCACTTGCTGTTCCGGCGTTTGTTACTCCATCGCTGTAAACATTTCCAGGAGAATATGCTCCGGCTACTGTTTGAATCCAAAATGGGTGACCAGGAGCATTTACATTTATCACATAACGATGTCCTCTAATAAAAGACAAAACAGGCTTTTCTGCACCATTTACATAATAATTTGTACCGACATTTGTGACAGTAAGAGTTATGCCACCGCTTTGTCCTGTAGGCCCAGTCGGTCCAGGGACAGTTGAAGTTGCACCTGTCGCACCTGTTGGTCCTTGAATATTTCCAGCACTAATCCATTGACTAGTGCCCGCATCCCATACATACAGAACACCAACAACTAGATAAGCCTCGCCCGCGGTACCAGAAGGTTGCGCTGCTTGTAGTGCAGCAAGAGTTGCATATGAACCAAGAATAGAAAGACCTTGTCCTGTATTTCCAGTCGCTCCTGTTGCTCCAGTTGCACCTGTCGCACCTGTTGGTCCAGTAACAGTAGAAGGCGCTCCTGTTGGACCTGTAGGTCCTTGTGAACCTTGAGGTCCGCTTGGTCCTTGAAAACCACGAACTCCAGTTGGACCAGTTGCTCCAGTAGCACCAGTCATACCAGTAAGACCTTGTTGTCCTTGTGGTCCTTGCCCTCCCTGATTTCCTTGCGGCCCAGTTGGTCCTTGCGGCCCAGTTGGTCCAGTAACAGTAGAAGGCGCTCCTGTTGGACCAATATTTCCTTGCTGACCAGTAGGCCCAGTTGGTCCTTGATTGCCTACAACTCCTTGCTGACCAGTAGGCCCAGTTGGTCCTTGTGGACCAGTAGCGCCTACAGCAATTGTTCTAACTAATCTCCAAGATGTTCCGTTCCACTGATATGTTAAATTGCTATAACTATATGTTTGATTATTAGTTGGATTATTTGGAAAATCTATAGGCATAATTAAATCTCCATTATCTGAATAATATTAGAGTAGCCACTATCAATACGAATTCCAACAGGACCACCTAATTGAAGTTCTTGTCCAGAATTTTGCCATGCCCAAATTTCAAAAAACTCTCCAGTGTCTAAAACTACAATAGTTGATGAAGACACTACTGTATAGTCGTTATTAGTTGTAGTAATAACAACTCCTTGTTTTTTCTGCGTATTGTTTGGGATTCCTGGTCCTGAGTTATTCCACAACCAAGTCATTCTTGAGCCAACAGGGTCTGGCCCAAAATTTACTTGCCACTCTACATAATAAACTTTTGTAGAACCAGAATTATTAGTATATCTTCCTGCTGCAGCACCTGCATCATATGTAAGTCCAATACTGCCTTTGCTATTGTCTGGAACAGAAGTATTCCACTGAAGTTTGAAATCAACACCAGAGGTAATACCTTGAACTGTAGATTGTCTGCGTCCCATAACATTAGAAGAAAATTGTGGCCCCTGTACTCCAACACCAGTAGCACCAGTAGCACCCGTTGGACCAGTCGGTCCTGATGTTCCAGTAAAACCACGAGGTCCTGATGCTCCAGTAGCACCAGTAGCACCCGTTGGACCAGTTGGACCAGTTGGACCTGTAACTGTTGAAGCGGCTCCAGTTGGACCTGTAACTGTTGAAGCGGCTCCAGTTGGACCTGTAACCCCTTGAACACCTTGTGCACCAGTAGGACCCGTTACACCTGCAATACTTGAAGAAGATTCAACCCAGTAATTATCATAGTAAACATAAATTTGCCCTGTAGTTGAGTCAAACCATGCATCTCCTAGTAGTGCATTAGCAGGAGGTGTCGAAGATGAAAGAGAAAAAGAACCATATCTTCCTGTAGGACCAGTATGACCCGTTGGTCCTGTAACTGTTGAAGCGGCTCCTGTTGGACCTGTAGGCCCAGTTGGGCCTATAACTGAAGTTACTACTAAATCCCATGTAGCACCAGTCCATCTCCACTGCTGAGAATTAAAAGTATATGTATCATTTACTGCTGGTGAATTAGGAAAATCAATAGCCATTTATTACACCAACCTTTCGTATTGAAATTCTATAAGAATCTCGTCGTTCACATCAATAAAAAATGGTAACTCATGCGTTGCTGAAAATCCTTCATCAAAATCAGCAATTTGATTATGAACAAGAAGTTCTAATTTATTAGAATCGTCATTGTTAAAAACTGCTGTTCCTAAAAATACTTTATTTGCAGAATTATCTCTAAATGTTATTTGACCAATAGGTTGATAATTTCTTATACTTGCTCCTTGTAAAGGAAGAGTAATTCTATAAACTCCTTGCCCTCTAGTGCTACCACTTCCAAAAAATACCCTAATACTTCCAAAAACTAATGAACCTAGTTGTATGTATTTTCCAGCAATTATTCCATTTGAAATTGAAGGATTTACAGTAGTAGCAGTTAAAACTGGAGTATATGAAGTCCATGCTCCGGTGTTAAAACTTCCAGTTGCTCCAGTTGCTCCAGTTGCTCCAGTAGGCCCGCTGGGACCAGTTACAGTAGAAGGTGCTCCCGTTGGGCCTGTAGCACCTGTAGGCCCGACGGGTCCTTGCGGTCCTTCCACATTAGAGGGATTTCCAGTTGGGCCAGTAGCGCCTGTAGCACCTGTAGGCCCTAACGGTCCCCGCTCACCCGATAAAGAAAGAATCCAACTAGTGTGAGAAACAACTGAGTCTGGGTTGTAAACAAAATCAATATCTATTGTTACAGTTTGATTTTGTATGTCTGTAATGTAACCTTCGATAGATACAAAAGGTACGTTTCCAACTCGAGTTAGCCTAGTTCTAGAACCTACAACAAAAGACTTAACTGTGCTGTTTACAGTAAAAGTTTTTATTCCAGTTCCAATATTAATTGTTGTTGTTGTTTGAACATCATCAAACCCAATGCCGATTCCTGTTGCACCTGTTGCACCTGTTGGACCTGTTGGACCGTTATTGCCTTGAGCACCAGTAGGACCTGTAATACCTTGCTGTCCTGTCGCACCTGTAGGGCCTTGGTCTCCTTGTATATTTCCTACATTTACCCAAAAATTACCATCCCAAACATATAAATCACCATTAACTAAATATGCTTGACCAAGTTGACCAGTAGGATTAGAAGCATTTAGCGCTTCTGGTGAACCATAAGAACCAAGAATAGTAAGTCCTGCACCAGTTGGTCCCGTAGGGCCAGTCATACCTTGAATGCCTGCGTTACCTTGAACACCTGTATTTCCTGTGGGTCCTGTAGGTCCTTGTGGACCAGTAGGTCCCACTACATTTGAAGGTGCGCCTGTGGGTCCTGTTGCACCAGTTGGGCCTGTGGGTCCTGTTGCACCGTTTAATCCAGAAGAAATTTCTGGAACACCTACTTCAACCCAATAACCATCGTAATAAACATAAACAGAACCATCATTAGTGTTATACCAAGCATCACCTTGATTAGGACTTGCTGGAGGTGTTGATGAGGTTGTTTGGAAAACTCCTGCTGGTCCTGTTGCACCAGTTGCTCCAAGACTACCAGCAGTTCCTGTTGGACCAGTTGCTCCTACAGGCGCTGCACCTACTTCAACCCAATAACCATCATAGTAAACATAAACTTTTCCTGTAGAGGTATTAAACCAAGCCTCTCCTTCTACAGCACCAGTTGGTCCAGTAACTGAAGACAAAGCAAATTTTCCTTCATCACCAGTAGGACCTGTAACACCAGTTAATCCTGTAGCACCAGTCGGACCTGTAGAACCAGTAGCACCAGTTAAACCAGTTGCTCCAGTAGGACCTGTTGGACCTGTAGCACCTACAGCACCAGTTGCACCAGTTGGTCCTGTATCACCAATATCTCCAGTGCGAGCAAAAGTAATAAGAACATCGTCATCAGCGCTAAATGAACCGCTACCAGATACATACGATACATTTATATCAAACCAGTCAGGCGAAGAATCCGTAACGCTAGAAATCGTATACAAAGCAAAGACTGAACTATCTGTTTTACGAGATACCCTTACATGTCCTTTGATACTGCTAGTTGAGTCATCAATAGTCTGAAGATACAAAGAGAGGTCGTAATTACCATCTGCAGGGTTGTCATCTACTGCAATTCTAGAAACAGAACTGTATGTAGAGTTGTTAAATCGCAGGTAGTTATCCCCAGGGTCAGACATTGTGGTGTTAGTGGAGAATAGATAATGGAATGTAGCGCCACCAAAACCACCTTGTGGTCCTGTGGCACCTGTTGCACCTGTTGGTCCAGTTACTGTACTTGCTGCGCCAGTAGCACCAGTAGGTCCTGTATCACCAGTTAAACCAGTAGCACCAGTTGGTCCTGTAGCACCAGTAGCACCAGTTGGTCCAGTATCTCCAGTTAAACCAGTTGCTCCAGTAGCACCAGTTGGACCTGTATCTCCAGTTAAACCAGTAGCACCAGTCGGACCTGTAGCACCTGTAGCACCTGTAGCACCTGTAGCACCTGTAGCACCTGTTAGACCAGTTTCACCTTCTAATGCAATTACTGTCCAATATGGTGATGCTAGTCCTGGAGTATCTCCAGTATTTCCACCATGAGCATCAGTGCGATACCAAGTTGAGCCATCGTAAGTTGCTACATCTCCAATTGAATATTGTGCACCACTACTATAAGCACCTGTAAAATTCCATAGAGCATTTGCTCCAGTTGCTCCTGTTGCACCAGTTAGACCAGTTGGACCAGTTGGACCTGCAACACCAGTCGCACCAGTCGCACCAATCGCACCAGTAGGACCTTGAATATTTCCAACGTTGTCCCATTCATTGCCAACAGAATCCCAAACATATAAAGAACCAGCGACAAGGTAACTATCACCTGAATTTCCTGTTGGATATGCTGCTTGTAATGCAGCAAGAGTTGCAAAAGAACCAAGAATTGTTACGCCAGTGCCTTGAGCACCTGTCGCACCTGTAGCACCAGTAGGTCCTGTATTACCAGTTGGACCTTGAACACCAGTAGCACCAGTAGGTCCAGTAACTGTAGAAGCAGCACCTGTAGGTCCTGTATCACCAGTTAAACCAGTAGCACCAGTTGGTCCTGTAGCACCAGTAGCACCAGTAGGTCCAGTAACTGTAGAAGCAGCACCTGTAGGTCCTGTATCACCAGTTAATCCTGTAGGACCAGTCGAACCAGTCGGACCTGTATCTCCAGTTAAACCAGTAGCACCAGTTGGACCTTGAACACCAGTAGCACCTGTTGGACCTGTATCACCAGTAGCGCCAATAGGTCCAGTTATACCTTGAACACCAGTAGCACCAGTAGGTCCAGTATCTCCAGTTAAACCAGTAGCACCAGTCGGACCTTGGACACCTGTGGCGCCAGTTGGACCTGTAGAACCTGTAGCACCTGTAGCGCCAGTCGGACCTTGAGCACCTGTAGCACCTGTATTGCCTGTAACGCCCTGTGGACCAGTCGCACCGACTGGACCTGTGTCTCCTTTGATTACCCCTGAATCAGACCAAACCGTTCCATTCCATGTCCAAAGATTTCCAGCGGGACTTTCTGCGCTTTGAAGCAGAACTAAATATGTGTCGCCAATACTTGGGCTTGTGACCGTAACAATCAGGTCGCCATAATAATTAAATGTTCCTTTAAGTAATGAAGATGTTCCACTTGCTCCAGTAGCACCAGTTGGACCTGCAGTGCCAGTAGCACCAGTTGGACCTGTAGCACCAGTATTACCAGTAGGTCCTGTGGCTCCAGTAGGACCAGTATCTCCAGTTAAACCTGTAACACCAGTAGGACCTTGAATACCTTGAATACCTTGTGCACCTTGAGGTCCTTGTACGCCAGTAGCACCTGTAGCACCAGTTAAACCTGTAGCACCTGTTGGGCCTGTTGCACCTGTTGGTCCTTGAATATTTCCAACGTTGTCCCATTCAGAATTTATGTTGTCCCATACATACAAATTTCCATTTATTAAATATCCATCACCAGGATTTCCTGTAGCAGGTAAATTACCAACACCTGCTAAAGTTCCAAGTATTGTTACTGATGTACCAGCAGAACCTGTCGCACCTGTTGGACCAATTGCACCAGTCGCACCAGTAGCACCAGTCGCACCAGTTTGTCCAGTATTTCCTGTCGCACCTGTTGGGCCAGTTACTGTTGATGGTGCACCAGTAGCACCTGTTGCTCCTATCGCACCAGTAGGACCAGTCTCTCCAGTATTTCCTTGAACACCTTGTGCACCAGTAGGACCAGTAACACCTTGCGGTCCTGTCGCTCCCTGTGGTCCTGTCGCACCAGTTGGTCCAGTTACTGTACTTGCAGCACCAGTTGCGCCAGTAGGACCAGTAGGACCACCTGCTGGACCCGTAGGTCCAATTAAACCTTGTGTACCTGTAGGTCCAGTAGGTCCAGTTGCACCTTGAGGTCCTACCGCTCCTCTTGGAACATTTACAGCAGCCTGAGATGAAACAGTTTGACTTACAGTATCAATTTTAGTTATATCAACAGGAGAATCGTCTCCAGCGGGTAAATAAAAATCAAAATCATATGCTTTAGTTCCATAAATTCTAACTCTGCATGTGTAATGCCACCCTATAGGCGACAGGTCTCTATTGTCAGTTGTAGGTAATAAAACAGTAAAAGAGCCAGTATTATCTAAAGTTAGTTGTATAGGGCCAGATAAAACAATTTCATCGTTATCATCTTCTATTTTAGAAGAGGCAGAAAAGGTAATAGTTCCAGACGCAGGTTGCCCGTTTACCTTTTTGAATTGACCAAGGATTTGCCTTGTATTCACGTCACCTGAAAAACTCATTTACACTCCATGACATTTATAGCGGACAAGATACAATGCACCTATTGTTGTTCTTATTTTACGGCATTTTGTACAAGCGAGTTTATAAATTTGAGGTGCTAATTATACTTAGGTCTCTTTTGGGTGAGTGGTTTTCGCCAATAACCATAGTTAGTATCCCTGGGCTAGATTCTAAACCTGTTCTGTCTCTAAACCAAGGAGAACCTGAATCTAGTGTCGGGCATTGAGCCCAGAAACGTGTGCCTATATCTTCAGCCCTAAAATGATGATAATGACCGGAAAGCCAGACGTCACAGGTGCCTATGGGAGTGCATCCAGCCGCTTGTCCAGAAATATACTTTAAGGCCCCGCCTGATTTCATTTGATGACCGTGAAACAAGCCCAACATTGTTCCGTTTACATTTAAGGCAAGAGTTTGATGTCCTGAAGAAGGGAACCTAAACTTTACCTCAGACAAAACACTATTTTGACTACAAATATCAGCAACACTTCTAGCAATTTCAGTATTCCAACCTTCGGCAGGGTCAACAACATTTTGCCTTGTAACCTCGTCGTGGTTTCCGTTGACAACAGCAACTACTACCTCTGGACAAATTTCTGCAAATGCCTTAACTTGTGTAAAAAGAATCTGTCTAGAAATTTTTATTTGCTCGGTAAGACCAATATCTGAAGAATACGGTGCTTGAAGCCTACCCCCCTGAGAGACTATTCCCTCTACATGGTCTCCTAAAAGAGCAATTACTACTTTTGAAAGTGGTCTCCCCATTTTTTTAAGTTCTTTATATCTGCGTATAGATTCCTCAGTTAAATCTAAAATTCTTTGAACAGTTTTATCGGTTCCTAGTCCATTAGAACTTTTTCCAATTTGTTGGTCACTGGGAGCAAAAACAAATGCTAAATCTTTTTTATTAGGTGCTGACAAAGCAACTTTTGGCTTCCAATTTAATATTTTTTTCTTAGCACTTTCTATGTCGTTTTTTAAGTCAATTTCTAGGGATTTAGGAACTATGTTTAATCTATAAGAAGTAAGCCACTCTTCGTCGTATCTCTGCCATCTACTTGTTCTAACAGAAACAACAGTCCACTGGTCGGGGTCTAATTTGAACTCTTTAAGTATGTCTATAGAATCGGTATTATTTTCTGTTCTAGGTGTTGATACTAAAAATCCGCCAGATTCGTCTAGTTCTAGTCTAGGTCTCCAATCTTCAGTAGGAGCAACTGGCGCTTTTGCATCATGGCCCTTCCGCTGAGACTCGGAAAGTTTTTCATATATAGCGGTCAGAAGCGAAGAGTCTTTTTTCTTTTCACTAGACTTGTTGTTTTTTGTCATTTAGTCTTTTTTCTTCTTTTTTTATTACTAGAAGACGTTTTATTAATGACTTGTTTTTCTACAGTATTTCTAAAAGAACTATTTTTTCCAATAAAACATCTGCACATTTTTGACCTGTGCAGTCTAACTGAAGCAAATGCTATTTTGTAGCCTTCTTGGTCAAGAAGACTAAATATCAATCTGTTACTGATACCGTTGGGACTAGGCTTGCTTGACATAAGCATTTCTAGTGCCGATTTATCTTCTCCATCTAACTCAGAAATAATTTTTCCAACTCCGCAAGGCAACCCTGGTCCTTTACTATTTCCTATTTCTTTTATCTTTTCAGCAAGAGAAGCCATATATAAACCTCCATCTCATATGCTAATCAAGCACTTTAAGTGATTAGCAAGTTGAAGGTTAAGTGTAACCCTAAAGTAGACTATTACGCTGTAAGGACTTCTAAGCGTGTCGCTTATTTGCTTATTTTACAAATTAGTATACTATTTACTAATTAATTTTTTTTTCTAACAGTTCTTTTTTTAGGAGTTGTATGGTTGTCTATTATTTGAATTACTAATTCTTTAATTACTGAAACTTCTGCTGACGTCTCTGCGCTATTTCTTTCTGTCTTATTTACTCTATCTGCTAATGACTTTCCGTTATTAGGCCAAAGTTGATATTCAACTTTTTCTAAACGTTCGTTAATTGAGCGCCCATTTGCGTCAGTTCCAATTGCTAAATCTATTTTTTTGGCAATTTTATAGATAGAAAACAAGGAAGAACCTATAAGGCTGACCGCACCTATTATAAACAAAATCTCTGTCAAAATTGACACATTAGACAGCACACTGGTATCCTTCCAAGATATTGCTTTCGATTTAGTGCTCTATTTTGTCATACTTTCTATCGTTCTATTTCTTTGTATAGGCGAGTTGAGCCCAAAAAGTAAAAATACCGCTATAGTCTGTTTTTCTACTTAAGGATTAGTAATAGAAAAAATAAAGAATTTGAGGAGGGTAAATAATTGGAATTTGAAAAAGAAAACCTTCTTCTGTCATCTGCAGAATGGTATGCCAATTTAGGTTGGAAAATAATTCCTTGCCACGGTGTGACCGATGGAAGTAGATGTACTTGTGGGGGCTCACACCCCGAGCCTAAAGACATAGGAAAACATCCTGTTGTTTCTTGGAACCAAGCCGCAACTTCAGACATAGAAACAATCAAACGGTGGTGGTATACCGAACCAAACTACAACATTGGAGTTGTTTGTAAATTAAGTGGGTTTTTAGTAATTGATATAGACCCTAGGTCAGGAGGAGATAGTTCTTACAAAAAATTTGAAGAACTAGTTGAAGGAAATCTTCCCTTAACTTTAGAAGCAAACACTGGAACATACAATGTTGGTTCTCAACTAATAAGAGGACGTCATTTATTTTACAAATGCAGTGATACAGAAGATTTAGTAGGTAATTTAGAAAAGTTTGATTTACGAGGAATTGACATAAAACACAATGGTTATGTGCTAATTGCCCCGTCTAGACACTACTCAGGTGCAACATATCAATGGGTAGATGGAAAACGTCCAGACCAGATTGAGATGGCAGATGCTCCAGAAAACTTACTTCAATTTTTAAGAAAAAAGAATAAAAGAAGAGGAGGAACAAAATACTCTGCGGGTGATTGGTCTGAAATTTTTAATGAACTTGAATATGCTGGAGAAAAAATTGATATTGATGCTATTTTAGAAAAAGGGTTAGTAGAAGGCGAGCGTGCTGTAGGGCTATTTAGAATTGTTTGCGCTTTAGCCAATAAAATTGGCACATCTACAGAGGCACAAAAAACTGCTATTGAGACTATGATGATTCGTTTTAATGCTGAAAAAGTCAGCCCTCCTATGGAACTAGAAGGAAGTAATAGTCTTTTGATGCACACTAGGAGAGCAATAAAATTTATTGAAGACAACCCTAAATCAAGAATGTTTTGGCCTGCAGGAGTATCTTTTGAAGAAGAGAGTAAGTTGGTAGAGTGGGCTGCTCAATCGCAGAAAGAGACTAGGGAACAAAACAACTTATCAACAGAACTTCAACCTTTAACAGGTGTTGTATTGCCTAATATAGAAAACACTAATGCTTTAATTGTAGAAAAATCTAGTTTACAAGATTCTATTGAGCAAGGTATGTCTATAGAAAAAAGTTTAATGAATAGAAATCTTAATATATCTCCAGACCAAGACGCTTTATATGAAGAAGACGGAGGCACTCCTGGCAAAAGAAGTTTAACTGATGTAGGAAATGGTCGTCGTCTTGTAGATTTATTCAAACCAATAATTAGATATACTGAAGGTCTTGGTTGGTTTATCTGGAGCGGTTCTCATTGGAGTCCAGATTCTGAAAAATTAGATATAAAAGAACTTACTAAAAAGTTAGGTTCAATAATTGTCTCTGAAAGCAAACAATATGAAAATGATGACCAGATACTAAAAACTGTCCGCTGGGGAAACGACTCTAAGTCTGTAGCAAGAATAAACTCTGCAATAGAATCAGCAAACAGTGATAGCAGAGTTCGTCTAAAAGTAGAAGACTGGGACAGCAATCCAACTTTTTTGGGTGTAAAAAACGGTGTAATTGACTTAAAAACAGGAAAACTTATAAAAAACTCTCCTGAACTATATATAACAAGGTCCTGCACTGTCGGGTATATTCCTGGACAACAAAATACTAGATGGCAACAATTTCTTGATTTTGCTACTGGAAATGACAAAGAGTTTCAAGACTACTTACAACGTGCCGCTGGATATTCTCTTACTGGTTTGAAAAGTTATGACGTATTGTTTTTAGTCTACGGACCAGCAGGTTCTGGAAAAAATACTTTTGTTGAAGCACTTGTCAAGGCTCTTGGTACAAAACAGTATGCATGGCCCTTTGATACTAGCGTAATTGCTTTAGGGGACGGAAAAAGCAATAACCAGCAAGAACAATACTATTGGGCTCAATGTAGAGGAAGAAGAGTCGTGTGGGTAGATGAGTTACCTGACTCTGAAAGAATAAAAGAAAACTCTCTTAAAAGATTTACTGGTTCTTCTGAAATTACTGGTCGTTCTCCTGGAGAAAAGCCTTTTTCTTTTCAATCTCAAGCAAAATTGTGGATTAGTACAAACCATAGGCCAATTATTACTGATGACGCTATGTGGCGTCGTATCCGTCCTATACCTTTTCTTAATGTTCCTCAAAAACCTGACCCTGACTTAAAAGATTACATATTTGATGAAAACGGTGGTTTACCAGCAGTTCTTTCTTGGGCAGTTGAAGGAGCAATAAAACTTCTTAATTCTAGTTCAACAGATGCTCTTGGGACTTGTCGCGTAGTTAGCGAAGCAGCAGAGATTTACAGAAAAGACGAAGACAGAATTGGTATATTTTTAGAAGAAGAAACAAAAGAAAACAAAGAAGCAACTATTCTTATGGATGATTTATACCTTTGCTACAAAATATGGAGCGAAAGACGAGGGGAAAAGTCCCTTACTCAAATAGCATTTACTAGAAAATTTAGAGACAGAAGCATAGAAATTATTGGAAATGGCTCTAGAGCAGTTGTAAAAGGAATAATGCTTCCTCCTAGAATTGTTAGTAACGAGACTATTCCAAACATAGGGCAATCGGCTATTAGATACGGAATCTAGCGAGGACGAAATACTTTTGCTCCGCCATTGTTTCTAAAACCAGGAATTCTTTTACTTGCGTGAGACTTTGCTGTTAGTTTTCCTCCAATAAATCCTTGTGGAGGTTTTATAAGTAAAGCCGTTAGCCCATGAACTAAAGCATCTACTCTGTCTGGAGACTTACCTTCTCCAGGAATCCAAGAAGTCATTTGGTCCTCTAATTCTGCTATATACCCTATGTGATGAACACGTTGCTGCTCGTAGGCTAAAACAATAGGCTCTGCACGAAGCGCTTTGCCGTGCTTAGAGTGAACTTCAAAAACTTTTATAGTTGGGTCAATAGAGTTAATTGCACTGCGAACAAGTGCTCCACCTTGATTTACTTCAGCAACAACTGGGCAACCCCAGCGCCGAGCCATCTCAACAACTTTATTTGCCCAGACTTCAGGAGAACCATGGATAGTTGCATCTTCTAAAATCCAAGACTGACGTTTATACAAATCTGATTCAGCAGTAGACGCACAAACTACAATTCCACACTCGTCTCTAGGATTTTCAGCAACAGATGGGTCAACTCCAATAACTCTTAAAGGAGTATGTTGTGGAAATATTTTTTCTCTAGATGCTTCTATCATTTCTTGAGTCCATAAAGCACCCTCTACAGAGTCAAGCATTTCTCCATACAACTCTTGACGAGCAAGACGAGTTCCTTCGTAGACTCCCATAATTGCTTCTAAGTATGTTTGACTAAGATTTCCTTTATTATCTAAAGTAGAACCTCTAGTTATTACTACTCTACTATTTAATTTTTTTGATTCTTCTATCAATTGATATAAAATAGGTATTCTTTTAGGAGTAGTAGTAAGCATTATTTTTGGGTTTGCTCCTAATCTTGTTCCTACACGCAAGTTATCGAACGCAGTCATACCTGCTGCATCAGGAGTCTGTCTCCAAGCGCCAACCTCATCTCCCCAAGCATGAGTAAATTGTGGGCCTCGAAGAGAGTCAGGCTCATCCGCTGTAAAACAAGTTGCAGTATTTCCATTAGGCCAAGTAAGACGGCGTTTAGAAGGCTCATATAAGGGGCGCTCGTTTGGTGGAGAAATATTTATAATTCCAGATTGTCCTTCAACAATAACATCACGCACATCAGCGGCAGTACGAGCAACTAAGGCAAAACGTCTTTGTCCAGTATTTGTATATTTTGCCTCTTCTCGAACCCACTCTGCTGCTGCTCTAGTTTTACCAGCACCTCTTCCAGCAAGATATACCCAAACACTCCAATCTGTAGAAGGGGATATCTGTTCAGGTCTACCCCAAGAAAGCCAGTCCCATTGGAGTTGTTTAGGGTCTAAAGCATTTAGTATTTCTTGTTGTTGTTCTAAAGGTAAAAGAGCAATTTCTTCCATTTTGCTTTTTCCCATAAAACTAACTTCCTTTCTGCAGACTTCTTTGTGCGCCGTAATAAAGCGGTGCAGCAGAACTAAGACCAAGTCCTTTCGCTAAATCTTGAAGAGAAAATCCATTTTTATATTCTTCAGCAATTTGATTATGATAAGAATTTACTCCGCCACTTTCTTTAGCATCTCTAACTCTTTGAACTGCTAAAGGAATTTGTTTTTTATCTGCTTTTTTCTTTGGTTTGATGTTTGATATAGAAACATTTTCCATAACTACACGTCTTCTTACTCCAGGGTAAGCAACCTTAAGCGCTCTTGCTAAACTAGCAAGACTGCCTCCTTGTTCATAAAATTCGCAAAGCAGTCTGGTATATTCTCTACTGGCTTCATGGGCTGGTGTTTTTTGTAACCTAGAACCGTAAGCCTTTTTAGCCAAAGCAAGCAGTGGCTCAATTGCTACTCTATACTTTTCTACTAACTCAACGCTCATTATTAACTCCATTATAAATAGTGGGTGGCACTATCATAACGGAGAGTTTAGTTATTGAGGGGTTTACTCGTTTTCTTCTCTGTCGCGTCTAATTGGGTAGGTTGACCACCACACGACCATTGAGAAGATGATTGCCCAACCTACGACAGTTTTAGCAGAACCGTCAAGTACTAGCCAAGCAATAAACATACCTAGTAAAGTCCAAACTTGGTCTAAAACATCTCTGAGAAAATCTCTCACTTCTTTGTCCTCCTAACTTTGGTTTTTACTTTTTTAGTTTTTGTTTTTAATTTTGATTTACGACGTGTTCCCTTTTGACGCTCCACGGGTGCGCCAGCATCTCCTCCTCCTTTAGGAGAAGAAGGCTTACTTCCTCCACTTACAGGACCGCCACCACCTAACGAACCAGTCGCTGCCGCCGCGGCTGTCACAGCGGACTGAACAGCCTGACCTACTACAACAGTTGCCAAAACCATCTTTTCTGCTTCTTCCCGTTCTTCCTCACTCATGTCTGCTCCTAAACTTGAAAGAGCAGTTAGGACTTGACCAGGGTCAGAAAAAACTTCAGATAACAATTCTACTGGATTGTCAAGTAGTTGAAGAGCAGCAGCAACTTCAGCAGTGATAACAACTTCATTTCCATTCTCATCTGCACGAATTTCTACTGGAGTATCTGCTGGCAAATCTTCATAAGTAAGACCTGCTTCTTCAATACTCTCAGCCGTAACAGCCTCGCCGTCTGCGGATTCGATTAGGGCATCAGCAATTAAGTCTTTTTCAGCAGCAGTAAGTTTTCCATCTTCTGACAAAGCATCAGCAAGATTATTTACTTCTTCAGCAGTAACTTCGCCATCTGCTCCTAAAGCATCAAGAATTTCTTCAGCATCAGAAGCAGTAATTTTTCCATCAGAAAGAGCGTCACTTACTGCACTATCAACAACTTCTTCTTCTGTTGGTTCTGGTTCTGGCTCTGGCTCAGGCTCAGGATCAGGCTCAGGCTCTGGTTCAGGTTCTGGTTCTGGCTCTGGTTCAGGTTCTGGTTCTGGTTCAGGCTCTGGCTCTGGTTCAGGTTCTGGTTCTGGTTCAGGCTCAGGTTCTGGTTCTGGATCAGTCTCAGCTTCTGGTTCTGGTT
>SXGQ01235759.1_pt1 | contig 81988 bp, 86 predicted proteins | sample 3178371 | NCBI WGS metagenome assembly SXGQ01 (sample SAMN11356859, study PRJNA531348) | freshwater metagenome | isolation source: freshwater sample F1-20 | place: China: Fuxian Lake, Yuxi | collected 2017-12-25 | reverse complement strand
CTTGAGAAGTGGTGCTCGATATGAGGATTGATGTGAAGGTCTGTTTGACCATCCTTCTATTTGCTATTATAATGAGCGCTGTTGTAGTTGGCATAGAAACGCGCTTGCCCGAGATCATTGTTCGCGCCATTGTCGGCGTATAGGAGCTAATAATGGGAATTGTTGTAGGTTCTGTTGCATATATGCAAAAGGAGTACCGTGCCGGGGCTTCTAAAGCAGGAAGCATATCTGCAGGATCGTTTGTTCGAGTCCTGCAATGTATCAGAGGAGGGTATAAAGTGCAGCGGTGTTCTGCGTATGGTATCATACACAAGAACAGCTACCCCATTACAATCAGCAAAGAATCGTTTGGAGAATATTGTGTATAAGCGTAAATTTCGCCCCCCGCAACAAATCTTCAAAGTGCAGTGCCCAACATGCGGTACTCACGAGCCCTCGCACGTAGACTTCGTTAACGTTGAAGAAGATATTCAAGGACGCGACATTATGACATACCGTTGCCCGGTATCTAATGAGATCTATCAAAGCACTGTTGTAGCGGCAGGGTGGCGCTAAATGGAAACGCGTAAGATCGTAATCAATACCGCGCATGGTGGCTTTGGCCTTTCTAAAGAGGCAGTAGAAATGTACTGCGCTATAGAAGGGATCGATCCGGGCGACTGGCAGTACGATTATCTTTATTTTAAAAACTTCCATGAGCATGACCTGAAGCGTGATGATCCTACTCTCATCAGTGTGGTTGAACAGCTCGGTGCGGAAGCATGCAGTACGTACTCCGAGTTGAAGATAATTGAGATCCCGGTAGATGTCAATTGGAGTATCCATGAGTATGACGGTGCCGAATGGATTGCTGAGGTTCATAGGACATGGAGTTGAAGAATGGCACATTATACAAACACAGGTAATCCCATTGACTTTCCAAAAAAGAAAGAGATACCAATGTTAGAACGGTTTGCCGCACAGAGTCTTGTTGAGCATGACGGAGAACTAATTTTCAGCAAAGAAAAGTTCGCCGAGTTGATTGTGAGAGAATGTATTGACAAGATTACAACCTATGATTTGGTTCCAGGCCATTCAGCTAAGTGGGAAGATATTTACGATATCCATGCTAGATTGTTAGACGACTTGGGTGAAGCATTGAAAGAACATTTCGGAGTTGAAGAATGAAGAATCTATTCAAACAAACCAAAGTGGTCTATGACGATCACCAGAAAGAGTATCAGGTATACTATCGCAACTTCTTCGTGTGGCATTTCGACTCATGCTATAAGATCGATGATAAACACCCTCATACCCTTTACAGTGATGAAAAGAAAGAAGAAGCAAAAGAACGTGCTATTCAACGAGCACAAGCCATGCTGAATAGCGTTGAAGTGTGGCGTGGTTCTAACCTTATGACATGGAGTTGAAGAATGACCCTTGCTGACTATTTTATGTATGGCTTTTTATTTGGGTTATTGGCAATGGGGTTGCTTTGGAACTTAATTGATATGACATGGAGTTGAAGAATGAACACCATCAGACTTGATCGCCGCGAATTGAATCGTATATTAGAACTTCTTAATCTGTTGAATGATGCGGGTGATTATGGTTATGTGGAATTGACGCAAGAAAGTGATAGTGGTATTGGTTCAGTTCTAACTGCTAAGTTTAATATTGAACACAAAGAAGTTGACGGTGAATTCTCTGTGGTGATTACAGATGTGAAGCATTGGTGATGTGGAAAATTGTAGGCACAATAATAACAGCTGTGTTTATATTTGCGTTTTTATTGCTTATAATACCTATGTTTGGAATAATATTTGGCGTAATAGGAAGTTTGTTTAAATGAAAGTATTAATCAAAGTAGGTACAGTTGTTCTAGGCGGTGCTGTCCTTTTGTGGCAGTACTACGATACTCAGTACTACATTGATCGTATCTTACACACGCAAGTAGACATTATGCGTACACAAATACAGCTCGTCGAGGCTGTGAAAGAAATCCATCCAAACTTCACCCCCTCACTCCCTTATCGGATGCCAGCATCACCAGATGACAATATTCGTATTATTCATACCAACTACAAAATCAAGTATAGCGAAAAAGATTTGTTCTGTATGGCAAAGAACATTTACCACGAAGCCGGCAATGAACCTATGATTGGTCGATATGCCGTTGCACAAGTAACACTAAACAGGAAAGCCGACTCTAGGTATCCTAAAACCGTTTGTGAAGTTGTATTTGACCATCGTCAGTTCTCCTGGGCAAATAATCATAGTATCAGGTATACACTTCCTGCCGACCCCGCTTGGGATTCTGCATGGCGTATTGCAAACGATGTAATGGTAAAAGGATATCGTGTGCAGGGATTGGAAACAAGTCTGTTCTATCATGCGGACTATGTTGCTCCATACTGGAAAGATCCAAGCTCAAAAGTTGGACAAATCGGTCGGCATATTTTCTATACCCGAGCGAGGTAAACGTGTCATCAATAATTTAATAGTTGACCAAGATCTTGTTCTCTAATATAATGGAGGTTCAATTGACAAACAAGGAACTTACAATGCAATCCTATCCGCAATATGGTACTAACGAACATAGCGACTTTCTTTCCCGCAAGCTCGCTCATTACAATCAATGGCTTATGGATCCCAACCGTTCTGTTGAAGACGGTCCATATCCTGGCTTTCCGGAAGAAATTGCTCTTGTACAGAGTCGTAAGCAGCTAGCTGCTGAGATGAATGTTCGTAACGTATCTAAAGAAACCGCTAAAGCTGACCGTGGTGCTCCTCCTCGCAAAGAGCGTAAGGTTCGTGCTCGTAAAGAAGGTGCTGGTCCCTCCAAGCAAGACCGTGCAGTCGAGATCTATAAACGCCTCAACGGTGTCAAAGGAGACGTGATCCAGATGATCCAGAGCGAACTTGGTATGTCGCTCGCTGGTGCTACGACCTACTACTACAACGCAAAGAAACTTGCGTGAGAGCTATAGAGTTCTTGGTGCACAAGTTCATCCTCGTGGTGGGCATTGTGCATCTTGTCGCAGGCTTACTTGGGACAATAGATATTATAGATTATCACCTGTGTATCAAACCTCCTGGAGAATGTTCAAAATGAGTCCTGAACTAGATAAAAAGCTTGTGGAGAAATATCCACTTATTTTTAAAGATCGTCATGCTTCGATGCAGATAACAGCTATGTGTTGGGGATTTGAGTGTCGGGACGGGTGGTACAATATTATTAACGCTCTGTGTTTTCAAATCCAGTCTCATATTGATTGGAAAAATTCGCAGAGACAATCGCTGCTTACTAATAATCCCTACAATCGCCCAATCCCTGATGAAGTTCCCCAAGTCGTCGCTACGCAAGTAAAAGAGAAATTTGGTACTCTTAGGTTTTATACTGATGGTGGCGACGATCGGACCAACGGAATGATCCGTATGGCCGAAGCTATGTCTGCTGTGACGTGTGAAGTATGTGGTTCTCCTGGCACATTCAGAGGAGAAAGTTGGTTCTATACGGCCTGCGATCTACACGCACAACAAATTGCATAAACTAATAAGTTGACCAATACTCGTGTTTGTGATATGCTGGTGATTCTTTGGAGATCACTATGAAGCTGTACAGCGAACACACAAAATGGACCGGCGGCGGTATCAATCATTGGTACTTGCTCGATGACTCGCGGACGACCATTTTTGGTTACCGTAAATTTGGCCAGGGTGAGGTAACTCTTCTTCGTACTCCTATTGCTTTTGTAGAAAAAGGTCGTAAACTTAAACTCGAGCACGACTTTGGTGACGTGTCGGGTAAGATTATATCTGTCCGCGGCAGTAAGGGAGATGTACATAAGGTTGACCTGTCTGGCTCAAGTCCGAAATGTTCTTGCCAGTCCTTTAAGTATCGTGGAGAATGCAAGCACATTATAATTGCACAAGGAGTACAATAATGGATGATGACAAAGAAGAGGCTTTGAGATCGTTGGAAGAAATTTCTAACATATTCAACGAAGTCATGAATGAGATTGAACAACAAAGCGAAGCGTACTGGAACTCTTTGTCTAAAGAACAGCAACTACAAGTCTTCTGTGCTGTGACACGGCGTATTCATAAGGCGGAGCTTGTCGATAAAGGCTCGTACCGTTATACTCTCTATAATGTGTTTGGGTTTGGATCTGAAAGTTATACAGCTGCACAGATGGCTGGTTACTTGGATATTCACAACAGTCTCTTTGATCTTGACCACGAACGTAAATTACTCGAAGCGTTCTGTGTTAAATATAATATTGAGGACGCAGATAACAAAGTTACGGAGTTCCGAAAATGACGCTTCCATACGAACGTACAAACTCTATCAACACTACCCGTAGCTTTCTTGAAGACTTAATTAATCCAAAAGCTACTCCTCGTATTCCTCGTGCAATACGACAACAGGCCCTTTGGTGTCTCCGTCATTATCCTACTCAATATGACATGGATGTTGCGTCAGAAAAGGAAAGCGGAGACAGCGGTCATAAGCATGTACAGGTGTTCGGAACTAATCCTTGGTTTCAGTCTACGGAGAAGAAATAATGCCAGTCCTTCATACTCAATCTTCAAGCTCGCCTCGTCTTAAAAACGATACGCTAGGAAATGACACACTCAAACTACTTTACTCCAAGTTTGAAACGGACGACTTCGCAGACTTCCGCGCCTTTGCAGAATACGCTGTTCAGTCTGGTGGTGGTAAGCAGCCAATGAAAGATAAGATTATTACTGAGTTCTATAAGTCGACAACGACTAAAAAAGACATCCTCACTAAAGCGCAGAACTTTATTCTTGCTGGTATGGGTCTTGGTGTATGACCGAAAAAGAAAAATGCGATGCAGCGCTGAACGTATTATTTCCTCACCAATTCGATCTTCAACAAAAATGGTGGAATAGTCCTAACAAAGCTTTTGATATGCAGACACCACAACAAACGTTTGCTGAAGAACCGAAATGTGTGGTACAATATCTGTTGGGTCAATTCAATGGAGACTATTCATGAACGATTACGATCAACGCAACCTCGAGTTCTTGTTGGCCATGGGTGATGGAGTAAAGTTTGATGAATTTGTTCAATCCATCCCTTTAGACGATGTTCATTATGCTATTGAACTACTTCAAAAACATGCAACTAAAATTCTTGTCCAACAAATGGAAGCTAGTGATAATGTTGAAAACGTCTCTCAAGCAATGCTTGTCTTGACTAAAATTAAAGGGAGTGTGTAATGGTTGAGTTTGCTTTCTTTTTAGATGCATGGCGTTACTGTAGAGATCATAAGATTGATGTATCTGCAGTTCAACGTCGCGACTGGAAAACGTGGATTGTTAGTACCGATACAAAAATTGAAAAATGGGTACGTGCGTGAGTAAAATTAATAATTTTGACAGCTACAGTATTGTTTATGATAAAATTGTCAATGATACAAACATGCTTTCGTCAACGCGTCTGCTAGCTTCGAAATTACAACATGCTCCTTATATGACTGTTGGTGATTTTCTCAACGGACTTTCTAATGATGAACTTTTTACTCTTCTAGAAGCTGCGGACCAGCTTTTTATCAATCAAAAAGATTGTGTTCATGGAAGGGACGTAGTTTTAATTAGCGAAATGCTTACACGTGCTGAGGGAGTTTTCAACGTTACTGAAGAAGACGTTACTCGAAGGACAAAGGCATTTTGCTCCTTCCTGGCTTGCGAAGGATTGGCGCGTCGCGGCCTAGTAAAAATTTATCGAGAGAGGATGTCGTTTGGAGAGGATATGGCCAATAAAATTATTATCGAAAAACTACCTGATGTTGATTATGACGACTTACGCTTGGATTAATGTTTCATACTGTTCGTCTGTCATGTAAGTAATGACTGTATTTGTAATAGACCAGCCCAAGGGATCAAAATAAGCATCAGTAAGGAGTTTACCTTCTCCTTGAGTTATCCATTCTTTATAGGACAAAGCTGCTTCTTCCGTTGCAAAAGTTTTTGATGTAGTAATACTATTGTCTTCTTCATTAATAGTATGTTCTTGCAAAAGTAAAATTTGGGATTGTTTAAGATTGTCATTATATTCTTTTATACTTGTCAGATGAGGGTTTACGTTAATAAGTGCATTAGTAAAATCACTGTATTCTGCACTAGTTGTAAACGTTTGTGGACCGGTCAATGATTTTATTACTAAAACTGGTTTACTCATCTGACACCTCTATTGTTTTTTGTAACTATTTATATAAGGAAATTTTATGAAACAAAATTTTGGTGATTTTACTTGGACTTATATGTGCGACTATTTGTGTGGCCAAATTCAACCACTTAATCAGGCGCGGGACAATACATTTATTAGTGAGGTTTTTTGTAATTATGTAGAAAGAAATGTTCCAATGCTTGTTAAAGAAACAACACGGCACTTTCCAAAAACTACCGATACAGAATGATATCTATATACCTGTGAGTCAGCAGGTATATTATGAAAGACAGCTATAAACTTTTCACACTTCAATTAATTGCCCATCTAGCAATTCTCCCTATGATTATTTATGCCCAGTGGTATCATTGGGTAATTACAGTCATAGTGTATTTTATGTGTGGTACTTCAATAACTGTTATATATCACAGATTACTCTCACATAAGGCTTGGATAGCACCGCGGTGGTTTGAAATAGTTGGTACGTTATTAAGTACCTATATTGCAGTGGGTAGTTCAATTGGATGGGTTGCGACACATCGCCAGCATCATAGGTATACAGATAAAAAAGGTGACCCTCATTCACCGAATACTCGACCGTGGTGGTGCGTACAATGGTTCAGTATGTTCGAACCAGTTAACGTGAAGTATGCTGTCGACCTCCTTCGTGATAAATTTCATTTAACCGTTCATCAAAAATACTTCCACATCCATGCCTTCATCGCATTTCTTCTTTTTTTTATTGATCCTTTTGCTGTTGTTTATTTGTACTTGGTACCTGCTGCCCTTGTATGGAACGCTGGGAGTGCCATTAATACGGTGAACCACATGCTTGGTTATAGGAATTACGAAACCAAGGATAATAGTACGTGTAACTTTATTACTGGGTACTTAGTGTTCGGTGAAGGTTGGCACAATAATCATCACGCAGACCCAGCATCAGAAAAATTCCAACAAAAGTGGTGGGAATTTGACTTGGGTTATCAAGTAATTAAGCTAGTTCGTAAAGATGCTTAACAGAAAGCAACTGCCACCGTTTGGGGTCTTGAATATTCCCCCGTTTGATATTGAAAAAATTAGATCTTATTGCGAACAACAAGGGTTCTTGGACACCTCAATGTATAATGATGTTAAGGCAAGCGCTAATAGTGACATTAAACAAATCTTGGAAGCTAATCATTATGCAAAAAACAACTTTTTTAAAGAGGATGAGGCGCCTCCGCTTGAAGGCGAGAAGTATGTACAGCTGTATTTGACAGGGATGGACCCTTCCAAACGCTCAAAAGAGTTTAAGTTGGAAGAAGATAATGTAAAAATCAGATTTCAGCGTCTTAAAAAAGACAGCCCACACTATTTGCCCGAGGCAGATGAGCACAATTACGGTGTTCGTAACGAAAGAGTTGCCGGTCCGTTGGAAAAATTTCTTGATTCATTCAAGGCTCCGCTAGCAAGAGTGCGTTTTGCTGCGATGGCTCCAGGATTTGAGATCAAGCCACATACGGATTACGACCCAACCTATATTACTCGTTTTCATTTACCTGTTGTTACTAACGAAAAATGTCGACTTTTTGCAGAGTACAAGGGTGTTTTGACGGAAAAACACATGCCAGCAGATGGAAAAGTTTACTTTTTGAACACAGGAGTTAAACATTGGGCCGTTAATCATGGTGATACGTGGCGAGTTCACATGCTTATTGACGTCAAAAACCAAGATGATCTTGTAAATTTGGTCAGTTTTTAACAAACATGTTGACTTGGTTTTGAAAAACACATATACTGAGCGTTCTTTCAACTAATTGATGAGGTTAATTATGGCACACATGGTCGAAACAATGGCTTACGCGGGTGCTGTTCCCTGGCACGGTCTTGGTGTTCAAGTTCCTAGCGACTTGTCTCCTGCTCAAATGCTTGAAAAAGCCGGTCTCAACTGGCAAGTTCAAAAAGTTCCAGCGTTTTCAAACATTGGTGGTAAGCAAGTAAACGTTGGTTGGTCCGCTCTAGTGCGTAGTTCTGACGAGCGTGTGCTGTCGGTTGTGTCTAACGACTGGAATCCTGTACAAAATACGGAAGCGTTTGAGTTCTTCCACGAGTATTGCGCTGCAGGTGACATGGAAATGCACACTGCAGGCTCGTTGCGCGATGGTCAAATCGTATGGGTCCTTGCTAAGATCAAAGAATCGTTTGAGCTGTTCAAGGGTGATAAGGTTGAATCGTTCTTGTTGTTCACCAACCCACATAAATTTGGCCAGTCGCTCGATGTTCGCTTTACTCCTATCCGTGTAGTTTGCAATAACACGTTGGCTCTTTCAATTAGTCAGCAGGTTGAACGTATGGTCAAGAAGTCACACCGTACTCAGTTCGATGCTTCACAAGTAAAAGAGCAGCTTGGTATTGCAACGGATAAGCTTGCCAAATATAAAGAAATGGCTGAATTCCTTGGTTCTAAGCGTTACACCGGCGAGACTCTGAAAGAGTACTTCAACAAAGTGTTTCCTGTGCTTGCATACGACAAGGAAAAGGGTCCTCAGCGTAAAGAGTTGTCCAAGTCAGCTACTCTTGCTCTCGAGACCGTTGAGACTCAACCTGGTGCTCAGTACGCCGAAGGTAGCTGGTGGCAAGCATTTAACGCTGTCACGTACTTGACTGACCACAAAATCGGTAAGTCGGCTGATACGCGTTTGACGTCTGCTTGGTTTGGTCCTAACAAGAACCTAAAAGTTAAGGCTCTTGAGACTGCCGTCGAGTTTGCGGAGGCTGCATAACGTATGATCTACATTGAACAATATAATTATCAAAACGACTTCAATGTAGATCAATTCTTTGGCCAGTTTCAGGCTGGGGTTCATTACCAGCCTGACTGGCCAGCTGTTCTTGTATCGTCAACACGAGCCAACTTCGAGGGGCACGAAGCGATGATGCAAGATTATATGGCTGGAAAGAAGAGGTCTAAGCCTTCATTGTGCTTGACTGGAGGTCTTGAATCAGTTCATGCACAAATTATTAAAATTCTAGGACTCCGTGGAGCTACGTTTTCGGTCTTGTCGGCTTGTACGTCTGGTGCATATGGAATATATCAAGCAGGACTCCTAAGCGAAGCGTTTGGAACCCCTGCAATTGTTGCTTGTGCTGATACATTCTCACCTGTCGACATGCATTGGTTCAATTCGCTTGGAGCTGTATCACCTGAAACAGGAATTCCTTTCGATAAAAACAGCAAAGGATTCCGACCAAGTAAAGCGCAAGCTTTTTTTGTTGTCTCTGCACTACCAAAAAAGCCCGTCGCTTATATTCAAACAATGAGATTCATGACTCAGCCAAATGAAAAGACGGCGGTCGGGTCTCTTGATGACATTGAAAAAATGTTTCACAACATATATACCCCAGCTGTTGGGTGGTGGAATGCACATTCACCAGGAACGCCAATGGGTGATGCAGTAGAATTCGATTTGTTCTCAAGATTTAATATGGACGTTCCTATCTCATCACTCAAGGGTAGGTTTGGGCACGCTTTGGCTAGCTCTTACCTTTTGGAGTTAGGTGCTGCACTTGACTGTATGCGATCAAACATTATCCCTGGTAATGAAAAACTTGAACACAAGATTGTTGACGACTCTCGTATAATCACAGACAGTGTGAGTGCCAACAATAAGGATCTGTTTATTAAGTTTAATATGGGCTTTGGCGGTAAGAACGTCTTGTCCGTAATAAGGGTTTTAGATGCTTAAAAAGATAAGAGGTTGGCATAGCTACGAGCTGTTAAAGTTTGTCCAGGTGATGAATCTTTTAATGTTGCCTGTAGCGTTGTATATGCTTGTAGTCAACCTAAATTTTTGGTATGTGCTTGCAACAACAGTGTCAGTGTTGTTGATCTCAAAGGTAGGACATTCGATTGGACAGCATAGGTACTTCAGTCATCGTAGTTTTCAGACGGGACCGAAGCGTGAATGGTTGATGGCTCTACTTGCTACGTTAGGAACAACACATACAGCCATACATTACTCAGCATTGCATCGTTATCATCATGCTCATAGTGATACAGGCCTCGATCCACATTGTCCTAAACAACTCGGATTTTGGAGATCGTTCTTTAGTTTCGTTGATCAAGAGAAAATAAAGGCTATACAAACAAAACATATCCGTGATCTTCTTGTAAAAAAGCCAGTCACGTTTTTTTATAACTGGTACTGGCCAGCCATTGTTCTGTACTGGTTATTGTTGTTCGCTATTAATCCTTTATTGTTTTTATTTTGTTATGTTATTCCTTGTGGGTATGTTCAGTTTGTAGCTGGAACGCAGTTAAGTCTAGGACATATGTGGGGGTACAAGAATTTTGATACGAAGGATGACAGTATCAATAACAAACTTTGGAATGTATTGACTCTTGGTGAAGGGCTGCATAATAATCATCATGCTCGTCCTTATGAATATAATTTTGCTTATACAAAAAAGCCAGGTGAGTGGGATTTTTGTGGGTGGTTGGTCAAAACAGCACTAATAACTAAATAATTGTGTGGGTCTGGGTATTGTCTTTTACTATTCTTGGAACTTCTCCAGAACATGGAAGAGTAACTAGGTATGAGACAAAAACTGAATGTATTAATGCTTTAAAGTTAAAAGTGAGGGAAGAATCAGATAAAGGTAAGATCTTAGTAGGTAGTTGCTACTATAGTAAGGTATAATCGTATGAAGTTGATCGAAAGGTGTTCTGGACGGCGGTTCGATTCCGCCCAGGTCCACCATAAACATACTGCCTACTGGTGAGTAAGATAACAATGCTTACAATAAAAGTCCAAGCAGTATGTTTATGATGGGCCTGACTTGGTTTCGACAGGGCAATAAGTAGAGAAATGGACGATTCGGCAACGTGAAAGCCGTTAAGGTTGGGACTTCCTAGCCGAAGAAGCAAACGAAGTAAACGCAAACGAAGAACGTTTCGCATTAGCCGCCTAAACGTGGCTTAGGGTTTCGGTGGGTTTCCTCGTAACAGAATAACCCACCATTTTAAAGGAGAGAAGAATGAAAGCTATCCTAACAGGAGTTCTGCTTTCGACATTTATTCTCTCAGCAGCCGCGGCAATTCCTCGTGACTTGCCACTCTCACCGAGTTTTCATGAATTAAGTAAAGAATCACAACGACAAGTAACGTGTCTTGCTGAGAATATTTACTTTGAGGCGGCTTCTGAGTCATTAAATGGAAAGTTAGCTGTTGCTTTTGTAACGATCAACAGGGTCTTGTCGTATAAATTCCCAAGTACAATATGTAATGTTGTTCATCAAAAGCAAAACGGTGTATGCCAATTCAGCTGGTTGTGTGATCCTGCTACTTTGAAGCGGCGAGCTATTATTAAACAAACTTCACTGTATCATGAGATTGTTGATTTTTCAATCATAGTATTATTACACTATGATCTAATTGATGACGTTACGAAAGGAGCTACATACTTCCATAACGTAAAAGTGAACCCTAGGTGGCGTTTACATAAAACCACTCAAATTGGTAATCATATTTTTTACAGACAAGGGAAAGATCGTTATGAAATTTCAACTGGCAGAAGAATTCATATTCACTGATTTTTTTAATACTTTCCGTGATGGAATGGTTACAGACTTTATGAGTGTGTTTCCAAACTTTAGTGATAAACAACCAACACCTGAAGAACGTGAGATCGATCCAAAATATAAGATGAAAACGGTTGGTCAGTGGAAGACAGCGGGTAATGCTGCAGCAGGAGATGCATGGAAAGTTGAAGGTCTTAGATATACAGATCCTGGAGTCAATACTAAATCGGCTACGAACCGAGACAAATATCCAGCTGCCTGGAAGCTTGTTGATTATTTTGACAATCTTTATCCAGATGGAGTTGAAGGTGGACAGATTGCTTGTCCGATCGCGACGTACAGTATTATGGAAGCTCATAGTCGTATAGGCCGGCATACTGGAATTGAAAATCGACGTAAGCAGTATGTGAGATGTCATATCCCTCTTATAGTACCTGAAGGGGATATCACGTTTGAAATTGAGCGGGCAATCTTTATTCATTGGGATAACGTGTTTGCTTTTGACAATCAATGTGAACATAGTGCGTGGAACAACTCATCGTATCGACGTCTTGTGTTCTTGATCGACCTCCACCGTTCAATAGTCAAATGGCCTCTTTTATAAACAAGTACCACCATCATCTGAAAATACCGGTATCATTTACATTTCCTGAATATCCGGTTCCTAACACACAACTGCACTACCACTCTCGCTTTCACAAAGCGGATATGGATGATGAATTCAAAGGATGGTTGAGTTTGAGGAATTTGTTTGTTATTGCTGGTGAGTACTTCTACACACCACCAGGCCGGACTTTAGAGCCTCATTCAGATAGTCCGGAAATTGACGATGTTGTGAAACTCAATTGGATGAGAGGTGGTGAAAACAGCACGATGGATTGGTACGAACTACGACCAGGTGCTACTCTTAAAACAAACATAACAGATATCAACACACAATATTCTTACGCACCACGAAAAGATCTTATTCACACTTACTCGGCATCTATTGGTACACCGAGCCTTGTTAATGTTGGTAGGATTCATGCCGTCCATAACAGTAAACATCCAAGGTACGTTGCGTGTGTGGTGCTTGGTGACTTAAAAACTAAACAAAGACTACAATGGGACAAAGCTGAAAAAATTTTTGAAGATTGTATAGTGTTGACATAAGCAAAGGTCTTTAGTAAGATGTCCTTACTTCAGAAATTTGCTCTTTAATAATTTAACAACCCATTTGTTTAGTGCTATCAGGGTATTGTCTGTAGACGTATAGACTATACGGGCCTAACTGTGCGAGGAACAGGTCCTGATATAACCGCTATTCGCTTGTCAGTGCTAGCTACATTGTTGACAAATCGGCAGATAGCACTAAACAAATGGAAAATGTATCGGTGGCAGAGTGGCCCAATGCAAGAGTCTGCAAAACTCTACAACCGTCAGTTCGAATCTGACCCGGTACTCCAGATTTAAGGAGGTCTTGATGCTAAGGCGTGTGCATCCCCGGACTGTAAATCCGGTCCCTCGTGGTAAACATTCGCGGTTCGACTCCGTGGACCTCCACCAATTTTTGGGCTGCTAGTGATAATGGGAGCACGCCGCCTTTGCACGGCGGAGGTTGGAGTTCGATTCTCCAGCGGTCCACCAAGGAGTTATTATGGATTTAAATAAAATTATCAAATCACCATATACCACGCGTCCGCAAATGTCAAGAAACGTGGAAAGCGTATTCAACAACAATCCAGACCCGCTCTACATTGCTAATAAAAAACATCAATTAGCAATGTTTGGATCTGATTTATATGGCGAAACTGCAGAAGCTGTTAGCGGCAAGTTAGTTAGACGAGTGTCAACATATTTGGGTAAACCAGTGACAGATGATATTGTTGATCTTGCCTTAAATTTTGAAGAGGACGTTGCTATTCTCTATAAAGGTGTGCTATCAGCAATATGTTTTTGTTTTCCAAGCTCTTGGATTCCTATTGGAGGGGTGGGTAAAACTTTAAGAGAACTTCATCACCCTGTTGCTGATGGAGAACAGTTGCAATCGGCTAGCGACAAGATCACAAAGACAATTTCCGATCCTGTCCTTGGTAGTTTTCGTCGTTATGTTTGGACAGTAACAAAGGTTCCTGCGCTGAGCAACTACTATGAAATAGTAGATTATTTTAAGAATGAAGAACTTAATTTAAATACTTTATATTTTCGTGCTGAAATACAAACAACATTACCACTACCGGATAGTAACACGTCGGTTTTCTTTGTTAAAGTGCATGTTTTGCCGTTATGGCAAGTTTGGACAGGTTATAAAGATATGCTGTTGACTAGTATCAATAGTATGTCGGATAATATTTTGGAGTATAAGAACTTAGTTGAAATAAAGCAGTACTTAAATAACTATAAGTAGTCTCGGATTGGGATAATAGGTAGTCCACTACGTTTGGGGCGTAGAAGGTGCAGGTTCGAGTCCTGTGTCCGAGACCATGCTGGGTTAGCACAGAGGTAGTGCAATCGTCTTGTAAGCGATAGGTCGTCTGTTCGAATCAGACACTCAGCACCACATTGAAACACATTATAGCAGTACATGAGCAGGCTGCTAACTTCCGCTGGTTACGTAACCAATCGTAAGTGAGTGAAGGTAGTGTGTTTCAATATGGCTTTGCAAAATAGGTGATAGTAACCATACTTGTCTAGTAGCTCAGTCGGTAGAGCACCGGACTGTTAATCCGTAGGTCGCTGGTTCGAGCCCAGCCTAGACAGCCAAGTTTTTGGGCCTCTAGCTCATGTTTGGTTAGAGCAGCGAACTCATAATTCGTTGGTGCGCGGTTCGACTCCGCGGGGGCCCACCATTTATTTAAATGATTGTTTTGAAAAATTAAAATTTACATTTAAACGTAGCGATTTAGTATGATTCCATGCTGTGTGTAGAACAAAAGGGTCAAAGCAAAATATTTTTCCCTCTTCCCATTTGTACGTGTTTTCTTTTACAGTGATACCAATATCTCCTACTGGAACAATCAAAGGTAAGTGGACGCGGATATAGTCCTGATCAGCATCGTACTTATCAGTGTGCCATTGAATTACTCCGCCAGGAAGTATGGCACTAAACCAAATTCCAAGGAGGTGATCTTGTGGTATGGATTCAACTAGTTGTTTGAGGAAAGTGGAGTGTCGGTGGCAACTCTCATCCCACTGAGGATGGCGTTTTTGGAAATATGCAAAAGATCCGACCCATTCAGAGGAGACTCCTTTATCTTGTTTGGGTGACTTTATAATTTTGAGCTTATCAACGCTACCATATATTCTAAAGAAATCATTTTTGATATCCGCGGTCGCTTGTTCAAGTTGCTGTGTGTATAAAAAATTTTGACTATTATGCATTATAATATTTAAACTTAAACTTAAACAAAGTTATGAATGAAAATGTATAGGTCGTGTTTACTTCTATAGATCATCATAGATAATATATGTATCTTGGTGTAGTGTTAATGGTAGCACGTTGATCTCCAAAATCAAAAGATGCGGTTCGAGTCCGTACATCAGGGCCAGAAAAGGAAGAGTTAGCCGAATCGGCATAGCGGCAGCTGCCTTGAAAGCAGAAGGCTCAGAAATGGGTGTGTGAGTTCGAGTCTCACCTCTTCCACCAAACAAAGGACTTACATGAAAAAAATGCCACAAATACAAGTACTAAAACATTATCAACCGAATGATCCTCTTGTAGGTCTAACGGTTGTTGAGGTCAATCCCACAGAACTTTGTAATAGAACGTGTGCTTTTTGTCCACGTGTTGATCCAGAGGTGTATCCAAATCAAAATCTTCATATGACCATGGATACTATTTCAGCTCTTGTTGATGATCTGTATAAACACAACTATAAAGGTAGGATTGTTTTTTCTGGTATGGGAGAACCAACGCTCAATAAAAACATTTTGAACCTTATTAAGGTTGCAAAAGGTAAGATACAAGATATTCAGATGTATACAAACGGAGATAAAATTCTTAATGATGAGTGGTATACAATTGATGAATTTATTGAAGCTGGTGTTACAAGTATGTTTGTAGATGTTTATGATACTGAACAACAACACGCTGCGTGGAAACGTAAAATTGCACCTTACCTGGATCGTATTCCTATTCACCTTTCAGCAAAGTACAATTTTCCGATAACAATTTTTACCAATCGTGCCGGTACTGTTAAGACAGAAGGTGTCCCTCAGAACGTTCTCAATAAACCGTGCTATCTTCCTCATACAAAAGCTTTTGTTGACTGGGATGGTAGTTTGCTGTTATGCTGTAATGATTGGGCCAGAGCGGCAGGAAGGTTTGGTACTGTAAATACAACATCTTTTCACAAGCTGTGGCTTTCGGATGAAATGAACAATGTGCGTAGGAAGCTCCTATTAAACAATAGGACAAACGGTGGTGTTCCTTGTGACACGTGTAATGCGATAGGAAATCAAAAATTAAAAAAGGAAGTTGTTGAAGTTTGGAAACCAGTTTTAATGCCTCTGTAGTTTAATGGTAAAACAGCGGATTTATACCCCGTAGCGCCAGATAAGCGGCTGATGTGAGTTCGATTCTCGCCAGAGGTACCAGTATAGCCCGGGTGGTGAAATAGGTAGACACACGGGACTTAAAATCCCTCGCCTAGCGAAAGCGGCGTACCGGTTCGAGTCCGGTCTCGGGCACCATTTTCTGGCCGTCGTTCAACGGATAGGACAGCGTTCTTCTAAAGCGCGAATGGGGGTTCGATTCCCTCCGGCCAGGCCAGATATATAATTATATCTCAATACACTTGATGCTTTTAAATGTCAAACAGCGAATACAAATATTCCGAAGTTGTTGATTTTAAATACAACCGCGACAATCTTTTAAAGGTTGTAGAACAGACTGTTAAAGAAGAGGGGTTTCTTGAAAAATCTGTTCCTATATCTACATTTAAAAATGCACAAAGACCTTTTTCTCCTACAAAAATACTTGAAGTATTAGGGCTCAAATTTGGAGATTCAATTTTTGGAATTTATATTACTAGTTTAACAATAGCGTGTTTACGTCCATTTGAAAGATCGGCTATTCATGTTGATCGGAATTTTGATAACACACCTACAATGAGAGCTTTTAATGTTCCTGTAACGTTATGTAACAATGTGACAATGAATTGGTATAATGTACGACCAAATGGTAAAATTAAAACTCTCAAATCAGCTGGAGGTTGGGAAATCCCTGGTTTATCATTGGATCAAAGTGTCCTTTGTTATTCTAAAAAAGCAGATAAGCCTTTTGTAGTGAATCCTTCTTCGTTTCATGATATTGTCAACGAGGGGAATCAAATAGAGATAATTATTAGTATTCGAAGTGGATTATACAAATAATATATTATTTTCCGTTCAAGGTTGAGGTCGCGAATTCGAATCCCTCCGGTCAAGCCATCTAAATATCAATAGTTGTTATTGTTGGAAAAATTTATGTTACATTTTTCATATACATTTGACTTTGTTCCGGAACTAGTTAAATGGGTCAATCGTTTCATATCCAATGAAAAAGTTTTTGACGCTTTGAGATTTAAAGTAGAATCCGATGAAAAAGTTATCAAAGGTACATCTTTTGTTCCAAAACAACAAAGGCTCGATCTTGATGATTTGATTAATTATGAATTTAAAAAATTAAATATACCCCCTCTCCAATTTCTTCATGTTTTTATTTGGCCCCCCTTCTCTGGTGGATTTTACAAAGGTCACTTTAGAGATATTCATCATGATTTATACCCTCACCTCAAAATTCAAAAACAAGCAGCTTACAATGTACCAATTATAGGTTTTAACGACGATTGTTTTTTTGAGTGGTATACAGGAAAAATAAAAACAGAAAAGGTTTTGCAACAGGGACAACAAGATCGAAATGGTGTCACTTTTGAGTGGGAAGATGGGCCTTATCTTGTTGATGAAATAGTTCAAACAAAGCCCTATTTTGTTGCAATAAACAGGCCACATCGTATACGTACAGGAAAAGATACACGTGTGATGGCCTCCTTGAGGTTTGAAAAAGAAATGTCTGTTGATGACTACTATCAAAAACTTATACGTACACCTAAGTAAAAAGGAATTTAATGAACCCTAATAATAAGCAGCTCGATGAAGCAGAAAAGTTTTTAGAAGATATCCTCAAGGAAGAGTATTATGATATTTTGAGTACGGAGGATTGTTTTGTTGAGTATGAAGAAGAGTTAGGTGATAATATCATACTAGGTTATAATTAATCTGCGGGTATAATGCTAATGGTAACACGAGACCTTGCTATAATTTAGTTGCAAACTCGTCCTCGCTACCCGCTCCACAGCGAGGTGTTTCATGCGTAAAATTGACTTGGAAGAAGTTAAAAAATTTATAGAAGAACAATCACAAACAACAAAGATTTACATTGGAGCAGATTCAGTTCGATTTCGAATGAATAATAAATGGTATGCTGATTATACATTAGCTATTGTTGTTCATATTGATGGGCGTCACGGTTGTAAAATTTTTGGTGAAGTTCAAAGAGAACTAGATTATGATCATAAAAAAAGTAAGCCAGCTGTCAGACTCATGAATGAAGTTTACAAAGTATCAGAGCTTTTTCGAAGTTTAATAGATGTTCTAGAAAACCGGTACGTTGAAGTTCATCTTGATATTAATCCTGACGAAAAGTTTGGATCGAGCTGTGTAGTACAACAAGCAATTGGTTACATTAAGGGAACATGCAACGTTATTCCAATGATTAAGCCAAACGCGTTCGCTGCTTCTTATGCAGCAGATCGTTTAAAAGATGTACTTGCCGCATGAATATCCTTGCCGCATCGTTGAAATTCCCTGCTCTAGACAAGGAAAAAGCTCTTGCGGAAGTGAAAGCCGCTGATGAGCGAGTATGGTTTTATGATTCTTACCGACATACTAACATGATGCCGCTTATGACAATGGGTGGTAAGACAGGAGAACAAGGAGCATCTAATTTTCGAACAAAAGAAGAATACGTATGGACGCCCTTTACTTCTCCTACTCTTATTGAATGGTTTGAAACTCATATCTTTCCATGGATGGGAATGAAAACACGGATAAGTATTTTGAAAACACAGCCGGGACAACGTAATCACGAGCATATTGATTGTTCACCACAGGCGTTTGGAACAAGACAACATAAATTTCGGATTGTTTTGCAGGGCGATACTTCTAGTCTTTACTTTGTGTTGAAGTACTGTAATGTTCGTTTGTTTAGTGTTGATGATCCGTTTATTATGGACGGTAGTTGGCCACACGGTATGCATAATTTTACTAAAGAGGAAAAATATACTATAGCTCTTGGTGCACCGTGGTCAGGGCTTGACAAATATACCAATCTTGGTGAGCATATTATATACCGTAATGAAAAACTTTTACCTGAAGATATAAACAAATATTATGACCAACGATATTTCCAAAAATAAAATTGAATTTTTTGAAGCACTAGGACAAACATATAAATTTACAATAATTGAAAATTTTAATAATGATAATGTACTCCAAATATGGAGGTTGTGGAAAAGCTACGGTGGAAATCGTTTAAAAGATAATTACAGTCAAGAAGCGTTACATCGAATCATTAAATCGCACCGTTTTGATCTTGGTTTTATTATTGTTGAGCGTCACAACCAGGTTGTAGCATCGTTTGGGCTCACCCTATATAACAATTGGGCAGTGGGTACACGATATATTAAACATTCAAAGAAAGTTGAGCCTATAGCAGCTATCGTTATAGCACCATTCCTAAAAAAATATCTTGGTAATAAAGTTGAGGGAATGGCTGTTGCCTATAACAGCGAAGAAAAGAGAACATTGAGTCTCTTCAATTTGAAATCTGATAAACTATATGTGTATAGAAATTTAAGTGAAGATGATATGAAACACCTCCATGAATTTAAGGAACTAGATTATGAAGTTTATTACAGAAACACCCGTCAACGAGTTTTCTATGCTCCATATAAAGAAGGAGCTAAACCAGCTTTTGAACGATACACAGGATCCAATGACCGAAATAAGTCCAATTAAATCACTAAAAGATTTTCAACGAGAGATAGAGCGTCTTGCTTTTGAAAAGCGCATAGACTTTATGGAAGCTGTTTTACTTTATTGTGAGCAGACAGGTATGGAAGTTGAGACTGCTGGCAGTCTTATTAAGTCTAGCGCTAAAATGAAAGCACGTATTCAAGATGAGGCTGAAGCGCTCAATTACTTTCCTAAAACTACAAAATTACCTTTGTAATGTTTACATTAAAGATGGATGCGTTTGGAGCTTATAAACATTTTCTCGCTCTCAAAAGACATTTTACGACAAAGCACTATGACTTCTTTAAGTACAAAGGAATTGTCAACGCTAAAAAAGATAAGTTTGACACTCGTAATGATAAATACTTTTTTCATAAACTTTCAAAGCACAAAGATTTAACAAATTTTCTTGTTGCGTTGTTTGCGTATGGTAAGCAAGATTTGTGGATAGGTGATATCTTACGTAATGAAGAGTCTGACAAGTTATACCGTGAATGGCTACGAGTGAAAGAATCTTTAACATACGTTTTTACAAATGATTTACAAAAATTTAATGATGATTTGATCAGCAGTTTTGTTGTTGTTGACGGACAACATCCGCATGCACTCAAACTTCTGTTGAGAAAAGATATTCATATTGAAACGTTTATTATAATGAATGATATCATTCGATTTACATCAGTGTGGAATCGTGATATAATTGAACAAACTGTCTGGCCTGATATTAGACAAAGATGTAAAAAATATCATCCATTCTTACAGTACAACAAAGTGACTCTTGAAAAAATAGTTGTTGACAAGTTTAATATTAAGTTGTAAGATAAGTAGTAGTATCATTATGACACTGTGGACAAAAAAATACATTTTATACATTTATACAAGGACATACATATGACAATCGATTTTAAATCTCTCAAAAAAACTAGCGGCGCTTCTTCTCTTGCAGATATTCATAGCGCTGTAGAGAAGCTAGCTACTCCTTCAAGTAAACCTCAAGATGACGATCGCTTTTGGCGAGCTGATGTTGATAAAGCCGGTAACGGGTATGCTGTTATTCGTTTTCTTCCAGCTCCTACTGGTGAAGATATTCCGTTTGTCCGTTTGTTTGATCATGCCTTCCAAGGTCCTGGTGGTTGGTTAATTGACGGTTGTTTGACGTCGGTTAATGAGAAGTGCCCTGTCTGCGAACATAATAGTGAATTGTGGAATACACAGGTTAAAGAGAATCAAGACACGGTTCGTAAGCGTAAACGTAAACTTTCTTTTGTAAGCAACATCTATGTTATTAAAGATCCTTCTAATCCTGATAATGAAGGAAAGGTCTTTTTGTTTAAGTATGGTAAAAAGATTTTTGATAAGTTGAACGCTGCTATGAATCCTGAGTTTGAGGATGAGGAACCCCTCAATCCGTTTGATCTCTGGAGTGGTGCTAACTTCAAGCTGAAGATTCGTAAGGTCGAAGGATATCAAAACTATGATAAGTCGGAGTTTGACGCTCCTGCTGCTTTACTTGACGACGATGATGAGTTAGAAAATGTATGGAAAAAAGAATATCCGCTTTCTACTTTCCTTGAACGATCCAAGTTCAAAACTTACGATGAAATAAAGAACCGGCTAAACAAAGTCCTGGCTCTTGGTGTTGGTAGTAGCGATAAAGTTTCAACAAAACAGGAAATGTGGGAAGAAGCTCCTGTTGCACGTGCTGTATCTCCTAAAGTTACACCTGCAAAAGCTGCTCCTAAGCCTGATCTTCCTTGGGATGATCAGGAAGACGAAGACATGGCGATGTTCCAGCGTCTTGCTGATAGTAATTAAGTAACTAGCGGTATATTTTCACGGCGACCTGACATTCCGTTGGTCGCCGTGGAAACATACCTTGTATTTTCTCTTTCTATAATAACAACACTCCGTTGTTGAGATATTACCGATTGAGATGCAACAGCTGTGGATACAGACGCTAAAGCCAAACCAGTACTAGGTTGTTGTAATAAAGCAGCGTACTGCTCGGCCTGTTGGCCAACTTTTCCATATAAAAATTCTTCAACTTGTCCAACAGTTTTAGGTGTACCATCAGCATTGAAAAACACACTTCTATTAGCAGATGCTGCCTGAGGAAGTATATCCGCAGCACTAGATGATGGATTGGCGGAGAGCAGCTTTACTGCGCCATACGGACCAAGAAAGTGTGTTGCATATATGTTTGATCCAGTAACAGGAATTCCTGACTTCTCTAGTATTTTTTGATTTTCTTTAATATAAAGGGCACCAGCTATTGCACTGGCAAGCGGATCAAAAGGACCATTGAGAAGTTGTGGATAATCTTTCCCATACTTTTTAACCATGTCATTCCACGTGCTATCGAGGAATTGAAATAGTCCTTTAGCTGAAGATGTACTAGCTTTGGCGTTAGGGTTGAAGCTGCTTTCTTGTTGGGCCATGGCAAGGAGTATTGACTCACTGACACCCGTTAATAAAGCAGCTTGTTTAATAGCATCTGCAACAGATGCGTCTTTAGGTAAGAGAACGCTAGCACTAGGTTTTTGTACAGGCGTTGCTGCAGGAAGAACATTACGACCTCTTCCTCTGCCTGTTGGTTGTCCACTTATACTTTCTCTGAGGGTTGCACCAATACCTCTTTCTCGATCACGACGCCAACTTTCTTTTAATGAATCCCCAGCTTTACGCCAGGAATCCTTCATCTCTTGTACAGATATTCTCCATTGTTCATCAACAATGTCACTTATTTCTTTGAATCTTTTATCAGCAAGTTCGTCTTCGCCCAGGTAATTGTATGCTACACCGTATTCTTCATAATATGTTTCCATTTTTAATGAAGGAAGAAACGTAATAGCCGTCACTCCAATAATTGTAGGGTCAAAACCTTCTGCGACAGTAATTGCAGCCTGTGCTGCTTTACCTTGTATAAGCTGCCATGTTGCAATACCACCAATAATAGCTAAACCAATAAGGGGTAATTTAGTAATGACTGTCTGGCTAATTTTGCTAACGATTTTATTTTTTACAACTACTGCTATTATATTTCGTGCATTACTGTTCAGAGGAACGTATACTACTCTTTGTGGTGCAGGAGTTGGTGCTGGAGCACTTAGAACAGGAGTAGGCGCTGATGGTGATATAGCAGGTACAGGAGGTGTTCTTGCAGCTATCCTTGCCTGCTCTGCTTTAAACGTCTTTATTTCTTTGTCAAGATCAGCTTGTAAAGTGATAGATTCTTTTGTTACTCTATCCCATTCTACTTTGTGTTCAGTCACAGTTGTTGCAGCAGCTGCTTCAACGCGCCTAGCCTCAGCAACAGCAGCACTACCAATCGCAGCTGAGGATGTTATTCTTTCTGCAGCAACCCTTTGTTGTGCTTCGAGCTGAACGTGTCTTTGCGCCCATGATTTTTGGTAGTCATTCTGTATAGTAGCTAGTCGTTCTTTTTGTACTTCAAGAGCTTTGAGTCGTTGATCGTAATCCGTTTGAACAGCAACTCGTTGGGCTTCAATATTAGCTCTTGAAGCTGTTTCCGCTTCCACCATTTGCGCACGCTGACGCTCGAGAGCTATTTTGTCTTGTGTTAATTGTGCTCTTGATGACTCTATAGCTCTTTGTTCATTAGCAGATTGAGCTCGTTGTCTTTCAACATTAGCACGTTCTTGTACAAGTTGTGCTCTTGATGACTCTATAGCTCTTTGTTCATTAGCAGATTGAGCTCGTTGTCTTTCAATATTAGCTCTTTCAGCTGCTATTTGTTTTCGTTGCCTTTCAATATCATCTGCTTGAGCCTGAGCTTTGGTTTGCATCTCTGCATAACGTTTTTGAGCATCTGTTTCAGCAGCTCTTAGCTTATTCTCTCTGTCGATAATTTCTACCGAGCGTCCACGCGGTGTTTCTCCTAAGTCTAAATTACGTGGCGCACCTGTCACTCCACGACGTCGTGATTCGTTATATGCTTGTTGTGAACGTATGCGCGCTTCTTCTGGAGTTAATCCCGATGCTATTGCACGGTTGTAAGCGCTACGCGAAGATGTACGTGCTCTTTTTTCTATTTGTTGAGGAGAAATTGGTGTTTTTGGAGGGATTCTCCCTCCACGAGTTCCGCGGGGTGTTTTAGATCGACTGCGTCCAGTTTTAGGTTTACCGCGGCCACGTCGGCCGCGTCCACGAATCCCTCTACCGAGTATATTCATTAAACTAGAGAATGTTGAATCATCCTCTGCATCATCTTTTTTATTTTGCTGTTGTAATTTTTTTAATAGTTGCTTGTTATTCTTTGTTTCTGTTTTTTTACTGACATTATTTTCTTCTGTGTTCAGAGCAATATCAGCAGCTATTGCTCGAGCTAAAATTTTTAGATCTTTTTCTATGCTCTGAAAATTTTTGTAAGTTACAGCAAGAGAAGACTTAACAACAAGTAAATCAGCTGTTTTTGTTTTTATTTCTTGAGCTTCTACCTCTGCACGTTCTTGTTCTTCTCGACGAAGACGAACCTTCTTCATTGATTGACCGAATAGGCCAGTACTTTGCTCAAGTAAATCACGTAAAATAGTTGAAGTTGCCATTTATTACTTAATACTGTGATTCAAAGGTTGTACCAATATCAAGGGAATTACGATCAGCTACAGGCGTTGGAAGAGGAGGTGAATCTCCTTCCATTAAAGTATCTTGATTTGTTGTTCCTGATTGAGATACAGACACTGGTGTGACACTTTCTGTAAGATTGCGTAATAAATTTTGAAATGCAGCTGTCATTGAAGATATTTGATTTCCTAACTCAACTTTAGGAGCAACAAAATCAGATAAACCACCAACGTTGCTTGGTATGGCTTGTATAGCAGTCGATAATCCACCAGCTATTGCACTTGTAAGAGAAGAGGGTGTTCCTGTAAATGAAGAAGCAACGTTGCTCATTGCGGATACTAATGAAGCAGGACTGTCAATGTTACTTCCAGCCTGTTGCATCGTATTGTAGAATTGTTGAACGTTTTGAACAGGCGCTTGCTGCGGCGGAGTAGGTGTAGGAACTGTTGATACAGGTGCTTGAATGGTCGACGGACCTTCCCCAGCTGTTACGTCTATTTGTTTGTTATATACTTGCGTTGACGGTGCTCCGAGAGGGGCAGACATCGACGATACAACTGTATCAGATGAAGATGACACATCTGGTTGATTTGTATATGGCGCTACAGGCGGAGGTAGCGGTGATGGTGAAGATACAGATACACTTGGTTGTGAGATTGCACGTATAGTTGATGGACCTTCTCCAGCTGTTGCATCAATACTTTTTTGAAATGAGAGGGGTTCTTCAGTTCTCGATGAAGGTGTATTTGAATATGCAACGGAAGGTACTGATACTGGCGTTGAAGCAATTCCTGCAATACCTGCTTCTTGTGCTGCCAAATATGCAGGAGGCGAAATATCACTTGCGGCTATACTTGGCCTGTTGGCTGGTTCTGGTGGTTGATTTACTTCGGAAGGATATTCATCTTGATCTTCATCTTCATCTTCATCTTCATTTTCTTGGGAAGGAGACTCGTTATCTTCATTAGCTTGCTTCATTCCATATATGGTACCAGTAGCCAGAGCAGTAACAGCTCCAGCACCCACCAACAACGCACCTAGTTTAAGTAACGCTCCACGAACAAACGATTTCGTTGATTTGGATGATGATATCACCGCTCCAAGAAGGCCACCTTTGTCTGACGCAGTATCTGCGCTTGTCGTACCAGTGAGTGATTCTTTTTGTATGGCTACTTGTTCGGCTTGTTTACGTTCGTTTTCGTCTTCTTCTTCAGCTGATTTTTCTTTAGAAGCTTGCTCTCGACGTTGTCTTAATTGTTCTTTTTTAGCAAAAACGTGTTTTGACCAAACAGCTGCTATTCGATTGACTGTTTTTGCAATACTTACAACAAGAGGCTCGAGCTTTATTATGGTTGTATTAATTTGGCGTTGAACGTTGCTTTGTTCAACCAAAGCAGCATCAACAACATTCTTTTCAGATGGTTGTTTTGTAATGTATTTTTTTTGGAGGGTACGGCCTACAATTCCTGTTCCAAAAAAAGAAGTAATAAGTCTTTCCTTGGCCGCCCTCTTTAGTTCATCGATGAGTTTTTCCGGTGAATCTGCCATTTATCGCTGTTGAAGCCTTTGTTGTTCATTTTGGAGATAATCTTTGAGCATATCACCATACAGATCACGTTCATAAGGATAAAGATTTTCAAGCTCAGATAAAGAATATTTATGGTGCTGAACCATAGCAAACAAAAACTGATAGTAGTTTGCTAGAGTATTATGGCTCAGCCCAATGTGAAAAAATCGGTGAGTGTCCTCAAAACTATTTTTACCTCTTTGCCTGTTGAGTTTATATACTTCACTTCATGCTCAATCTTGGGCATGGATTCAATATATTGCTGAATGTGTTGATATGCAGGTACAGGTAAATTATCGACAAATTCAGTTAGCTCTGTCATGGAATATATTGATGGATCGTGGCCAATATCGTCGACGATAATTTTGTCAATACAGGATTGAACGATAAAAAAGTTAAAATCGACACCGTCGAGTTCTTCTGCTTGATTCATTAAACTGATACGGGGATGTTTCAACTTAATTTTTGTGCGATCGTTTATTTCTAATACATCGGAAATATCCTGACCTTTCATGACTTCCACTTCTTCTAGATCAACCTGCACGTCATACAGTTGATTATCTTCGTTATCTCTGTACACGAGCTTAATTATGTTTTGTATAGACTTAGATCTTAATTTAATAAAGAAATATTCGAGATCATATGTTGTAAAATCATCGACATTTACGTCAGGATCGGTTATACAATTTGTAATAACTTGTTTGACAGCTTGGAGAACATCAGCTTGTTCTCCACTCGACTGCGCAATCAGAAGTATTTTTTCCTCTTTAACAAGAAAAGGTCGGAAATGAATCTTTTGTTGAGTAGATGGAAGCGTAAGATTGAACACCGGGTGTTGAATCACTGGTAAACCCATAATAAACTCCTAACTTTAACGAAATACGTTATTAAATGTTGTTGAAGACGCAAGAGCGTCTTGCACGCTTCTTGGCCTTTTGAGTGATTTGAGTGTTTGGAGAGCTGTACCGAGTTTGATAGCCTTTTGCAGTGCAGAAAGACCACCAAAACTGTTCTTACCGCCTTCAAAAACTTCTGTAGCGTTCACAAGCTTTGTGTTGAAGTAGCAGAACGTTATCCCAAACTGCATGTATCCATCACTGTCTTTCCACGACAACTGGATATCTGGTACTGTTTTTGGAAAGGCATCGTAAATATCATAAACAAGAATAACATTATCTTGTTCATTCCATGTTGTAATTGTTATAGTAGTTGAATACCTATCTTTAAATTCAACTTCATATGGAGCAAGTCCTGTTGCTGATAATTTACCCCCACGAATATCTTGATCTGTCGGGATTATACCTTGCATCCAATTATAAAAGAACTTATATATCTCACCCTTTCCATCAGCAATAAAATTGATAGTAATATCATTATATTGTGTGGAGTATGGCACATTTTCTGTTGGGCCGATACCATATCGTTTGAATGAATCTGTTTGTATATTTAAACCTGGGAGAGATACGCCATCTGCGTAAAGACTAAGCCTTGAAAGATCAATTGAGCTTTCAAGTTTCTGACTGCCACGGAAAATAGGAGGGGGCGTAATGGTTACGTCAAAGTAGTTGGTTCTGCCGACGCCCGATCGTCCAATTTCAGTAAGAAATCTTTGGACACCTTTCTGTACGGGCCGAGGCTTTCTACCAAAGAGAGTTTTCAGTACCGCATAGGTACCGAGTGCATTCATGCCTGTGTTAAGTAGCCCCATTTATCTTACTAATCTCCGACTTTGTTGCCAAACAGTTGATGTACTAGCTTTAGCAAATCTTTCCAGCGGTAAAAATAACGCCGTTTTCCATTGATCTGCTGGTACCCAAAGAAATCTGCTTCTAACATGGCTATTTAGATAGTGCTTCACACAAGGCTTGATATACTTAAATCGACTCGATGAATTCAAAATCTGATACGACATTTTTAGTTTGGTTGTATCATCATTTTTTGTGTTGTTTGCTAATGTGAATAACGCATCCATTAAACGAGCTCTAAGCATGTGCGGTAAATAATGCATGTTTATACCATAAAAACCGTCATCAACTTTATTGAAGGGAAATATCAATGGAAACTGGTCGTAGTAAGGCAGATCTTCCTTTGTTTTGGGATCATAATAAAATAGATACATGCGTCCCACAGTAAGTTTTGTAACCAGTCTACTTTCCGTTTGATTGGGAGTTACTTGCAACAGACTTCTAGGATCCGTAGTATCACTAAAGCTCTTTAACTGTTCACGTAACCACTGTTGAGAGGTCGTTTGGATTTGAGAAGGATTTGTTACGCTTTGCATAGCGTCTGTGAAAGGTTGTGTAGCCATTAGAGTCTCTTAATTCCTAATTCGTTTTCCGTCATTACAATAAACTTCCATTTCCTATCTTCACAGTATGATCGAGCAGCCTTCCATTTCGCACTGTTGATTCCCCACGTATAGACTTCACGAAGATATTGTCTAGTTTTTTTAGTTTGTGGCTTTGGGGGTTTCGTTTCTTTCTCAGGTTTTATTTCTATAACAAGCGTTTCAATAATACCCTCAGGATTCCTTTTTCTCACTTTAAAGTCAGGAAAGTATCTATGTATCTGATTATCCAAAGGAGAACGGTAGGGAATAGCGAATTCCTCACTAGACCATTCAAGTATATCTTTGTGAGCGTCTAAATACCTCATAAACTTTAGTTCCCAACTACTTCGATATACAATACTAGAGGGATCGCCCTTATATTTGGTCGGATTGGCTGGTTTAAAAAATCCTTTGTAACTCATAGGAATATTTATATGGCAGTTGAGATTTTCAAAGTACCCGATGCTGGTTCTGCTTTCAGCCAAGCAGAGTCTCTATCAGATAAAATTAATATTAATAGCGCTAAAAATGTGATATCCAGTGGGGTCGATAAATTATCAGGTACTGTTAAAGGATTGTTTGGAAAAAGTCCTGTGGCAACGGTAGAAACACAAATGCCTAAAGGGTTGCCCCGTATTCCTTCGTCAACAGAAACGACACCTCCTCCAATTAAATCTACAGCTCCCATAGGCTCGCTTACTTATCCAACAGATATTAAATATTTTGCCATGTTTAAGTTTATGCAATACGAGCGTGTTTTAGCTACTGATCCAACCAAATTAAAGCCAAGAGCTGCGATCATATTGCCTATGCCAAGTAATTTATCTGAAACATTTAGTATGGATTATGATAAAAATGCTCTTGGACCTGTAGCAGGTGCGGTCGATGCAGCAATAACAAACAAGTTGAGAGAATTACAGGGTGCTGGACCTGCTCAAGGCCAGCAACAAGGAAATGCAACGATTGGTGGTGTGGCAGGAGCGCTTGCTCCCGTAATGGTTACAGGAATGATCAATAAAGTTAGAGAGGCGCTCGGAGGAAAAGGAGGTAGTGTTGCGGGGGATATAATAAGAAAGGCGACAGGACTTACTCCTAACCCTTACCTTGCTGTGATATTTCGAAACGTACAGCTAAGATCGCATCAATTTAGTTATCGATTTGCTCCTAATTCTTTGAAAGAGCTTGAAACAGTTAAAAACATAATTAAGCAATTCAAAACATCAATGCTCCCAGGATTTTTAAAAGGGAGCGCAGATATGTCATTCACTTTTCCTGATACCTGTGAAATCACGTTTGGACCAAACAAGCATGTTCCCTATCTAATTAAACGCTGCGTATTACAAGATATGACTGTTAACTATTCTCCCAATGGTCCTGCTTTTTTTAAAACGGGTGATCCAGTAATAGTCGATATATCCCTTACCTTTCAAGAAATTCAGCCATATACACGTAAGGATGAGGGTATTGAAAACGAAACAGTAGATAAGGAATCTTTAAAGCGTGCACAAGAAGCTGGTTTGATTCCACAACCACCTAGCGTGGGAAAAGAGCCGTTTAACCCACCCTCCGCCATTGATCCCATTTAACATCTTCTATTACTCTAAAATACTATGTCATCATTCTTCAAATTTTTTCCAACACTACTTTATAGTAACACAGTTGCAACTAATGTTATTGCAAAAATACGATTTGAAGAAAGCGTTACAAAAAACCTAGCTGTTTTTCTTCCTTATGAGGTGCAAGAGGGACAGCGTCCTGATCAAATTGCAGAAAATTATTACAATGATCCAACTTACGATTGGGTAATATATTTGAGCAACAACATAACCGATCCTTATCATCAATGGCCAAAACCGTTTGATGTCTTTGAGAAATTTATTGCAGCAAAGTTTGGTTCTATTGCTAATGCTCAACAACAAATAGCTTATTACCGTGTAAATTATGAAAGTGATGATAGAGTTATTTCAACAGCAGCATACGAAGCGCTAGGTGCATCTCAGAAACAATATTGGGCGCCGATACTTGGCTACAACAATCGAGCTATTAACTATCAGCGTAAAGAAATTTACGATGCCGTTGAAACAAACAAGATTGTTTCTTTAACAGGTACATTTGGTTCGTTTACAGAAAATACGCTGATTAAACAATCAGCATCTGTTTTAGGTACAGTTTCTTTTGCTAATAGTTCCAACATAGTAATCAAGCACGTTTCCGGAACATGGCAAGCAAATACTACAGTCTACTATAACTTATCAAACAGTGTAGCAAATGCTACTATAACAAGTGTTTCGACAATATCATCCCCAATTGCAAGTGATGAGCTTGTATATTGGAGCTCGGTTAGCCAATATGACGCAGAATTTGAAAAGAATGAAGCACAAAGACATATCAAACTTCTGAGTAGTGGGTATCTTGATATTATTGAGAAGGATATGAAGGAACTTCTCAAATCATGAGCCGGTATACCTATGAAATTAATGACGTAAGGATAAAAAGTGTAACTATTCAAACACACGGTGGTGAGGGAGGTGTTGTTGATCATAATCAAATATTGACAATCGATATATTTGAAGACATGACGAAACCCACCTTATATGCTACTCTTGTTCTTGCTGATACTCTCGATTTGATAACCAAGTTACCGATAATCGGTGAAGAAAAGGTCGAGCTGACAATTGAAACACCAGGTGTTAGCGAATCAACAACATTTAAATTTAGATGTTATCGAGTTAGTAATGTAGATGTTTTTAGTAACGGTAAAGGGATTGGGTACACAATGCATTGTGTGAGTGAAGAACATCTTCGCAACATCTCTATTTTACGTTCACACATGGGTGGTTTAATAAGCGATATGGTTTCGACCATTTTAACTAACACTCTTGCTACACAAAAACCTTTCTACCAAGAAAAAACAATTGGTAATGAAAATTTAATTTTTCCTAAATTGAAGCCTCTTGCTGCAATCGATTTTTTAAGACAGCGAGCTGTTAGTTTGGAACATAAGTCTTCGCCATATGTGTTCTTTGAAAACCAATATGGATTCACTTTTGCGACAATCCAGGGTATTTTTGAAAAAGGACTAAAAGAAATTAATACGGTGGGTAGAGAATTTTCTTTTAAACAAAACCCAATGATTGATTTACAAAGACAAACCGAATCATTTCGTTCTATACTAAATTTTCAAATAGTATACAACAGCGAGTCTTATAGAAAGCTTCAACAAGGAGCTTTCAAAATGATCACCCAAACGTTTGATATTGCAACAAAACAGTTTGAAAAAACAGACTTTGATTTAGAAGAAAAATTTGCTAGTTTAGTGGCAGACGTAAAGAAGACAATACCTAATTCATCGTCATGGATATCAGAATTTGCGCAAAACGCACCACAGGCTTTATTTAGTGTTAAAGATTCATCGCGATCTCCTCTATATATTTTAGAAAACCTGGCAGGTAAGAATGCCTTTTCTGTTTTGTTAAACGAAGACATAACTCGAGTTCTTGTACCGGGCGATACTGGACTATCGGCGGGACACGTTGTTCGATTAAACATACCCGAAATAGATGGTTTAACATCTCGTAAAAAATTAGATACGACAAGAACAGGTGACTATTTGATAGTAAGGTTACGTCATATGATATCTTTTATATCAAAACCAAAACATGAAATAGTTTTTGACTGTGTGCAGTTAGGACGATAATATGACAACCAAATTTCTTGGTCAAGAAGGGTTCAGCTGGTTTATAGGTGTCGTTGAAGACAGAGATGATCCTGAAAAAAGAGGACGTGTTCGTGTAAGAGTTTACAATCTACATGATCAAAGTAAAACTGCCGTACCAACGAATACGCTACCATGGGCAACTGTGATATTGCCGCCAATCAGTGCAAGTTTAAACCAGGTTGGAATATCAGCGACTGGTTTAATGGTAGGATCAACAGTGCTTGGTTTTTTTCTAGACGGTCATGAATCAAATATCCCTGTTATTTTTGGTTCAATACCGGGAATAGGGGATATACCTCAATTAGCAGCTGACCAGCCGTTGATAAATAAAAATCAGACAGGACCTGAACCATCATCTGCTTTTGCTGGTAAACATCCATTTAATAAGGTTGTTCGGACAGAGTCTGGTCATGTTTTTGAAGTAGATGATACACCAAACTCTCAGCGAATTCATAATTATCATCGTTCAGGAACGTATGAAGAAATTAACGTTGATGGAAGACGAGTTAATAAAATTGTTGATGATGATTTTGAGATAGTTGTAAAAAATAAAACAGTATATGTACAGGGAAATGTTAAAATAGAAGCTCGAGGTAATATTACTGTTGAATCTCCTCAATCGATAACCATAACAACCCCGGTTGTTCAAATTAACGGACGTTTAAACGTGTCGGGAGATGTTACGAGTGCAGGTATCAGTTTATCTGGTCATACACACTCTGGTGTTGAACCAGGTGGCGGTTCAACAGGCGGGCCACAATAAGGATAATTTATGGCACTTGTTTTTCAAAAACAATTTTCAACTCCACAGAGAAAAAAGCAAGAGTTATACTCGGATTTTTTTATTGACTTTGTGACGTATGAGACTTCACGTGACTTGGCTCATCAGATAAATGAAGACGCTGTTAGGTCTTCAATTCGTAATTTGTTAAAGACAAACAGAGGCGATCGTCTTTTCAACAATACATTAGGAAGTGATTTGAATGCTTTGTTGTTTGAAAACGCAGGGCCAGCAACAGAGCAATTGGTTGCTGATTATATTCGACAAACTATTGAAAATTATGAACCACGTGCGGCGTTAATAGATATTTTAGTTAATACTGAAGTGGACGACCATCTCGTTAATGTAACTATTGTTTTCCGTGTAATAAATAATTCAGAACCCGTCGTTCTTGAGCTAGTTTTAAATAGGATCCGATAAATGGCCAACACAAACATAGACTTGGTTGGTTTAGATTTTGCAAGTCTAAAAAATAATTTAAAAACATTTCTAAAAAATAATACTGCGTTTAAAGACCTCAATTATGAGGGGTCTAATATGTCTGTGTTGTTGGATGTACTTGCATATAATGCTTACCTGAATGCTTTTTACACCAACATGGTTGCTGGTGAAATGTTTTTGGATACAGCTCAGCTCCGAGAAAGTGTTGTATCTCATGCAAAAGAACTAAACTATACTCCACGATCTTTTACATCTGCTAAAGCATCAATAACGTTAAACGTTACACCTGCCAACAATACTGCCTCTGTATATGTGCCTAAATACACATCATTCACTTCTCGTGTTGGCGCAAACACTTATACGTTTGTAACAAATGAATCATATGTACTTTCATCAAACGGTGCTAGTTTTGTACAAAACATGGACGTGTACGAAGGTACTATAAAGACAGAAGCTTATGTAGTAAATTATTCAAACACATCACAGCGTTTCGTGCTGTCAAATCCTACAGTGGATATTTCTTCACTCGATGTAGTTGTTTATGAGGATGGAGGACAGACATCGTTGACATATACTTTTGCATCCCAGTTATATAATTTAACCAATACGTCTCGTGTTTTCTTTGTTCAGGCTGCTCAAAATCAACAATATGAGTTGATATTTGGAGATGGAGTGTTTGGACGAAGACCAAAAGATGGATCCACGGTCGTTGTTCGCTCCCGTGTTTGTTCTGGTGAATTACCTAATGGCGCTCGTGTATTCAAAGAAGACGGTCCTATTGATGGTCATGTTAATGTAGTTATTACAACAGTTACATCTGCAAGCGGTGGAGCTATTGCAGAGACTATTGAATCTATTAGATACAATGCTCCGCGTTCTTTTCAGTCCCAAAATAGAGCCGTCACTGCATCAGATTATGAAACTTTATTATTATCACAGTTTTCAGATATATCAGTAATAAGCGTGTATGGTGGTGAAGATGCATCTCCTCCACAATATGGTAAAGTATTTATTTCTGTTGATGTTGCTGACGCTGATGGAGCTCCTGAGCTGAGAAAACAAGCTTATCTCAATTACATTAAAGATAAAACACCTTTAAGTATGCAGGTTGTTTTTATTGATCCCACATTTGTTTATGTGGAAGTTAACTCAACGGTGTACTTTAATACGAATGTTACTAATAAAACAACTAGCGATATAGAGACAAGTACTAAAGCTGCAATAAGTGCTTTCAACCAAACAAATCTTTCTGATTTCAAAACGACATTACATTACAGTAGTCTAGTAAAAGCTATAGACGCAGCAGATTCTAGTATTGTAAGTAATGATACAGAGTTAACCTTAATTAAACGTGTCACTCCTCGCTTAAATGAAGGATTTCCATTTTCTATTGTTGTTGATAACAAACTACAAACAGAAACCGGTAAAAAATTAGTTGCTTCAGAATCTCATTATGGATATACACTCACTAGCTCGTCATTTACCTATGAGGGATCAAGATGTATTTTAGTTGATGATTCATTAGGTAAAGTGTACATTGCGCTACAAGAAGCACAAACAATTCGAGTGTTAATCTCAGTAGGAACAATTAATTATGAAGAAGGGTCTGTAACGATTGGTGAATCATTCAATATTAGTGGATATGAGGGGAACTTTATTGAACTTCGTTTCAAAACCGACTCAAAAAATATACAAAGTAAAACAAACACCATCATTTCAATTGACTCTCAAGACGTTATTGTTTCAGCTATTGGTGTTAAAGAATGAGACAAGTAGAAGAAATAATTTTCCCTTTAGTAGAATCTCATTTTCCTGATTTTTACAGGGATGAGGGATCCCGTTTCATCAGTTTTGTAAAAGAATATTATAGATGGATGCAGTCAGAGGGTGAGGCAATCCATGCCTCTCGTAATTTATTAGATTATAGAAGTATTGATACAACATCTGCAGATTTCATTAAATATTTTACTAACAAATATCTCATTGGTATTCCTTTAAATTCACAAGCTAATGTTCAATTTTTAATTAAACACGCATCTGATATATACAAATCAAAAGGTACAGAGCGTGGAGTACAACTATTAATCCAAGGTCTTTTTGATGAAGAAGCTAGAGTTGTTTTTCCTGGTGAGAGTATTTTTAAAGCTTCTGATGGTACTTGGACTAAGCCACAATATCTAGAACTAACAATCAGTTCTAGAACATCAGGATTTGTCGGCAAAGAGATTATAGGATCGCGTAGTGGCGCTAAAGCGTTTCTAGAAAGTTTAGTTACTCGCCGTATTGCTGGTAAGTATCAGCAGGTTGCATATTTAAGTAACGTGCGTGGTACCTTTGATACAGGAGAATTAATAACTACTACTAATGAAACATTTTTTGAAAATGCTCCTACCATCATAGGATCAATGACGACGTTAACAGTAATAGACGGTGGTGCAGAATTTTTTGTTGGAGATATTTTTGACGTCTCGTCTTCAAACGGTAAGCAAGGTAAGGCACGAGTAACAGAAGTTTCTAATGAAACAGGAAAAGTAACATTCATTTATATTGATGCACTAACAAGTGGTGGTTGGGGGTATAGTCTTGACCATGCAAATGTGATTGTTTCCCAAAAAGTTCTGACTTTAACAAATATAACAAACGCTAATGGTTTTGTTAATACATTTAGTCGTTTTGAAAACGTTACTCAGCCATTAATTAATATAGCTTATACGACAGCTAGAGGTAACAATCAATATTTTGATTCCGGTAGTGTAATTGAAAATTATGCTGCAAACGGTACTATTATAGCTAATGCAACAATTGCTGTTTCAAGTAAAACAACATCAAACGCAGGGTATATAATTGTTGTACCTAATGTTGGAAATATAGTATCTCAAGACACAACGTTTGCTGTACGTTCAGATGATCCGGACGTATCTTCTTTCAATGCATCTTTAATTGGTTATGCTTTTAATGTGTATACAGCAGGATACACAAATATTTTTACTGGTGGTTATACTGGTTCGTTTACGGTTGGTTACACATCTCCATACACAAGCTCTTTTACGCGCGCTTTCGGTTCTACTTTTACAGCTGTATATGGTGATCCTTATACAAAAGAATGGACGTCTGTTTACGCATCAAATTTATTTACAGGTGCATATTCAACTGTATTCTCTTCTTCATATAATAGAAATTTTAGTGCAATATTTTCAGCAACAGGTACATCATCGTTCACCGGTAGTTATATTGGAAGTTTCACAACCACACTTAACACTTTTAGTCCCGCATACACACAAACGTTTTCTGGTGTATATACAAGTAATGGCTTTACAGGTGTTTATTCACAAACTTTTACTGGTAATTATGCTATTTCATTTACCGCATCATTTACTGGATCGACTGTTCCGGGTCCATTTGTTGGTACATATGCAGGTAATTATTCAGGTGAATATGCTGGATATTTCACAGGTTCACGTTTGAGTCCTTTCAATGGACTATCATATGTATCGGCTTATGTGGGTTATTTTGCAGGTGTTTATGTAGGAAATTACCAAGGTACTTATCCGAGTAACTACGTTAATCCTTATACAGGAGAATCATATGGAGTATTTACGGGTGAGTTCGCTGTTCAACAATATCAAGGTACAACGTTTTCACAGACCTTTACTGGGTCGTACACTAAAACTAACATATACACAAGCGGTATAGATTTTTATCAAAGTCTTGGATTCACAGGTAATTTTCTTGATACTTTTACTCGAGAATTCACTGGTACATTTACATCTTCTTACACTAACCAGTTCACAGGTAGTTTTAATGTAGGTTTAATATACACAGGTAATTTTACAAATGTGTACAGTTCCTCGTTCACTGGAACTTACAGTAATGTTTTCACAAATGTATTTGGCGAAGCGTTCACGGGTGTATACAATAGTTCGTTTTCGCAAGTGTTCAGTGGTACTTATTCAAATATATTTACAAAGGCGTATACTGGCTTATTCAACGTGTTTTCTGGTTCGTACAACAATCTCTTTACCCAAGCGTTTAATGTTACATATTCGCGAACATTTACAGGTAGTGGCGGATTCACACGTGCATTTACACCAACCTTTACTGATAATTTTAATCAAGCCTTTTCAGGTACATATAGTACAACATTTACAGGAGTATTTACAAAGCAATTTACTGGTAGTTATACAACATCTTTTTCAGGCTTGTACACAGGAGCGTTTGCTCCTACTTTTTCAGGAACATTTTCAGGCTCGTACACAGGAGCGTTTGCTCCTACTTTTTCAGGAACATATAATTCGTTTACCGGTGCATATACTTTCGACGTATATACAAAAGGATATTTAGGAACATACACAGGAACATTTTCAGGCGGTTATACATCAACTTTTAGTGGTGGATTCACAGCAACATTTTCCGGAACATATGGTGGTTTTACTGGAAATTATACTCTTTCCTATACAGGATTATACACGTCTGGTGGAAATAGAATTAATACACTCGAAGCACACAGCTTTAGTAATAACGATCTTGTACGTTATCATGTACGTACCGGTAACACGGCTGTTAGTGAATTATCAACAGGTGCAGCTTATTACGTGGTCAATACGGTACAAGGTTCTACTCTTCTTCACCTTTCACATACACCAGATGGTGCTGCTATATCTATCACACGAGGTAGTGATCAAACAGGACACGATTTAATTAGAACTCTTGGTACCGCTGTTATAATATCTTATCAAGATAGAACAGCAACTGGTAACGTGATTGGTTCAAATGTTTCATATACTTCATTTTCGTTTAATGCACAAACAGCAGTTTCTAATACAAACGATACAATCACGATACCTAATCATACATTTGAGAATAATTACGTTATTAGTTATGTTGTATCTACCGGAAACACTGCTATTGACGGCTTAGTGAACAGAAGGTCTTATTATGTTGTTAATACAACAGCTTCAACCTTTAAACTTGCAACAACAAAGAGTGGTACGCCTTTAAATATTTCTTCAGGTAACGAATATCAAGAGGGTCATACTTTTGTTCATACTACAGGATTCCTTGGCGTTGTTGATATAGGCGGAAATAATTTTGTGAGCTCGCCTCACAGTATTATATTTGGTTCTTCATCAAATACATATGCCAGTGTTGCAAACGTAAGTACAGGAACAGGAGCTGATTTTAAAATTGGTTTGTTAACAGATACAGAAAACGTGTTATTATCGCCAGATTTCATTGAGGGTCAGAATTCCAGTAATGTAATTTTTGCAAATATTAAATTGAATGGTATAGGATCTAATGTTGTAGCAGGTGGTTATGGTATAGGGAACACATTCAATGCTAATTCTGATGTTACAGCAGGAACAGGAGGTACAAATGTTCTCCTTCCTTCTTCCGTACAGTTTAACGCTCTTTCCGGTGTAAGTAATACCAATGATATTATTACATTGTCAAACAAACACGTGTTTAGTAATGGGGAGCAAGTAAAGTATCTTGTTACTCCAGGAAATACTGCTATTGGTGGTCTTGCAAATAATGTTAATTATTTTGTAGTAAATACAACACCAGGATCTACTAGTTTACAATTATCATTAACATCAAATGGAGCTGTTATCAATGTCACTGCATCATCAAACGAAACAGGACACTCATTAACACGTCAGGGAACAACCAGTTCAAATAATACTATTGCTTTAGTTCATGCAGTTAATTATATACCTAACTCTGCCGTTCATTATTTTACAAACTCGGGTAACACAGCCATCAGTGGGTTAGTATCAAATACTGTATATTACATTGATCAATCTAACGCAACGCATGTAACTTTAAAAGCTAATACATCTGGGACTCGTATTGAGTTAGAAAAGGGACTCACACAAACTGGTCATAACTTATTTGGACCGTTGAGAATCATTACTGGTGCTAATTCAACGTATGGAAACGTAGGATATGATATTCCCATTTATCGTGGACTGGGATTCTTAAAATTTCCTGGAACAAACTTAGATACAATTCTTTTAGATGCTTTACGCTTTGATTCAACAACAATAGGATCAATAGCTTCTGTTGTAGGTGTTAATCCCGGTGTAGATTATAACGTTGATCCGTTTGTAACTGTTATTGATACTTATGTTTCTGGTTATAATCGCCGTGATTATGTTATGGCTATAAGTAATACAGTTGGATCTTTTATTGACGGGGAACAAATACAACAAAGTTATAGTAACGCTGCTACACAGTTAACTATATCAAACTTTTCTGGAACAGCAGCTAATGGAATATCTTCATCGACGTTTGTGCTTAACGAATTTGTGTATCAAAGTAATTCTACAACTAACGTAGCAGCATCTGGTTTTATTTTAGAAGCTGCAGTAAGTTCTGGGTCGGGAACATTGAAGGTATTGGGTTCAACGGGTACATTTACAGCAACAACAAATACTTTAACTCAACTCAAAGGATTATCCTCAGGGTCCACTTCAAATATCTCATCTATCGCTACCGTAACAGTTGCTACTACTGCAAGAGCTTTAGTCAAATCAGCAAATTCAACTGTATTAAAACTTAAACGTATTAATCTTGAAAACACATTTTTACTTGATAATGTAATTATAGGCCGTACCTCTGGTGCAACGGCCAACGTTGTTTCAATTGTTGAAGATGCAAACACAGTACCTGTTGGTTTAAATGCTTATATTGAAGCAAATGTTCAAACTGCTAATAATGTAGTTAAAAAATTAAGTGTGGCAGATTCAGGATTTGGATATCTTGATCAAGAGACGGTTACATTAACAAAATCAGGATCTGTATTCAGTGTTACAGCTATAGTAGAGCTTGGACAACAAGGGGTCGGATCTGGGTATTATTCGACTACTCGTGGATTTCTAAGTGATGATCGAAAATTACAAGACAATGAATATTACCAAGAATATAGTTATGAAGTTCAAACAAAAGTACCATTTGATAAGTACTTTGATGTATTAAAACAAATTACACACGTAGCCGGTACGAAGGCGTTCGGTAGAGTAAACACTTTATCGTTTGCTAACATGGCTATGACTGCTATAAATAGTATTGAAACTTCGAACACATAAGCAAAACATGACTCAATTAATTACAAATTATTTTCGTTTACACAACGTAAATCAGTTTAAAGAATCTATAAACGAAACTGCAAACAGTGTTTACTATGTTTTTGCTGCTCGTCATATACCTTACACTGGTGGTGATGGTGTTATTCCATCTATAACAAACACACTAGAAAATACATTAATTGATCCTTATGAAGAGATGGTGTTTGGTAAAAGAGTAGCAGCCAGCGATGTTGCTGTTATGATTCCAAGATATAATTGGACAACAAACACACAGTATGCTGCTTTTAGAAGTAATGAAGATTTAACAGATAAGCAATATTATGTGACTGTAGATGACGGTTCGGCTCATCATATATTCAAATGTTTAGATAATAATAGTAATGCTTATTCTATAAATGCCCCAGATATCCAACAAACATCAGCAAATGATGAATACTATGCAACTAATGATGGGTACCAATGGAAATATATGTACTCCATTACTTCTGCAAACTTTTCTAAATTTGCAACTGCAGAATTGATACCAGTTTTTGCTAATAGTGCTGTTACTGGCAATGCTGTTTCAGGTGCTATAGATGTTATAAGTGTAACATATAGAGGATCTAATTATAACACGTCGTTAAATGGTACGTTTGAGTCTGATGATGTACGTATTGGTGGTGATGATACACTTTATTATATAGCAAACAATGCTTCGTCATCAAATAATTTTTATACTGGTAGCTTCATATATTTGACGGGCGGAGCAGGTGCTGGACAAGGACGACGTATCGTTGATTATTATGTTATAGGAGGAGCAAAAACAATTGTTATATCAAGTGCTTTCACAACAAATCCAACAGCAGCTACGACATATGAAATAACGCCTGGAGTTTTAGTAGAAGGTGATGGAAGTAATGCAGAAGCACGTGCAATAGTCAATACATCAGCAGCAAACACAATTTCTCGTATTGAAATTATTGAAAGAGGTAGCGGATATACTTGGGTTTCAGCGCAAGTAACTGGTAATACAGGTGGTATTTCTAACACTGCAACTTTGAGAGTAGATTTAGGACCTAAGGGTGGTCATGGTGCAAATCCAGAGTATGAATTATTAGGAACATCTTTGTGTATCAGTTCAACTTTTTCAAATAGTGAAGTTGGAACTATACCAACAACAAATGATTTTAGAACAATAGGATTAATTAAAGATCCTTTATTTGCAAACGTTGCACTTACTTTATCATCTCCAAACGGTTCATTCAGTGTTGGAGAAACCGTTTCACAAAATGTATCAAATGCAACAGGTGTCGTTACCGAATGGGACACTATCAGTACTTTAACGCTCACCAACGTCAATGGAGTATTTGTTACATCACAAGTTGTGAGGGGTCTGACAGCCAATGCTACAGGAACAGTTAGTTCATTTCAAATTAATGGACAAGTTAAAAATTTTAATACGTTTGATCAAAGATATCGTTACACGTTTACACCTATAACAGGTACCTTTATTCAAGACGAGAAAGTGTACCAAACAGATATACAACTAGCTAATGCTATATTTCATAGTAATACAGCAACAAACCTTCATGTCACTCATGTCAAGGGCGTTCTAAATACTGGTAATACATTAATTGGTTTAAATTCAAGTGCTACGGCCAATCTCTTATTTGCCTATATGCCCGATTTAGTAAAACATTCTGGTGAAGTTATTTATTTAGAAAACGATTCACCAATTTCACGATCAAATACACAATCAGAAACCATAAAATTAATTCTGAAGTTTTGAGAGACAACACATGCCATTAGAAAATTCACTCAACGTAAGTCCATACTATGATGATCAAAATAATGAAAAAGATTTTTATCGTGTTCTTTTCAAACCTGGTGTTGCCGTTCAAACACGTGAACTGAATCAATTACAATCATTGCTTCAAACACAAGTAGAAAGATTCGGCGATCATATATTTAAATCAGGAACTGTTCTTAGTGGAGTTAATTTTAATTACCTTCCATCATACTCGTATGTAAAAATATTAGATGCACAAGTTGATGGACAACCCTCACTTCCTTCAAGTTACACTAATTTTTTTGTAAAAAGTTCTTTGAACCTCACAGCCCGTATTGTAGACTTCAAAGATGGTCTTGAATCAAGTAACCCCGATCTAAAAACAATTTATGTTAGATATACTAATAGCTCTGATGTTGACGCATCTAATAGTAATACTGTTTATACAACATTTATACCAAATGAACAGTTAACAATTTTTGGTGAAGATTATCCTATTTTTAAGGTTAATGTATTAAACGGTGGAGTAGGATTTTCAAACTCAGACACTGTTATTTTTCAAAGTGCTCTCAAGCTTGCAAATGTAATAGGTACGTTTACTAATGGCGAGGTAATTACACAGTCAACAACGTTAGCTAAAAGTATTATTAAAGCTATAAACACCACAGCGATTGCGTGTACAACGATACTTTCTATTACTCCTTTAACCTCTGCTTTATCTAACACATCTGTAAACGCTACAGCTTGGGGGTTCGAAACAAACTATACTATTACTGGAAACACGTCTGGTGCAACCGCAAATGTAGTTTCGCTTATTGGTTCTGGTGCAACCGCATTACTTACAACAGACTCGAGTGGTATAGTGCAGACGATTACATTAGGCGATAGTGGTGAAGATTATACGTTTTTACCGCAAGTAACAGTACAAACCTCTAATGCAACAGCAACAATACAGAATATAGATTTACTTGCGCAAAATTTTAAAACAAAAATAACGGTTGCTAATTCTACTGTTAATGCTATTGGTACTGGATATGCTTTTGGTATTTCAGAAGGAGTTATTTATCAGAAAGGACATTTCCTTCGTGTAGAAAAACAAACTATCATTGTTGACAAATATACCACAACACCGAATAATATTGTTGTTGGTTTTAAAACTAGAGAAGATTTCATTAATAGTAACGAAGATGAATCTCTTTTAGATAATGCTTCCGGAACAACAAATTATACAGCACCGGGTGCAGATCGTTTACAATTGACTCCTGAATTAACAACATTAACACGAGACGAAGCCGCAGCAAATGTAGACTTTTTTATTCTTGCTGAGTGGAAAAACGGCCTACCATACAAAGAAAATAGAACAACAGCATTTACAACTATTGCAGATGAGCTTGCACGACGTAGTTTAGAGACGAACGGTAACTATGTAATTGATCGTTTCAATGTTATAACAAAAGAGAAGGCTGTCACTAATACCAGTCATGTTGAAGTAGTAATCGATCCTGGTGTTGCTTATATAGAAGGATATAGAGTAGCTACAACCTATAACAATTATCTCGATATTGCTCGTTCTTCGACGACAACAAATTTAGCATCTCAATCAATTACCGTTAACTACGGTAATTACGCAATAGTTAACGAGCTTGCTGGTGTGTTTAATTTTAAAACTGGTGCAAGTATTGATTTGTATGACACAACAAAAACTATCATCACCGGTCTCAATAATGTAACCACAACTAATGGAACAATCACGCCTGCTGGTAATAATATTGGAACTGCAAGAATTCGTTCTTTGGTATTAGATTCAGGAGATCCTGGAACAAAAGAAGCTACCTATAGAGTTTATTTGTTTGATATTGATATGAATTCAGGATTTTCATTCCGCGATGTTAAAGCTCTATACTCTAATGGAGTTACGCAAGACGCAATAGCTGATGTGGTTCGCGTACAAGATGCAACTATTGGAGCAAACGTTTCGAAGCTTTATGATGTATCTCGTAATCAGATGTTGTTTCCAATTAAAGCAAATGCAGTAAATTCGTTAGATAACATATCATATACGTATAGAACAGTATCTGATGAAGCTCCTACGTTTAGTACAGGAGGAACTTTAGCAGTTGGTCCTCTTGGATCCGGTTTTGATTTCCCTTACAGTGATGGTGTTTTGTCGGCTACACAGGAAAAAGATTTCATAGTTATCCCCACAGAAGTATTTGAAGCAAGTGCAAATATAACCGGTACAAGTATAGCGGTACATGCAAATACTCTCATTGTCGGAACAGGTACAACCTTTATTGCTGATATTACACCTGGTGATTTTATAAGATGTGCCAATTCGACAGCTAACCAACACTTGCAAATTAAGTCGGTTGCAAACAATACACACGCGTTTCTAACAACAGCACCAACAGCAATGACTGCTGCTAATGCTACCCTTTATTTCCCAGCTCTGTATCCTGTGTCGTTTGGTAGAACATCACGCACTATAACAATATCAGGAACAAGTAAGACAGCAACTCTAAGCTTAGGGGTCTCTACTAACGTTGCAGCTAATGCAGTTGTTACATATAACGTAAAGTCTGTTACTACGACGCCTGTCGCAAAGACTATTAACCGTGATATCTTTGTTAAGATTCATACAAGTAATAATGCAGGTAGTAATACAGGTCCGTGGTCTTTAGGATTACCAGGTGCAGTTCGTATAAAAAACATTTATCTTGGCAATGCAAGTAATGTTGGCACCACAACTAATACAACAGTTTCTGATGTAACAAAGTATTTTGTTATTGATTCAGCTGATGATGAAAATAGCTACCGCTTAGCGCAATTAAAATTAAAAACAACACCATCAGTACTTGCAGTAAACACAAATCAATTCATTCTTGTAAAGCTAGACGTATTAACTAATGGTGGTAGTGAAGGTTTGTTCACTATCGACTCATATAATATAGACGACACAGCAAACCTAGCAAGTTCAACATCCACAATAAATACTTTAGAAATACCAGAATTATATACAAGTCAAGGTACATATATTGATGTACGTAACACGTTTGATTTCCGTCCATATGCATCCAATACCGCTAATGTTGCAACAACCGTAGGAAATGCAACCCTCAATCCAGCAAACACCTTCAGTTTAAACGATGACGAAAAATATTTTCCCGCTCCGGATTCAACTGTAACTTTTGATGCTTCTTATTACAACAAAAGAAAAGATAAGATTGTTATCACAAGTAATGGAAGTTTTCAAGTGTTGCAAGGAACACCATCTCTTAATAATCCAGTTGCTCCCGATCAATTACCCTATACGGTAACACTTGCTGTTCTGTCTGTCCCTGCTTATCCTTCTCTTCCTTCAGTTCTGAATACACAAACAACATTATTTGCCGGTAAAGAAATTGTTTCACAAGATACTTCATTATCAAAACGATTTGGTAGTTCCTCGATCAGTTTAGATGTAACCAAAGAAATTAATGATACTCAAAACCGTGTATATACAATGAAAGATATTGGTTTGATCGATAAAAGATTAAATATTGTAGAAAATAAAGTAAGTTTAAATTTTATTGAACAAAAAATAAAGGAGCTGATGATACCAAGTGGTATTACTATAACAACAAATCGATTTAAAAATGCTTTTTTTGTTGATCCTTTCAGTGATTATACAAAAGCAGATGTTATACACCGTGAATTTAAAGCTAATATAACAACCGAAAGAGGTATTCTTCAACCTTCAGTGGCACAACTAAATATGGAGTCTGATTTTGATTTATCAGACACAAATACCGCAAATTGTGTTGTTAGTGGGTTTGCAATGCTACCGTTCAACAGTGAAATTTTAATAAATCAAAATATAAAAAATATGGCAATCAACGGTGATGGCCAAGATATAAGGTTTATTGGCACAGGATTTGTTTCTCCAGCTTCATTCTCAATAAAAGCACGTGGCGAACGTATTATAACAGAAGAAGCGCCACCGCCTCCACCACCGGCGCCAAGTAAACCGTGGTGGAGATTTTGGTAAAATCTGATAAGGAAAATACAGTAGCATGGCAACTGAAACGAATTTATATTTTACAGTAAGAGATCAAGTTTTTACTGTAACTCTTTATGGTTTAAGGCCTTCAACAACTCATTATTGTTACTTTGAACGAAATCTTGTTCCATCTACACAAATCAAACCTTTCAATGGTAACTTGGGTGATGCTATAGTGACAGATAGTGACGGAAAAGCAACATTTGATTTCTATTATCAAAGTGGTGCATCAATAGCAGCAACAACTATAGCTGAAGGACAGCGAGTTGCTGCATCCCTCGCTGGTACAAAAGAATTGTGTGTTGTAAATCAAAGTCAATCTTCTCTTGGTATCGGTTTCGAAGAAACTTCAGATTCTTTTTTTATAACTCAACTTCAAATATCAGTTTATATTCCACCTGAGAACGAATACCAAATAATTACTAAACCATATCAAGCACCGGTAATCCAACAAGAAGAATCTTATATCGTGAATGTCCCTTATGAATCTGGACCTATATGATACGGTATATGAATATTCATTTAAAGAGAATAAAATGAAGGTGTCGTTTATTAAATATATTTACAACAAAGGTTATTAATGAGCTACGATTTAGGACAAACGTTTTTTCTCGATAAAGCTTCCGTACAAAACGCCGAGGTATGTTTCATTGCTTCTATAAGTCTATACTTTAGAGCAAAACCAGTGGTTGGTAAAACAACAACCGGTATTGAAAGTCCAGGTGTTACGTTGGCTCTTTGTAGTGTAAAAGATGATGGAACTCCTGATTTAAGCAGTATTCCTTTAGATATTGCACGTAAAGAATACGAAGATATTTTTGTAAGTACGATAGGTGCTTTATCGACAACATTCACGTTCTCGAAACCTTTATGTGTTAATACAAATAAAAAATATTGTTTTTTAATTAAGTTTGATGGTAATGATACAGAGTTTGAAGTGTATGCCAATAAAGCTGGTAAAACTTCTATATCATCAACCTCAATTACACAAGTTTCATCCGGTATCGTTGATGGAAACGCTTACAAAATAACAAATGGTTATGTTTTAACACCTCTTACGGACACTGATTTAACTTTTCAAATTAATGTTTCAAAATTTAGTTCTTTGACAAAAACATTGAAAATAAAAAATCGTCCATATGAAATGCTTACTGTTGGTTCTGTGATTGGCACATTTCTGGGTGGTGAAGAAGTCTTCCAACAGAGGTCGGCTTTTTCAGGTAACGTTAGCGTATCTAATCTTTCAACTATTTTGGTTGGTACAGGTACATCATTTACAGGTAATGTAGTCGTTGGTGATAAAATTCTTATTACAGATGGTGGAAGCAATGTTAATATTCGTACGATAGATAGTATCACTAATACAACACATCTTATATTAACTCAACCACCCAGTTTCACTGTTGCTAATTCACAATACTATAAAACTGTAACTGGTCGGTTGTTTGAATATTCTCCTACACAAGACAAGTTTGTAATTCAAGATTCTACAGCAACAAGCACTGTTTATCTTACGACAAATACAACAATTTGTGGCTTAGACTCCGGAGCAACAGCTAATATAGTAGCAATTGCAAACACAAGAATTAACAATATAATTCCTAATTATAATGCTACAACACCCCCACAAACCTCTGTTTCTTTATCAACTAATTTTGCTAATGTTGGTGGTTCAGTAAACGTAATTCGTGCCAGAGAGACTAAATTAGGTAGACGTGATTACATCAATACATATGATGCTTCACTTGCATCTCGTACAAACGAAGTCACCGCTGCAACTCCTTTCAACTCGTTTCACGGTGAAATTACTTTAACCTCTTCCAATCCATATACAAGTCCTTTTATTCGTAGAGAAGATCTTGATGTATTTGTAGAGCGTTACGAAATTAATAATGACACAACTAATGAACCTGTGAATCGTGGTACTGCTAAAGCACGATATATTGGAAATCAAGTTCAATTAATTGATAATCAATTTGCTGAAGATCTAAAAGTATACCTCAAAGCGTTTATACCAGCAAATTCAAATATAAAAATATATACAAAATTTTATAATTCTGCAGATAATGAGTCGTTTGATAAAAAGAATTGGACAGAATTATCTTTGAACACCGCTTCTGTAGGAATTACCTCGAATCCCTCTAACATAGATGATTTTAAAGATTTGGGGTATGATATTCCGTTTTTTCCACCAGGTACAAGAATTTCAGGTAATTTTGCTGTTAATGCAAACGGTCTTATTCGTAGTTCGTCAAGTACCGTCAATACAGATATTGATACTAGTGATGTTGTTAAATTGTATCATCCCGGAAACAATATGGTTTACATTGTAGATACAGTGATTGCTGCTAATTCAACATCTTTGACTTTATCAAAAGCAATCTCTAACACAACTATTACAGATCTACAATCTGGGTTTTATGTTGATAAAATAACAGAAAAAAATACTGCGTATCTAGATAAACAAAATTTTAATATGCTTACGTATTTCAATGGACAATTAGCAAAGTTTCAATCATACAATAGCTTTGCTGTTAAGGTTGTATTATTGTCAAGTGACAATACAAATATACCTTTTGTTGATGATCTTCAAGCTGTGGCGGTTTCGGCATGAGACAATTATTGGGTACAGATGATCCCAACTTTGTTAAAGACCCTAGTTCAAAAGCAATTCTAAATATTGATAAGTCTGGTTACGAGCGTTTCAAAAGTGAAAGAGCATACGTATTGAGACAGCAGGAACTTGAAGAAACAATTTCTAATCTTCAAAAGGACGTAGGAGAGTTCAAGGATTTACTCAAACAGTTAATTAACGGAAATACAAATGGCAAGATCAATAGCTAATGTTGTTATATCGACAGACTCTTTTGCGACATGGATTGGTATCACCAACCAGATGGCTGATACCTTTACTAATCAAGCTCTTACAGCTAATACCACTACCGGTGGCGCTCAAGTAACTGGTAATTCACAACTGATAGGCATATTCGCTGCCAATACAGTCGGTGTTGGAACAGCGCTTCGCGGTGGTAATGTTAGTGCATCGGCTAATTTAGGTGTAACATCAAACGCAAATTTCGCAGGTAGTAATACTTCTTTTTCAAGTAATGTTGGAATATACAATGCCAACGGTTATTTTTATGCAAATACACAAACCTTCATAATTCAAGGAACGTTTGCAAATGTAACTGCTAATAGTAGTTTTAATTCACATTTTTTTATAGCAAATACTATAATTACACGTTTACAAGGCACTAGTATTGAATTACTTGCAAATACATATTTAAATAGCTCTAATGTATTTGTCAACACAGCATTAACGACAATACAGTCGGGTAACGTAGTTGTCACTTCAAACGTGTCGTTGCAAAATGCGAACACTAATATAAATGCAACAGCATTTGGTGTACAATCTATTACTACTGTTACTGGTAACACAACTTTAAAAGCTAATACATCTGTTAATAGTATACAACTCACTGGCAATTCGACTGTAACCGCTTTGACGGTAAGTGTCAACAGTGCTTCAGTTACTGGTAATTTAACAGTTATTAATGCTACGTCGTTATCAAACACTTTGACCGTCACCGGTGCAGCGACAATTAACAATACACTAGCGTCTGGTAACGCTACCGTTACAGGTTTCGTTAATGTATCATCAACAGCAAATGTTGGTGGAGCTACTACCCTACGTGATACGCTTACGGTCAATGGTGCAGTAACTATTGCTAATACGCTAGCGGCTGGTAATACAACAATAACTGGTTTTGCTAACATTAGTTCAACTCTTAATGTTACAGGAGCTACTACTGTTAATGGTGCTTTGACAATTAACAATACAGCTGCTGTTGGTAATACAACGATAACTGGTTTTGCTAACATTAGTTCAACAGCAAACGTTGGTGGTGCTACTACCCTACGTGATACGCTTACGGTCAATGGTGCTGTTACTATTGCAAACACAATTGCATCAGGTAATGTTTCTATAACAGGGTTTGCTAACGTAAGTTCAACATTGAATGTTGTTGGTGCTACGATTGTTAATGGTACAGCTACTATCAATAATACACTTGCTACTGGTAACACCTCAATAACAGGGTTTGCTAACGTAAGTTCAACATTGAATGTTGTTGGTGCTACAACAGTAAATGGTGCGACTACTATTAATAATACATTAGCAACAGGTAATACAACTGTTACTGGATTTGCTAACGTAAGTTCTACGTTGAACGTCACGGGCGCTACAACTGTTGATGGTGCAGCTACTATTAATAACACATTGGCAACAGGTAATACAACTATAACAGGCTTTGCTAATATAAGCTTAACAGCTAACGTTGGGGGAGCTGTTAATTTACGTAGTACGTTAACAGTGAATGGTGCTGTTACTATTGCAAACACGCTAGCAACAGGTAACACATCGATTACAGGGTTTGCTAACGTAAGTTCAACATTGAATGTTGTTGGTGCTACAACTGTTAATGGTGCTGTAACAATTAACAATACCGCAAGTATTTCAGGTAACACAACTTTAAGTACTGATGTTGTACTTCATGTTGTTTCAAATACAAATCTTGGTGCAACGACAGCTTCGCCTGTTGACGTTCTTGTGCTTACAAAGCCTGTTGGTTATAGAGCAGCTAAAATGACAGCTACTGTGACCTCTTTGAGTGAAGCTAACGTATCGACACAAGAGATGATAATTGCCCACTCTGCTTCAGCAAACGATGTAACACTTACCATTTACGGTACTGTTGCTGCTCCAGCAACAGCCAATCTAGGTAGTTTTTCTGCTACAATAAATACAACAGCTCTTGCAATAAAATTCCAACAGACAACTGCTAACTCGTCTGTTAAAATGTTTATACAGTTCATCAAGTAAGGTAAGTAATGGCTGATACGTCAAGCAATGTACAATTTAAGGTCGAGAACGGCTTTCTTGCTCTAGGTACCGCTAACATTGCCGGCCCTGCAGGCTTCAATGGTAACGTTGATATCAACGGAACGTATCTTTCTATTACTGCAAATCTCCAAAGTAACATTATACCAACAAATAATACCCACTCTATAGGTAATAGTACATCGCGTTGGATTATCAATGCAATGACGGGTAATTTTGTTGGTGCTGTTACTGTAACGAATACAGTTGCTAGTGGTAACACAACAATAACAGGTTTTGTCAATGTCAGTTCCACGCTAAACGTTACGGGCGCAACAACGGTTAATGGTGCTACTACCATTAACAACACTCTAGCCACGGGTAATACATCAGTAACAGGTTTTGCCAACATTTCATCAACGTTAAACGTAGTTGGTGCAGCTACAGTTAATGGCGCTGCCACTATTAATAATACTCTAGCCACAGGTAACACATCGGTAACAGGTTTTATAAATGTATCATCGACAGCAGATGTTGGAGGAGCTACAACATTACGCAGTACGCTAGTTGTCAATGGGGCAACCACAATAAGCAATACTCTGTTAGCAGGAAATACCACTGTTAACGGCTTTGCAAATGTGATCGGGGCCTTAGCTGTTGGTGGTATTGCAACGTTTGCTGCAAATGCAACTTTTGACACAGATTTATTGTTTTTAGATGCTGTTAATAACCGCGTAGGTTTTAAAAATACAGCGCCAGCATCGGATCTAATTTCAATTAACGGCAACACCGTAATAACTAGCGCCAATGCTGCAATACGTTTTCTCACTGGTAACGCTACACACAATGCTCATGTATCACTAGCAGGAAACACAACCAACACACGTTTAACTGTTACAACATATGAGGCCAATGCAACGGCAAGCGATGGTGGTTTCTTGTTTCAATCTGTTAATTCAACAGCTACAACAGCTGTGTTACAATTTAATCAGGCAGAGTTTAAATATAAAGCAGGAAACGTTGCTCATGCAGGCAACTTTGGGATTTATGATGTAAGCGGAACACGCCTGGGACCATGAAATGGCAAGACCTCTTAGAGCAAGATATGTTACAGCAAGTACGAGTGATGGTGTACAGGAGATGTCGGATGCCGACATTATTGATCATGTCGTTCCATTAATAACGGATCAGTTTTACAGTTCATCCAATACTTCGGGATTAGGTAATATTCTTGAGCTGAGAACTTCAGCACCATCTTGGAATAATATAACGGGCGGTACTGTTGTCGATGTTTTTCCGTCAACTTTACCACCAATTGGTACACATCCTATTACGTCGTCATCAACTACTTGGACGTTATACCAAAATATTGATACTTCTCTAACAACAAATTTTAATTCTATGACACGTCCTCTGAAGACGGAGGCCGTAACCGGAATACATCAAGTAAAGCAGTTATCTAATACGGAAATACAAAACGATGTTTTGAGTAAAGTTATTGCAGAAGTAGCACAAGGAGCTCAAGGAGCTTATTATCTTAGTACAAGTGCTCCAGCAACGGGAACATGGGTTATTAAGTCTTCTATAGTAGACACTTTTGTCAATAGTAGTAATACAGTTGTTACTACAACTTATAACCTTTACCAACGTACTACAAACACAGGTACAGGTACGAAACGTCCCCTCAAAGGAGCTGCTAATAGCTTAACAGAGATGACAAATGCGGAGATACAGTCTCTACTTCCGGCTATTCGTGATTATATTATTAATTCAGGAATTGGTAAGTATCAGATATCTACTTCTGCACCAACACCAGGTACTTGGGTTGCTCGAGGAACTTTTACGGACACCTCAAACAATCTCGTAGATACATCATATGCTGGTAGTTATCTTGGTACTTTTACTGGTGCTTTCTCCGGAGCTTATACTGGACAGTTTACAGGGTCCTTTCAAGGACAGTATAGTCAATTATTCACTGGTAATTTTATAGATACATCCAAATTCACTGGATTGTTTGGCGCTACATATCAACAAACGTTTCAAGGAACATATTCTCAAAATTTTACACGTGATACTAACATAGTTTATACTGGATCGTATGATCAAGCATTTGCTGGAACGTATGATCAAGCATTTGCTGGAACGTATGATCAAGCATTTCCTGGAACGTATGATCAAGCATTCCAAAGAATATGGAGTGGTACATTTCCTGGTAATACCTATTCCGGTACGTTTCAAGGATCAACATATTCTGGATCCTTTGATCAAGCATTTGCTGGAACGTTTGATCAAGCATTCCAAAGAATATGGAGTGGTACTTATCCAGGCGCTGTTTATCCAGGAAGCTTCAACAATCTTACATACACAGGCTCTTTTGACAGTACTTTTTCTGGAACTTTTGATCGGTCCTCTGCTGCCGGCATTACAAGGTCTTTTATAGCAGCATGGTCTCGTAGTTATACAAGAACTGTATCCTATACTAGAGAATTTGTTACCATACAATTTACTCGTAACGTTGAGAGAACATGGACAGGTGAAAGAAATACATTATTCGCAGGATCCTTTTCAAATGTATATACCAATGTGTATACAGGAGTTTATCCAGGCATTTCGTATACAGGGGTGGGTGCAGGACCGCCGTTTTTTGGGAATTTTACTGGAACTGTAGAACAAACTTTTAATGGAATTTCTTACACACAAACTTGGTCAAGGATTTTTACTAGTGATACGATCTATAGTAGAATTTGGACCCATGTATGGAACGTAAGTTATAATTCGGGTATCTATTTTACTACTACCCATGCAGGATCATATGCAGGTGGCTATACAAGAGCATATCAACAACTTTTTACAGCAAGTTATACGAGAGTTACAGAGACACCGTATGCACCTGATACTTTTTACACAGGACTTCCGGAGTATGTAGGATATTATCAAGGAGGATCGTATCCTGGTCCAGAATATTCAAGATTATGGACCGGTACTTATGCTGGTAGTCGTGAAGGAGCAGGCTATGCAGCAAGTTGGTCGAGAGCCTTCACAGGGGAATTCACTAGGGTATATAGTGGAGTATTTACTGGAGGATTTTCTGCAGTTAGTTATACTAGCACTTTTAGCGGTACACGTCAGATAACGTTTACCAAAGCTTTTTTCCCTCAGGAGGCCTACACAGCTAGTTGGACTGGTCAATGGTCAAGAGCATTCACTGGTACATGGAGTCAAAATTTCACCGGAACATTTGGTGGTAATTTCACAGGAATCTATGATACTGGACAACAATATGTATCTTATTACACAGGGGTTTACACGAGTGAACAGGGTACTTACCAGGGCGCCCAATTCGGGATAACTATATTTAATGCGGCCACTGCTTATAGTGGAGTTTACAGTAGCAGTTTCTTATTTTGGACTAGTTCTTTTGCCGGTAGTTATACAAGAGCATTTGCTGGTAACTATACATCAACATTCTCTGGCAACTATACTGCTACCTGGCCAGGCAGCTACACTAGGGATTATACTGGTACGTTTCCGGGTAGTTATACAAGAGCATTTGCTGGCAGCTATACAGTAACATTTCCAGGCAATTACACAGCTACTTTCCCAGGTAATTATACAAGAGATTATACTGGTACGTTTTCGGGTAGCTATACGAGAGCATTTGCTGGTAGCTATACAGTAACATTTCCAGGCAATTACACAGCTACTTTCCCAGGTAATTATACAAGAGATTATACTGGTACGTTTTCGGGTAGCTATACGAGAGCATTTGCTGGTAGCTATACGAGAGCATTTGCTGGTAGCTATACAAGAGCATTTGCTGGTTCTTATACGCGTTTGTTTACAGGATTTTATACAGGTAGTTTCAGCGGCCCATACATTGGGAATTTTTCAGGTGGATATACGGGAATATATTCTCGTGTATTTACTGGTCAGTATACTGGTACATTTACAGGTCTATATGCAGGAACATATTCGCAAGCGTTCAGCGGTAATTATGCAAATACATTCACGCGTTTATTTACAGGAGCCTATTCGGGACTGACTGTTACCAATACTACAACGACGACTACATATACATTATGGGTACGAACAGCTTGATAAAAAATGCCACTCCGTCCGCTCTACTATAATACAAATGATTCACGACTTCAAGAAATGTCCAACACGGACATCGATGGTTATATTTCCAATGTAATAGGTACAGATTTTGCATCTAATACAAATATAGGATCGTTAATTATAAATGATCCTGCAGATGGCACTTCGATAGGTACTTGGGTAGATACAAGTTATGATAATCAAGAAGGTGACCATCCTGTAACAGAAGCAAATATTGTATACTCCAATACAACAATATATCAGAAGTTAGCTAATGGTTCGTTAACTGACGCTGGTATGATTCGTCCGCTTTCATGGAATGATTCGCTGAACGGTGTTCAGCAAATGTCTAATACACATATTGATGATAATATTATTGCAAAAACAGTTTCGTATATTGTTAATGGAGGAGTAGGAGCATATGTTTTACAACCATCAGCTCCAGCATCAGGGACGTGGGTAACAAGAGGTAGGCTACAGAATACACAACAACCTTTTGTAAACAACGAAACATTTTTGTGGCAAAAAACTTCGGAAAGTCCAAGTGGTTCTAAAAAGCCTTTGAAATGGAGTTCAGGCGCTCTTCGTGAGATGTCTAATACAGAGATCCAAACTCTGACTCATCGTGCTCGTAATTATATTGTTAACACTGGTATAGGACAGTATAAATTATCAACATCAGTACCAACTAGCGGTGGTACTTGGGTTGAAGCTGGTAATGGTTTTAACGATACAAGACAGGAAATAAGACCACAAACATATAACAATCAAGTCTATACTGCTACATTTTCCGGTGTTTATACGCAAGCCTTCACTGGTGCTTTTACAGGACAGTTTACAGGTAATTATGCTGGAGTAACATTTACACAAGATTTTACACGATCTTTCTCTGGAGGGTTCACAGGAACCTTTTCGCGAGAATTTACAGGAACCTTCAGCAGTGAATATGCTTCGACTTTTGTTGGTACATATAATCAACAGTTTACCGGACAATTCACTGGTGCATATAGTGGTGGTTATACAGGAACTTTTTCAGGTAACTACACTGGTGCATTTGTAGGATCATTTACAGGTGCCTATTCATCTCCATATGTTGGGGATTTCACAGGTAATTTTGCCGGTACTTTTAATCAACAGTTTACTGGTGCTTTTAGTGGGAATTACCAAGGTACGTTTAATCAACAGTTTACAAGTAACTACCTTGGGGGATTTACTGGAACGTTCAGCGGTGCTTATAATCAAGCCTTCACAGGTTCATACAGTACACTTTTTACAGCAGCATACACAGGAGCATTCACAGGAACATTCAGTGGATCATATACAGGCTCTTTCACAGGCGTGTATGCTGGTGGTTACATTGGATCATTTACTGGTGCCTACTCTGCAGTGTATAGTCGTATATTTTCCGGTAGCTACACAGGAGCCTACACGGGAAATTTCAATCAAACATTCACTGGTAGTTTTTTAAATACATTTAGTCGTATTTTCTCTGGCGCATACTCAGGAGAATACACAGGGTTATTCAATCAAACATTTACCGGTACATATGCTGGTACATATAGTAGTTTATTTACCGGTAGCTATACAGGCATTTATACGGGATTATTTAATCAAACTTTTACAGGGACGTTTTTAAATACATTTAGTCAAGTATTCACTGGTAGCTATACCGGTGACTATACCGGCGCTTACAATCAAACTTTTACTGGAACGTTCTTAAATACATTTAGTCACGTATTCACTGGTAGCTATACCGGTAACTATACTGCAGTTTATAATCAAGTTTTTACAGGAAATTTTGCTGGTACGTATAGTACATTATTTACAGGATCATATACTGGTAACTATACAGGAGTTTATAATCAGACGTTTACTGGCTTGTATTCTGGTGGTTATGTAGGATTTTTCACTGGAGCTTACGCTGGCGGTTATACCGGCGCATTTTCAGGATCATACACTGGATCATACACTGGAGCATATGCAGGAACATACACAGGTATATACTCTGGTGGATATGTGGGATTTTTCACCGGAGCGTATGCTGGAGTGTACGCTGGCTTTTTCACTGGAACTTACTCAGGTGGATACACAAGAGCATTCACTGGTGGTTATACAGGCGTATACACAGGAGCATATGCAGGGACATATACAGGAGCATATGCTGGTGGATACGTAGGATTTTTTACCGGAGCGTATGCTGGCGGTTATGTAGGATATTTCACTGGTGGTTATACAGGCGTATACACAGGAGCATATGCAGGGACATATACAGGAGCATATGCTGGCGGATACGTAGGATTTTTCACCGGAACATATGCTGGTGGATACACAGGATACTATTCTGGTGCATATTCAGGTGGTTATGCAGGAACCTATGCACAAACGTTTACAGGTGCGTATGCAGGAACCTATGCACAAACGTTTACAGGTGCGTATGCTGGAGCCTATGCACAAACGTTTACAGGTGCGTATGCTGGTGGGTATACTGGATATTATTCCGGTACTTATTCAGGTGGTTATGCAGGAACCTATGCACAAACGTTTACAGGTGCGTATGCTGGTGGGTATACTGGATATTATTCCGGTACTTATTCAGGTGGTTATGCAGGAACCTATGCACAAACGTTTACAGGTGCGTATGCAGGAACCTATGCACAAACGTTCACAGGCGTATATGCTGGAGCCTATGCACAAACGTTTACAGGTGCTTATGCTGGTGGGTATACTGGATATTATTCCGGTACTTATTCAGGTGGTTATTCAGGTGCATATAACGGAACTTTTACAGGTATATATTCTGGTAGCTATCAAGGAAATTTCACAGGCTTATATTCTGGTACATATGCTAGCTTTTTCACTGGAAATTACCAACGTGATGTTATCGTTTTTTATCTTGGATCATTTCAAGGCTTTTTCACTCGTGGATTTACCGGTTCTTATGCTGGTACCTATAGCAGATTGTTTACAGGTTCATATGCAGGAACATATAGTAGATTGTTTACAGGTTCATATGCAGGTAATTATTTAGGATATTATCAAGATCCATATACTGGTGCCTTCTTTGCAGGTAATTATTTAGGATTTTATGCTGGAAGTTATCAAGGTAATTTTTCAGGATTGTACTCAGGAAGTTATCAAGGTAATTTCTCCGGATTTTATGCTGGAGCATATAATAGCGCATTTTCCAGGATCTTTTCAAGAAATTTTGGAAGACTATTTACAGGATTTTATGCCGGGAGTTATCAAGGTAATTTTACTGGACTATACTCAGGTACCTATAGCCAATTGTTTACAGGTCCTTATGCTGGAAACTACACTAGAGCATTTACAGGTACCTACACTGGAGCATATACTGGAGTATATGCAGGAACATATACTGGTATATACGCTGGTGGATATGTAGGATATTTTACTGGAACGTATGCTGGCGGATATGTGGGATATTTTACAGGAACGTATGTTGGTGGATATGTAGGATATTTTACCGGTGTATATACTGGATCGTATACTGGCGCTTATGCAGGAACATATACTGGTATATATGCAGGCGGATATGTAGGATATTTTACCGGTGTATATACTGGATCGTATACTGGCGCTTATGCAGGAACATATACTGGTATATATGCAGGCGGATATGTAGGGTATTTCACTGGTATATACGCTGGTGGATATGTAGGATATTTCACTGGTTTATATTCTGGTGGGTATGTAGGATATTTTACCGGTGTATATATTGGATCGTATACTGGCGCTTATGCAGGTACGTATACGGGCATATATGCTGGGGCCTATGCACAGACTTTTACTGGAATATATTCCGGAGGATATACGGGATATTATTCGGGTGGATATGCAGGTACATATTCAGGTACGTATGCTCAAACATTCACCGGAATATATTCAGGAGCATATGCACAGACTTTTACTGGAATATATTCCGGAGGATATACGGGATATTATTCGGGTGGATATGCAGGTACATATTCTGGAGCATATAATGGTACCTTTACAGGTGCATATTCAGGAAGTTATCAAGGAAACTTTACTGGAATCTATTCTGCTGCATATGCGCAGACATTTACAGGTGCATATTCCGGAGGATATACGGGATATTATTCGGGTGCATATGCGGGTGCGTACATAGGGACGTACAATCAAACGTTTACTGGAATCTATTCTGCTGCATACGCGCAGACATTTACAGGTGCATATTCTGGTGGATACACCGGAACGTTCACTGGTGTATATGCTGGAGCATATGCTGGGAGTTTTCAGGGCAACTTTACAGGCAACTATTCTGGTGGATATACCGGAGCGTTTACCGGCATATATGCTGGAGCATATGCAGGAGGATATGTAGGAAGTTTTACCGGCGCATTTTCAGGTGGATATACTCGTGCATTCAGTAGTATATATGCTGGGGCATATGTAGGAAATTTCCAAGGTAATTTTACCGGAGCTTTTAGTGCTGGCTACACTGGAGCATTTACAGGTGCATATAGTGGCGCTTTTATAGGCAATTTCCAAGGTAACTTTACTGGTAATTATTCTGGAGGATATTCTCAAACTTTTACAGGAGCATATTCAGGAATATTTGTAGGTAATTATCAGGGTAACTTTACTGGTGCCTTCAGTGGAAATTATACGGGAACATTTACTGGTGTCTACAGTGGCGCTTTTGCAGGTAATTACCAAGGTGACTTTACTGGTGTATTCCAGGGTACGTATCAACAAACATTTACTGGTGATTATACAGGAATATACAGTCAAGCATTCACCGGTGCATATAATCAAGCGTTTTCACGTAACTTTACGTTTGAATATACAGGAGCTTTCTCAGGTTCATATGTAGGTTTCTTCACTGGAGCTTACTCAACAGTTTTTAGTAGTTTATTCACTGGTGCTTATACAGGTGCTTTTACGGGTTCTTATACGGGTACATATAGCCAAGCATTTACTGGTGCATTCACAGGTGTTTACACAGGTATATACAGTCAGGCATTTACCGGAACATATACAGGGATATTTAATCAAGCTTTCACAGGTCAATACACAGGCCTCTTTAATCAGATATTTACAGGTAATTTTTTAGGTACATATAACCAACAATTCACAGGTCAATTTACTGGTAATTACACCAGAATATTTACTGGTGCATATAGTAGACAGTTTACTGGAGCATTCAATCAGATCTTCACAAACGAGTTTACTGGCTTCTTTACAGGTGCTTTTGGTTCTTTCTATACAGGTACGTACAGTGGTCTATTTACTGGAGCGTACAGCGGTGATTTCACCGGACTGTTCAACCAAGCGCCGATATATACAAGCGTGTATTCAAGACCATACCAAGGTGTGTATGGTAATTTATTTACTAGTTCCTTGTATGCTGGTGCTTCTTATGCACAAGCGTATACTGGTCAATATGTTGGTACGTATACAGGTACATCTATATTTGGTTTTACAAGTCAATTTACAAAAGCATTTACAGGAATTCTCGGATCGTTTTCTTCTTTATTTACTGGCCTATATACTAATATTACGGGGCAGTATATTGCAGCGTGGTCGGGGTTGACAATTATGTCGACACCGGAGACAATACAAACAATTAAACTTTGGGTTAGGACAGCATGAAACGTACAATAGTAAATCCGCATTGGATTAACAATGCAAGAACCGTTATCTCTGCTGAATTTCATTATGATGATGGTAGAGTAGCACAAGCAACAATCTCTGAGTCTGATGTTACAAATCCAGATCTTGTTGAAATTAAAGTAAAGTTTACTGATGAACAATTAGAAGCTAATACTCGTAAAAAAATTCAAGATATTAACGCTGAGCGAGAACGTAAACAGCAAGAAGAGTTAGCTAAGCAACAACGTAAACAACAAGAAGAATTGTTTGCAGCAAAACTCAAAATATTTGAAATTGATAGTATTAAATCTTCAGATAACAGAACTTTGAAAGCAAAAATACGTAAATCAAAGAGTGATGTCGAAGCTATGGCATGGGCAGCAGCATTACTTCTTAATGTTGCTCAAAAAGAAACAAATATAGCGGAGTAAAAATGAGTTTTCGTAATGGTTTTTTGATAGTTGCTTCTCAAACAAAAGAATATCTTGATTCTGCTAATTATCTAGCAAATAGTATTAAAGATTATTATCCAGAAGCGCATATAACTTTATACACCACACCTGCTCTTGAAATGCATGCTGATCGATCGGCATTTGATACCGTGATGTTTGAAGAAGTTCCAAGTCATGTTCGAACAAAACTATATGCATTATCTAAAACTCCTTACACGGAGTTGACTGTTTATGTTGATGCAGATATGGAATGTATGCATGCTGATGTGTCAAAAGTATGGGAAGAAATGCCAGAAGATTGTGATATTTTAATTACTAAGATTCGGCCGTATAATGGTAAAGAAGATAGATGGCCTGGCGGAAATACTATCCCGAAGGGAAGAATGATATATCATGGCGGTTTTTTCATGTATAGATCTAATCCACAAACCTTAGAATTTATGAGAAGATGGTGGGTGGATTACAAAGTACAAAGAAGTGATACTTGGCCATACCTAGAAGAAGAGTGTGGCAAATCGTTTGCACAGTGGGATCAGTTTACTTTTTGGAAACTTATGAATATTGATAAATTAGATGTGAACGTTCAAGTTTTCAATGATGATGCTCGATGGAATTTTGTTAACGGGTATTTTCCTAAAGAAACTAAAAACCCAATTGTATTTTGGCATCATACAATTCCCTCGAAACATGAAAATATAGGACTATTAAAAAAATGAAAGAGATTTCAATTAACAATAAAGAATTGAAACAAATTTTAGATAATTTTCTAGAAGTTCTTCTCAAAGTAGATCGTTCAAAATACCCCTATCGTAACGGTAGTAGGGATAAGGATAATTTGGTTACTCCAGAATATGCATGTAGTATGGAGTATCTACTTCATATGCAAGGTAAAAAGGTAGATGGGTTTCCTGAAAAAACAGTTGGTGTAGATTTAATGAAGTTTGTACCACCTCATCAGTCACTTGCTGAAGCGCTAGTAAAATTAGATTACGAACTTTTAAATTGGTCAGGTTCAAGAAATAATGCTGTAAAAATGTTGTATCCGGTAGGTGGTTATATGGGATGGCACCATAACGCAAATGCGCCAGGTTATAATATTCTTCTTTCATGGTCAGAAAAGGGAACAGGGTTTTTCAGATATCAAGACCCTATCAGTAAAGAAGTTGTCACTATGCATGATATGCCAGGCTGGACATGCAAAGTTGGATATTATGGTCCATGGCACGAGCCTAATAAAATATATTGGCACTGTGCATGTGCACCTGAAGAAGAGAGACTTACGTTAGGATATATCATTCCTCACGAAGGAATGTGGACTAGTATGTGTGAAGATATTCAAGACTTGTAATATTTGTTAAAAATATCAGTATACTGTTTTGGTGTAGTTGGGCCGTTAAATAAAACTACAGGTATATTTTCTGCAATATGACGTAACTTACTTTGATAATATGATAACTTAATAGGATCTATTAAAAGGTTTTCGGCTATATCTACACCATATAGATATGAATAAAATTTTCTTGGTAAGAAATGTGTTATATCTACATTTATATTTTGTTTTTCATAAAACAAAAAAGAATCCATACCCCACCTATACTTAGTAATAAAAAATTCAATATCTTTATTGACAAACTCCCATATTTTTTGTGGAGAATTACCACTCCATGTCATACAGCTACTGTTAAATGTATGATGAAACACAGGGAAACCAAGATCACGTTTACCCCTCCATTCAGCATCGATTAATGTTAAATCGCCTTGTTTGAAAGTAACTATATCATCAATATTTTTTTTGATTACTAAATCAAGATCAAAATAAACTCTATCACCATCAGGTAAAAGGTCGTTGATTTCTTTACTGAATAAAAAAAGTTTATTGTAAACAACAATATCAAAATCATTTTCAACATAAGGAAGTATGTTAATATTTTTTGAAATGCCATCATGATTATCAGTATAGCAAAATATTTCAAAAGGGTAGCTTATTTGTTTACTACACATTGTAAATAAGTTATTCACATACTCGCTTGAATATTTGTGACCAAGTTTAACACATAGTATTGTAAGAGGTTTCATGGAAATCACATACCTTAGCAAAATTTCAAATGTACTTCGTAAAGGAATTTCAACGGGAATAGATGTGTTTGATTTTGCTGATTCGTTGAGTGATACTCAACTTATCTCAAAAAACTGGTTAGTAGACACTTTACAACAAACTTTAACAACACATCAATTTAAACTTAATCCTAAAATACTTATATTAGGTGGTTGGTACGGTAGCTATCTTATTCCTTTATTGCTAGAAAAAATACAACCAAAACATATTTTTTTAAACGATTGCAATTCAAAGTGTCTTGAATTTGCAGAGCAACTCCATCAAAGTGAAAACGTCAGCTTCCATTGTTTTGATGTTACTATCAAATATCCAAAATCTTTTGATGTAGATATTGTGATCAACACGTCGTGTGAACATATGTACTCTTATAACCATATGTTTATGGAAAATCCGAACGCATTATTTATTCTTCAGACATGCGATAATAAAAATGACCCTGGACACGTAAATATATCAGATTCAACAGAGAACTTTTTAACTAAACTTAAAATTACAAACGTTTTATATAGGGGACGGTTATTTATAGGTCACAAAAATCGGTTTATGGTTATGGGAACTCTATGATAATTTATATTTTATAAATACACAAAAACAGAGAAATTATTTAAATGGCTATTAAGGCAAACTTGTTTATTGATCAGGGAACCGACTACCAAACAGTCATAACATTAACAGATGTTGATGATGACATAGTTAATTTGTCTGGTTATACGGCCAATGCGCAGTTGAGAAAAACATATAGTTCTTCAAACGCAGTAAGTTTTACGGTCACATTAGCAGAAGCAACTGGTGAAGTTACATTGTCTCTGACAGATGCGCAAACAGCAAATATTGTTGCTGGCAGGTATTTATATGACGTTTTATTAACATCAAACACTATAACAACAAGAATAGTTGAGGGAATTGTAACTGTAACGCCAGGAGTTACTAGATGAGCGCTGGTATAAAAGTAAAATTGTCAAATGGGATTATACAACCGATTAGTCCAGTGACGTTAAAAAATACAATTCAAACAGAAACAAATAGAAGAATAGATCAATTGTTAGATGTGGTAGCTGACACTGCAAACACTGTTGCAGGAAGCACTCTTGTTTATGATCCATCCATCGACAAATATGTCGTACAGGTTTTAGACTTAGACGGGGGTAGTTTTTAAATGTCAAATTTAATACAAATCAAACGTAGTGATGCAACTAGTATTCCAGCTGGTCTAGAACAAGGTGAACTTGCTTATACCAGTAATGGAGAGATACTGTATATTGGTAGTGCAATAGGTACAAACACAGCTAATGTAGTTGCTATCGGTGGAAAAAGAACACCAGGTACATTAACTGCTAATCAAGCTCTCGTTGTTAACTCATCGAGCTCGATTGATTCTATTAAAGTTGCAAACCTTGTACCAACAAAAATTCTCGCAAATGGTTCACACGGTTCGTTAGGACAAGTACTTGTATCAGATGGTGCAAACGTGTTTTGGGGAACAGGAACAGCTGGCTCCAATACAACGATTCAGTTCAATGATTCTGGAACTGCAAACGGTGTCGTGTCGTTCACGTTTAACAAAGCTACGAACACAGTGTTCGTTTCTAATGCAATAGCCATTGGTTCAAACGTTACAGTTGATACTGATTCGATCGATATTGGCAACTCTACAGTAAATACAATTGCCAATTCAACACATTTAGGCGTTAATGGAACAACAGTTAATAGTACTGTCGTCAGTGTAGCAGGTGAATTTAGAGGTACTTCAGCTAATCTAACATCGTTTGTCGATGTTGGTTCAAACGTAACAATTAATACAACTGCTATTGATATCGGTAATTCAACAGTTAATACAGTTATTACAAGTAGTACTATCGCAGTCGCTGGTGATACGGAAAGTAGCAATGTGACATCGGGTGCTGTGACAATTGCTGGTGGTTTGGGTGTTGTTAAAAAGATTAATGCGAGAGAAATTGCTGTCGGTAATACCACTGTTTTTTCAACAGCAAATGGTACGTCGGTATCAACAGTTAACGTATTCGCTACTGGTACAGTAAATGGTACAATATTGAGTGTTGGTAGTTCGGTTATTGCAAATAGTACCGGTGTCTTTACAACAGGTACTGTGAATGGTGACATTGTTCAAGTCGGTACGGCATTTAAAGCAAATACAACACAAGTTACTGTTAACACAGCAATCTTAACTACAACAGGCAACTTGAATGTAACAGGTGTAGTTAATGCAACAGCAGGTATCAATACTAATGGTCCTCTAAGCGTTACGAATACAGCAGGTCTCGGTAATACGACTATCACCGGTTTTGCTAACGTATCAACGACATTGAATGTTACAGGTGCAGCAACTGTTAATGGTGCTTTGACTGTTAATAATACAGCAGCTGTTGGTAACACGACTATCACGGGTTTTGCTAATGTAAGTTCGACTCTCAATGTTACTGGTGCAACAACCGTCAATGGTGCTTTAACTGTTAATAATACAGCAGCATTGGGCAATACTACGATCACTGGATTTGCAAATGTAACAGGACAACTACAAGCTAACACGTTGACTGTTGGTGATACGACTATCAGTGGCAATCTGACCGTTACAGGTACGTTAACAACTGTTAATGCAAATAATATTACGGTTACTGATTCGTTGATTCAGTTAGCGTCAAATAACACATCATCTGATGTACTTGATATTGGTTTATTCGGTAGTTACGAAGCAGGCGATGGTGGTGTTAATGAATATGTTGGTTTCTTCCGTGATGCAAGTGATGCTGGAGTATGGAAATTATTTGAAAATTTAGAACCACAACCAACAACTACAGTCAATACAAGTAACGTTACTTTTAGTTTTGCAACATTACAATCGTTCATTAAAACAGGTGGTACAGGGTTAGTAGGTTTTATTGCTAATGCAACGAATATTGCTATTACAGCAAATGGCACATTAAACGTTGCTATTGTAGCAAACACTTTGACTCTTTCAACACCTCTTGCTGGTAATTCTGGTGGTACAGGTTTAAACACTTATACTTTAGAAGACATTCTTGTTGCAAACAGCACAAATGGATTCAGAAAGTTAGCACTTGGGACAGCAGGTCAAGTACTACAAAGTAACGGAACCGCCCTTATTTACTCAACTTTAAACGGTGGCACTTTTTAATTAAACAAGGATTATTATGGAAGTTGATTTGGTAAACGCTTTTGTTGAAAAGCAACGTGAATTAATAAATGATTTAACTGGTAAAAATATTATGTTAGAAGCACGACTTGCTGTCACTGAAAAAAAGTCACAGCAAGTTATTGAACTTCAAACAAATGTGGATGATTTACAAATAAAGTTGAAATCTTTAGATCAACAGAATAGTGTAATGAATCAAGTGATTGAAAAAGCAAATCAAAAAGAAAATGAACATAAAGAAAAAATTGATCAATTACAAAAGCTTGTTAATAAGTTAACTCTTGAAAAAGAAGCTCAACGTCAACAAGCAGAAAAGTTGAAAAAGAAGGCCGAGGAAATGATGGCTGATAACGGATAGGAAGTTTAATGTCAGATATTTTAATTCAGGTTAAGCGTACGGACGTAGCTGGACGGACGCCTAATACAACTAATTCTGCTAATTTACAATATATTGGAGCGGGTGAGTTAGCTCTTAACATGGCTGACAAGAGGTTATTCTCTTCTAATGGCTCTGTTCTTATTGAAGTTGGTGCTAATTTAACTAGCCTCAATGTTACTGGTGGTACTACAGTAAACGGTGCTTTGTTAGTTAATAACGTTGCTAATGTAAACAGTCTTAATGTTCTTGGCTCTCTGACAGTTAATTCGACGTTTGTTGCAAATAGCACCGTGGTTAAGATTTTAGCTAATGATATATTGACATTCAACGATACCACAACACAAAACACCGCCTTCCGTGTATACAATGAAAGTGGTACGCGCATAGCCTAAATACGTAACAAAGGAGCATTTATGGCCGTACCTGCAACAAGATCACAATTCAAAGAATATTGCCTCCGTGCTCTAGGAAAACCTGTAATAGAGATTAATGTTGATGACGATCAAGTAGAGGATCGTATTGATGAGTCTCTTCGTTACTATTGGGACTATCATTTTGATGGTACAGAAAAAGTTTACTATAAACACGCAGTAACAGCAGATGATATAGCGAACAAATATATTACGCTACCGGAAAACATTATTGGTGCTGTACGAGTATTTCCTATTGGTGATCCATCTATAAGATCTGATGATCTATTTAATATCAGATATCAAATTGCTCTTAATGATCTTTACACGTTAACAGCATACTCAATGATTCCTTATTATATGGCAATGCAACATCTTGCATTAATTTCAGAATTTTTGGTTGGTCAACAACCTATTCGTTATAGTCGCCATCGTGATCGTTTATTTATTGATACGAAATGGAGTAATTATAATATTGGTGATTTTATTCTTGTTGAGGCGTATGAAGTTTTAGATCCAGACACTTTCTCTGATGTTTGGTCTGACCGTTGGTTACAGAATTACACTACACAGAAAATTAAATATCAATGGGGTACTAACCTAACTAAATTTATTGGTATGCAGCTTCCAGGTGGTATTCAATTCAATGGTGAAAAAATTATGAATGATGCTAAAGATTCAATAGAGAAAATGGAAGCAGAAATGATAAACAGTTATTCATTACCTGTCGTAGATATGATAGGATAAAATGGCAACTAATTTTTTCTTTAATAATTTTCTTAATAGCCAGGAACAAACGCTGATTGAAGACTTGATCATTGAATCAATTAAGATTCATGGTCTTGACGTTGTTTATTTACCAAGAAGTACTGGTAATATTGATACGATCTTTAATGAAGACAAGTCAAGAAGTTATCTACTTGCTGTGCCAATCGAAATGTATGTTAAGAATGTTGAAGGGTTTGCAGGAGATGGCGATTTCTTATCTAAATTTAATCTTGAGATTCGTGATCAGATAACATTCACCGTTGCTTTTCGTACGTTTACAAATGAAGTTGGTGCTGCTAATGATACTTTAACTGGAGATTTGATACGTGAACGACCGCTTGAAGGGGATCTGATATATTTTCCCCTCAATAAAAAAATATTTGAGATTCGTTTTGTTGAGCATGAGTCTGTGTTTTATCAATTAGGATCTTTACAAATGTATGATCTTCGTTGCGAACTATTTGAATATAATAACGAGTTCTTCAATACAGGTTTACCAGACGTTGATAATTTAATGGAAAGTTATTCATTAAGTACAGAGTTACATGGTATAAAAACTGAAAACAACTTTCTTATTACAACGGAAGATGGATACCCACTTCTTTTAGAATCATTTGATAGTAATGAATTTGAAAATGATCCTACTTCTAATAATGAAGAAATAGAGACAATAGCTGATAGTATAGTAGACTTTACTGAACGCGATCCTTTTAGTGAAGGAACTTATTAATGTTTGGGCACGTTTATTATCATAGTTTGATAAGAAAATATGTTGCGGTATTTGGAACATTATTTAATGATGTTTATTTGAATAGATTAGACACTAATTCAAATATGACGACTTCTATTAAAGTACCAATAGCATATGGACCGAGAGAAAAGGTATTAGCAAGAGCATTGGCAGATCCAGATTTAAATCGTATGCCTTCAATCACGTTACCGCGTATGTCTTTTGAAATGACTTCGTTAACTTATGCTTCTAGTAGGAAATTAAATACGTTAGGTAAAAGAGTTAAAAAAGATTTACAAGATCCAAATAAACTTTTGTACCAATATAATCCTGTACCTTATGATATATCATTTACTCTTTCTATTATAACAAAGCATGCAGATGAAGGTGCAAACATTGTTGAACAAATACTACCGTTTTTTACTCCGGAATGGACTACAACAGTAGAAATTATACCAGACATGGAGTATGTTGTCGATATTCCTGTTGTGTTAGATCGAGTATCATGTTCGGATGAATACGAAGGTGATTTTTTAAATCGCAGAGCTATTATTTGGACGTTAGATTTTACAATGAAAGCGTATATTCTTGGTCCAGTTCGAAAACAGGGAATCATAAAATTTGCTAACAATAATATATACAATTACACAACATCACCAAATACTTACCTATCTAGTATAGATGTTCGTCCTGGATTATTAGCTAATGGTTCGCCAACATCGAACAGTGAAGTAAGTGTTTCTATTGATTTAATTGATTCCGATGATAATTATGGATTTATTGTAACAGTAACAAACCCAAATGAAGAATGATCCAATAGCACAAACTCTTGATCTAGTTCCATTGACTAAAACGTTACCTATGGTTGAACAATTTGAAGACAATCAAATTGTTGATGATTTTGAATTTGCTCGTAAAAATCTTATGGATGCAATTGAACAAGGGCAGAACGCATTGGCTGATATTGTAACAGTAGCAGGGATGTCACAGCATCCTAGAGCTTATGAAGTTGTTGCTACGTTACTTAAAACAGTAGCTGATGCAAATAAAGATTTGCTTGAATTACAAAAACGTAAAAAAGATTTGACTGGTATTGGTCCTGCTCCAACAACAGTAAATAACAACTTATTTGTTGGCAGTACAGCAGAGCTCCAACAGCTAATAAAGAAACAAAATGAGCAAACTGAGTGAATCTTATCTTGGTAACCAAAACTTAAAAAGATCAAATGTTAAACATGCTTGGACATCTGAACAAGTTCGAGAATGGATAAAGTGTACACAGGATCCTGTTTACTTCGTTGAAAAATATGTTAAGATTGTTAATATAGATAAAGGTCTTGTTAATTTTAACTTATATGATTATCAACGGGATATAGTAGAAACAGCTGTACAAGATCGATTCGTAATATGCAAAATGCCGCGTCAATGTGGTAAGACAACCACTATCGTCGGAGTAATGTTATGGTATACATTATTTCATCAAAACTACAGTGTTGCTATTCTAGCTCATAAGTTACAGCAAGCTCGAGAGATTCTTTCACGTATCCAGCTTGCATATGAACATTTACCAAAATGGATCCAACAAGGTATTGTTGAATGGAATAAGGGTAACATTGAGTTGGAAAACGGTTCAAAAATTCTTGCTTCAGCAACATCTTCGTCTGCTATTCGTGGTGGATCTTTCAACTTAGTATATCTCGATGAGTTTGCGTTTGTTGAAAACAACATGCAAGAAGATTTCTTTGCGTCCGTCTATCCTACAATTTCTTCTGGTACAACATCCAAGGTCTTAATTACATCAACACCAAACGGTTTGAATATGTTTTATAAGTTGTGGGTTGATAGTGAAGAAGGTAAAAACAACTACACACGTATCGACGTACACTGGAGCCAGATGCCTGGTCGCGATGAAAAATGGAAGCAAGAAACCATAAGGAATACTTCCGAAGATCAGTTCCGTGTTGAATTTGAATGTGAGTTTGTTGGTTCGTCGCATACTCTCATTAGTGCAACAAAATTAAGACTATTAAGATCTATTGCACCATCATTGAGTAATGCTGATTCAAGAATATTCATTCAGCCAATTGTAGGTCGTCAGTACTTTACAGTAGTTGACACTGCTCGAGGAGTTGAAGGAGATTACTCTGCGTTTGTTGTATTCGATGTATCAGAGCTACCATATCGTGTTGTTGCAACCTATAAGAATAACATGATTTCACCAATGTTGTATCCAAATATTATTTGGCAACTAGCTAAACATTATAATAATTCACATATATTAGTTGAAACAAACGATATTGGAGAACAGATTGCAAACATCTTGCATCATGATCTTGAATATGAAAATGTTTTAACAACTACTAATAATGGTCGTAGCGGTCAAATAATTTCACCTGGATTCAATCAACAAACAAGACTTGGTGTTCGAACGACTAAAGCAGTTAAACGTATAGGATGTATGAATTTAAAAACTCAAGTAGAATCAGATAAAATTGTATTGAATGATGATCGGATTCTTTACGAACTCTTCCGTTTTGTAAATATTGGTGAGAGTTATGAGGCCGAAGAAGGCCATGATGATATGGTTATGTGTTGTGTGCTGTTTGCATGGGCAATGGGTCAAACATATGTTAAAGAGTTGACTAGTGTAGACTTACGTCAGAAATTAGAAGAAGAAACAGAAGATGCAATGGAAGAAAGTATGATGCCAATTGGTATTATTGATAGAGGTGAGGCATTAGATCAAGTAGTGGTAGCTACTAGAAAAAATGATGACTCATGGATTTTCGAAGGCGATAAGGAATATGATGATCAAATGACAGCAAAATACGAAGCTGCTTTTCGCTAAAATTAGAATCCCCAAAATTATAAATAACATCGAATACTCTAATTTTTACAAATAAAAAACCTCAGAGGGGAGAATAGACATGCCATTTCAAGTCAGTCCTGGCGTAAACGTTAGCGAAATTGACCTCACAACGGTCGTCCCCGCAGTATCTACAACCGAAGGTGCCCTAGCAGGCGTGTTTCGTTGGGGTCCTGTCGGCGAACGTGTATTGGTTGATTCAGAGTCGAATCTTGCTGCAAGATTTGGAAAGCCAACAAACCACAATGCAGAAACTTATTTTACAGCAGCAAACTTTCTTGCTTATGGAAATAAACTTTTTATTTCTCGTGTAGCTAACACTACATCGAGTAATTCTAGTATAGTAACACGTAACGCTATTGCTAATACAGCAGCAGTTTCAGACTGGTCTGATAGTGACAATGACGCTTCAACAGAAAATGCACTCTATGTAGTTAAGAATGAAGACCATTATGATTCTCGTACTTGGCCTTTGAGTGACGGTGATGCTGATGTACGGTTTATTGCTAAGTGGCCGGGCAAGTTAGGTAATTCTTTAAAAATTTCTGTATGTGATTCGGCCAATGCTTTCTCATTATCATACAATCTAGCAAATAATGGTACTGCTAGTATAATTGACACAAATATAAATAGTACCCGCGCAGCGTTTGTCGTTGGTTCAAATACAGCCAATGTCTCGGTAACGTATGATACTGGAGTACAAGCTAATGCTCATGCTTGGGCAGAAGGATTACGTTCTCTTATAAATGTTGGTGATATTATAGAAGCTGGGAATTCAACTGTTGGTATTCAGTACATGAGGGTGTCTGGAATTTCTGGTGCTGTTACAAACACAGTTCCTCATGCGCACTTTAGTATAAATTTTGAAGATGTTTTTCAATTGTCACAAAATACTAATATTCAAACAGTAGTACGTAAATGGGAATATTTTAATACAGTTGACGCAGCTCCAGGTCAATCAGCATATCAAGCATCGTTTGGTAACACGGCTGCTCAAGATGAACTGCATATTGTTGTTGTTGATGAAGATGGTGAATTCTCTGGTGTTCCGGGAACTGTTCTAGAAGTTTATAAAGCTTTGTCACGTGCTTCAGATGCAAAGACAGAAGATGGTTCAACAAATTTTTATGAGACGGTGATTAATCAAACATCAAGCTTTGTATGGTATGCAAATGATCTTACCGGCGCAGCAACTGGAACAGCAATTAATTTAACTTCTTCAGCTAATCAAGAAAGAACAACTCTATCATTCATTGGCGGTCGGGATGGTGATGATGAGAATAGTGTTTCATTAGGTGTTGTTCTAAACGGTTACGATCTTTTTGCATCAGCAGAAGATGTTGATGTATCGTTAATCTTAACAGGTGTTTCACGCGGTGGTACTAACGGTGAACAAGTAGCAAATTATCTAATAGATAATATTGCAGAGAAACGTAAAGATTGTGTGGTATTTGTGTCACCACAAAAAGCAGACGTTGTTAACAACGTTGGCGATGAGGCTGATGATATAGTTACTTTCCGTAACAGTCTGCGTAGTACGTCTTATGCTGTTCTTGATTCAGGATACAAGTATCAATACGATAAATACAATGACATTTATCGTTATATTCCATTGAATGGTGATACAGCTGGTCTTTGTGTACGTACAGACGAACAGCGTGATGCATGGTTCTCACCAGCTGGATTCAATAGGGGTCAGATTAAGAATATTGTCAAGCTTGCATTCAATCCAAGACAAGCACAACGTGATATTCTGTATAAAGCTGGTGTCAATCCTGTTGTAACGTTCCCAGGACAAGGAACAATCCTCTACGGTGATAAGACGCTTCTTGCAAAACCAAGTGCCTTTGATCGTATTAATGTTCGTCGTCTGTTTATCGTTCTTGAAAAAGCAATTGCTACTGCTGCTAAGTTTACGTTGTTTGAGTTCAATGATGACTTTACACGTGCACAGTTCCGCAACCTTGTGGAGCCATTCTTACGTGATGTACAAGGTCGTCGTGGTATCTACGACTTTAAAGTTGTCTGTGATACTACAAACAACACTGGCGAAGTTATTGATCGTAACGAGTTTATTGGTGACATTTACATCAAACCAGCTCGTAGCATTAACTTCATTCAGCTTAACTTTATAGCTGTAAGAACGGGCGTTGAGTTCTCCGAAGTCGTCGGTCAGTTTTGATAATAAATAAGAACAAAGGAGAACAAAAATGGCATTTAATGTAAACGAGATTAGAAGTCAGTTAACACTAGGGGGAGCTCGTGGTTCCCTTTTCCAGGTGACCTTTACTAATCCCGCAAATAGTGTTGCGGATATTAAGGTACCTTTTCTTGTACGTTCAGCTCAGATTCCGGAGTCTAGTCTAGGTACTATAGAGGTACCTTACTTTGGTCGTAAGATTAAATTAGCTGGTGATAGAACTTTTGGTGATTGGTCTGTGACAGTAATTAATGATGAGGACTTTTTAATTCGTAACGCAATGGAAGAATGGTCAAACAGAATTAATTCTTTACAAACTAATCTTCGTGGTTTTGGGGCTGCTTCACCGTTACTATATAAATCAACAGGGGAAGTTACTCAATTTTCTAAAACTGGTGTTCCTATCCGTGTTTATAAATTTAATGGTATTTTCCCTACTACAGTATCATCTATCGATCTTAATTGGTCAGATACCGATTCTATTGAAGAATTTCAGGTTACCTTCCAGTATGACTGGTGGGAAGTGAGTGGTGGTATCACCGGTCAAGCTGGTGGTGCTTAATAGAAGGTGAGCGACATAAGTCGCTCTCTTCTTTGATGGAGTAATTATGGCAAACCTGTTTGGTTTTGAAATCCGTCGTAAGATAGATTCTGAAGAAGAACAAAAAAAGCAACCGACATTTGCACCAGAAGTCACAGACGATGGTGCTGTTGTTGTTGCAGCTGGTGGAGCATATGGTACTTACATTGATTTACAAGGTGCAGCAAGAACAGAAGCTGAGCTTGTAACCAAGTATCGTGAAATGTCTATGCACCCTGAAGTTGAGCGTGCATTAGATAATGTTATTAATGAAGCAATTGTTAGCGATCCAAATCAAGATATCGTTTCAATTGATCTTGAAAAAGTAGAACTATCATCTAGTATTAAGAAACTTATTACAAACGAATTTAATAATATTCTTAAACTTCTAAACTTTGAAAGATCGGCTTTTGACTTGTTCAGAAGATGGTTTGTTGATGGTCGTGTGTATTATCATACTATTATTGATGTTACAAAACCAAGTGACGGTATTAAAGAATTAAGATATATTGACCCACGTAAATTACGTAAGATACGTGAAGTAACAAAAAGAAGAAATAAAAACTCTGCAACTTCTCAAACTGAAGTTGTTCAAGAATATTTTATATACAATGAAAAAGGATTTCAAAATAAAGCGGGTGAAGTTGGCACAGCATCTAGTGTTCAAGGGTTGAAAATAGCATTAGATAGTATTGTACATGTAACATCAGGATTGACTGATCCTAACAGTACCTTAGTACTTTCATATTTACATAAGGCTATCAAACCTCTTAATCAATTAAGAGCTCTGGAAGATGCAACCATTATTTATCGTATATCACGTGCCCCAGAGCGTCGTATATTTTATATTGATGTTGGTAATCTTCCTAAAATGAAAGCTGAACAATATCTTCGCGATATGATGACACGGCATAAAAATAAAGTTGTTTATGATTCTTCTACTGGAGAAATCCGGGACGATCGTAAGTTTATGACCATGTTAGAGGATTATTGGTTTGCTCGTCGTGAAGGTAGTAGAGGCACAGAAATTACAACTCTTCCCGGTGGACAAAATTTAGGTCAACTTGATGATGTAGAATATTTCCAAAAGAAATTATATGAATCTTTAGGTGTTCCTGTTACACGATTACAATCTGAGGGTACATTTAATTTTGGTCAAGATGCGCAAGTTTCTCGTGATGAAATGCAGTTTGCAAAATTTATTGAAAGAGTTCGTGTTAGGTTCAACCATATATTCCTCGAAGCTCTTTCAAAACAATTAATTCTTAAAAATGTAATGACTATTGAAGATTGGGAAACAATCGAAAATAACATAACCTTCAATTATGCAAAAGATAATTTTTTTGAAGAACAAAAAAACTCCTCTATTCTTCGTGATCGTTTATCAGTAGCACAAGCAATGGAACCATATATTGGTAAATACTATTCGAATGAATGGGTTCGTAAACATGTCCTCTATCAAACAGAAGAAGATATGGAGGAGATGGATGAACAAATTATGGCAGAACAACAAAACCCAATATACCAACAGCAGACTGATCAAGATGGTAATCCTGTCCAAGGCGGTGCTGGTCCGGCTGGAATGACACCTCAAGGTCCGCAACCTGGCGGGGTGAGTTCAGTAGCTCCTGGTGATCAAAATAACTAAATAATTGGAGGAAGTATGACAGATAAACAATTCACTATTGCAGATATGATTGGAGCTGTAAGTAATGAAAGCCCAAGTAATTTCCAAACAGCTTTTAATGCTTTAGTTCTTGATAAAATTCATGATGCAATAAGTACTAAAAAAGTAGAGATTGCAAATAACTATTTTAACTACGAGGACGAATCGGAAGAAGAGGTAGAATCAGAAGAAGAAAGCTCTGATACCGATAGTAACGAAGGAACCAACGATGAAGACATTGAAACAGTTGCTAGAAAAGAAGACGAACCAACCTGAACTTACTGCTCCTATGGAGCCTGATTCAGTTACGTCGTATGTTCCAAAATCCAAAGACGAAAAACGTTTCATGGATAAACACGTTGTTAAAAAAACAGATGATGTAAATGGTAACAATGATGATGTGTTTCGTGCAACAAACATTAAAGCCTATGATCGTTCATCAACTCGCCATGGATACAACACCAAAGAAGATCAAAAAGTGTACGAGCAAAAAACTCTATCACAGATCCTTGGTGAAAAAACCCTTTCTTCTGCAGAGATGAAGAAGCGTGAAGAGGTTGCACAAGCAATGGAGCGTGACGATCCAGGTATGGATAAGTCAAAGAAAATGGCTATCGCTACCGCTACAGCTAAACGTGTTGCTGAGGAAACAGATCTATTTTCTTGCTTTGATGAAGAAACGCGTAACCGTCTCGAACAAGTATATGAACATCTCGATGACGAAAACAAGCAAATCATTATTGAGATGATTGAAGCTGAAGAGTACGACGAGTTAATTAACATTGTTGGAGAGGTATTAAATGGCCATAACAGTTAAGTTATTATCTTCAGAAATAGCTTTAACCTCAGCGAATACTTTAGGTGGTGCTAGTTTAGTAAGAATATATGCAACAGCTAATGCTGTTATAACCTTAGCAAATGCTGATGGGACTATAGCTACGTGTACTTTGCCTGCAGGCAGTGTTGAATACTTTATAAAACAACCAACTGACACATTTGCGGCTAACCTTGCTGTTCGCGCTACCTCTGTTGCATTCACTACGTAAGGAATAAAGATGAAGTTGATTACAGAACTTAATGAAGAAGTTAAATATCTTGTAGAGCAACGAGAGGGTAAAAAACAATATTACATTGAAGGTATAGCAATGCAAGGTAATATTACTAATCGTAACGGTCGTAGGTATCGTATCGAAACGCTTGAAAGAGAAGCAAATAGATATAATGAACAATATGTTTCAAAAAATAGAGCCTATGGTGAACTAGGACATCCTTCAGGACCTACAATTAATCTTGAACGAGCTGCAATTATGTTCAAATCATTACGTCGAGAGGGTGATAATATAATTGCTAAAGCAAAAGTTTTAGATACGCCAATGGGACAGATTGTCAAAGGATTAATTAATGATGGCGCTGGTTTAGGAATCTCATCTCGTGGTATGGGTAGCGTCAAAGAAGATAAAGATGGTGTCATGGAAGTCCAAGACGATTATTATCTTGCTACAGCAGGTGATATTGTTGCTGATCCATCTGCACCTGACGCCTTTGTAAGGGGTATAATGGAAGGCGTTGAATGGGTGTGGGAAAACGGTATTCTTAAAGCTGAAAAATTAGAGCAGTATAAACAAGAAATTAATGAAGGTGCTCGTCAAAGAATATCAGAAGAAACAGCAATTAATGTATTTAAACAATTTCTTCAAGACCTTTCGAAAAGATAATATTATAAATAAATAAAAAGTCAAAGGAGCTTTTCATGACCGTAAAACAAAAACAATTGGACGAAAAAATTACAACGGGTGGTGGTGCTACGGGTGTAGCACATACCGCGGATCCTGTTGCTAAAAGTCCTAGCCTTCCTGCATCTAACCTTTCTAATGGTGAGCCAATGAATAAGATTGCTCATATTGCTCCTGGTGAAGGTGAAGAAGAGACGAGTACAGAAAATAATGTTAAAACAACAAAAGACACTGCTGGTAGTAACAAAGCTTCTGTTAATATGAAAGCTACTAATGTTAAAGAAGACATCGATGCAATGTTTGCTGGCACTGAATTATCAGAAGATTTTAAAGATAAGGCAACAGTTATTTTTGAAGCCGCTGTTACAGCTCATGTAAATGAAGTTGTTAAGGATCTCGAAGAACAGTATAACACAGCTCTTGAAGATGAATTAGCTAATATTCATGAAGATCTTTCAAATAAAATTGATCAGTATATGACTTATACTGTTGAACAGTGGATGCAAGAAAATCAAGTAGCAATCGAGCATTCACTTCGTACAGATATTACTGAAGGCTTTATTACGAAGCTGAGAGATCTGTTTGAAGAAAGTTATATTAATATTCCAGAAGAAAAGTTTGACGTTGTCGAGGGAATGGAAGCTGAGTTTAAAGAAATTCAAGCTCAACTCGATGCAGTTATTGCAGATAATATTGCACTTAAAGATGCATTAATTGAATCGACACGTAAAGAAATTCTCACTCAAGTTTCTGAAAGTCTTGCTGCTACTCAAGCAGAAAAACTAGTGGCACTTGCTGAAGGTGTCGAGTTTGATTCTGTTGAAAATTATCGTAAGAAGCTGGAAATTGTTAAAGACAATTATTTCCCTTCTTCAACTAGCTCCAAGCAAAACTTACTCGAACAATTGAATGAGGAGAATGTTGAGCCTACCAAAGCAACTGACAATAGCCCTGTATCGTTTTATGCACAAGCTATTTCCAGAACGGTTAAAAAATAATTTTCATAAATATTAATATCCAATTAACTAAACCAAGAAGGGGATAGAAAAAATGTACCTTAATGAAGAAATTCAACAAAAGTGGGCTCCTGTCCTGAATCACGACGACCTGCCAAAGATTGAAAACACGCATAAGCGTTCCGTCGTAGCTCAGTTACTTGAGAATACCGAACGTGCTTTAATGGAAGCAAGTAACCAGTCCGCTGGTAGCCAGTATCTTTCCGAAGCAAATCCTGTTCCAATTAACAGTGGTGTTTCTGGTGGCGCTGGTAACATTGCTACTTTCGACCCTGTGCTGATCAGCCTGGTTCGTCGTGCAATGCCTAACCTGATTGCATATGATATCTGCGGCGTGCAGCCAATGACAGGCCCAACAGGCTTAATCTTTGCAATGCGTTCACAGCTTGGTAACACTACTTCTGCAAACGTTGCAGAGACATTTTATAACGAAGTTAATACACAATTCTCTTCTGTTGTTTCTGGTGCCAACACAATAGGTAATAAGCACGTAGGTACAGTTCCTGGTAACACAACACAAACAGCGAACTTAGCTGAAACAGAGCTTTACAACTTTGCACGTGGTATGACTACTGCACAGGCAGAAGCTCTGGGAACAGATGGTAACACAGCTTTTGCACAGATGGGTTTCACCATTGACAAAGTGACTGTTACAGCAGTTTCGCGTGCTCTGAAGGCTGAGTACACGATGGAACTTGCACAAGATCTGAAAGCAATTCACGGTCTTGATGCTGAGACAGAACTGTCGAATATTCTGACTGGTGAGATTCTTGCTGAGATTAATCGTGAAGTTGTTCGTACAATTTACGTTACAGCTAAGCAAGGTTGTTCGTCAGGTACTACAACTGCTGGTATCTTCGATCTTGACGTTGATGCTAACGGTCGTTGGTCGGTTGAAAAGTTTAAAGGTCTGATGTTCCAGATTGAGCGTGAAGCTAATCAAATTGCCAAAGACACACGTCGTGGTAAAGGTAACATCATCATTTGCTCGAGCGACGTTGCATCCGCTCTTCAAATGGCTGGTGTTCTAGATTACACGCCTGCTCTCAACAGCAATAACCTTCAGATCGACGATACCGGCAACACGTTTGCTGGTGTCCTGAATGGTCGTATGCGTGTTTACATCGACCCATATGCTGGTGGCAACTACATGGTCGTTGGCTACAAAGGCTCTAGCGCTTTTGATGCTGGTTTGTTCTATTGCCCATATGTTCCTCTCCAGATGGTTCGTGCTGTTGATCAAGACAGCTTCGCACCAAAGATCGGCTTCAAGACACGTTATGGCATGGTTGCAAATCCATTTGCACAAGGCCTGACACGTACCAACCTTGGTGCTATGATCAAAGATAGCAACGTGTACTATCGTCGTACACTTGTTCAAAACCTGCTGTAAGAAAAACAAAAAAACTAGGCAGTGTTTTTTCAAAGGCCCACTTCGGTGGGCCTTTTTTATTAGATAAATAGTTTGAAGGAGTTTACATGACAGCAATTTCAAACCAACCCTCTAATATTAGCTTTCTTTCACCACTTGGTTTTAAGTTTATAATTAAGAAAGCCCCTCATGTCAATTTTTTTGTACAGAGTGTAAACTTACCAAACGTGTCTCTTGGTGAAGCTGATATTGAGACACCGTTTTCAAAAATTCCATTTCCTGGTACGAAACTAACCTTTGGTAATCTTTCTGTAACCTTCAAGGTTGATGAGGATATGAAGAACTATTTGGAAATGTTTAATTGGATGAAAGAGCTTGGATTCCCGGATAACTTTGCACAGTATCAATCAATAGCCAATCGTTCAATATATACAGGTGATGGTGTGTTTTCTGATATTACATTATTAGTCACAACAAGTGCAATGAACCCAAACATTGAAGTAACTTTTTTTGATTGTTTCCCTATTGACCTTTCTGAACTTTCGTTTGATAGTACGTCTGCTGATGTTGATTATTTAACTGCTACTATAACATTTGCTAACCGCAGATTTGATATAAAGGTTTTACCATAAGATGAAATTTGACGATATTATGCATATGTGGGAACAAGACGCAAAAATGGATCGAACAGAGTTAGGCGAAGAGAGTGTAAAGATACCCTTACTACATTACAAATATTATAAGCTATTTGTTGATGAGGGCCTACTATATAAAAAACTTGAGATAGATTATAAGTCACTTTACAAGCTTAAATATGAATACTACATGGGTACTCTTGATCAAGAAACAATACAGCAAAAAGGTTGGGAACCAAACAGTCTTAAAATTTTAAAGGCAGATCTTGCTGTGTATACGGATGCAGACTCCGATCTTCAGCACATACAAGCGCGGCTTGATGTTCAAAAACAAAAGATTACATTTTTAGAATCTGTAATAAAGTCTATAAGTAATAGAGTATTCTTGATTAAGAATGCAATCGACTGGGAGAGGTTTAAAGTCGGAGCATAATGGAAACTCTTCGTATACAAAAAATAAACGACGTCCATCTTAAAGTAGTTTGTGATAGTGGGATAATGTATGAGCTAGGTGAGTATTTTACATTCAATGTACCAGGCGCTCGTTTTTCTCCTGCCTTCAAGAATAGAATGTGGGACGGAAAGATTCGTTTATTTCATGTTATGCGCGGTACTTTATACCTAGGTCTTTTAAATGAAGTACGTGCTTTTGCAAGAGAAAGGAATTATAATATTGAGTTTGATAATCCTTCCGATTTTGCAGAAGAAGAGTTCCCTGATACAGTCGCTGAACAGTTTGTAGACGGATTAGAACTTCCTCTAACAGTTCGAGACTATCAATACGAAGCATTTGTGCATTGTGTAAGAAGGAATAGAGCTTTACTATTATCGCCTACTGCTTCCGGAAAATCTTTAATTATTTTTATGCTTGCAGCGTATTACATAAGCAAAAAAATATTGCTTATTGTTCCTAATGTTAGTCTTGTACATCAGATGGCTGCAGATTTTGTGTCTTATGGATGCCCAGAAAATATAATTCATAAAATATACGAAGGACAGCAGAAAGATAATCATGAAGCTCATATTACAATAACAACATGGCAAAGCATTTATCAATTACCAGAAAAGTGGTTTAAAAATTTTGGGGTTGTAATTGGAGATGAAGCACATCAATTCAAAGCTAAAAGTCTTGTAGATATAATGGAGAAAATGAAGTCCTGCAAGTACAAGTTTGGATTCACAGGAACACTAGATGG